>Ga0185317_100029_pt1 | contig 67506 bp, 56 predicted proteins | sample DevilsHole_FD_128020 | JGI IMG/M metagenome (GOLD analysis project Ga0185317, IMG submission 128020) | Groundwater microbial communities from Devils Hole, Nevada to study Microbial Dark Matter (Phase II) - Devils Hole (SPADES assembly)... | ecosystem: Environmental > Aquatic > Deep subsurface >...
GATCGCCAGGTCGCCCAACTGGCCGCCTATGCCCACGATCAAGCCGGCCAAGATGCAGTGAATGGCGTCAAAGTGCGGGAAAGTAAACCGGAAAATCCACGGCAGCAGCATTGAGACGGCCAGGGCGCCAAGCGATCCTTCCCACGTCTTCTTCGGGCTGATGTTGCTGCGGAGTTGATGCCGCCCGAACAGCTTGCCGGTCGTAAACGCCGCCACGTCGTTGATCTCGACCGCGAACAGGACGTACAGCACGTAGCTGTACGCGTGCTTCGAGTTCGCCAGAAACGCCAGGTGCCCGAACATCCAGCCGAAGTACACGAACCCGACGATCGACAGGGCAAGCGACTGCAGTTGGCCTTTGGCCAGGTTGCGAACGATCGGAATCACCAGAATCCCAGCGACGACGTAGACCGGCAAGGCCATGAACATGCCATACCAGCCGGGTACATCGAGGCGCGGATCGCGGGCGAGCGACACGCCGCCGCACGCGATGATTCCGAGGTACACCGCCCCGGTCATGAACCAATCGGCGTACAGGCCGGTCGCACGGGCAAATTCCTTGAACCCGAACACGGCCACGGCGGTGAAGAACACAATCGCCGCGCCACGACCGAGAAACACCGCCCCGATGAGCAGCGGCACCATGACGAGCCAGCCGCGATACGATTGCCACGCGTGGTCGACATTCTTGCGCAGCCCGAAGCGCAGCAAGGCGATGAGCGACCCGGCGACGATGAGCACGCCGATGGCAATCGCCACGTACAGCCGGAAGACGGGACTCTCGATTGCCGCGGTCGGCGACATGCGTCAGGACTCCCTTGGCCGCTGAGATTCGCTCGCTTCGGGGCTACTGACCGGGCGAGTTGCGTCGTCCGCGGCGCTCAGCGTGCGGACGATCCGCACCAGTCGGGTCAAGATGGTCTGCACGCAGCCAGCGATGATCACGAGATGCGTCCAATCGAGCACGGTAAGTCCCGCGTACTCGATCTGGCCTTCACCCCACCAGCGCAGTCCCAGCGTCGTCCACGCCCCGACGTGCAGCACGACCATGCGCCACGGCTTGGCCATCACGCCGCTGAACTCGCGCTGCGCCCCGACCGCCTGGCCCAGCGTCCCGACGTAGGCGACCAAGAGCGCGAAGATCGCGACCCAATAGCCGCCGAGCACACGGCACAGGCCGCTGTGCCCAACGCCGACGAAGATGATCACGTCCGAGGCGCGGTCGGGCAGTTCGTTTACGATCTCGCCGGTGCGGCTCGCTTTGCCAGACGCCAGCGCGACCATGCCGTCGAGCATATTCAGCCACAGCCGCACATAGCAAAACCCGACGGCCGGAATGAGCAGTGCGGGCATCGCACCGGCACGCCAGAAGGACACCCCTGCCGCTGCGGATGCGACGATCGACGCGTACGAGACCATGTTCGGATGCACCCCGCTCCGGACGCACAAGTCCGCGGCCCGGTCCGCAGTGCGTCGGAACAGGCCTGCGATCGGACGGCGCCATTCGGGTTGATAGCTCATTGGATGCACCCCGCGAACTCAGTCAAGACCGCGCCCAGCTCGGTGGCCGCGCGACGATCATGTCGGATCGCGTGCGCATAGTAACAACGAGGATCGAGAAGGCAATCAGCGCTCCACCGCGCAACCAGGCCGGCATCTCGCAAACCGCCGTACGGAGACGGCGCCGCTATGATAGAATCGCGACGGCCTCACAGGTTGCAGAATCTCGCTCTCGAAGTATCTGATGATTGGAATAGGAGGACCCATGCACAGAGCAGCAAGCGGCTTGTTTGTGGTCGTCACGTCGGCCGTTGGATTGACTGCACCATATTGGACTTTCGCACAGTCCAAGACTGGGGGAGGCGGCGACCTGCAACCAGGCTTCCGCTGGGTCTTCGATGGCGGCGCGTCGGGACTGAAGGGCTGGCACAAGAACCCGGCCAAGATCGGCCACGGCACCGGCGGTCGCTGGACGGTCGAAGACGGCGCGATCAGCGGCGAACAGGACCCGCCGGGCAGCGGCAACGGCGGCATCATGCTGACCGACGAGAAGTTCGGCGACTTCGAGGTGATCTTCGAGACCAAGCCCGACTGGGGCGTTTGCTCCGGGTTCTTCCTGCGATCCAACGACCGCGGCCAGTGCTACCAGATCATGGTCGACTACCACGACGCGGGGAACATCGGCGAAATCTACCGCGAGGGGCTCGACGGTGCCACCAACCGCACGTTCCAGATCGACGGCGAATATGCCGACGCCGACAAGAAGGTGCTCAAATCGATCAAGGCGTCGGCCGTGCCCAAGAACCCCCAGGGCGCCGGCGGCACGCCGCTCATCGGGCTCGCCGACTGGCCGAAGCTGTGGCGCATGAACGACTGGAACACCGTGCGTGCGCGCGTGGAAGGCAACCCGCCCACGATCACGACGTGGCTGAACGGCCAACTGGTCACGAAGTACACGAGCGACAAGAAGTTTGAAGACGCGCTGGGCGACCGCGGCTCGCTGGCGGTCCAGGTTCACGGCGGCAAGGGCTGGCCGAGCGGGGCCAAGGTGCGGTTTCGCCGCATCCAGGTGAAGGACCTGCGCTGATCGGAAGACTCGCAGCCCTCGCTTGCGGTCGTCGATTGAACGCCGCTAGAATCTTCGCTCGGAGCGGTCTAGTTCAGACCCGTCGCCAGTACGACATCGAGGAGTGCCTTGCCATGAAGCCAGTCGCGCCACGTATCGGCCGGTCCGCGGTCGTGTTGATGCTTGCTGCCGTATTCGTCGGATGTGGTCAACAAGGAGCGACGACGGTCGCGCCGGCCACGAGTGGGCCGGCCGCTTCGTCAGGCGCATCGACGGCGGAACCGACGAAGCGCGGCACGGCCTATGAAGTCGCCACACCGCGCAAGCCGTCGGAAGGCTCGCCGGCCAAGTACGTGCTCATCACCAACGGCAACTCGCCGTTCTGGGACGCCGTGCGCATCGGCATGGAGAACGCCGGCAAGGACCTGGGCGTCAAAGTGGACCTCATGGTCAACGACGCGACCGACCAGGGCCAGATGGAGAAGCTGCGCCAGATCGGCACTCAGACCGATATCGTCGGCGTCGGGCTGTCGGCCGTGCAGGCCCAGGCGCCGGGCGTCGCCGACGAGATGCGCAAGCTGCAGGCCAAGGGCGTCCACGTCATCACGGTCGACTCGGACGTGGACCGCGATCTCTATCCCGACGCGCGGTTTGCCTTCGTCGGCACCGATAACCTGGTCGGCGGCCGCGAACTTGGAGTGTGTGCCAAGGGTCTGCGGCCGGACGGCGGCAGCTACGTCACGTTCGTCGGAATCAAGGCGTCGCAGAACGCGCAGGAGCGAATCGGCGGGTTCGGCGAGGGCGCCGGCGAAAAGTTCAAGGACATGGACAGCATGGGCGACGACGTCGATGAGGTGCGAGCGCGCGAGAACGTTCGCAACGCGATCAGGAACCACCCCGGACTGAACACACTCGTCGGCATCTGGTCGTACAACGCGCCGGCGATCGTCGACGTAGTCAAAGAACTCGACCGGCGCAAGGACTTTACGATCGTCACGTTCGACGCCGAGCCGGGCGCGATCAAGGCGATGGCCGCGGGCCAGATCGACGCGATGGTCGTGCAAAACCCGTACGAGATGGGCTACCAGGGCATTCGACTACTCAAGGCGCTCGTTGAAGGCGACGGAATGGTCATCGACGCGATGATGCCGAAGGTGGGTCAGCCGGCCGGCAACATCTACGACACGGGCCTCAAGGTCGTGGTCCCCGACGAAGGCTCGCCGCTCAAGGCCGACCTGTTCGGCCCCAAGACGCAATTCATGAAGCTCGGCGAGTTCCGCGAGTGGCTCACGAAGTATGGGCTGGAAGGTTCATGAGCGCCGCACGGTCTGACGCGCCGGTGAAACCCCGACGATGGTCCGCGCTGCTGGGCCAGAATGAACTGGGGCTGGTCATCGCGATCGTCGTCGTGCTGTTGGGCACGATCGTCTTCGACGCGCAACGATCGTACCTGACCGATCCCGGCGGTTGCCTGCAAGAGGTGCTGCGTCAGGCGGGCATGCTGGGCGTCTTTGCGCTGGGCGCGGCCGTGGTGATTATCGCGGGCGGTATCGACCTGTCGGCCGGATCGGTCATCGCGTTTAGCGGCACCGTGTGCGCCTCGACCATGGTCGTGCTCGCGCCAGCGGCGATGCGCAAGGCCGAGCCGCTGGGTGCCGGCGTGATCGTGGCCGCGATCGCCGCGACCGTCTTCGCCGGCTTCCTGGTGGGCACGCTGCACGCGCTGTTGATCACGCGCATGGGCATGCCGCCGTTCATCGCCACGCTCGGCAGCCTGGTCGGCCTGCGCAGCGCGGCCCGCGTCATGATCGAGCACTCCAGCCGCCTCGTCACGGCGGGCGGGCGCAGCTCGTCGCAGATCAACATCTTCGACCAGTCGTTTCGCGACCTGACGCAGTGGAACTGGCGGATTCCGTTGCCTGGTTTCTGGTCGCGGTTTTGGGAGTGGTTCGTCAAGTTGCTGCTCGGCGACGAAGCGCGGGCGGCGTGGACTCAGATCGTGGTGCCGGTCCCGTTCCTCGTCTTCCTCGCCTTCGCGGTGACGTGCGGTCTCTTGATGCGTCGCACCGTGCTCGGCCGCCACTTGTACGCGCTCGGCGGCAACGAAGCGGCCGCGCGGCTGAGCGGCGTGCGCACCGACCTGCTCAAGTGGTTCGTTTACTGCCTGAGCGCGATACTCTGTTCGATCGCCAGTCTCTTCTACATCGGCGAGGTGGGTGGCGTGAAGCCCGAGCAGTTGGCCCGCGGCTACGAACTGAACGCGATCGCCGCGGCGGTCGTCGGCGCCTGCAGCCTGCAGGGCGGATCGGGCACGATCACCGGCACCGTGCTCGGCGTGTTGTTCCTGCGCACGGTGCTCGACGCCGTCGCCAAGATCATCGACCGCGGCGCGGACCTGTACGAAGGCATGATCGTCGGCGTAGTCGTGATTCTGGCCGTCGCGGTGAGCCGACTGCGACGGACGTGAGGTGCACGCCGGCCGTCCGCGAGTATAATAGGCGCCGGACTCGCCGCTCGTGTCTGTCTCGGAGACGCCGATGCCCAGCCCATTTCCCGGTATGGACCCATACTTGGAACAGTTCTGGCGCGACATTCACGCGCGACTGGTCATCTACGCTTGTGATCAACTTCAGGGCCGTCTGCCCGGCGACCTGCGGGCCCGCGTCGAGGAGCGCGTGTTTGTGGAGTCTGTCGAAGGGATCGAGCGCCACATGTTTCCCGACGTGCGCGTGGTCGAACGCGGGCGCGGACAGCCTGGGCCGGCAACCGGGCCGACCGGACTGGCCGTGGCTGAGCCGGTGGTGGTACACGCCGAAGAAGAAGAAATCGCGGAGACGTATGTTGAGATCGTCGACGTCGGCACAGGAAAGCGCGTGGTGACGGTCATCGAGTTTCTTAGCTTGTCTAACAAGTTGCCCGGCGAAGGATGGGAGCAGTACCGCCGCAAACAGCGAGAGTTGCGTGCCGGCCGAGTCGGGCTTGTCGAAGTCGACCTGTTGCGCACCGGCAGGCGAGTCTTCTCGATCGCGCAGCGGCACATTCCGGAATCGCACCGCACGATGTATCAGGTGTGTGTGCGCTGGGGCTGGGAAGTTGCCACTCACCGCATCTATCGGGCCCCGCTGCGCGAACGGTTGCCAATCATCGAGGTCCCGTTGCGCAGCACCGATCCGTTGGTGCCGCTCGATCTGCAAGAGTTGGTCGATCAGTGCTACCGCAACGGGGGCTACGACAATGACATCGACTACGGCCGGGACGCCGATCCACCGCTTGATCCGGACGACGCGCGCTGGGCGGACGAGTTGCTGCGAGACGCTGGGCGGCGCTGATGCCGCATTGGAGTACCTCTGCGATGTTGGGCCGCGATGAAAACTACCAGGATGGCGAACCGGCGACGCCCGCCGACGTGGGGCCGGACGTGATCATCAGTCCCGACACGCGGCGCGAGGACCGCATCCCGCCGGGCCAGACGCGCACGCGCAAATGGCCTGTGCTGCACGCCGGCCGCGTCGCACTGGTCGACGCGAAGACGTGGGACCTGCGCGTTTGGGGACTGGTTGATCGCGAGGCGCGGTGGAACTGGGACGAGTTTCACGCGCTGCCGCGCGTGAAGGTCTTCTCGGACTTCCACTGCGTCACGCACTGGTCGCGCCTGGGCAACCTGTGGGAAGGCGTGTCGGTGCGCGAGATCTTGCGGCACGCGCCGCCGAGGCCCGAGGCCCGGTTCGTGCTCGTGCATGCCGAAGACGGCTGGACCACGAACCTGCCGATCGAAGACTTCCTGGTCGATGACGCGCTGTTCGTGATCCGGCACGACGGCCGCCCGCTGCACGCCGATCATGGCGGCCCGATTCGCCTGGTCGTTCCGCAACTCTACGCATGGAAGAGCGCCAAGTGGGTGCGCGGCGTCGAGCTGCTCGCCCGCGACCGGGCCGGCTTCTGGGAACAAGGCGGCTACCACATGCGCGGCAATCCCTGGCTGGAGGAGCGATACCGTTAGCCGCGCGACAAACGTCTTTGTGAAAGGAGCGAGGTCGTGAGCACCAGACGAACATTCTTGCAAGCCGCGGCCGGCGCGGCGGCGCTGGGCGACTTGCGGTTCCTGTCGCGCCTGCCCGCCGTGTCGGCGGCCGAGTCGCGCGGCCTATCGAGCAAGGTGCAGTTTCGGCCGGAGATCGAACCGCTCGTTCGGTTGATGGAGGAGACTCCGCGCGACCGAGTGATCGAAGAGGTGGCACTACGCGTGCGGCGTGGGACGAGCTACACCGACGTGCTGGCGGCACTGCTCTTGGCCGGCGTACGGAACATTCAACCGCGGCCGAGTGTGGGCTTCAAGTTTCACGCGGTGCTCGTGGTGAACTCGGCGCACCTGGCCAGCCTCGCCTCGCCCGACTCAGACCGATGGCTGCCGATCTTCTGGGCGATCGACGAATTCAAGGCGTCCGAGGCGCGCGACGAGCAGGAAGGGAACTGGACTATGGCGCCGGCCGATGAGTCGGCCGCTCCACCCGCCGATAAAGCCCGGCCGTCGTTCATCGCAGCGATGCAGAAGTGGGACGAAGCCGCCGTCGATGCGGCGGTGCCCTCGCTCGTCCGCGCGCACGGCGGCAACGAGCTCTTTGAATTGTTCGCCCGATTCGGCGTCCGCGACTTCCGATCGATCGGCCACAAAGCGATCTATGTGGCCAACAGTTGGCGTACGCTGCACTCCATCGGCTGGCAACATGCCGAGCCGGTGTTGCGTTCGCTGGCGTACGCGCTGACGAATCATCAGAACGAGCCGAACCCAGCAGATCACGACCTCGCGGCCGACCGTCCGTTCCGCAAGAACCAGGACCGCGCCCGGCGGATCCGCGCCGACTGGCTCGCCGGCAAGCCGGCCGAATCGGCCACGCGGCAGTTGCTCAGCGTACTTCGGTCCGGCTCCGACGACGAGGCGTGCGAGAGCGTCGTCCAGTTGCTGAACGGAGGCGCGTCGCCGCAGTCGATCTATGACGCGCTGTTTGTGGGCGCGGGCGAGTTGCTGATGCGACAGCCGGGCATTGTCGCCCTGCACGCGGTGACGACAACCAACGCGATGCGTTACATCTACGAGTCGAGCGGCGACGACGAGTTGCGGCGCCTGACGCTGTTGCAGAATACGGCGTTTCTGCCGCTGTTTCGCGAGGCGATGAGCGGACGCGGCCGGGTGGGCGATGAACGGATCGAGTCGATCGAGCCTGCCGGCAATGCTACGTCGCCGCCTGAATTGATCGGCCAGATCTTCCACGATGTCACGGCGGATCCCTCGTCGGCGGCGCAAAAAGTCCTCGCCTACCTGCAGGCCGGCCACCCGCCGCGGGACCTGATCGACGCCGCCCGCCGGCTCGTGTTCCTGAAGGGCAACGACTCGCACGACTACAAGTTCAGTTCCGCCGCGCTCGAGGACTACCACCACGCCTCGCCCCGCTGGCGCGATCTGTATCTGGCATCGACGGTGTTTCGTCTGAACGGCGCCGCAGAACCGGACAACGAGCTGGTCGCCAGAATACGCGAGGCGCTGCGGGCCTGAGCCTGCGCCGCCGCGGCGCCGAGACTCGTTGCACTCATCACGCGCGGGGGTACTGGTACAGATTGATTTCACGTGGGACTCCGAGCCGCGACCGTGAGGGAGCGGAGACCGCAGTCACCACTCGCTCACGCTCGTGGCTCCGTGTCAACCAGAATCAGTCCTATTGGCCAAACTGTACCACCACCCGCGCAGGCCGGGGTTGGTGGACGGCGGGTCAGTTCATAGAATCCGCCCATGAACGAGCCAACCCAACGTCCCGGCGGACCGCTGATCTGGCTCTGCCGCTTCGTCTTGTCGCTGCTGGGCTGGAGCTACATGGCGTTGTCGTCGGCGTTGTTCTTTCCCGTTGCGCTGGCTGTGTGGCTGGTGACCGTGCCGTTCGACCGCAACCTGGTCGTGCAACATTTGTTTACATGCTTTTGGGCGGTGATGTACGTCTGGGTCCATCCGGGCTGGCGGTTGCGGGTTGAAGGACGGAGGAAGTTGCCCTGGAGGGGTGCGGCGATTATTGTGGCCAACCACCAATCGCTGGTGGACGCGCTAGTGATCTTTGCGCTGTTTCGTCCGTTCAAGCCGGTGTCGCAAGCGATCGTGCGGTGGGCGCCGTTCATCGGTTGGAACATGATGCTGAACCGCTACATACTGCTGGAACGCGGCGACCGCGCGAGCATTGCCCAGATGGCCGAGGCGTGTCGTTACTGGCTGCGACGCGGGGCGCCCGTGATGATCTATCCGGAAGGCACGCGATCGGCCGACGGCGAGATCAAGAGTTTTCAGAACGGCGCATTCAAGTTGGCGGTGGAGGAGAACTGCCCGGTCTATCCGGTCGTGATCGACGGCACGCGCGACGCACTGCCTCGCAAGAGCTTGCTGCTCAGCCTCAGCGCCCGCATGATCGCGCGGGTGCTTGACCCGGTGCCGCCAGCCGCGAAGGAGGCCGCGAGTTCAGAAGTACACGCGCGCGACCGAGCGATCGAACTGCGCGACCGCGTGCGCCAACTCATGATCGACGAATTGAGCCGGATGCGGAAATCCCCAGCACCGAACAATTCGCAAACAGGTCCCAATTCAGCCGGAGCGGCCGCCGGTGGCGCAGCGCAGTCGCACGTTGCTTGAGCGTTTGGCTTGGCTGTTTGACGCTGCGGTGGGCGTTACTGTTCAACTTGTCCGTATTTGTCCCAACTCCGTCCGGGCATTGGGCGGCCGAAGCGACCCTTGCGCCCCTTGCGGCGCAGGCGAGTTGACGGAAGCAGGATAGCGGTGCGACGACGCTTACGTTTGGCCACGAGATTGTCTCCTTGGCGAGCCACGGTGGTTCGCGGTTTGGTCAGTAGTGAGAATGGTGGAGCCGAACGCACGACCATCACGAGGTCGTCGGCGGCCCAACCGTATTCGCACGACGCCGAGCATTCTAGCGAAGCAACTTGCGATGAGTTACATCAGTTTCGGTGTTTTTCGGTCGGTGTTCGGAGCACCGGTTCGGCCCTTTCACCCGACTGTTGGGGACGGGTCGTATCTCGGGCTCCCAGCCAGCGATGTTCCAGGGCATCCGCGCCAGATCTGTCCCACCTTTCCACAGGGTGTTAAAGTGATTTGAACCATGATGCAACCAGACAACAGGTTATTTCGTCCGATCATGGGTCTGCGGTTCGCGATCATCGCGGGAATGCTGCTGGCCTATGGCACCGTGTCGTTTCTGCCGATCAGTCCGGACCGCCAGATTCAGTTCCGCGGCATTGCCGAGATCATCGCGGCGAACGCGGCGATCAGCGTGCTGCTGTACTGGGGGTTGAACCGGCGTCGCAAGGACCTGCTCGCCCACATCAGTCTGATACTCGACACGGTGGCCGGCACCGGGCTAATCGCTTGCACCGGCTACGGGCATAGCATGTTTCAGTTGTTCTACATCCTGATTGTATTGGCGGGCGGTCTGTTGTTTGGGCAAGCCAGCGGGGCGTTCTACTTGATCGTCATCACGATGGGCAACGCATTGGCGGTGGCGCTCGATTGGGTTGATCCGCTCGGCATGGTGCGGAACAGTCCGAAACTCTTCGGTGACTCGCCGTATCCGGCCATTCTTGCCATGGCCGTGATCGTGGAGTTGGTCGCGTTCCAGATGTTGTTGGTGGTGAAGCTGACGCAGCGCGGCAACTATCTTCAGTCGCTGTACGACAACGTCAGCGACGGACTGTTCATTCTCGACGAGTTGGGCCGGATCGTGGACGTGAATACGCGGGCGGCGCACATGACCGGCCGGACTCGGCAGGATCTGCTTGGCGTGTCGCTCGAAACGCTGGCGGTCCATTACGGTGATGATACCGGCGTGGTCCAAACACAATTCCAGAAGTGCCTGGCGGGCGAGCAGGTGGCGTTCGAACTCGAGTTAAGGCGCAAGTACGGCGGCGCGTTGCCGGTGGAGATTACGGCGCAGGGAGTGACCGGCTTGTCACCGGGGCAGGTGCAGGCGTTCGCTCGCGACATCACGGGGCGGCGGTTGATGGAGGCCGAGATCAGACGGCAGAACGACGAGCTGCGCCGCATCAACCAGGAGTTGCAAATCGGCCGCGACCTGGCAATGAACGCCAGCCGCCTTAAGAGCCAGTTCCTCGCCAATATGTCGCACGAGTTGCGCACGCCGCTCAATTCGATTATCGGTTACACGCAGTTCGTGCTCGACGACGCCGAACGACCGTTGGCCGATGACCAGCGCGAAGACCTCGGGCGCGTGTTGCGCGCCGCTCGTTTGCTGCTCGATCAGATCAACGGCGTGCTGGACCTCGCCCGCATCGAATCAGGGCGCGAATCGGTTTCGATCTCGCGGTTTGCGTTGCGCGACGTGATCGACGGCGTGATTGACCAGGTAACGCCGATGGCCAGGTCCAAGGGCCTCGAGTTGCGCTGCGCCGTTGCCGATGGTCTGCCCGAGCTGCAAAACGATGAGAAGAAGCTGCGGCAGATACTCTTGAACTTGCTGGCCAACGCCGTGAAGTTCACCGAGCGCGGATCGGTGACGTTCGAATGCTCGCGCAGCGGCGCCGACGATGTGTGCATCGTCGTGCGCGATACGGGAATCGGAATTCCGGCCGAGCATCTCGACGTTGTGTTCAACGAATTCCACCAGGTCGACTCGTCGATCCACAAGCAGTACGGCGGTACGGGACTCGGTCTGGCCATCGTGAAACGGCTGACCGAGTTGATCAAAGGATCCGTCGAGGTTGCCAGTGCGGTGGGTACGGGGTCGAGTTTCAAGGTGATCGTCCCGTTGACGCTGGCCCTGGCACATTCCGCCGAAGGCACAACAACGGTGGTGCCGGTGCGGTCGCCGCCGCCCGCCAAGGCAGCGCCGTCGGCGATGGATCCAGACGTGGCCGACGCTGTGGCGAGCGCCCCATGAGCACTGTCCCGACACGACTGAAGCGAGTGTTGATCGTCGAAGATAACTCCGACAACCGTGCCCTTGTCTCGAAGGTGTTGCGTCGCGCGGGATTCGACACGGTGGAGTGCGACCGGGCCGAAGGACTCGCTGAGTTGCTCGTCGCCAGTTGTCCGGATGTGGTGCTCATGGATATCGAGTTGCCAGGTCAAAGCGGTTACGAGGCGGTGCAACAGGTCCGTTCCAATGCGGCGACAGCGGCGATACCGATCATCGCACTGACGGCCTATGCCATGCAGGACGACCGGCGGCGTTGTTTGCAGGTTGGGTTCACCGACTACTTGTCGAAGCCGCTCGACATTCACATGTTGGTCCAGATGGTTCGAGACTATGCGGCCGGCGCGGCCCCGTAGTACATGAGTTTGAGCATGAGCGCATCCAGCACAACCAACCCCGAATCGCCGGCGCCGATCGCCGGTCACGTATTGATCGTGGAGGACCGCGAGTCGGACCGCGAGTTGCTGGCCCGTGTGCTGCGCGCCGATGGTCATCGCGTGAGCAGCGCGTCGAGCGGCGGCGACGGGCTGGATCAGCTCAAGCTGCTGAACCCCGACGTTGTCTTGTGCGATGTCGTGATGCCCGGGATGAGCGGCTTGGATTTCTGTCGAGCGGTGCGGGAGCACTCGGCTGCGGCGTATGTGCCGGTGTTGCTGGTGACGGGCCGCACTGACCGCGAGGACTTGTTGGCCGGGTTCGCGGCCGGAGCCGACGACTACATTGGCAAGCCGATCGAGTTCGGCGAACTGAAGGCCCGCGTACGTACGATGGTCCGCATCCGACAGCTCCAGACCCGACTCGAAGAGCAGTCGGCCAAGTTGCGCGAGGCCAATCGCGACATGGAAGAATTCTTGCACGCCGTGTCGCACGATCTGCGTGCGCCGGTGATCAGCTTGACGGGCTTGGCGGCGATGTTGGTGCGCGAACATGGCGAGCAACTCGGCGAAGCTGGCCTCGAGCGGTTGCGGCGACTGCGCGACAGCGCCGAATCGATGGCCGCGCTGGTGAACCACCTGGTCGAGTTCGCCCGGATGGGCTCCGCGCCGCACCGGCCGCGACCGATGGACTTGCGGTTGCTCGTGGGCCAGGCGTGTACGAACCTGAGCAGCCAGATTGCCGTTGGTGGCGTGCGCGTGCACGTTGCCGACGGCTGGCCGACGGTCGTGTGCGACCCGGTTTCGGTTTGCCAGGTATTCCAGAACCTGATCGGCAACGCCACGAAGTTCATGGGGAGCCAGCCGGCGCCGTGCGTGGAAGTCGGTTATCGGCGCGCGGGCGAGTCGTGGGAGATATTCGTCCGCGACAACGGCGTGGGAATCCCTCGCGCCAAACACGAAGAGATATTTCGGCTGTTCGCGCGGCTCGGCCAAGTGGAATCCGACGGCCTGGGCGTTGGCCTAAGCACGGCGGGCAAGATCGTCGAGCGGCACGGCGGCCGCATTTGGGTCGAATCCGAATTGGGGCAGGGGGCCACGTTCTGGTTTACGCTGCCTGCAAACGATGCGGCCAGTAGGGCGGAGTGATTCATGCGAGTATTAGTGGTCGATGACGACGTGGTGCATCGCACGATGGCGGTGGATTGCCTGGTTGCCGACGGCATCGAGGTTGAGCCGATGGCGTCGGCGGAGCAGGCGCTGGCTGCGCTGCGTAACGGCAGACGATTCGACGCGATCGTCACCGACTATAAGATGACGGGAATGACCGGCGTCGAGCTGATTCGTGCGCTGGGTCCGCCGCCGGGCTCGCCGCCCGCCGTACTCGTGACGGGCATGGGCGACGAGCGGATTGTCGCCGAGGCGTTCAAGGCGGGTGCGCAGGACTACGTTGCCAAAGACCTGCCGCGCTTGGGCTATCTCGTCGTCCTGCCGACGATCGTCCGCGAGGTTGTTCGGCGCAACGAGCTGGTGCTCGAGAACGCGCGGCTTAAGGAGGAGGTGCGGCAGCTCTCGGGCTTCGGCGCGATCGTCGCCGTGAGCACGACGATGAAGCAGATCCTGGAGCTTGTGAGCGAGGTCGCGCCGGTCGATTCGACGGTGCTTGTCATTGGCGAGAGCGGCACTGGCAAGGAGCTAGTCGCGCGGGCGATCCATGAACACAGCCCACGACGCAAGGGGCCGTTTGTCGCCGCCAGTTGCGGCTCGTTTCCCGAGACACTGCTGGAGAGCGAGCTGTTCGGTCACGAAGATGGGGCGTTCACCGGCGCTCGCGGGCGTCGGATCGGGCGGTTCGAGCGCGCCCAAGGCGGCACGATATTCCTCGACGAGATCAGCGAGATCGCCCCCAAAGCCCAGGTCGATCTGCTGCGGGTGTTGCAGGAACATGCGCTCGAGCGACTCGGCGGCCAAGAGACGATCTCGCTCGACGTCCGGGTCGTAGCGGCCACCAACAAGGACCTCGAAGAGTGCGTGCAGCGCCGCACATTTCGCGAGGACTTGTATTACCGGCTCAATGTCATCCCAATCCGGATCCCACCGCTTCGCGACCGACCCGACGACATCGCACCGTTGGCCTACCACTTCTTGAAACAATTTACCGAGCGTATGGGCAAGCGCGTAGAAGCGTTCTCGACAGCCGCGATCGACGCGCTCACGCGGTTCCCCTGGCCCGGCAACGTCCGGCAGTTGGAGAACGTCGTGGAACGCGCCGTCGTACTCGCGCGCTTGAAGACGATTGACGTCGGCGACCTGCCGAACGACATCGTGAACTTGTCCGCGGTTCGTGCGCAGGTCGACAACCTGGAGACGCTGGAACGCGAGACGATCGCCCGCGTGCTTGGCGAAACCGGTTACAACATGGTGCAGGCGGCCAGGCGTCTCGGTATCAGTCGGACGACGCTGTACAGCAAGATCCGCAAGCACGGATTGAAGGGCCAACAGTGAGCGCGCGCGGGATAGAGGCGGGAAGCCGCTGGCTACTGTGGCCTTCGTCCCATCATGCGTCGGATGATGTCGGCAGCGGCGCGGCTGGTGTCCTCGCGGGTCTTTTCGATCTTGTTCTTCGGGCCGGTGTTCTTCTGTTTTGGTCCGGAACCGTCCGGTTCTGCGGATTGTGTGGTCGGCTGTTCCAGGCTCTCTTTCGACATCTGGACGGTGGGTAATTCGGGGACAGGCGTGTCCGTCAGTGCAGAGGTCGGGGCGATCTGGGTGTCGCCGCCAAACACCTGCGAACCACTGTCCGGTACGCCGCTCTTGCTGTCGCCGAGCAGCCATTTTGAGACGTCATGATCGCCGGTCAGGTCGCCAGTTGCTGTTGCGGGTGCGGCGGCCGCCACCGCGCTAGTCGCTGCAGGCTGAGCGGCCGGCGTGACGGAAGAACGCTGCAGCATGACCTGGAATCCGAGCGGACCTACCTGAATCAGATCGCCGTCGTTGAGTACGACCTCGCCGGTTATGCGCTCGCCGTTGACAATCGTTCCGTTGCTGCTGCCCATGTCTTTCAGCCGCACTTCTTCGCCGACTTGAGTGATCTCGCAGTGCTGCCGGCTGATCAGATCGCTGTTGGGCCGAATGTCGCAATCGGGGTTGCGGCCGATCAGGAATCTTGCCGTGCGAATGAGAATCTCTTTTCCTTCCGGCTTTCCCTGAACCACCAAGAGTCGAAGGTCCATCAGCGCGTCCTCACACCCACGAGTGAACGGGTTTCCAAACGTGCCTCTCAATGCCGGAAGACGAATTCGGATTCAGGAAATGACGTGCATACGTTAACGAATCCCCAAGGGACCGTCTAGGGCTTGGGTGTTTGGTGTCCAACATTCTATGGCAACTCGTTTAACGGCAAGCCGAAGGCGACGGCGCGAAACCGAACCGCACCGACCCCTCACCCCAGTGCGCCGTCGCCTTCGGCTTGCCGTTAAACGAGTTAGTGTCGCCATAGAATCTCGTCGCACACGGTGTTTGAGAAGACAGGCGATCGCTGGCGAAGCGCCAATCTGCATGGCGCGGCTACTTCGCGGTGAACAGCATCGCCGCTAGGATCAGGCAGGCCGCGACGCCGCCGACGATTGCGCCCACCAACTCAAACGCGGCGTAACCCGCGCCCAGTCCGAGTGCGGCCACGAGCGGGCCGAGCCACATCACGTTTCCCCACAGAAACGCGGCGAGTGAGAACCCGGGTTTTTCCGGCTCGTCGTTGGGCGCCGACTTGGCGATCGCCGTAGGCTTGGTCGCGCCGTAGTGCTTTTCGAGCAACGCACGGATTCCCGGCGGGCTGCACAAGACCGCTCGGACCGGCATGTTCAAACGAAAGCGCAGGGTTTCTAGTGCCTCGAGGTTCAGTGCATGCGTGACGGCCACGACCAGGTTCTGCTCGTCGATCAGGAGCGGCAGCAGGTTCTCGCGCCGCGCCAAGTCCGCAGGCACCTTGGCGACCAACTCCGGTGGGATCGTGGTATCGGCCAGATCGAGATACGGTAGGTTGTGCTGCTGGGCGAGCGCTCGCGTCGCATCCTCCCAGCCGACGTATTCGCGCTGCACCAGCGCCTGACGCAGGTCGATGCCGAGCTGTTCGGCCAGGGCCTGGGCGTCTTCGAGTTGAACCGATGTGACGACACCGTCTTCGACGAGGATTTGGCCGAGTGGTCTTTTCTCAAGAGGCGGCCGTTTCGTCTTGCGACCGAGCTTGCGGTCGTACTCGCTCTTGCGCGCCGGGTCGGTCAGGGTCAACATCGCGCGGGCGAGTTCATCGAGCAGGTCCTGCGATTCCTTGGAGAACTTGCCGGTGGCGTACTTGCGTGCTTGGGAGCTACGGTCGCGATAGTTCTTCTGGATTACGCCGCGATCGTCTTCGAACTTGGCCAGTCCGAGCAGTGCGTAGTGATCCAGCGGCCGTTCTGGGGCGGCGATCTTGAGCCATTCTCGATAGACGTCCAGCGCCACGGCCAGGCTCCTAGCCTTCGACGCGCAGGTCGGAGACGACCCCCGCCATTGTTTCCACCTCGGTGGGCTTCAATCCGGATGTGCGGACGATTTCGGTTCGGGCTTCGCGGCCGCCCGCCAATTCGCGCGCGTGTACCTGAATGCGGCCGTTGACGTCGAAGCTGTAGCTCACTTCCACGGGCGAACTGGCCGGCATGTTCGGCGGCAGGTCGGTGATGACGCACTGGCCGATTTCGTAGCAAGCCTCGGGTTCTGGCGCGTCGCCCTCGAGGATTCGGATGCGAATGCGCTCCTGGTTCGCTGACCGGGTGACGAACCGTTGTTTGACCGAGCACGGGATCGCCGTGTTGCGGCGAATCATGATGGTGTTTGTCTCGCGGCCGGTCCTTGGGTCCTGCGCGAGTATCCCCAGGCTGTGCGAGTTGACGTTGATTTGCTCGACGGATTCGAGTCGTGCGGCGATTTCCTGGGTGACGACCGACGATGAATCGTGGTGTTTGGCCTGAAGGATGGCGGCGTGAATCGCCGCTCCATGAGCGACGGCTTCGTCGGGCGAGAGTCCCGTGTACGGGTCCTTGCCTCCGAGCGTGCGCATCATCTTTACGACCGCCGGCATGCGCGTGGAACCGCCTACCAGGATGAATCGGTCGACCTGTTCCGGTTTCACGCCGCCGGCCTCGAGCACTGAAAGGGTGGTGTCCTGAGTGCGTTGCAACAGGTCGGCCGTGAGTTGTTCGAAGCGGTCGCGGGTAACTTCCGAGACATAGTTCTTCTCGCCGATCTTGATGCGTACATTCGCGCGCGGCCGTTCGCTCAGGCTCCGCTTGGCGACCTCGCAGCGCTGCACCACCGCTTCGAGGGCCTGCTTGTCGCCGGAGATGTCGGGCGCGCCCTGAGCTTTGAGCTTTTCGCGCACCTCGTCGGCCAGCCGGCGCGTCCAGTCGATGCCGCCCAACCGAATGTCGCCGTCGGTGGCCAGTACGCGAAACTCTGAACCCTTGTAGCGAACGACCGTCACGTCGAACGTGCCGCCGCCAAGGTCGTAGACCAGCACGACTCGGTCCTGATCGTCCGTCTTGCTTAGCCCCAACTGGCCCTCGGTCCAGGCGTACGCTAGTGTGGCCGCCGTCGGTTCGTTGATGATCTCGACCACGTTGAGTCCAGCGATCTTGCCGGCGTCCTGAGTGGCCTTGCGGCGTGAGTCGTTGAAATAGGCCGGCACGGTGACCACAGCGTTGTCGATAGCGCCGATCTGTGCCTCGGCGTCGAGCTTCAACTTGCGTAGGATCATGGCCGAGATCGCTTCGGGGCCGATCGTGATGTCGCCGTAGGCAAAGCGAAAGGTCTCGCTGCCCATCTCGCGCTTCACGCCTTGAATCACTTGGTCCGGGTGTTCCGGCGCCGCGTTGTACGCCTTTGGCCCGACGATGACCTTGCTTGGATCACCCAGCCAAACGACTGACGGAGTGATCAGCCCACCTTCGCGGTTCGGGATCGTTGTCGGCTTGCCGTCTTCGGTCAGGTATGCCAGCGAAGAGAAGGTTGTGCCCAGGTCAATGCCGACGGTCTTACCGGGTAGGAACTGCATAGGAGGAACCTCTGGTGTAAACTCCAGTTGGCGTTTCCGTCCAATTACGGCCCGGCGGATCAAACCCCGACGAAATGCGGGACGGCCAGGAATTTTTGCGTGCTTTGTTGCGACGGTCAACTAAAATTGTGGCCGAACTCGAAAGTGACCCTGTTGTTAGAGGACTCGACCATGGAAAAGGCCTTTGAGTTTAACTGCCCGATCTGCGGCAGCCTGTGTCAGACGACGGAGGACATGCGCGGCAAAGAGACGCGCTGCCTGATGTGTACGTCGCGTATCGTCGTACCCAAACTCGCCGGCGAGACCGAGGGTATGGACATGCAGTATTTCCTCAAGGCGGGTGTGGTGCAGCAGAAACTGAAGTCAGACCCCGGCGGTGGCACTCCGTCGAAATCGTGACGACTCGTCATCGAGCCCACACGCGTCATCGCCGATCGCGGAGTATCTCGCGAGCGGCGTTGAGGCCGCAGGCGCCCATGACGCCGCCGCCGGGATGGGTGGCCGCACCGCACAGATACAGGCCGCGGATCGGCGTGCGATAATCAGCGTAGCTCGCGGCGGGGCGCAGAAAGAACAACTGGCTCGGCGTCATCGCACCCTGGAAAATGTTGCCACCCGTAAGCCCAAACGTGCGCTCCAGGTCGAGCGGCGACAACACTTGCCGGGCAATCACCGATCGGCGGAAGTTCGGGGCGTACTCGGCGAGCATGTCGAAACACCGATCGGCGAAGGATTCCTTCACTTCGTCCCAGTTCGCGTCGCGCAACGTCGTCGGTGCGTATTGCACGAACATCGACATCACGTGTTTGCCCGCCGGCGCCACGGTCGGATCGACCACCGACGGAATCGTGCACTCCAAGATCGGATGCAGTGACGGCCGGCCGTACTTGGCGTCGTCGTAGGCGCGCTCCAGGTAGTCCATGCTCGGACAGATGTGGATCGTGCCGTGGTGTTGAGGTCCCGGCGCGCTGGGCAGGGCGGTGAAGTCGGGCAGTTCGTCGAGCGCGACATTGATCTTCAGCGACGGGCTGGAGTAGTCGATCGCGCGGACTGCGTCCAGGAAATCGCCCGGCAGGTCGTCCACGTCGAGCAGTCGCAAGAACGTCACATGCGCGTCGGCGTTGGAGACGACGCACCCAGCCCTCAGCTCCGTGCCGTCATCGAGCACAACTCCCGTGGCGCGGCCGGATTGAACGACGATCTTGGCGACGGGCGCGCCTGCCCGAATCTCTGCGCCGTGCTCGCGTGCGGCCGCGGCCAGGGCCTGCGTGATGCCGCCCATGCCGCCGCGCACGTAACCCCACACGCCCCGCACGCCGTTGCACTCGCCCATCACGTGATGAAACAGCACATAGGCTGTGCCGGGCATCGACGGAGAAGCCATCGCGCCAATGACCGCATCGGTCGCGAGAGTGGCCTTGAGGACGTCGCTTTCGAACCATCGGTCGAGAATCGTCCTCGCGGCGCCGCTGAGTATCTCCAGCACACGCGGCCCGTCGCGGCCCAATTTCGAGAACCGCCAGGCAATCTTGCCGAGTCGCCAGAGATCGCCTGGACGGCCCGACCACGGATCGGGCGGCGTCTCGACGAGCAGCGGCTCGATAAACGCCGCCGCCCGCTCGAGCATCTGTTCATACCGTGGATACGCCTCGGCATCGCGCGCCGAGAACTTGCTGATCTCGCGTTCGACGAGCGCCCGGTCGGGGCCAAGCAGCAAGTGGCGGCCGTCGGGTAGCGGCGTGAACGACGATGGACTGCGCGGCAGCAACTCGAAACCGTGTCGCTTCAGTTCCAAGTCGCGGATGATCTCCGGCCGCAGCAGACTGTTGACGTACGCGGCGGTGGAGACCTTGAAGCCGGGCCACAACTCCTCGGTCACGCACGCTCCGCCAACGACGTCGCGCCGCTCCAATACCAGCACGTGCCGACCCGCCCGCGCCAGATATGCGGCTGCCACCAAGCCGTTGTGTCCGGCGCCGATGACGATGATGTCGTGTGGCCGAGACATTCAATTGCCCGAATCGGCGGTTTGGTGCCCGTCGGATCCGGGCTGACCGCCGTCGCCCGGCGCCGGCCGCTTGCGAATGAAACCCAAACAGAAGCACAGGAGCATCACCGTCCAGAAGGTCCAAAACGCCGGACTGCTGAGGTGATGGAAGTCGACGCGCGGCGGCTCGCCCGGCTTGTTGAACGCATAGTCAACCAACAGTTTTCCGCCGATCACGAACACCAACAGGTACGCCGCCGTCTCGAACCGCGGAAATCTCTCTAGCAGCTTGATGAATACCACCGCGGCAAACCGCATAAGGATCACGCCGAGCATGCCGCCGGCGACGACCACCCAAGTCTTTTCAGACTTGCCGCCGACGAGGGCGATCGCTGCAAGAATTGAATCTGCGAATGCGATGTCGGTCAATTCGATCACAGCGACAGTTGGCCAGAACCCGGCATACTTCTTCGACGACTGCACTTGGGCTTGCATATCGGGCATGTGCAGAGGCGTTCGCGCCTTGATCTCGTCGTTCGTCTGGTCGGGAGTCGTGGGCAGGCCGGTTTTCTCGTCGATCAGAATAGGGTCGCCCCCTGGTCCCACGGCGATGTGCGATTCTGATTCGTCGGTCGATTCAAAGAAGAAGTACTTACCAGCTACGTAGACCAGGTAGAGCCCACCGACCAACTTGACCCAGTTCCAGCGCATCAGGGCCGTGGCCGTGGCGATGGCGATGACGCGGAAGGCAAACGCGCCGACCAAGCCGTAGGTCAGAGCCTGCGGTTGTTGTTCTTTCGGCAGCCTGCGAGCGAGCAAGCCGAGGACCAGGGCGTTGTCAATGGAGAGCACACCCTCAAGAACAACCAACAGGGCGATCACGGCGATGTCGGAAAAGGTGAACGCCTGCCCGAATCCGAGGTCGAATCCTTGTTGAGCCAGTAACACGGCGTTCCTTTGGTGTGAAGGCCCTCGTCAGGCGCCCGCCTCGACTGCCAGGGGTCGGTATTGAAACGAATATGGTTGCCGACCGAAATAGCGAAATCGGCGGCTTGGCGCGGAGGTACAGCATGCGTCGCCGGATGCGCTCGACGTAGCCTGGAAAGCAACACGGGTGTCGCATTGGCCCGGCTTGGTGAGGCCGAAGCGTCTTGCGACACCCGTGGGGTGTGGGGCGAACGTCTTGCTACTTTTCCGAAGAGTCCTTTTTGGCTTCGTCGTCTTTCTTCTCGGACTCTTCCTTCGACTCCTTCGGCTCGTCTTTGGGTTCCTTGGCGTCGGCTGGTTTCTTTTCGTCCGACTTGTCGCCATCGGTGGTCTTGGGCTGATCGTCCGTAGCGCCGTTGCCGCCTACCTTTTCGCCGGATTCGCCGTCTTTCGCTTTGGCGGCGACCTCTTCGGCGACCACACCACCGCTTCCACGCGCTTTCTTCTTGCGGGCCATCGACTCGCCGGTCGCACTCTCCAACTGAAGCCGCTTGGCGATCATGAGTATGTCGCGCTCGAGAGCTTGCTCGCTGTTCAGTTTCTCACCCTTCTTGAGAGTCTCGAGCTTGGCGTTGAGCTCCAAGAGCATGTGCATGGCGTCTTCCGCCTGGCCGCGGATGTCGTTTCCCATTTCCTTCTCGATCGCGGTTTTCAGGTCAGCGACGAATCGCTCGGCCTCGTCAGGGTTCGCCAGCGACCGAAACCCGTCGGCCAACTGGGAGCGGTTGTGTTGCACGAACGTGCGGAACCTTTGGGCCGATAGAACTTGTACCTCGTCGAGGGCCGCGCTGGCCCTTTCGACAATGAAATCCTCGATTCTGCGGCGCACTTCGGGAATGTTGTCTTTGACCATTTGGCTGGCCTGTTCGGCCCAGTCATCAGCGTTGCTGAGAACATACTCCTCGAGTTGCTTTCGCGCCTCGGGGAGCATGTTGATCACTTGGTCTTCGACCGCGGCCACGAGCTTGTCCGGCGTGGCCACTCGCTGAAACAGCCAGTAGAAGTAGCCGAAATAGCTGGCCATCAAGATGCACAGCAGCGATCCAACAATCGCAGTGACGCGCGTCGAGGTCTTCAGCCGCGACTGTCGCGCGGACAACATTTCGGCGATGAGGACCACCTTGGCCTCCAGGTTGGCCAGTTGAGATTGCGGTTCGTTCATGTCTAGCTTCCTCTCAGATAATGATCAGGTTCAGGGACAAGTGTGGTTTCCGTTCATAGCGATTTGGCGGCGGCCGCGAGTTGGTCGGCGTGGGCTATTTTCATCTTCATTAGTTCAAAGAGCATGCCGTAGAGCTTCTTGGCCAACGCATCGCGATCCTCTTTAGAGTCGTCGATTGGGAATTCGTCCCACGTCTTGTACATCTTGTTGAACTCGGCCTGGATCTGGTCGCCGTAGTGCGCCTTAACCAGAGGCTTGAATGCGTCCTTGAAGTTCTCGGTCATTTTGTCGAGCGCACGATCGTCCTTGATGGCCGGGAATTCCTCGGCCAGGATCTTGCGGTGCTCGTCGAGCGCTTTCTTGTACTGACCCTCCAATTGGCTTTCGATGCGGCTTTTCAGGTTCACAGCCAGGTTTTCTCGCTCCTTGCCCAGTGCCGCCGTGACCACCGGCAAGTCCGCCTTAATTCGATCGTCGAACGCCTTGGTAACCGGCTCCTGCGTGTGCTTGAGCAAAGCCTGCACCTCGTTGACGATCTCCTCTTGGTTGTTCGTCGCGGCGAGTTGCAGCCGGTTGCCCAGTTTGGTCAGGTTCTCTTCGCTCGTCAGTGCCTTGCCCGCCTGGTAGTACATGTAGCCGTACACGCCGAGCAGCACGACGACGACGAGAATCAGAAACCGTCGCACGTTGGCCGCCCGCTCGAACGCCGCATTCAGTTCGGTAGCATGTCGTTCCAAGTCACCAATCTGCCTGGCCAGTGCCTGCTGGCGCTGGTTGTCCGCACCGGCCGAATCTTGTTCTGCCATCGCGATACACCTCCAAGTAAGTGAGTTACCGTACGAGCACTACCGGATTCACGCTCAGACTGTCGTACGCGTCGCCGATCCGGTATCTTGAAGCGGTCACCAAAAACGCCGGGAGTTCGATGCAACCGATCGAGCGATACTACGCCGCGTGCTGTCAGACCGACTTTCCGTGTCCAACCTCACGTGACGAAATCGTCGGCCGCGTCGATCGAATGCTCGAAATGATCGACTCGGCCGTGAAGGGTTACGAGCCGTTCTTTCCGGTGCGGCTCGTGGTCTTTCCCGAGTTCGCTCATGCTCCCCCGATCTACTTCACTGTTCGCGAACTGCTCGACCGTCTGGCCGTGCCGATCCCGAATGAGCACACCGACCGTTACGCGCGGCGTGCTCGCCAACTCGGCGTCTACATTCAGACCGGCACCTTTTTGGAATACGACGCCGATTACCCCGACGCCGTGTTCAACACCACATGCCTCATCGGTCCCGACGGCCTCATGGCCAAATATCGCAAGACGCACCCATGGATTCCGTGGGAGGTCAACGCCAGCCCGCACGACCTCGCCGACTACGCGGCCGATCCGTTCCCCGTCGTAGAGACGGAAATCGGCCGCCTCGGCGTCGCGATCTGTTACGACTGGCTGTTCCCCGAAGCGATCCGTCAGCTCGCGCTCAGGGGGGCCGAGGTCTTGATCCGCGTCTCGGCCTACATGGACCCGTGGGGCACGGCCGCGCCGCTCGATTGGTGGACGCTCGTGAATCGCTGCAGAGCGATCGAGAACATGGCGTACGTCGTGGCGGCGAATCAGGGCGCCCGGCTGGCTCACTACCCTCCCTTCAGTTGGCCTGGCGGCAGCATGGTCGTCGATTTCGACGGTCGCGTGTTGGCCCAGGCTGAACCGGGACCCGGCGAACGCATCGTGGTCGGCCCGATCGACCTGGCGGCCCTTCGGGCGGAACGCGACCGCCGCCGTGGCCACCACATGCTCAGGCACCTACGCACGGAACTCTATGGTGGCTACTCGTCCGCGATTTACCCGCGAGCGAAATCGGTGGAGAACTGGCCGATCTCAATCGACGGCAACAACCGATCGATTGGGCGCGCCAGCCCTCCCAACACCTAAACGAAAACCGCCGCTCCGCCGGACAGCACCAGTGAACTTTCCGATGGATTTTCCGGCCGCGGAGTGGTCAGATAGTCCGTGCGTCGCCAGAGTCGAGAGGGGTTGCCAGTGACCGAAACGGCATCTTTCCAGAATTTTATGAGCCGGGTTCGAGCCGGAGACGATCGCGCCGCCGAGCAACTCGTGCGGCAGTACGAACCAGAGATTCGTCGCGAGATTCGCGTGCGACTCACCGACCCCAGTTTGCGCCGCGTGATCGACTCGATGGATGTTTGCCAGTCGGTGCTCGGCGATTTCTTTGCACGGGCCGCGCTCGGCCAGTTCGATCTCGACGAGCCGCGGCAACTGCTGCAACTGCTGCTGAGCATGGCGCGGAACCGGCTGACCGACTGGGCGCGACACCAGACCGCGCAGCGTCGCGACGCTCGTCGCGATCAGTCGCTCGCTCAGGCGGTTCGCAACGGTCACGAACCGCTCGCCGCCGACCCCAGCCCGAGTCGCGTTCTGGCGGGAAAAGAGCTGTTGGAGCAGGTTCGCCAGCGGCTCACAGACGACGAACGCCGGATCGCCGATCTCCGGGCCGCCGACCTGGGCTGGCCCGAAATCGCGGCGACCATCGGCGGCACGCCCGAAGCGCTGCGTAAGCGGCTGTCGAGGGCGCTCGATCGTGTGGCCAACGAGATCGGGTTGTAGCGATGAGCCGACTCGATATCAATGTGGTTCGCAGCGTCGACGACCGATCATCGGTCGTGCGCGACGCTCCTACCGAGTCGCCTGCGGCCCACGACCTGTCTCAGGTCGTCGCCGATTTGCTGGCCGACCGGCGCCGACGCTGGAACGACGGCGACCGCGTCACAGCCGAGCAGTACCTGAGCGAGCATCCCGAACTCGATGCGACGCCGGAATACGCGATCGACCTGGTGTACTCCGAGTACTTGATGCGCGAGCAACTTGGCGAGCGGCCGCAGGCCGACGAGTACCTTGCCCGATTTCCCCGTTTCGCCGCTCAGTTGAGCCGACAGTTCAACGCATAGTCAACCAACAGTTTTCCGCCGATCACGAACACCAACAGGTACGCCGCCGTCTCGAACTGCGGAAATCTCTCTAGCAGCTTGATGAATACCACCGCGGCAAACCGCATAAGGATCACGCCGAGCATGCCGCCGGCGACGACCACCCAAGTCTTTTCAGACTTGCCGCCGACGAGGGCGATCGCTGCAAGAATTGAATCTGCGAATGCGATGTCGGTCAATTCGATCACAGCGACAGTTGGCCAGAACCCGGCATACTTCTTCGACGACTGCACTTGGGCTTGCATATCGGGCATGTGCAGAGGCGTTCGCGCCTTGATCTCGTCGTTCGTCTGGTCGGGAGTCGTGGGCAGGCCGGTTTTCTCGTCGATCAGAATAGGGTCGCCCCCTGGTCCCACGGCGATGTGCGATTCTGATTCGTCGGTCGATTCAAAGAAGAAGTACTTACCAGCTACGTAGACCAGGTAGAGCCCACCGACCAACTTGACCCAGTTCCAGCGCATCAGGGCCGTGGCCGTGGCGATGGCGATGACGCGGAAGGCAAACGCGCCGACCAAGCCGTAGGTCAGAGCCTGCGGTTGTTGTTCTTTCGGCAGCCTGCGAGCGAGCAAGCCGAGGACCAGGGCGTTGTCAATGGAGAGCACACCCTCAAGAACAACCAACAGGGCGATCACGGCGATGTCGGAAAAGGTGAACGCCTGCCCGAATCCGAGGTCGAATCCTTGTTGAGCCAGTAACACGGCGTTCCTTTGGTGTGAAGGCCCTCGTCAGGCGCCCGCCTCGACTGCCAGGGGTCGGTATTGAAACGAATATGGTTGCCGACCGAAATAGCGAAATCGGCGGCTTGGCGCGGAGGTACAGCATGCGTCGCCGGATGCGCTCGACGTAGCCTGGAAAGCAACACGGGTGTCGCATTGGCCCGGCTTGGTGAGGCCGAAGCGTCTTGCGACACCCGTGGGGTGTGGGGCGAACGTCTTGCTACTTTTCCGAAGAGTCCTTTTTGGCTTCGTCGTCTTTCTTCTCGGACTCTTCCTTCGACTCCTTCGGCTCGTCTTTGGGTTCCTTGGCGTCGGCTGGTTTCTTTTCGTCCGACTTGTCGCCATCGGTGGTCTTGGGCTGATCGTCCGTAGCGCCGTTGCCGCCTACCTTTTCGCCGGATTCGCCGTCTTTCGCTTTGGCGGCGACCTCTTCGGCGACCACACCACCGCTTCCACGCGCTTTCTTCTTGCGGGCCATCGACTCGCCGGTCGCACTCTCCAACTGAAGCCGCTTGGCGATCATGAGTATGTCGCGCTCGAGAGCTTGCTCGCTGTTCAGTTTCTCACCCTTCTTGAGAGTCTCGAGCTTGGCGTTGAGCTCCAAGAGCATGTGCATGGCGTCTTCCGCCTGGCCGCGGATGTCGTTTCCCATTTCCTTCTCGATCGCGGTTTTCAGGTCAGCGACGAATCGCTCGGCCTCGTCAGGGTTCGCCAGCGACCGAAACCCGTCGGCCAACTGGGAGCGGTTGTGTTGCACGAACGTGCGGAACCTTTGGGCCGATAGAACTTGTACCTCGTCGAGGGCCGCGCTGGCCCTTTCGACAATGAAATCCTCGATTCTGCGGCGCACTTCGGGAATGTTGTCTTTGACCATTTGGCTGGCCTGTTCGGCCCAGTCATCAGCGTTGCTGAGAACATACTCCTCGAGTTGCTTTCGCGCCTCGGGGAGCATGTTGATCACTTGGTCTTCGACCGCGGCCACGAGCTTGTCCGGCGTGGCCACTCGCTGAAACAGCCAGTAGAAGTAGCCGAAATAGCTGGCCATCAAGATGCACAGCAGCGATCCAACAATCGCAGTGACGCGCGTCGAGGTCTTCAGCCGCGACTGTCGCGCGGACAACATTTCGGCGATGAGGACCACCTTGGCCTCCAGGTTGGCCAGTTGAGATTGCGGTTCGTTCATGTCTAGCTTCCTCTCAGATAATGATCAGGTTCAGGGACAAGTGTGGTTTCCGTTCATAGCGATTTGGCGGCGGCCGCGAGTTGGTCGGCGTGGGCTATTTTCATCTTCATTAGTTCAAAGAGCATGCCGTAGAGCTTCTTGGCCAACGCATCGCGATCCTCTTTAGAGTCGTCGATTGGGAATTCGTCCCACGTCTTGTACATCTTGTTGAACTCGGCCTGGATCTGGTCGCCGTAGTGCGCCTTAACCAGAGGCTTGAATGCGTCCTTGAAGTTCTCGGTCATTTTGTCGAGCGCACGATCGTCCTTGATGGCCGGGAATTCCTCGGCCAGGATCTTGCGGTGCTCGTCGAGCGCTTTCTTGTACTGACCCTCCAATTGGCTTTCGATGCGGCTTTTCAGGTTCACAGCCAGGTTTTCTCGCTCCTTGCCCAGTGCCGCCGTGACCACCGGCAAGTCCGCCTTAATTCGATCGTCGAACGCCTTGGTAACCGGCTCCTGCGTGTGCTTGAGCAAAGCCTGCACCTCGTTGACGATCTCCTCTTGGTTGTTCGTCGCGGCGAGTTGCAGCCGGTTGCCCAGTTTGGTCAGGTTCTCTTCGCTCGTCAGTGCCTTGCCCGCCTGGTAGTACATGTAGCCGTACACGCCGAGCAGCACGACGACGACGAGAATCAGAAACCGTCGCACGTTGGCCGCCCGCTCGAACGCCGCATTCAGTTCGGTAGCATGTCGTTCCAAGTCACCAATCTGCCTGGCCAGTGCCTGCTGGCGCTGGTTGTCCGCACCGGCCGAATCTTGTTCTGCCATCGCGATACACCTCCAAGTAAGTGAGTTACCGTACGAGCACTACCGGATTCACGCTCAGACTGTCGTACGCGTCGCCGATCCGGTATCTTGAAGCGGTCACCAAAAACGCCGGGAGTTCGATGCAACCGATCGAGCGATACTACGCCGCGTGCTGTCAGACCGACTTTCCGTGTCCAACCTCACGTGACGAAATCGTCGGCCGCGTCGATCGAATGCTCGAAATGATCGACTCGGCCGTGAAGGGTTACGAGCCGTTCTTTCCGGTGCGGCTCGTGGTCTTTCCCGAGTTCGCTCATGCTCCCCCGATCTACTTCACTGTTCGCGAACTGCTCGACCGTCTGGCCGTGCCGATCCCGAATGAGCACACCGACCGTTACGCGCGGCGTGCTCGCCAACTCGGCGTCTACATTCAGACCGGCACCTTTTTGGAATACGACGCCGATTACCCCGACGCCGTGTTCAACACCACATGCCTCATCGGTCCCGACGGCCTCATGGCCAAATATCGCAAGACGCACCCATGGATTCCGTGGGAGGTCAACGCCAGCCCGCACGACCTCGCCGACTACGCGGCCGATCCGTTCCCCGTCGTAGAGACGGAAATCGGCCGCCTCGGCGTCGCGATCTGTTACGACTGGCTGTTCCCCGAAGCGATCCGTCAGCTCGCGCTCAGGGGGGCCGAGGTCTTGATCCGCGTCTCGGCCTACATGGACCCGTGGGGCACGGCCGCGCCGCTCGATTGGTGGACGCTCGTGAATCGCTGCAGAGCGATCGAGAACATGGCGTACGTCGTGGCGGCGAATCAGGGCGCCCGGCTGGCTCACTACCCTCCCTTCAGTTGGCCTGGCGGCAGCATGGTCGTCGATTTCGACGGTCGCGTGTTGGCCCAGGCTGAACCGGGACCCGGCGAACGCATCGTGGTCGGCCCGATCGACCTGGCGGCCCTTCGGGCGGAACGCGACCGCCGCCGTGGCCACCACATGCTCAGGCACCTACGCACGGAACTCTATGGTGGCTACTCGTCCGCGATTTACCCGCGAGCGAAATCGGTGGAGAACTGGCCGATCTCAATCGACGGCAACAACCGATCGATTGGGCGCGCCAGCCCTCCCAACACCTAAACGAAAACCGCCGCTCCGCCGGACAGCACCAGTGAACTTTCCGATGGATTTTCCGGCCGCGGAGTGGTCAGATAGTCCGTGCGTCGCCAGAGTCGAGAGGGGTTGCCAGTGACCGAAACGGCATCTTTCCAGAATTTTATGAGCCGGGTTCGAGCCGGAGACGATCGCGCCGCCGAGCAACTCGTGCGGCAGTACGAACCAGAGATTCGTCGCGAGATTCGCGTGCGACTCACCGACCCCAGTTTGCGCCGCGTGATCGACTCGATGGATGTTTGCCAGTCGGTGCTCGGCGATTTCTTTGCACGGGCCGCGCTCGGCCAGTTCGATCTCGACGAGCCGCGGCAACTGCTGCAACTGCTGCTGAGCATGGCGCGGAACCGGCTGACCGACTGGGCGCGACACCAGACCGCGCAGCGTCGCGACGCTCGTCGCGATCAGTCGCTCGCTCAGGCGGTTCGCAACGGTCACGAACCGCTCGCCGCCGACCCCAGCCCGAGTCGCGTTCTGGCGGGAAAAGAGCTGTTGGAGCAGGTTCGCCAGCGGCTCACAGACGACGAACGCCGGATCGCCGATCTCCGGGCCGCCGACCTGGGCTGGCCCGAAATCGCGGCGACCATCGGCGGCACGCCCGAAGCGCTGCGTAAGCGGCTGTCGAGGGCGCTCGATCGTGTGGCCAACGAGATCGGGTTGTAGCGATGAGCCGACTCGATATCAATGTGGTTCGCAGCGTCGACGACCGATCATCGGTCGTGCGCGACGCTCCTACCGAGTCGCCTGCGGCCCACGACCTGTCTCAGGTCGTCGCCGATTTGCTGGCCGACCGGCGCCGACGCTGGAACGACGGCGACCGCGTCACAGCCGAGCAGTACCTGAGCGAGCATCCCGAACTCGATGCGACGCCGGAATACGCGATCGACCTGGTGTACTCCGAGTACTTGATGCGCGAGCAACTTGGCGAGCGGCCGCAGGCCGACGAGTACCTTGCCCGATTTCCCCGTTTCGCCGCTCAGTTGAGCCGACAGTTCGCGCTGCATCACGAACTCGAGGTAGCCCCGGCGGCGGCGCTGTCGCGGCTTGGGCGATTTGAGATCAAGGAGCGCATCGGCGTCGGCGGGTTCGGCACTGTTTATCGTGCGTTCGATCCGCAGCTCGGTCGCGACGTCGCGCTGAAGGTGCCGCATCCGCACATGATGACCGCCGCGCACCGCGACCGATTCTTGCGCGAGGCGCGGGCGGCCGCGCAGCTTCAGCATGCCAACCTGGTCGCCGTCTACGATTCGGGCGCCACCGCGCACGGCTGCTACATCGCTTACCAACTAGTCGCCGGCCAGACGCTCGCCAGCGTGCTGAAGCAGCGCGTGTTTGCCGCGCCCGATGCTGCCGATCTGGTTTGCAAGCTGGCCCAAGCGGCCCACCACGCGCACACCAAAGGCGTGTTTCACCGCGACCTGAAGACGGCCAACGTGCTGATCGACGAGCGGGGTGAACCGCACATCAGCGATTTTGGCCTCGTGCGACTGGAGGGCGATGCGACGCTGACGACCGACGCAGCCGTGCTCGGCACGCCCGCGTACATGCCGCCCGAACAGGCCGCGGGCGCCAGCCACCTGGCCGACGCACGCAGCGACGTCTACACGCTGGGCGTCGTGCTCTATGAACTGCTCACCGGCCGGCTGCCGTTCGAGGGGCCGACGCAGAGCGTCTTGCGTCAGGTCATCGAGGATGATCCGCCCGCGATGCGCTCGGCGCGCGGCCGCGTTCCGCGCGAACTCGAGACCATCGCGCGCAAGGCGATGGCCAAGCGTCCGGCCGACCGCTACCCATCGGCCCAGCATCTGGCCGACGACCTTGCGCGCTGGTTGCGCCACGAGCCGATAGCCGCGCGACAGACGAGCACGACCGCGCGGGTGATCAAGTGGGCGAAGCGGCGACCCGCCACGGCCGCGCTGTTCGCGGTCGTCGTGGCGGCTTCGGTGCTGTTGCTCGTCGTGGGCGCCTGGTACAGCGTCCGTCTGCGGGCGGCGAAGCAAGAGACCGAGCAGGTCTTGGCCCAAACCAGCTTGTTGCTCTCGCAGGCCCAAGCCGAACATGCCGTTCAACTGCTGCGCGATCAGGACAGCGCGGGCTTGCTGCACTTGCTTGAGGCGTGCCGAACCGTGCAGGGCGACTCGCGCGCTCGCGAGGCCCGCGCGCTGCTATGGGCCGGCTGGTTCGACGCCTGCGCCGACCGGCTCGTTCACGTGTTGGGCGATGAGGGGCCGACCCAGTCGGTGGCATTCGATTCGACGGGGCGCTGGGCCGTCACGGTCACGGGGGGCGAGGCGCGGTTGTGGGACGCTCGAACAGGGAAACCGCACGGCGATGTGTTGCCGCACCACGCGGGGCTGCCCGCGCTGTTTAGTCCCGACGGCAGGCTGTTCGCGACCATCGGCGCCGACGGTGCGCCGCGCCTGTGGGAGACGGCTGCCGCGAAACCCCTGGCGAAACAACTGCCCGCGCGAAAGGGCGCCGTCGGTCTCGCATGGAGCGGCGACGGCTCGTTGCTGGCGGTCGTCGCAGGGGCCGAGGTCTGGCTCGGCGACGTCGCGGCGGGCGAGTACTTCGCCGAACCGGCACGAATGTCGAACGAGGCGGGTCGCGCTCTGGCGTTCAGTCGCGACGGCCAGTGGCTGGCCGCCGTGACGCACGCCGGCAAGCTGGGCGTCGCTCAGGTGTGGCGCGTGCGGCGCGAAGCACGCCGAGTCGATCCAGACGTGCGGCGCATGGTGCACGATCAAGAGATCGTCTCGGTGGCGTTCAGTCGCGATAGTCACTTGTTGGCCACGGCGTCGAGGGACGGTGCCGCGCGACTCTGGGAGACCGCGACCGGCACACCGCGCGGCAGCCCGCTGCGCCACCGCGATTCGGTCTCGGTCGTGGTGTTCGCCCCTGACGGCCGGACTGTGGCGACAGGGTCGCTCGACGGCACGGCACGATTCTGGGACGCCGAAACGGGTCGGGCGGTGGGCGAGCCTCTGCGACATCAAGGCCCGGTGCAATCGCTCGACTTCAGTCCCGATTCGAGGCTGCTCGCCACCGGTTCATTCGACGGTTTCGTCCGACTGTGGGATTGCAGCAACGGACAATTGCACGGCTGGCCGCTGAGGCATCCGGGCGACGTCACATCCGTCGCATTCAGTCCGGACGGAGCGTACCTGGCCAGCGCGTCGGCCAGCGGCTCGGCGCGAATCTGGACGACGCGGCCGAACGCCCCCGTGGCGACGCGCAAGTTCGTACACGACGGCAGGGTCTACTGCCTGGCGATCCATCCGCTGAATGGCACGGTGTTGGCCACGGGATCCAGCGACGGCGCGTGTCGACTGTGGGACTCGACCAGTCAAGAACCACTGTTCGAGCCGTGGAGGCAATCGGGCGAGGTGGTCGCGTTGGCCATGAGCGCCGACGGCAAGTGGTTGGCGATCGGTGCGACCACCGGCGCCGAGAGCACGGTGGAGCTGCGCGACGAAAAGTCTGGAGAGTTGGCGACGAAACCAATCAAACTGCAGGGCACGCTGCGTGCGCTCGCGATCAGTCCCGACTCGACGCTATTGGCCACGGGAACAGCCGGCGGCGCAGTGCAAGTCTGGCGCACCGCTACGGGCGAGCGGCACGGCTGGCAATTCGAACACAGTGCAGGCGTTGCCGCGCCGATCACTGCCGTAGCGTTCAGCCCCGACGGAACGCTGTTGGCTACCGGTTCGGGCGACCGCACCGTCCAACTCTGGAACGTAAGCGTGCGGCAGCAGCAGGGCAAATCGCTCTGGCACGGCGGAGTGGTCGAGGCCATCGCGTTCAGCCCCAACGGCAGAAGGCTGGCCACGGCTTCGCGTGATCTGGCGATCCGGTTCTGGGACGTGGCGACGGGCCGGGCCGCCGACAAGGCGATCCGGCCGCCGGCGATCGTTCACTCGCTCGCGTTCAGCCCAAACGGCAAGCTGTTGGCTACGGCGTCGGCCGACGGCGTCGCTCAACTGTGGGACGTCGAGACCGGGCTTTCGTGCGGACTGCCGTTTGTCCACGACGCGCCCGCCTCGGCCGTCGCGTTTTGCGTCGGCGGTGAGTCGCTGGCGACCGGATCGTTCGACAAGACGGCGCGGGTTTGGCCGCTGCCGCGTCATCTCGGCAACGCCGACCTGGACAGCCTGGAACTCTACACATGGAACGCGCTGGGCGCGCGACTCGACTCGCAGGGCAATATTGAACCGATCGGGGGCAAGGAGTGGCGAGCGATCGCCGATGACGTCGCAAGGTTGTCGGACGACACGTACAACCCGCCGACTGGTCCTTGAACCTGGGATTGGTGGCTGGGGAGGCCCAGGAATGGGCCATTCCAAGGTTAAACGAAGCGCCTGCGCAAAGTGCGTCGCACACCCCGAGTTCGCGGGACGTACGAAGTCGGCTTCGCACAATCGGCCGGTCGGTCTATAATCCCGCCCCGCTCAGGATGGCGGGCTGGAGGAGTCTACCATGCGACGGATCGCGATCATTAATCAAAAGGGGGGCGTCGGCAAGACGACGACCACCGTGAACCTGGCCGCCGCGCTGGCCGCCGCCGGCCGGCGGGTTCAGGTGATCGATCTCGATCCGCAGGCTCATGCGACCTTGCACCTCGGCGTCGAGATTCCGCGCGAAGGCCCGTCGATCTACAACGTGCTCACCGGATCGGCTCAGCTTGCCCAGGTGCGTCGCCAGGTCGAACCGAACCTCAGCGTCGTCGGCTCGCACATCGACTTGGCTGCGACCGAGCTCGAACTGGCGGGCGTCGCCGGTCGCGAGGTCGTGCTGCGCAATCACATCAACGCCGAACTGAACGGGCAGCCATCGGCCGGCGATCAGCCGTTCGATTACATCCTGATGGACTGTCCGCCTTCGTTGGGCGTGTTGACTCTGAACGCACTGACGGCGGCTGAGGAGGTGATCATCCCGCTGCAGCCGCATTTCTTGGCCCTGCACGGGCTGTCGAAGTTGCTCGAAACGATCGCGCTGGTGTGGCGTCGGATCAATCACGATCTGCACGTCAGCGGCGTTGTGCTTTGCATGGTCGATCAGAACACGCGGCTGGCGGGCGAAGTGATCGACGATCTGGGCAAGTACCTCGAGAGCGGCCGCGGCCGTAATGTACCGTGGTCGCAGGCCCGAATCTTCCAGAGCCGCATCCGACGCAACATCCGTCTGGCCGAATGCCCGAGCTTCGGCCAGTCGATCTTCCACTACGCCGGCGACAGCCACGGCGCGGACGATTACCGCGCGCTCGCCCAGGAGGTCCTGCGAATGGAGTCCGTCGTTCGCGGTCAACCAGTCGCGGCGTAGTCAGAAAGTCGCGGCCCGCGCATTCAAGACCGGTCTCTGATGGACTGATGCTACGACTGCAGGCCAAGCCGTTTGCGCAACTCGACACGGACTCGCTCGGCCCAACGAAACGGCGGCTTGGGCCTGCCGGCGAGTCGCATGGTGACCTGGGTAGCGATACTCCACCGCGAACTGAGCGAGAAAGACCAGGCCTCGGCGAAGCCGCCGCAGGGCGGCATCATGGGGCAAGACGAGATCGAGCAGTTCGTCCAGGTCGTGAATGCGCGGGACACGTAGGCCGAGTTCTTGAAGCAACGACTTGAGGTATTTCTCCGCGGACGGTTGGCTGTGAAAACAGGCCTCGTCAGCATGAGGCCGCTTTCCCACCGCGAGTTGTCTTGCGACTTCGAGATCGGATTCGGCCTTTCGCACCCACTGCGCCGTTTTGGGCGTCATAGAGGACCTTTCCCTTCTCGACGACTTCCCGTAAGAACCAGTCGTTCTGTTCCAACTCGCGATTCAGATTCTCTGGCGATCGCACTAGCAGATCCATCGCGAACGGGGCCGGGAGCGCGCAGCGAATTCGGACTGCTTGGCTAACCGGATTGGCAGCCGGCATCACAACCAGCAAGTCCACGTCGCTGTCCAATCGCGGTGTGCCGTACGCAAAGGATCCGAACAGCAAGATCCTCTCTGGGCGAAACGTCTTGGCGATCTGCCGCGCGTAGCGGCGAATCACCGACATCGGCACGTCCGGCGCACGGTAGCGGCGAGACGATTTCACACGAAAAGCAGGCACAGCCATGGCGGCATTCTACTCCAGCAAACCAAACTGTGGAACCTGGGGCGCTGTGGCGTAGGGCGGATGCCGGAGGGTCTGCGGGCTTCCGATCGGAGAGAAGGGGGAGGGCGACTGCTCAGTACGCGCCGCGGCCGCTAATGACGCTGGCGGGAGTCTTGGCGAGCAGGACGAGGTCGAGCAGCAGCGATTGGCGATCGATGTACCACAGGTCCATGCGGACCCATTGCGTGAATCCGATCTCGCAGCGGCCGCTCACCTGCCACAAACAGGTCAAGCCCGGCTTCACCGCCAGCCGGCGTAGCTGCCAGTCTTCGTACTTGAGCACTTCCGACTCGACCGGCGGCCGCGGTCCGACCAGCGACATGTCGCCACGCAACACGTTGAAGAGTTGAGGCAGCTCGTCGATGCTGAACTTGCGCAGCAGCGCGCCCAGTCGAGTGACGCGCGGGTCGCGCCGATTCTTGAAGACCGGCCCGTCCTGTTCGTTGCAGATCTGCGATTTGATCGCCTCGGCGTTCACCACCATCGTGCGGAACTTGTACAGCGTAAACAGCCGGCCGCACTGGCCGACTCGCTTCTGGCGAAAGATCGGCTGGCCGCGCGTCGTCACGAGCAGCGCCAAATAGACCAGCACCAGCACTGGCGAGAACGCGATGATCAGCAAGCTCGCGCCGACTATGTCGAACAGTCGTTTAATCGCGCGGTAGGCGCACGACCCGTTGCCGCCCGCCAGCACCTGAGAGTAGTGCGCGACGCGCGGCTGCCGCACGCGCGGCCGACGGCGCCGATCCGCCTGCGATCCTGCCGCTGCCGAATCGCTCAGATAAGTCGGTGGACCAAACAACGCGAGAGCCATGAGTGTTCGCTTCCTGATTTCGAGTAGGGTCCGCTGTTGCGAATCAAACATCGGTCCGCAAGACGGACCCTACGAATGCGTTCGCCTAAATCACCGTGCGTGAATCTGCGAATCGCCCAAACAACCCCTCACCCCAACCCTCTCCCCAAGAGGGGAGAGGAAGAAAGACGCTCGGAACTCATCGACTGCCGAATGAAAGCGAAGCACAACCTTATTCTCCCTCTCCCCTTTGGGGAGAGGGTTGGGGTGAGGGGTATTCGCAAATTCACGCACGGTCAATTAGACCTGAACCACAGGCAACACGACCTTGCGCGGGTCGGGAGCGAAGTAGTGCGACGACGTCTGAGCGACGACCCACGTGAACTGCCATCGTGCTTGGCGCCGATGCCGTCGATCGAGATGCCGACGCCGAGCTTGTTGTGATAGCCCATCATCTTCCGCACCGCCTCGACCGTGCGGCTCGGCTGGAATCCGTTCGAGCTGACCAGGATGTGGGCCGTCGGGTTTCGTTCGGCGACGACGCGGACGATTTCCGGCAAGTCGACGCGCAGGAACGGCTCGCCGCCGGAGATGTTGATGTGCCTCAGCGTGTTCGGGATGTTGCGGTAGTGCTGCGGCTGGCAATCGTCGTGGTCTTTCACCTGCCAGATGTTGCACATCTGGCAACGCGCGTTGCAACGATAGGTGACCGCGATGACTGCGTCGAAAGGCTTAGGGACAGACCAACTCGCCATGACTTACCCCCCCAAGGGCTGTGACCTCGGCAGAATTGCAAAGACCGCGCCGCGTGCCAGCGCCAAACGGAGCGGCCGACGACGTCATTTCCGTCGCGGTGAGCGACGGCGGGTTCGTCGCGGTGATCGTGAACGGATTGGTCCATTCGAGCGACCCGGCATCCGCTGATTTCGACGCAGCGTTTGCGGGCGCGACCGCCGGATCGGTGCGGTCGATTTCGGTCGAGGGTCTGGACGGCAATGATGCGATCACGCTGGGCGACGGTTTCACGGCGGCGAGCGGTCGGGTGCTGTTGCTGGGCGGACCGGGCGACGATCGGCTGTCGGGCGGCACGAGTGCCGATGTGCTCTTGGGCGGGCCGGGCAACGACGTGCTGCTGGGCGGCGGCGGCGAGGACCGGCTGGCGGGCAACGCCGGCAACGACCTGCTCGACGGCGGCGACGGCGATGACAACTTGGCGGGCGACGGGGGCAACGACACGCTGGACGGCGGCGCGGGCGGCGACACGGCCGACTTCACGAGTTCGACGGCGGCGGTGCGGGTGAACCTGCTGAAGCGCACAGCGCGGGGTCAAGGCTCAGACGTACTGGCGTCGGTGGAGCACGTTTTGGGATCGATGTTCAACGATCAACTGATTGGCGACGCCGTGGCCAATGTGTTGTGGGGCGGCGACGGCGACGACGACATTCGAGGCAACGGCGGCGACGACTCGCTGGCCGGCTCTGCGGGCGACGACACACTGCGCGGCGGTGCGGGCGTGGATGAACTTTCCGGCTCCGACGGCGCGGACCAGTACTCCGGCGTCGACGCGTTCGATGAAGTGCTCGGCGATCTATTGGACCGCCCATTCCGGCCCAGCCGCCGAGCGCCGAAGTAGCCGTTCCGATGCCGGGAACTCCAAAAACCCCAAGGACCAATAACTCAAACAATCCGAGCACCAAGCCGACATCGGAAATCCCGAAATTCCGAAAGTGCCACGTAGCACCCAGTCGGCTTGCCGATTCTTCAATTCTGGCCATTCGGATTTGTTTGAGATTGGTGCTTGAGATTTGGGATTTGGAGTTCTCCGCACATCGCTCTCATTGCTTGCAATCACCATCAGAGATTTGACTGATTCACATTCTGATGTAGGTTTGATTACCACTCTGTTACGAATCAGCGTCGTCGGTTCACCTCCCCAACCGGTCGTCGCCGTCTTCGGTTTCGGCCAGGCATGACTTTCAGCACAGACAATCACCGTGGCACTGTCGGCATTGCGTTTCCCGGCGAGATGGGGGCGGCCGTTGGTCGTCTGCTTGTCGCGGCAGGCCGCCGTGTTGTGACCACGCTCGAAGGTCGCAGCGCGCGTACAGCGGCTCTGTGTCGCGATGCGGGACTGGACGTGCTCGGCACGTTCGGCGAATTGGTCCGCTCGGCCGACGTATTTATCTCGCTGGTTCCGCCGGCGGCGGCGCTGGACGTCGCCGGGCGGTATGCAGCGGAAATCGGCGACCAGGCCGAGAGCGCTGTATTTGTCGACGCCAATTCGATCTCGCCGAGCGCCGTACGCAGGATCGCGTCGCTGGTGGCGGCCCGCGGCGTCGATGTGGTCGATGTGGCGATTCACGGTCTGGCCGCCCGGCTCGCTGACCAAGGTACGTTGTACCTGAGTGGCCCGCGGGCCGGCGACGTCGAGGACCTGTTCTCGGGCGCGCTGCGTATCAAGAGGCTCGGCGACGAAATCGGCGCGGCGTCGGCGTTCAAGATGTTGATGGCCGGCATGTCCAAGGGATTCGTCGGCCTGTTCGTCGAGATGGCGATGGTCGCGAGCGAGATGGGAGTGCTCGACGAACTGCTGGCGGCCTATCGCGAGTACTATCCCGGCATTGTCTCCGTCGTCGATCGGCTGCTGCCGACCTATCCGCGGCACGCGCGACGCCGGGCCGACGAACTCGGCGAACTGGAAGAGACCATTGAGTCGCTCGGCCTGGAACCGCGCATGATCTGCGGCGCGCGGCGAAACATCGCGGCGATCGGACGGCTGGCCCTGGCCGAACGGTTCCATGAACAGGAACAGTCTGGTTGGTCAGTGGCGGACGTGCTCGCGAAACTACACGCACAGAATCCACTTCGGCGGCTCCAAACGGTTTGAGGCAAGAACACCGAGGAGAACATCATGGCCAATAAGCCACGTTCGGCAGAGATGCATCCAGGCCCCGGTTTCCGGGTCCGCGCGAATTCGCCCCGGCTCGATCCGACGATGGTCCGTCAGTTCGCCGACTTCCCGACGCCCGACATTTCGGACCTGCTCAACCGGTTGTACGCCGTGGACTCGTCGATACGCTGCTTGACCGGCGACCATCACAAGCTGTGCGGTTCGGTGTGTACCGTGAAGGTGTTCCCGGGCGACAACTTGATGGTGCACAAGTCGCTCGACGTGGCGCGGCCGGGCGACATTGTGGTCGTCGACGCCGGCGGATCGACGATGAACGCCGTGTTGGGCGACCTGGTCGCGACCAAGGCGAAGCACCGCAAGATTCAGGGCTTTGTGATCGACGGACTGGTGCGCGATCTGCCGGGCATCTGCGAGGTGGACCTGCCTGTGTTCACCCGCGGCACCACGCCGATCGGGCCGCTGCATCGTGGCCCGGGCGAGATCAACTACCCGGTCTGTTGCGGCGGCGTCGTGGTCAATCCGGGCGACGTGGTCGTGGCCGACGCGGCCGGCGTGGTCATTATTCCGCAAGAGATCGCCGCGGAACTGCTGACGCGGCTCGAAAGTCACAAGGCCGCCAATGCCTCGTATCTGGCGTCGGTGAAGCGCGGCGAGTTCTCGAACGGGTGGGTCGATCGGCTGCTCGACGAACATCAATGCCCAACGATTGCGGCGCCGTCGCCGTGCGCGGCCGCACCCGCCGCCGATCAACCAGACGAACTGCCCCGCTGGACCGACGTGGTTCAGAAAGCGGCCGTGCTGGCGACGCACTAGCGGATAGCTGAGTTGCAACGCATGAATCGCGGGAACGGGCTGCGGTGATGCATGGTTCACCTGATTCGCCATCCTCGAATGCTCAGACTGCTGTCGCTCGTGTACCTCGCGCAGCGTCAGGTCGCGCGGCGGCTCGGAGGCGCCGATGCGGCGGCCGAACATCGCGCCGCGTTCTACGAGTGGGCGTGGCGCGACGCGGCGGAGCGGCTGGTCGGCGGGTGAAGCTCAAGACGGTGATCAACGACAACGCGGGCGCCGAAAACGAATCGGCCGCCCACTTGCTGTGCCCGTCGATCATCGCCGACGGCGTGCGCGCCGCTGCGGCGGTCGGTGCGCGGCTGGCCGGGGTCGACGTCATCACGACCGATCCATCCGTGCCGCTGGCCGAATCGGGCGGCGTGGTGCTCGAAGTGAATACGACGCCCGGCTTCTACTACCACTATCACAAGCGCGACGATTGTTGTCCGGTCGCCCTCAACGTACTGCGTGCGGCGCTGGCCGATCGTGGCGGCAACGACACAGACGCCGTTCGATCAGTGATGGGGATGAATCCTGTTGCATTTGAGGAGACCTGCGCATGAGCAAGATGTTTGCGTTCAACCCGGCCGACTACGCAGCGAAGTTCGCCGCTCACGGGTACGTTCACATTCCAAGCGGTCTCGCCGCTGGGTTCCACACGCTGCTGGTGCAGCAAGTGGCGGCGATCCGCGAGGCGAACCGCCTCAAGGAATGGGCGATCGGAGACAAGCAGCAGAGCCTGTACGACTTCCCGGCCGGCCACGACTATCGCCGCGAGCTGTGCGAGTTTGTGGGCAAGGTGACGGGCCTCGATGCCGACTCGCTCGTGATCTCCGAGCGGCACATCAAGGACTACGAGTCCGACGCGGCGCCGAACCCGGTGCCGCACAAGGACCGCTACGCGACCGAGGTCGCCGTCGGGTTTGCGGTACACGTCTCGCCTCAGTCGTCCCTGGTGTTCTACCCGTTCACCGACGTGGGACTAAACCACTTCAACACCGCTGCGGAGTTCCGCGCGAGCCTGAGCGAAGAGAAATCGCCCGAGCGCCTTTTGGAGCACGCACCGCGCGTCGAGTTCCACGACCAGGCCGGCGACGTCTTCATGTTCCACGGAAATTCGATCTGGCACACGCGGACGAACCCGGCAAACACCACGATGCTCTACTTCAAGATCAACTCGTTCCACTGCGATCCGCTCGGCGAAGACCCGCTGACGCCCGCGGTCCGGTCGAAGACCGAGCAGCTTCTCGCGTTGCGCGACGCCGAGTTCGAGAAGACGATTCCGGTCGTGGGGCGACGGGTCGACTACGTCCATCAACGATTCAATCGGCAGTGGCAGGAAGTCGCCGGCGTTGTGCTTTGGGGGCAGAAGCATCTGACGATCGACGGCGACGAGTTGGCCGCGCTGCGGTTGATGAACGGACGGCGCGACTTGGCCGCGGTGTTGCGGGAATCGGCCGCGGCGGACAAGGCGAGCTTGCTCGGCAAGCTGCGGCGGCTGGCGGCCCGGGGCGTGGTCGATCTGCGCTCGCACGTCGATTCGCTCGCGTACGCCGCCGCGCCGATCGCGGCCGCCGCCACAGCGCCTGTAGTACCGACACTGGTTTGAAACACGCCCAGTAAGGTGCGAACCAAGGTCGGCGCTCGGGAAATCGGGCGCCGGCCTTGGTCTCCGCATGAGGCGAAACTATGCCGCACGATCAAGATCGAACCAAGCCACCGCCTGATGCGCGAGGCACGGTGCGAACCACGGACTCAAACCCCTCACCCCGGCCCTCTCTCCAGAGAGGAGAGGGAGAAAAAACGCGCACCGGGGAAACGCGCAACGGGGATTCTCCCTCTCCCCTCTGGGGAGAGGGCCGGGGTGAGGGGTGCGCAAAGCGCGTCGCCCAGTCACGGCCGCCTGTCGTCATGCTCGGCGGCGAGGCCAACGCGCTCTCCGTGGCGCGCAGCCTGGCGCGAGCGGGCGTGCAGGTCTACGGCATCGGCCGCTCGGACTCACCGTTGCGCTGGTCGCGCTGTTGCACCTGGGTCGATGCGCCGGACGACGACGGCAGCGGCGAGGCGTGGTCGGCGTTCCTGCTTGGGTCGGCCGCGCAGTTCCTTGCCGGGTCCGTGCTGCTCACCGGTTGCGACGTCGGCCTGGAACTGATGGCGAAACATCGCGACGCGCTGGCCCGACGGTTCATCCTGGACGCCTCCGATCCGGACGCTCAAATCCGGCTGCTGAACAAGCTGACGACCTACCAGGCCGCCGTGGCGGCCGACGTGCCGACGCCGCGGTTCTGGCTGGTCGACTCGCGCTCGGAAATCGCGGCGCGGGCCGATGAGCTGGTCTTTCCGCTGCTCGTCAAGCCGCGCTATTCACACGCCTTCGCCAGCCGAGTCGGCAAGGACAAGTTCGCCGTCGCGAACGACATCGACGAAGTCTTCGACGCCTTTCGCAGCATCCACGACGACGCGGGCGTCGACGTGCTGCTCATGGAGAGCATTCCCGGCCCCGACGACCGCCTGTGCAGCTACTACACATACATCGACGAGGCGGGCCGGCCGCTGTTCCATTTCACGAAACGCGTCATTCGCCGGTTCCCCGAAAACCGCGGGCCGGCGTCGTACCACGTGACCGACTGGAATCCCGAGGTCATGGAGCTTGCGTTGCGACTCTTTCGGCACGTCGGCATCCGCGGGCTGGTGAACGCCGAGTTCAAGCGGGACGCGCGCGATGGGCGACTGAAACTAATCGAGTGCAACTGTCGATTCACCGCCGCGAACGCCTTGGTGGCCGCGAGTGGTCTGGACCTCGCGCAGTTCGTCTACAACCGACTCGTCGGACTACCGCCGGTCCCGGTGCAGACCTACGCGATAGGGCTGAGGCTCTGGGATCCGGTGATGGACTTCCGCGCTTTTTTGGAACTGCGTCGCAAGGGCCGGCTCACGACGTGGCAATGGCTCGCGAGCCTGATGCACTCCAAGACGCTGCCGTACTTCGAGTGGACCGATCCATTGCCGTCGCTGGCAACGACGGCACAGCGGCTGGCCCGCGCGGCGACCGCAGCGGCGTCCGGAACGACAGCCAGGCTGGCCAACCGCGCCAACCGGCCGCGCCGCCGCGCAGCTGTGCCTTCGGCTTCGGAGTGACCGATGCTGACCGCCGACTGCAAACAACAATCATCGCACGCCGCACAGGACCAGGCTCGCCAGCCGACCGCGCGGCGCAGACGCGTCGACGGCCAGTGGTCCGCCCGGCGGATCGTCCGCGCCGTGCTTGAGTTCATCGCGATTGAAATGATCGGCCGAGCTCTCTATTACTCGGGTGCGCTGTGCCTGGTCGGATGGCTGCGGCAGCGCGTCGGGCGGCGGCGATTGCTGATTCCGATGTATCACCGCGTGCGGCCGGCGGACGACCCAGCCCGCGACGCGCTGATCGGCGTGCAGCGCGGCCTCTCGCGAGACCTTTTCGACCAGCACGTACGCGTCTTTCGCTGGTTCGGGCGGCTACTGACGTTGGATCAGGCATTGGACCACCTGCACGGCTCGGCCAGGCCGCGCTCGGCGATCGCGCTGACGTTCGATGACGGGTATCGCGACAATCTCACAGAGGCCCTGCCGGTGCTGCGCAAGTACGACGCGGCGGCCACCGTCTTTCCGGTCGTGCGCACGGCCTCAGGCGGCCGGCCGCTGTGGTGGGACGAACTCAGTCAGATCGTTCGCGATGCTCGTCTCCACGACGACGTGAACCTTGAGGCCCTTGCCGCAACCGTGCTGGACATGGAGTTGCTTGAGGACGGTGTCGCCGCCGCGGAGGCGATCTGCCGTCGCCTCGTGCCGCTGGCCCATGTCGACCGCGATCGCCAGCTTGAGCTGCTTTCACAACGACTCGGCGTCGATCGGCAGGCGGGCCGCGCCGCCGACTTGTACGCGAACTGGGACGAACTCCGCGTGATGGCCGCGGCGGGCGTCGAGGTCGGCAGCCACACGATCGACCACGTGGTGCTCTCGTGCGAGACGCCGGACACGATCCATGAGCAATTGGTCGGCAGCAAGCGGGCGATCGAACAGCAACTACGTCGGCCGGTGTCGTGCCTGTCGTATCCGAACGGCGGCCATGATGGGGCGGTCCACGAACTGGCCGCTGCCGCCGGGTATCGGGCGGCCGTCACAGTCGAGCACGGCGTGAACCACTCCGACACCGACCCATTCCAACTGCGCCGAGTTCCCATCGGCCAAGAGCGCCCGTTCCATCTCGCCCTGAAGCTCGCGTTCTATGACTTCGTACATCGCGACTAAATAGCCTTGCACGATTCTGGGACAGTAGCCCGACGCGCCAGCGAGGGAGCACATGGCGAAATCACAAGAAATCAGGCCCGGTCCCTCGCTGGCGCGTCGGGCTACTGTCCCTGCGGACTCCCAGAATCACGCAAAGCCATTTAGGTAGACCAAATCGGTCGAACGCGGCCACTGCGCGACTGAGCGTGGCGGTATTCGGGCAAGATGCCACGCGCCCTCGGCGAGTTCTCGAATTCTCGCAGAGTTACTTGTCAGTCGCGATGAAAGCGAATAAAAGAACCACTGCGTTGCCGTCGACCACTCCATTGGGAAAGGACCGCGATGAGCACCACGAGTGAACCACAAGTTGTTAAGGGAGACAGTGTAGGAAAAACTCTGGGCCGGGCACTCGACTCAGGTGAAGGTCTGTTGCGCCTGACTCCGACCTGGGTGCCGCGGAGTTTTTTGCACCCCGGCCGGCGGATCAAGCTCTTCCCCGGCGACTTGTACGCCTACGGGGCGAACCGGGGCGGCATCGACGAACGTTGGTTTGCCAGCACGACCGAGGCGGCCAACGAGGGCCGCGTGTGGCACGAGGGGCTGAGCTTCTGCTCGTTCGAGGGTCAGCATTTCACGCTGCGCGACGCGGTCGCCGAGGCCGGGTCGAGGCTCGTTGGCAAGTCGATGTTCGAAAAATACAAACGCTGGCCCGTGTACTCGAAGTTCTTCGACAACATGGGGCCGATTCCGCACCATATGCACCAAGGCTTCAAGCACGCCAAGCTCACCGGCCAGGAAGGCAAGCCCGAGAGCTACTACTTTCCGCCGCAGTACAACAACGTCGATAACAACTTCTGCTACACGTTCATGGGCCTCGAGCCGGGCACGACAAAGGACGACGTGCGTACGTGCCTGAAGAACTGGAACCAGGGGGACAACGGGATCCTCGACCTCTCGCGCGCGTATCGCCTGAAGCGGGGCACCGGCTGGCTGATCCCGCCCGGCGTGCTGCACGCACCCGGCTCGCTCTGCACCTACGAGCCGCAATGGGGCAGCGACGTGTTCGGAATGTTCCAGTCGATCGTCGAAGGACGCTACGTCCCGTGGTCGCTCTTGGTCAAAGACGTGCCGCCCGACAAACACCAGGACCTCGACTTCATCATCGAGCAACTCGACTGGGAGAAGAACGTGGATACGCATTTCAAGGAGCACAACTACCTGGAGCCGATCGTCGCGGCCAGCGGCACGGGCTGGACCGATCGCTGGATCGTCTACGGCCGAGTGGACGGCGCGCAGCTCTTTAGTGCGAAGGAGTTGACGGTTGAGCCAGGCGCCCGCTGCACGCTGAACGATCCCGGTGCTTCGGGTTGGATCACCGTCCAGGGCAAGGGCCGCATCGGTAAGCTGAACCTGCAGACGCCCGCGATGATCCGGTTCGGCCAGGAGACCGAGGACGAAGTCTTCATCACCCACGAAGCCGCCACGCGCGGCGTGGAGATTGAAAACACCGGCAGCGAACCGCTCGTGAGTCTGAGGTATTTTGGGCCGGACGCCTTTGACAAAGTACCGAACGTGGGGGATCACAAATAGACAGTGGCCGGCGGGCGACTGATCTCGACTCAGTGCTCAATTGTTCTTTCTCCCGGCGTCGTGTCCCCGTCGTTCGCCTTGGGGGTCGAAACCCTTGCGGGTGCCGGGCGGTGGGCCGATTCCGCCGGGGCCACGCTCGCGCAGCTCGCGAAGTTGCTGCCTCTGCTCGGACGATAGTATGTGGTTGAGTCGCGTATCGACTTCTTTCTGGAGTTCGGCGAGTTCTTGCTTCTGCGCGTCGGTGAGCCGCAACGCGTCTTGCAACGCGGCTGGCAAGACTTGTCCGGGCTGAGGAGGCCCGCCGAATCCGCCCGGCCCTCCGCCAGCGCCGCGCGGGCCGCTGGGTGGACCGCCGCGTTCGCCGCCGACCGTGGCCGACTCTCGCGCGATCAGCGTGATGAGTTCCTCCTTCGTCACAACTCCGTCGTGGTTCCCGTCCGCGCGATCGAACAACCGGGCGAGTCGCTCGTCGTTGAGTTCCTCTTTGGTCAGCTTGCCGTCCGCGTTTTTGTCAAAGGCGAACAAGCGAGTGACGGCCGCGTCCGCGGCGCCGCCGACTTGCGGCTCGCCGCGGTTCTCGCGGCCTGTCACGCGAGTTCAAATACACGGCGTTCGCGTCGCACTGCCAGATTTCGATGGTCGCGTCCTTCACCGGGCTGCCGCCGGCGTTGACGATCTTGCCGGTCAGATGCGTGATCTCACCGACGGCCGGGGTGATCGAGTCCTTGATGATGATCAAGTCATTGTCGGTATCGAGCGGCAGCTTGTCGGGATAGAACGGCCCTTCAGTCATCCGGGGCGTGCGCATCAACTCATCGGCAAATACCCCTGGCGTCAGGAAGGCCGCGGCGCCGAGTGCCAGCCCGCCCCGGACAAATCCGCGTCGGCCCAGAAACGTACCGTTGTCAAACATCGTGGGTCTCCTCGAATACGAGAGCAATCGCTTGTCGTCCGCGCTGGTAGTGCCCCGATCTATCGGTGTGCACAGGCGCGGCGTGATCAACATGCCACACCTTTCGACCCCAGAAGTGGGGTCACGAGCACGGGTCACTACCGGCTAATGCGAGATTCTAGGATCGGCAGGGCCAGCGAAAATGCTGCGATGCGGGTAGGCGCGGTCCGTCGCCTGTTCAGCGCCGGCCGATTGCCGCTCTGGGGCGCCCGACCGACGTCATTGCAGCACCTTCCTCGCCGCCTCGGGCACTTCGAGTTTTGTCGTGCCGACGTCCTTGATTTCGACCGTGGTGGTGCGGTCCACGTCGCGATCCTGACCGCCGAAACTGACGGTGCCCTGGACCTTGTACTCGTATTTCACCAGTGCTCCGTCCTTGAGCCAGAACTTGGCCGAGCCGCGAGCGTTGCTCACGGTCGCATCGCCGCCGCGACGAAACTGCAGCAGTTTCTTGGCCCCGTCGTCGGTCAGGTCGCCGGCCAGTGCGTCGCCGTCCTTCTTGAGTTCTTTGGCGAACCCGGCGATCTCGGCGGCCTGCACGGCGGGCGTTCGGACGTTGCGGGCGAAAATGGCAAGGAACCGCGCCGGTCCCTCGGCGTTCTCCAGGTCGGCGGCCGACTGCCACACGCCCTCCTGATTGAGCACCGCTGCCTTCTCGCCCTTGGTGGCGATTTCCATTTTGTTGTCACCAAAACTCATGGTGACGTGCGTGAGGCCGTCTTTCTCGGTCTTGCCTTCGGTCGGCCCGGGGCGAAACTGACTCCCCTCAGGCAACTTGACGGTCGACGTCCAACTGTAGTTGTTCTTCTCGCCCAGCTTTTTCGCCGCACCCTTCACTTCTTCCTTCGGGTCCGATTGCGCGGCAACGACGATGCCTGAAGCCAAGACCACCATGCCGAACAGTGCGTGACGCTTCATGATGAACTCCTTTGGCGTGAGAGACGGTGATGCGGAGCCACACCTCCGCGCAACTACATTTCCATGCGGCCCGCAGTCAACAACGAGTGCAAGAGACACTTGGACCACCGAAGCTGCGGACCGCGCCCAATCTCGAATTCCGAAGTGATTGACGCCGACCTGGGCGGAGTTGAATACGGGTCAAGTGCTTGAGGAGTATAGCGAGGGTCCAGACATTCCACCAGGGACTGAAGTCCCTGGCAACCAGCGGGCGCCCTCGGGGTGGGAAACACGGCTTGGCTCAATGTTCCGGCATGGGTTCAAGAGTGGTCGCCCCGTCGCTGTTGGCGTCGTACTGGGCGATCCGTTCGTTTCGGCTTGTACCGCCCCGAATCATCGAAGCCCTTCGGTGGCGTCGTCGTCACTGCCGCTGCTCCGAGACATGAGGTCGGCGGCGACGCCAGGTTTGAAGACGCGATTGTGGCGACATGAGTCCTACGCTTTCTAGAACTATACCGCACACCTTCCTAGTTTAACCCGCAGCCGCAGGCGAGGCACAACAAACGCCAGCCATGCCTCGCCTGCGGCTGCGGGTTAAACGAATTCGGACCCCTTTCAATGTGGAGCGGTACTAAGGCGTGTCGCTTGCAATCTGCAAGGCGGTTGGAGCGGCCGGCACCGCGTTCCGTGCCGCCGATCACTCGTAGTCCCACTTCAGAATCCACGGGTCGCTGGTGCGCTTTTGAAACTGCTTGAGCTTGGCGCCGAGTTCGGCGACGACGCCGGCGTGTTTCGGATCGGCGGCCAAGTTGCGCACTTCGTCGGGGTCGCTCTCCAGGTCGTATAGCTCGAACCGAGGTCGGTGCAGGTAGGCGTCGACCGTGCGTTTGCCGTAGTGCGTGGCGCCGCGGGCGAGCACGCTCTGCCACGTCGGCGCGTCCCACAGGTCCGAGGCGAACGGATAGGGCAACGGATGAGCAATGTTCCAGATCAGCTTGTGCTGTCGCGTGCGGACCACGCGCATCGGGTAGTACATCGTGATTTCGTGGAACGTGTGCGAGGCGTAGATTTCATCCCAGCCATCGGGCCGTTCCTGTTCGAGCACGGGCAAGAACGAGCGGCCGTGGAAATCGTTTTTCTCGGGCGGCGAGCCGGCGTAGTCGAGCACCGTCGGAGCGAGGTCCACCCAACTGATCATGGCAGTCGACACGACGCCGCGCCGCTCGGCCGCCGGATTCCGCACGATGCACGGGACACGCAGCCCCGGCTCGTACGTCGTCGTCTTGCCGCCGGGGAACGCGATGCCGTGGTCGGAGATGAACAGGAACAGCGTGTCGTCCCACTTGCCGGACTGTTTGAGAATCTCGACCAAGCGGCCGACACCCTGATCGACGCGCGAGACCGATTCGTAGTACTGGGCCAGTTCGGCGCGGCACTCCGGCGTGTCGGGCAAGAACGGCGGCACGATCACGTCCCTCGGGTCGTAGTGAACCGGCGCGACTCCGGGATAACCCTGCGGTCGATTGCCGAACCGGTCGGGCTTGCCCGCGAGTTCGGTCGCTTGGCCGCCGCCACGGTGTGGGTCGGCCGTGCAGAAGTAGAGGAAGAATGGGCGTTCATCCTTGGCGGCGATGAACTGTCGGCAGTTGTCGGCCATCTCGACCGGGCTGCGCGCGTTGCCGGCGATGGCAACGTCGAACTTGTAGACATCGTCCGGTCCGACGTGCAGCTTGCCGATCCGCGCCGTGCGGTAGCCCGCCCCGCTGAGCAGCACGGGCAGACTTTTGACGCGATCGAAGCTGCGAAAATGGTGGTAACTGTGCTCGTGTCCGTAGTGCCCGTTGGCATGGTTGAATTGTCCGGTCAGGATCACCGACCGGCTGGCGCTGCAACTGGCGGTGGTGCAAAAAGCGTGCGTGAACCGGGTCGCGTCGGCGGCGAGCCGATCCAGGTTCGGCGTCCTGATCACGCGGTTGCCGTAACAACCGGCGTCCTGGCCGTGGTCGTCGGTGACAAACAGCACGACGTTCTTCGGGCCGGCGACGAGCGCGGGACACAAGGCCGATAGAGCAACGACGAAAGCGAAACAAGTCCGGGTGATGCGCATGGAAGACTCCGAGGGTGGCTGCTTGGGGGCTATTTGCGTCGAGGTCGGCGGGACTGAGCGAACAGCTTTCGCAGCGGCAAGCGAAAGCGCGGCAGCACGTCGCCGCCGTCCAGCGTCTGGCCGTTGCGGAGCCGCCGGCGATCGTCTGGGCTGGTGTACACATCGACGGCGCGGTCCTGAGGATCAACAATCCACACGAGCCGCGCTCCGTGGGTGAAATACTCCCGCAGCTTCCGCTCCATTTCTTTCCGTGTGTTCCCTTCGCTCAGCACCTCAATGGCCAGGTCGGGTGCAAGTTCCGGGATCGGGTCGTGTGGAAACTCATCGCCCTCGATGCGGTCCCATGAGATGAACGACACATCGGGCACTCGCACAAGTCCCGGGCGAAGCCGCAATGTGCCGTCGGCGCCTAGGACTGTGCCTAGCTCATGGCGTTCCAGGTAGTTTCTGATGTACTGAATGAACGCACCCGCCAGGAGGGATTCTGTTGCTCCCATCGGTTTCTCCACCAAGACGCCATCCACGAGTTCACAGAGGACTTCCTTCCGATCATTGATCCGCAAGAGATCTCGTTCCGTTGCCCTGCCTGGCGCGGGGCGGAACAGCACGCGATCGGGAGCAATGCCGCCGAGGTCGTCGAGCAAATCGGCGAGGCTCGTGAGGCCTGCGAATTCCTTGGTGTGTTTCATGTGACCGTCCTCTTTGCCGCGATCACGCCAGGATCGCGTAGTTGATGTTCGGCTCGTCGGTCGGCCCGATCAGCCGGTTGTTCAGGCCCTGGAACTTGAAGCTGAACTGGTACGGATCGAGGCCGACCAGGTGCAGGATCGTGGCCTGCAGGTCGTGTACGGTCATCTTGTCTTTGGTGATGAAGTAGCTGAGCTCGTCGGTTTCGCCGTGGACGACGCCCGGCTTGACGCCGCCGCCGGCCATCCAGATGCTGAAGCAGTGCGGGTGGTGGTCGCGGCCGAGGAACTTGGATCCGCCGCGGGCTTCGTTCATCGCGGTGCGGCCGAACTCGCCGCCCCAGAGCACGAGCGTCTCGTCGAGCATGCCGCGCTGCTTCAAGTCCTTGACCAGCGCGGCGATCGGCTGGTCGACCTCTTTGCACTTCTTGGGCAACTGCTGCACGATGTCGTCGCCGGCACTGGTGCCGTGCGTGTCCCAGCCCCAATCGAACAGTTGCACGTAGCGAACGCCCTGCTCGACCAGCCGCCGCGCTTGCAGACAGTTGTTCGCAAACGATGCGGCGCCGGGCTGGGCGCCGTACATGTCGATGACGTGCTTCGGCTCCTTCGATATGTCCATCACCTCGGGCACCGAGACTTGCATGCGGAAGGCCAGTTCATACTGGGCGATCCGCGTCAGAGTCTCGGGGTCGCCGAACTGCTGGTGCTCGAACTCGTTGAGTTTCTTGAGTGCGTCGAGGCTGCGGCGGCGCGTCTCGCGCGACATGCCCTTGGGGTCGGTGACGAACAGAATCGGCTCGCCCTCGTTGCGACACTGCACGCCCTGATAGACCGATGGCAGGAAGCCGCTCGACCACAACGCCTTGCCGCCGGTCGGGTCGGTGCCGCCCGATAGCAGCACGACGAACCCCGGCAGGTCCTCGTTCTCCGAGCCGAGTCCATAGGTGATCCACGAGCCCATCGACGGGTTGCCCGCACGCTGGTTGCCGGTGTAGAGCAGCAGTTCGGCCGGCGAGTGATTGACCTGGTCGGTCCACATTGACCGGATGATCGCCAGCTCGTCGACGACGCCGGCGACGTGGGGCAGCAACTCCGACACCCACGCGCCGCTCTGGCCGTGCCGGGCGAATTTGTGCGGCGTGCCCAGCAGCATCGGGTGCCCCTTGATGAACGGGAACTTCACATCCTTGATCAATTCGTCGGGGCACGGCTTCATGTGGTTTTCGACCAGCTTGGGCTTCCAGTCGAACAGGTCCTGCTGAGGCGGCCCGCCCGACATGTGCAGATAGATGACGGCCCGAGCCTTTGGCCGAAACTGTGCATGTCGCGGTGCGAGCGGATTCACGACGCGCTGCACGTCGGTCGCGCGCGCATCGCGGCCGAACAGCGACCCGAGCGCCATCGCCCCCAGGCCGACCTGGCAGCGCTGCAAGAAATGCCGCCGCGTCATGGCTTGTGCGTGTCTCTGGTATAGGTCCATGTTGGACGTCCTCGATTCAGATGCAAAATCGTCGCGCAGATTATATCACTGATCGCTGGCGGTTCCCTCCCGATGTGCCCGGCAGCGAGCCGGTGGCGTTGCTGTTGGTGGTTTCAATCTCGTCGGGCACGTAGAATCACACACGCTTCACGCGAGGCGACGAGTACCCGACGATAGGAAAGTTCACATGGCTACAGTGCAACACATGGTTGTTGTGAAGTTCAAGCCCGAGATTGTGCCCGCGCGGGTCGACGAGCTGTTTGTGCAACTCCGCGAGTTCTGGAGCCGGATGCCGGGCATCACCTACTTCGCGGGCGGACCCTACTCCAGCCCCGAAGGTCTAAACCGCGACTACACCCACGGGTTCCTGGTCACGTTCACCAGTCCGGCCGCGCGCGATGCGTACCTCGTGCATCCGGAACACCAAAGGGTCGTCGACATGATCCTTCCCATGCTCGACGGCGTGCTCGCGTTCGATTTTGAGGCGCCGTAGCCGCTTCGCCCATCACCCGGGTGTCGCCCTGGGTCAGGCGTGAGCAAGCACGCTCACGCTCGAAACGTCGCGATTCGACGAGGAAGCGTCGTTACGTGCGCTCGCGCAGGATGTGCTGAACGACGTAATCTCCGATGGCGCGGCCGGCGGCCAAGCCGACGGCGTTGTCGAACTCGAAGTGAATGCCGCCATAGATGCGGCTGCGGCCCGCTTCGTCGGCCGCCTGGGCGAAGCTCATGAATGACCGCGTGGCGATTTGGCTCGATGCGAGCGGGCGCTGCGTGAAGCCAGTGTGTCCGTCGGATCGGTTCGTGAACGGGACGTCGGGTCCAAAGAACCAACTGAGCACTGCGTCGGCCGCGCCGCTGAACGAGCTGTGGCCGGACGTGTACGCCGGGAACGGCGGCGTCTTGAGCAGCGGAGTCCACGCCGGGTCGGCTGGGGTCCGGTCGTTGCCGTCGCTGTCGCCGCGGCGGATCGCGTCGATGGGCCGCCACACGTTGTACTCATATTTGGCGTCCCAGGCCGAGATGCCGGCGTCGGCCAGCGCAATGTTCAAGAGCGCGAACACCCTGGCGTTGTCCGCCGGCGTGTTACCGTGCTGCAAGGCCACGTCGGCCGCGATCTGATTCCAGTGGCCGGGTGGCGTAAACGTACCGCCGCCGTCGGCCCAGAAGAGCGCGATCTCGGTCTCGTCGGCCGTTCGCGCCGGGCTGGTCAGCCCGCCGAATCGCGCGACTTCATCCACGGCCGCCGCGTACTCGGCGCTATCGAGTGCGGGCGGCGCCGCCGGCCGAAACTGCGACGGACTGCTCATGGCAAAGGGCGTCACGAAGGGCCACGCGGTCAACAGCGGCGGCAGAAAGTCGGGGAAGGTGCGGTTCCAGTCGCCCGGCTCGGCGCCCGGCGCGTACGGCATGGTGGCCGACGCCCCGTCGTTAGCCCGCAGGGCCAGGATGGCATCGCCCACGTCGCGGCCCAGGTCCAGGCCGAGCGTTTCGGCAGGCCCGTCGGGTACGGTGGCCAGGGCCTCGGCCAGTGCGGCGTCGAACACGGCCCGCTCGTCCGGTTCGGTGTAGAGGTTCGAGGCCACGCGATGGGCGGCGGCCGCCGCGGCGGCGACTGCGGACTCGTGCCGCCCGGCTTGGCGATCATGGACGTCACGGGCGACAATCGCCTGGACCTCGTCGGCACACGCGCGAGACGCTGCCGGACATTGCCATGGGGTCCCGCGCCGCGGTTCGGCAGCGTCAGCGGCGCCGGCGACGGTACTTTTTCGAGTCCCGTGGACATCGGCTTCCTGTTTCACACGCATGCGGATTCGCTGGCAGGCGTCGCCGATCAGATCGACGAATGCTTGATAGTCGCCGTCCTTGTGAAACACCGTGCCGCGTGCGTTGCCACGGTTGATCACGTGATAGCAGATTCCACCAGCCGAGGCTCGTGCTGTTCGAGGCATGCGAGGATGCTACGCCGCAGCCGCCTTCGGTGCAAAGAACAAAGTAGAATGTCCCCTTTTCCTCTCTCAAACCAACTCAGAACGGCACCGGCAGCAGGAACGCATGATGCTCATACAAAGCGCGGACGCCGTGCCAGCCGGTGTACTGTGTGAAGAACACGAAAAACGCGTAGAACAACGCGACCGGCAACATCAGCACCCGGCAAACGAGTCGCGTCAGAAAATGAGCGTTGCGCGGCCGCCGTTCGGCCCGCCCGTAGGCCCAGCCGGTCATCACCTTCAGCGGAAAGATCGTCACCACGAAAACCAGCGACGGCAGCCACAGGGCGTCACGCGGCACTACCTCGATCTTCAAGAGATAGAGCGGTAGCACGAGCAGCGACGTGAAGACGAACGCGATCAAGAACGCAAACGGTGCCCGCCGAAACCGCTCGCGCACCGCCCGCACCTCACGCATCGCACCAAGCCGGTTCTGGCTCGCAAAGTGAACCTGCAGGAACGGCACGTACAAAACCACCACGGCCAGCGCGAGGCCGCCCAAGATCGCCAGTCCGTTGTCGCGGCCGATGGCGTACAGCGTGCTCGGGATGAACAGCCAGAGAAACGCTCCAACATAGCCGCGAAACCCGAGCGAGAAATAGTGCCGCAGCCGCAAGCTGCGTACGAATGCCACGCAGCGTGTTCGCGTCTCGCCGAAGTAGCCCCCCTGACGCAGCCGGCGTACGAACCAAATCAGGTTCAGCGGCGCGAAGAAATGCCGAAGGCGCCCGCCGCGCGACAACGCCAGCGCGATCTGCAGCGGCGTCGCCACGGTCAGCACGACCAGTAGTCTCTGGCCGAACAGCGTTTGAGGCGACGACGGATCGATCAGTTCGGCGTCGGCGACCAGAACGCTGACGTAGCGCCACGGCACACAGACCAGCCACGCGCCGAGCGCCATGCCGCCGATCCAGGCCCCCTGGCGCACGCCGATGAACCCATCGCGCAGGCGCCCACTGCGCCCGATTCGACCCGCCGCTTCGAGCAGATAGCCGAGCGACAGAAACTGCAGCAACGGCGCGGCCGCCAGCACCGACAAACCCACAATCAACGAACCTGCCCCGAAGAGCCAGCCGATCACGGAAGCGATCGCGCCGAGCATTCGACCGATCGATCCGCGCCGTGGTCGATCGCGCTCCGGACCGTGCGACACGGCCGCTGACTCGGGTTTGGCCTCGGCGAGGTCGACTGGGTGGACTGCCGCGCCCGAATCGGTAGAGAACGCCGGCAGCGTCGGTCGCGAAATCACAACCGACGCCGCTGACGTGTCGGGCACGGGTGGCACAGACGCAACGGGCTTGAGTATGATCGGTTCCAAGACGCTCCTCTGAAGCGCGTGCCGAGGCCGCCGGGCCTCTCACGAATCTGCTACCTCACTTGCTGGACGGCGGTTTCAGTCGAGTTGGGGCGAAACCGACGGCCCGCGGGCGCGGTACATGGGTTAGAGGACAGCTATGAGCCGACGATTGTACAGCCTGGCCGCGGCAGTTTCAGTCTCGGTTGTGATTGCCGCAGCGATCGCATCGAGCGCCGACGGTCCGCAAGCACCGACCCCGTCGGGTTCGTCGTCGGCATCTGCGGCGGATGTCGCCGCGCGCGTTGATCGCGTCATGCAAGAGGCCTGGATCGAGGCCGGAGTCGGTCCGCTCGGACCGGACGATTCGCTCACTGTAGCTCGCCGCCTCTCGCTCGCGCTGTGCGGCACCATCCCATCGCTCGAAGAAGTCCGAGCGATGGAAAAGCTGCCCGACGCCGAGCGGGCGGACGCGCACTTGGAGCGGTTGCTGGCCGATCGCCGTTTCGCCGACTACCTGGCCGAACGGTTCGCCCGTGCATTTGTGGGCACCGATAACGGCCCGTTCATCATCTATCGCCGCCGCCGGTTTGTTTATTGGTTGAGCGACGAGCTAGCCAAGAATCGCCCGTACGACGAACTGGTGCGAGAGATGATCGGCTCGCAGGGTCTATGGACCGACCAGCCTGCGACGAACTTTGTGACTGCCCACTTCATTCCCGACCAAGGGCCTGATCCTGCGGCGATGGCCGCGCGCACGACGCGTGCGTTCCTCGGCATCCGCATCGACTGTGCCCAGTGCCACGACCACCCGTTCGCCGAATGGAAGCAGGGCGACTTCGAGGGCCTGGCCGCGTACTTCGGCCAGGTGCAGAACTCGCTCACCGGCGTCGTCGACAAACCCGGCGAGTTCGAGGTGGAGGACATCCGAACCAAGGAGAAACGGTCTGTCGCGCCGCGCGTGCCGTTCAGCGCCGACTCCGCCAACGACGAAGGCCGCCGTCGCGAGCAACTGGCCGCGTGGATCACCAGCCCGTCGAATCCGTACTTCGCCAAGGCGATCGCCAACCGAGTTTGGACGCTGATGTTCGGTCAGGGGATCGTCGAGCCTGTCGATGACCTGGAGGCTGAGCCTCGTGTGGACGGCGTGCTCGACGTGCTGGCCGACGACTTTCGATCGAACGGTCACGATCTGCGTCGGCTGATTCGCGTGATCGCGGCGACTCGCGCGTTCCGCGCCGGTTCTGCCGCCACGGGCGGTCGCGAAGTCAGTGAGGTCCAGGAAAAACTGTTCGCCGCGTTCCCGTTGTCGCGGCTGCGCTCTGAGCAGATCGCCGGCGCGCTCGTTCAGGCGTCGTCGCTGCGCACGGTCGACGCCGAGTCGCACATTCTGGTCCGCTTCTTCCGGGCGGTGAACACAGGCGACTTCGTCAGCCGCTACGGCGACGCCGGCGAAGAAGAACTGAACGCGCACATCGGCACGATCCCGCAGCGGCTGGTGATGATGAACGGCCAGATGCCGCGCGAGCGTATCGAGGCCAGCCCGCTGAACGCAGCCGGCCGCATCGCTACGCTCGCACCGAACGATGAGTCGCGCGTGGATGTGGCGTACCTCGTCTGCATGTCGCGTCGCCCGACCGCCGAAGAGAAGGCCCACTTCGTCAGCCGACTCGACGGCCTCAAGGGAGACAACCGCAACGACGCCGTCGAGGACATGCTGTGGGCGCTGGTGAACTCGACCGAGTTCTCGTGGAACCACTGAGCGGAGTTTGTTGATCGTGATTGCCGATGAATGAGAGGCCGAACATGTACGCTACGACACGTCGCCAGTTCTGCCGCATCACGTCACTCTCGAGCCTCGCGTGGCTGGCCTCGTCGCAGTTCGCGCTGGCGGACGAGCTGAACCCGCCTCACAAGGCCGGTCGGGCGAAGGCCATGATCATGCTCTGGCTCGGCGGCGGGCCGAGCCACATCGAGACGTTCGATCCGAAGCCGGGCACGGGCATCGGCGGACCGACCAAGGCGATTCGTACCAGCGCGGCCGGCATCGAGATCGCCGAGGGGTTGCCGCGAACCGCCGAACAGATGCACCAGATCGCCCTAGTCCGATCGGTCGTGAGCAAGGAGGGCGATCACGAACGCGGCACGTACTTGATGAAGACCGGATTCCGCCCGAACCCGACGGTCGTTCACCCGGCGCTGGGCGCGATCTGCGCCGCCGAGCTTCCTGAGGACAAGACGGAAATCCCGCGCTACATTTCGATCCTATCGAACGACCGAGTGACGCGCGGCGGCTACCTGGGCGAGCAGTACGACGCGTTTCGCATCTTCGATCCGAAGGACAAGATCGAGGACCTGCTCAGCACGATCGACGAGCCGCGTCGCAAGCTGCGTTTGGAGAACCTCGACGTCGTCGAGCGTTCTTTCGCCGCTCGCTATCCGGCGCGGGCCGACCGGACGATGCATCGCCAGACGGTGCAGCGGGCGCTGCGCATGATGAGTTCCGAGCAACTGAAGGCGTTCGAGATCGCGGGCGAGCCCAAGTCGCTGCGCGACGCCTACGGCCACACGCCGTTCGGACGCGGGTGCCTGGCGGCGCGACGTCTGGTCGAGGTTGGGGTGCGCTGCGTCGAGGTCGCACTGCCCGGCTGGGACACGCACGTGAACAACTTCGAGGGCACGGCCACGCAGACCAAGATTCTCGACCCGGCGCTGGCCACGCTCGTCCGCGATCTCGACGAGCGCGGCTTGCTCGATAGCACGTTGGTGGTGTGCACGGGCGAGTTTGGCCGCACGCCCAAGATCAACCCCGCGGACGGCCGCGACCACTGGCCGAGCGGCTTCTCGGTCGCGCTCGCCGGCGGCGGCGTGCGCGGCGGCCAGGCGATCGGCGAGACCGATCCGGCCGGCGGACCCAAGCCAAAAGACGAGGTCAGCGTCGATGACCTCTACGCGACTGTGTTGTCGGCGATGGGCATCGACCCCGCGAAGACCTACATCACGCCGATCGGCCGACCGATCAAACTGAGCGACGGCGCGCCGCTCAAGGGTTTGGTCGGTTCTTGACCGGCAGCACCTCTACTATCGGAGTTTCAGCAGGCGCAGCGCGTTGTCGCGGTAAATCTTCTGCCGCACGTCGTCGGGCAGGTTCAACGATTCCAGCAGCTCGAACTGCGGAATCTGTTGGGCGGGCATCAGCCAGTCGGTGCCGAAGACGAGTTGATTGGCGCGGCGGATGATGAAGTCGCGGCCGAAGGTGCGGTCGCGTGCAATGACTCGCTCGCCGCCCGGCTCAGATAGATCGCCGTACAGGTTCGGGTGCTTGGCCATCAGGCGATCGAGTGCGCCGCCGGGTGCGATCGGCTTGGGCACTTCGGGGTAACGGCCGAAGTCGGCGGGCGTGGCATCGCCCGAAATCGACGCCCAGAAACCGGCGGCGTGGCCGATCAGCGGTAGGCTCGGAAACGTCTTCAGCACGTTTTCGAGTCGCGGCAGGCCGGGCGTGTCGGGGTTGCGAATGTCGTCGAGGTGAAACAAGATCGGCAGCCCCACCTCGTTGCAGGCTTCGTAGAGCATCATCAACTGCGGGTGATCCAGCGGCAGACCGGTCTTGTGCTCGCCGAGTCCGCGACAGCCGGCGTCTTGGTAGCGCTTCAGGATGTCGATGATTCCTCGCGTGCCGACGACGTGGCCAGGCCGCAGCGGCGGCATGGTCGAGCAGCGTGGGTCGACACAGCAGAACGGTACGAGGCGGTCGGGGAACCGCTTGTGGGCGGCGATCGCCGCCTCGCTGGTTTGCGGGTACGGCGACGATTCGGGCGACACGAGCGGCAAGACGCAGGCGCGTTCGACGCCGTGCTGGTCCATCATGCGCACGAGTTCGTCCGCGGTCAGTTCTTTGCCGTAGACGAACGTGCCAAGGTGCGTGTGGATGTCGATGTACGCGTGTTTCTGCGCCGGCCGCGACCCGCCGCGCGTCGATCGAGCTACGCCAATAGTCGTGCTGGCTGCCACGCCTGCCGTGACGAACTGGCGGCGGGTTTGCCTCGCGGTGTTCATGTGATTCCTCCCACGGGGATGAAGCCGGTGGTCAACTAGCGCATTGCCGGGATGGGAATCTACGAGGCAGGACGCGGAGGTGGCAACCACGAATCACACGAATTACACGAATGAAGAGCCGTCGGTTGCTGCATTCGTGCTATTCGTGCGATTCGTGGTTCGCTTCCGTCCGTTCAACTTGTGCGGCCTGTTGTCGGCGCCGGCTGCTTGGTTGCTGGCGTGGGTGCGGCGGCCACGGACGTGCGCGGGGCGGGCGGGCTGCCGTCACCGGGTTTAAGTTCAGTAGTCAGGCGTGCGAGGTATTCAGGCACTTCGACACCGCCGACCTCTTTCATCACCTGCAGAATCGGCGGCATGGTTCGGGCCAGGTTCTGCAGGAAGTGGGCGGTGCTGCTGGTTCCGTTGCCGTTCCCGTTGCCGCCCTCCCAGACGACGACCTTGTCGAACTTGATGTTCGAGATCGCCTTGGCCGAGGTTTCGGCCAGCGTGTCGAGGTGTTCGAGCAGCAGGAGTTGGAATGCCTGCGACGCGCCGCCGCAGGCGTCGATGATGCGTTGCAGACCATCGCCTTTCTTGGCGAGGATTTCGTACTGACCGCGCGCCTCGGCGTCGAGCTTGGCGAAGATGGCTCGGGCTTCGCCTTCGGCTTCGATGCGGCGTCGTTCGGCGTCGGCTTCCGCTTCGACGATGGTCTTGAGTTTTTGGGCCTTGGCCGGCGCTTCGAGTGCGGCGCGCTGCTCGGCCTCGATGCGTTCGGCCTCGGCCATCGCGGCCTTGGCCATTGCGCGGTGCTGAGCCTCTTGCACGGCCGCCTCGGCCTCGCGCTTGCGCGTCTCACCGAGTTGATACGCCTCGGCCTTCTTGACGAGCAGGCTGGCTTGCGATGCGGCGATCTCGGCCTGTGACTCGTTCTCGCCGGTGATCGCCTTGGCGTTGGCGTCGGCCGTGGCCACGCGCATTTCGCGCTCGGCGCTCTTCACCTGCACCTCGCGCTCGAATCCGGCGGTCTGCTCGCCGACCTGTTGTTCCTTGTCCAACTGGGCGGTTCGCACGGCCTGCTCGCGCTGCGCCTCGCGAATGCCGATCTCGCGGACCTTGTTCGCGTTGGCGACCTGAATCATCTTCTCGCGTTCCGCCTCGGCCACGCGGACCTCACCCAGCTTTTCCTGCTCGGCCACGTCGCCGCGGGCCTGCTGCACGGCCTGCGACGCCGCCTTGCGGCCGATCGCTTCGATGTAGCCCGACTCGTCGGTGATGTCCGTGATGTTCACGTTGATCAGCACCAGCCCGATCTTACGCAACTCAGGCTCCAGGGAGTGCAGTATCTGGTGCAGGAATTTCTCGCGGTCGCGGTTGATGTCTTCGATGCGCATCGACGCGATCACTTGCCGCAGTTGGCCGAAGATGATGTCCTGGGCCTGGTGCGTGACCTGTTGCGTGTTCAGGCCCAACAGACGAATCGCCGCGTTCTGCATCACATCCGGATCGGTGCCGATGGCGACGGTAAAGACGCTCGGTACATTGACGCGAATGTTCTCCATCGAAAGCGCGTCTTTGAGCGGGATGGATATCTGGAGAGGTTCCAGACTGAGGTACGCATAGTCTTGGATGAGCGGCCAAACAAAGGCGGCGCCGCCGTGGATGCACTTGGCCGTGCTGCCGCCGCCGACCTTGCCGTAAATCACCAGCACGCGGTTGCTGGGGCAACGCTTGTAGCGGCGCACCAGCATCATGAAGATCGGAAAGAACAGCACGGCGATGCCCACGGCACCGGCCGTCAGCCACTGCAAGTTGATTTCAGCGAGCAAAAGAGAACTAAACATGGTCGCTCCTTTAGGAGGTCACTGCCGGCATTTCGGCCGCGGCGACTTCCACAGTGCCGGGGTTCACGACGGCGGTGACGACCACCCTCGTGCCCGTGGGAAGCTCGCCCTGGGCAGTGAGTGCCTGGTATTCCATGGTTCGGTTTTGAATGTTGAGAGTGACTTTGCCCAGCCCGCCGCGCTGGGCCGGTATGGTGAGGTAGACCGAGCCTGTCGCGCCGATCGCTCGGTCGATACGCACGGTGCCTTCGGCCTTGAGCCGGTGCAGACCGCGCATCAGCCAGGCGACCGAGAACATCGCCACGACGCCGGTCGCCGTCGCCAGCGCGAACGACACGCCCGATTCCAGTTGGTTCGTCGTGGCCGCCATCCCGCCAATCCCGAAGAACGTCAAGGCCGCGACGATCGTTCGAAACGTCAGAATCCCCACGAACCACGCCGTGGAGTGGTCGTGTCCGCCGTGCGAGTGATCGTGGCCGATGTCGTGGTCCGCCGAGAGGTCGTGACCTCCCGCGTCGTCGTCGCCGCCGATTCCCAAAAGCGTCATGACGAACTGGCACACGAGCACCGTGCCGCCGAGGACCGCACAGACAAGATACATGGTTTGCATGGCCGATCCTTTCATGGGCTAGAGGGCGTGCCGTCCCATTGGCCTGAAGCGGAAATGACGTGCGTCATGATGGGCGCGGCTTGTGGCACTGTCAACCATCAACATCGGCGACAGTGCAACCGCGCGTCCGCCAGGCCAGCCCACGGGGACTTCGCCCTATAGCCTAGTTCAAAAAAACCACGATGCAGAATCGCGGCCCGTTTCTCTGCCCGAACCCCCACGCTAATTCGTTTCCGACGAGCCGCTATTAGCCGTGCATGCCGGCCAGCCGCGATTTTTCCGCTGTGAGTGGACAAATACCCCGCCCGGGTGCATACCCGTAATTGCATTCGTCGCTCGCTTAACCCGCAGCCGCAGGCGAGGTCGGCATCGTGCGAATTGCACGGATCAAACACGACCTCGCCTGCGGCTGCGGGTTAAACGAGCGAGGCGCAGCTACGGAAATACACCCACCCCACCCGTAGCGTTTGACGCAAAGTGTCCTGGAACGCTAGACTGTGACCACCGCTCCTGGTACCGATCGCTCGCACGAACTTCGCGCGGAGTGCCCAACAATGTGCGATCTTACATCCCCTTCAGTGATGGCTCGGCTCGGGTTGCTCATCGTCGCTCTGGCCGGTCCGGCTCAGTCGCAAGAGGCCAAGTCGGGCGGACTGCGCGACGACGAACGGTACAACGCGCTCGTCGATGAGTTCATCCAGTACGACATCGGCAATATCCGCGAGCCGGCGGCGGTGGATCGGATTCGCCGGCAGTTCGGGTCGCTCAAGGCCGACGAGGCGGTGCCGGCCCTGGTGCGCGGGCTGAACCGGTCGATGCGCATGGGCTACAGTTGCCCGATCACGGCCATATCGGGAAAGCTCATGAGCATGATGCAGTCGTCGCGCAACCCCGAGGTGGGCAAGCACGTGCTGGCGAACCTCGAGCAGCGCGACGTGGGACGCTACAACCATCACATCGCCGGCGTGCGCAAGAACGCCGAAGGTCAGATGATCCGCATCCTGGGTCGCGAACAGGCTGAGCGCCAGTTCAAACGGCGGGTCGAAGGGGACTCGCTGAATATGGCGTACGTTCCGGGCATGAAGCTGACCGACTTGGCGCCGCGTCAGCGTCCGGCGGGCGGTCCCGCGCCGGACAAACCGGTCGATGACACGACGACTAACGCCAACCGTACCACCGACTCGCCCACGAAACCGACGGCGCTCGCGCGCACCGCGCCTGCCGCCGAGCTAGGCAAGCTGACGATTGCCGAACTCGGCGAGCGGCTCAAGAACAAAACAGGCCAGGCCCGCGTGCTGCGCGAACTGTACGCACGGGCCGCCGACGGGCACGAGTCCGAGGTCGCCGCGATGAGCGACGCGATTGTTGAGTCGCTGCGCGAGGGCGACGAGACTGCTCGCGCTGAAGCCGCGCGATTGCTCGGCCTATTGCGGATCGAGCGAGCCACGCCGCAACTGATCGACGCGATCGAAGACGCTAGTCCATCAGTCCGGTCGGCGGCGACGACCGCGCTGACCCGCGTCACGCGCCAGTTGTTCGGCCCGTCGGACGATGCGACACCGGCCCAGCGGAAACAGGCCATTGCACGTTGGCGAACTTGGTGGGACAAACAACAGGCGAAGCCGGGTCGCTGATCAGGTTGCGGTCCGGACTCTTCAACGATGACCCGAACCGAGCGTCGCCGCTGGCCCCGATTCCCGTCGGCATGCCAGGTCTCACTCGCCGTCGGCCTCGTCCTCATCGCCGCCGTAAGTTGGTGCGCGCGGCCGCGCCAGGTGATCACGGGTCGAGTTTTGGAAGAGCGCAGTGGCGAGCCTGTCAGCGGCGCCGTCGTAGGAGTCCAAGCGACCACGACGCGCGTCCGAACGGGTCCGTCGGGCCGATTCGTCTTGCCGCGTCCGGCGAACGACACGGTGCGTGTCGTCGCATCGTTGCCCGGCCACTACATCAGCGGTGTGGCGTGGCGCGCGGGACAACCGGTGACGCTGACACTTCGACAGCACCCGACGGAAGACTCAGAAGAATACGCCTGGGTCGACCCCGGCGCCGACCCGGCCGCGCCCGAGAACTGTGCGAACTGCCACATGGAAACATATCGCCAGTGGTCGGCGTCGGGCCACGCTCGGTCGGCTTCGAACCGGCACTTTCTGGACGTCTTTACCGGCACCGACTGGCACGGCAACGCCGGCGTCGGCTGGAATCTCGCCGCCGACCACCCGGATGCTCGGCCGGTGTGCGTGGCGTGTCACGTGCCAACGATCGCGGCGGACGACCCCGCCGCCGAGCAGCCGTCGCGAGCCAAAGGAGTCGCACGCGAAGGCATTCACTGCGACTTCTGCCACAAGATCGCCGGCACATCGATCGCCCAGTCGCCAGCGTTCCTCGGTGTGCAACACGGCCGCGACTCGTTGCGGCTGGTGCGGCCGAGCGGCGGCGCGCAGGTGTTCTTCGGACAACTCGACGACGTGGACCGCGGGCGCGACGTCTTCTCGCCGCTCTATCGGTCAAGTCTCTACTGCGCGAGTTGCCACGAAGGGACGCTGTTCGGCACGCGGGCCTATGAAACGTATTCGGAATGGCGAGCAAGCCGCTATGCCGCGCGCGGGGTCGAGTGCCAGGACTGCCACATGCGGCCCGACGGCGTGACACGCAACATCGCACCCGGCCACGGCGGCGTCGATCGCGACCCGCGCACGCTCTCGACCCACCATTTCCCCGGTTCGATCGACGAATCGTTCCTGCGGGCGAGCGTCGACCTAAGCCTGCGAGTGCGTCGCGACGCCGAGACGCTGTTCGCCGAAACGACGGTTCGGCCGGTCGGCGTCGGGCACATGCTTCCGACCGGTTCGCCCGATCGGCAGTTGATCTTGATCGTCGAGGCGACAGATGCCGCCGGTCAGTTGTTGGATTTGCTCGCCGGCCCGTCGATTCCACCCGTCGGCGGCATTGGGTCGCGCGATGCGGAAAACTACGCCGGACTCGCGGGCAAGCTGTACGCGAAGGTGCTCGTCGCGGCCGGCGACGTTGTGCCAGCGCCGTTCTGGCGCGCTGTCGACGTCCAGTCGGACTCGCGCCTACGCCCGGATACGCCGGACACGACCGAGTTCCGCTTCACGTGTGCGAGTTCATCGACGGCGCGCGTTCGCGCCACGCTGGTATATCGGCGGTTCTACAAACAGACGATCGATGAGAAGGGCTGGCCCGATCGCGATGTGCTGCTGGCCGAGCGGGAGTTTGTCGCTCCGCCCCGTGCCGAACCCGATGAGTAGCGGACCGGACTAGTCCTCAACCAAGCGAGGTTCGTTCGGCCAATCTCGAATCGACGACGATTCATCGTGGCCGAGCGAAGTCTTGGAGTGCGGTGGCTTGACACCGCTTTGGATCGGTCCTCGTGAAACACTCAAGCAATCCAAAGTGGTGTCAAGCCACCGCACTCAATGCTCGCTTGGTTGAGGACCAGTGGTCGAGCGGACCGGCGTCAGCCCCTGTTCCGTTCCGCTGGCCCTGACGCCGGCCGTTCGATCCAGTCCGCTGGGCACGTTCGCCGGTCACGACCCCTCGCGTGCGGCGGGCGCTGGCTGGGCGGCCACCGCCTGTTTCACACGCGCGACGCGGCCGGCCAGGTTGCTGATCCGCTGCGCGGCGCTCGGCAGCTTGCCGTAGTCGCGCTTCAATTCGCTCAGTCGTTCCGATGCCTCTTCCCAGTCTCGGTCGGCGATCAGTTGTTCGACCTCGGCCAGCCCGTCCTCGGCCTCTGCTTCGTAGGCGATCAGTTCAGCCTGAGCGGCGCGTCCATCGGCGCTGGTTGGCGCGGCGGCTACAGCGCGGCGATAGTTGGCGATGGCGGTCGCGGTCTTTTCCTGGGCACGGAAGCGGTCTCCGAGGTTGCGATAGAGCGCGGCGTTTTCAGCTTGTTCCTGCTGTCGCCGCTCGGCGCGAGCCCGAGCCTCCTGCTGGCGCCGCTCGGCCGCCGCCAGCATTTCGCGCTGCATCATGTCGCGCTGCATCATCAGCGCCTGTGCTTGCTGCATCGCCACGAGCTGGGCCATCCCCTGATTCTGTTGGAAGCCGGCCATTTGGGCGCCCATCTGCGGACTCAGCGATGAGCCGGGGCCTTGCCCCGGACCCGAACCGGGTGGTGGGCCACGCCGACCACAGCCCTGCGCCAGCACAGGTTCGCTCGCCGCAACCGCAACGGCTGCGGCAACCAAGCCGTACCCCAGTAGCATCGCTCGCGTCGACATGAGCCACCTCCACCGTTTTCCGAAGGGAACCAGGATTCGTTAGCGTAGTGCAGGCGGCCCGCCTGCAATGTCGTCAAAGGAAGCCGCAAGCGAGCCGCCTGCACTACGACTTCCTTGAAAGCGACCTACCTACGAGTCGGTCGTTCACAGAGGCGATTCACGCGGCCGCGGCCAGTTTGTGGCGCGAGGGCCAGTGATGCCGCGGCTCGGACGGGTGCGCGAATGTGTCGCGCACGCGGCTCGCACCGGTCGGCCCCACGCACTTGACCGCACGGTCGTGCGGCGGTCTACTGCTCGGCGAGACGCCACAGAGGGTCTTGTCCAGACACCCTATTCCGAAAAGGAGTCAACGCCGTGATCCGACTACTCGGTTGCACCCTGACGATGCTGGCTCTGGCTGGTCCCGCCGCCGCTCAGAACGAAAAAGCCAAGGCCAAGCCCAAGGCTCAGCCCGAACGGCCGACGCCGACCGCGGCGAACGTGGCGTACGGCGAGCATCCACGGCAACGGTTCGATTTCTGGCAGGCAAAGTCGGATACGCCGACGCCGCTGGTTGTGCTCATTCACGGCGGCGGCTGGGTGAACGGCGACAAGGCGGGATACGGCGCCGCGGCCATCCAGCCGTTCCTCGACGCGGGCATCTCGGTCGCGTCCGTGAACTACCGGTTCATCGACCATGCGATGGAACAGAAGGTCGAGCCGCCCGTGAAGGCGCCGCTCCATGATGCGGCCCGTGCGATTCAGTTCATGCGATCGAAGGCCAAGGAATGGAACCTCGACAAGGCGCGCGTGGGTGCGACCGGCGGATCGGCAGGCGCTTGCACATCGTTGTGGCTCGCGCTGCACGACGACCTGGCTGACCCTAAGAGCGACGACCCAATCGCCCGTGAATCGACCCGGCTGACCGCCGTCGCGGTCAACGGCGCTCAGACCTCGCTCGATCCCAAGCAACTGCGCGAGTGGATGCCCAACGCAAACTACGGCGGCCACGCATTCGGCTACCGCGACGGCAAGTCGCCGCGGCCGGTTGAATTCGCCAAGGCGCTTGAGAACCGCGACAAGATCATGCCCTGGATCAAAGAGTACTCGCCGATCGAGCTTGTCACGAAAGACGACCCGCCGATCTACATGCACTACCCGTCGCAAGACAAACCGCCCGTCGCCGGCGAAGAGCAAAAAGACCCCACGCACTCGGCCGTCTATGGGATCAAGCTTGCCGAACGACTCAAGGAGGTTGGCGTCGAGGCCGTGGTGGTCTACCCCGGTTCCGAGAAGCCGCAGCACGCGTCGATCAACGCCTTCCTGATCGCGAAGCTCAACGCCAAGCGTGGCGACGCGAAGTCGGGCCGAGCGCTCGACGACGGCCGGCGCCTGCGGCTTGCCGTTAAACGAGTTGGTTGCGGCTCGGCCTCGCTCTGAATACGACGGCGAGATCTTGCGCGTCTGTTACGACCTCAGCGGCAAGAGTCGTCCCACAGAGTTCAAAACGATGGAAGGCACTCAACTGTTCCTGGTCACCTATAAGCGCGAGAAACCTTGAGACCGGCCGCGGGGCGTGCGACGCGGTTTGCGATTTGGCGTGCGCAAGTCGCTTAACGCCGCCTAACGCCGATTAACCCGCAGCCGAAGGCGAGGCACAACAAACGACGGCCATGCCTCGCCTGCGGCTGCGGGTTAAACGCGTTTAGCCCCGTTTAACCCCGTTTAACCCCGCTTAACACCGGGCCGAAGGCGACGGCAGGCAGCAGCGTCTATTATCGCGGTCGCGCTCCGTCAGCCATCGGCGACGTCGTGCGCACGTACTCGGAAGTTCGCGACACGGACGG
>Ga0185317_100030_pt1 | contig 67502 bp, 55 predicted proteins | sample DevilsHole_FD_128020 | JGI IMG/M metagenome (GOLD analysis project Ga0185317, IMG submission 128020) | Groundwater microbial communities from Devils Hole, Nevada to study Microbial Dark Matter (Phase II) - Devils Hole (SPADES assembly)... | ecosystem: Environmental > Aquatic > Deep subsurface >...
CGATGCATCTCTGCCGGCGCCCGTAGCGAATCCAGCATCGATCGCGGACACGACCGCTCCGATCGCGGACACACCAGCGTCGGCCGCCCGCGACGCGGAGTCCACCGAAGCCGCGCCGCCGATCGAGTTGCCGCACGCGACGCATGCGGGCGCGACGCATGCGCACGCGACACATGCGGGCGTGCTCGACGGCATCGAAGAAAAAATCCTGCTGGCGGAAAAGCCCAAGCTGCCCGAGTGCGAAGCGGCACCGGGACTCTTGGCCTACATCTGGCTCAGCAAATACTCCGATCACCTGCCGCTCTATCGGCTGGAATCGATCACCGAGCGGTACGGCGTTCTGTTCACGCGCTCGACAACCTGCGGTTGGATGCTGCAACTGGCGGACTGGCTGTGCCCGCTCTGGAAGTGGATGTGCGACGAGGTGCGTCGTTCGCGCGTGATCCACACGGACGACACGACCGTCCCGCTGCAAGATCCGATCACCGGTCAAAAATCCCAAGCACGATTTTGGAATTACATCGGCGACGAAGCGCATCGCTTGATCGTGCTGGAGTTCACCCGGACTCACGAGCGCGACGGCCCGGCGCGGTTTCTCGCCGACTACCAAGGCTACCTACAAGCCGACGCGTACAACGGGTACGACGGCATCTACCTGGACTCGAACGGTCGCATCATCGAGGTCGGTTGCTGGCAGCACGCGCGCAAGCGCTACAAGAAAGCGGCCCAAAGCGACGCGCGGGCATTCGCCGGCCTGGCATTCATCAAGAGCATGTACGCGATCGAAAAGTCGATCCGCGAATTGCGCGACACCGAGTGGCGCACGCTGCCCCTCGATGAACGTGCCGCGCGAATCGTCGAAATCCGTCAGCGCGACACGGCCCCGCTGCTCCAATCATTCCGCGAATGGATCAACAAGACGCACGGCGACGTTCTGCCCAAGAGCGATCTGGGCGATGCGTTTCGCTACACGCTCAATCAATGGAATGCGTTGAACGAATTCGCGAAGTGCGGCCTGCTGTCGATCGACAACAACCCGGCCGAACGCGCGCACCGCGGCATCGCGATCGGGCGCAAGAACTGGCTGCACGTCGGCAGCGAGCGTGGCGGCGCGGCGGCGATCCACTTCAGCCTGATCGCCTCGTGCAAGATGAACGGCCTCGACCCGTTCGCGTACCTCGTGGACATCCTGCCCCGCGTGGCCACAACCCCCGCCACCGACCTCGGTCACCTCGCGCCGCACCGCTGGACGAAACGGGCAGCGGCATCCATTGGTTAACCCTTCCGTTCGGTTCCCCTTGGCAATCCGATACGGGGACCATCGCCTGCCTGCCTCTACACGGCTGCCGCGGCGTCCCCGGCCGGCCACCGCCGCCCGCCGTGCCGAACACCCGAACGCAATCGGCCGGACGGTTACGCTGGCATGCATCGTCCTGCCCGTTCACGGGCCAAACGAACATGGCCCCGTTGCTGGGGGTGATCGACAGCCAATCGGTCCGAGCTGGCACTGAGCTAACGGTTCCCGTCACCGCGTCGGACCCTAACTCGCAAGATTCGTTCACCTTTGTTCTGGACCCGGGGGCTCCGCCAGCCGCGGGCATCGACCCCGTGACGGGCGTGTTCCGATGGAACGTGCCCGCCACCCAACCGGCGGGCGAGTACGTGGTGACCGTACGCGTCACCGACAGCGGATCGCCGCCGCTGAGCAGCAGCCGAAACTTCACGATTCACGTTTCCGATGCCGTCCCGGTCGATCCACCGCGCGACACCACGCCGCCACGAATCGAACAAGTCGAGCCGATCGTCGAGTTGTGTGGTCGGAGACAACGCGCGGTGATCGTCGGCTTCCGACTGCACGCCAGCGAGCCGCTCGACCCCGTTGCCGCACGGCGAACCGCCACGTATCAAATTGCAACAGTCGGCCGCCGCCCAAAGACCATTCCCGTCCAATCCGTCCGCTACGATCCCACCACGCGCACTGTCGAAATCCTGACTCGGCGACCGCTGAAATCCGGCCCGTACTATCGCGTAACCGCCCTGGCAAGCATGTTGACGGACCTGAGCGGCAACCGGCTGGATGGCGACGGCGACGGCAGCGACGGCGACGATTTCGTCACCGTGGTTGGCGGCAACCTCGCTTGATGTGTTGATTGCCAGCCAATCCTCGCCTCCGCCGGCCGCCGATCCCAGACAGCACAGGAAGCACTGCAAACTCCTTCACACAGAACGCAAAACCAATGGCACCGGAGATGTTCGAGCCGCGCTCACGAGCAGCCACTTGCCCCCCGGCGATGTCATGGGAGTTCTGCGATCAACGCCTCGATGGCCTCGTCCAACTCGGCTTCCTGGACGTTCTTGTAGCGGATGATCCCGTGGGCGTCGATGAGGTGGATCGTGGGACGCAACGTGACTTGCCACTGCGTTTGAATCGGGCCGTTCGGGCTGCCGTCGTCCCACCAACTGCGCCAGTTGATCTGCTCGATCGCGAGCGTCTCCTTCAGTTTCTCGCGGTCGGCGTCGCTGTTGACGCCGAGTAGGACGAATGGCTTGTTCGCCAGCCGGTTCACGAGCGACCGCTCGTGCGGGTACATTTCCCGGCATGGGCCTCACCAGTGCCCCCAGAAACTGAGCATCACCACCTTGCCGCGATAGTCGCTGAGCTTGAACCGCACGCCATCGGTGTCCTCGGCGTCGATCTCCGGGGCCTGCCGGCCGATCGACAAGTGGCGGATGGCGAACAGGGCCTTGTCGGCCAGTTCGCCCATCGGGCCGTCGCGCGTGGGTGCGTCGCGAAACGACTTGGCGATTTGGGCGTAGAGCTGTTCGCGCTGCGATTCGACCTTCTTCACGTCGAGCACCGCGAGGTGCTGCGTTAGCTCCTTGCCGTAATACTGCTCTACGCGCGGCTTGGTGCCGGGGTCTTTGGCAAGCTGCCCCGCCAGGCGCGATTGCTCTTCGAGCAGCGCGGCGAGATGGAAGCTGGCCTGTGCTCGGACGGCGGTGTGCGGGCTTTTCTCGGTCGCCGTGCGCAGCAGCCGCTCGACCGCCGGCGACACGACGCGGGCAAGTTGTGGACAGGCCGCGGCGAGCCGCTCGCTCTTCAGATGCCTTTCTTCGAGCATGCGTGCGGCCCGAGTCGACTCGGGACGATAGCGGCGGTTCGTGACGATCCAAACCAGGGCATCGACGGCGGCGGGGTCGGCCGCATACTCTTCCGCCAACTGAAAGAAACGCGGCACGAATTCGGCCGGCTGTGGGTCCGCCGCGAATTCTTCGACGAGCGACTTGTACTTCTCGCCGGCCGTGGGCGGTTGTTTCGCTGCATCGCCGGCCCGCACGAACGGGTCGGCGAATCGGGCGTCGGCAACGAACGTGTCGTCCGTCAGTGTGTGCAGGAACGCGATCAGCGCGGCCTTCTGCTTGGCCGTCAGTCGCAGACCGAGTTTCGCTCCGTTGGCCGGGTCGCGGTCCTCGAACGCCAGAGCGAGGTTCTCGTGCGGGTGCACGCCGTCGCTGTAGTGGTCGATGACCTGTTCGAGCGTGGCGAAGCGGCCGTCGTGCATGTACGGCGCGGTGAGTGCGACGTTGCGCAGCGACGGGGCTTTGAACTTGCCGTCATTCGACGGATCGAACGGGTCGTTCGGCGGCCGGTCGAGCGCGCCCAGGCCCGGATCGGCGTACTTGAGCGCGAGACCGTTGTTCATCGCTCGCGTCATGGCGAACGTCGGCGGCACGTGGCAATGAGCACAGCCGTGCTCGAGCGTCCCGTCGGGGCCGCCGATGAACAGCGACTTGCCCAGATTCTCCTGCTCGCTGAACTCGTTGAAGTCCGCGGCGTAGTCGCCGCCGGCCGGCGCGGCGCGGTCGAACCGCGAGTGCAGCGAAGTCATCGAACGCAGGAACTGGGCAAGGGCCTGACTGATCCGCTCGCGGGTCACGCGCGGCGATCGGAACGCCGCTTCGAACAGCGGCGGGTAGTAGGGAAGGCCGGCCAGTCGCCGCTCCAGGTCGTCGAGCGTCATGCCCATTTCGCCGGCGTCCTGAATCGGCATCAGCACCTGATCTTCCAGCGTGGCGGCGCGTTCGTCCCAAAAGAAACCAGGCCGGTGGCTGCGGATGTTCGAGTAGCGCAGGTTCACGAGCCCCATCGCGTTGCGTTTGGTTTGACCCCCCTGGAACCCGACGCTGAACCGGCGCGGGTCCGAAAAGCCGGCTCGCTGCAAGTGGCACGACGCACAGGCGATCGTGTGGTTCCGCGAGAGGCTAGTGTCGTAGAACAGCACGCGGCCCAGCGTGGCACCCGCGTTGCTGGTGGGATTGTCCGGCGGCGTGTTGTCGGCGGCGTCGAGCGCGGGGCGGTTTACATGGACAGGCAGCCGAGTCGCCGTGTAGTCAGCCGCTCGGTCGGGCAGCATGGGCACGTCGATCCCACCGAAGGCCTCGCGCAGCGATCGCCGTTCGCGCTCATCGAGCTGTCCGTCTTTGTCGGCGTCGAACCGCGCGAGCAGCGCGGCGCGGCTGAACCGGTCCGAATCGTCGGCCGCCGCCGGAGCGAGCGACACGAACGCGGCCACGACACACAATAGATATAGGCGGTTCTGCGATTGCACGGGTAATCACTATGTGAGGAACACTAATCTCCACTGATCGACGCTGATCCAGAACCGGGCAGGCTCAGCGATCAACGGGTGCGGGTCGAAACGGCGGCGTACCGCCTGGATTAGTGTAGATCAGCGCCGATTAGTGTTCCTCTACTTTGCTCACCGTCGGGGCATCGTCCACGAACTTTCCGCCGTATCCGATCGCCCGCAGCGCGGCCAGAATCTCGGCACGTGGCGCGGGTCTCGCCGAACGCATCGCGCAGCGATCGCCGTTCGCGCTCATCGAGCTGTCCGTCTTTGTCGGCGTCGAACCGCGCGAGCAGCGCGGCGCGGCTGAACCGGTCCGAATCGTCGGCCGCCGCCGGAGCGAGCGACACGAACGCGGCCACGACACACAATAGATATAGGCGGTTCTGCGATTGCACGGGTAATCACTATGTGAGGAACACTAATCTCCACTGATCGACGCTGATCCAGAACCGGGCAGGCTCAGCGATCAACCGGTGCGGGTCGAAACGGCGGCGTACCGCCTGGATTAGTGTAGACGATGTTGCAAGTCGTTTAACGGCAAGCCGCAGGCGTCAGTGTCGGCTGTCGTTCGCACCATCCGGGTCGCTGGCGCCTGCGGCTTGCCGTTAAACGACTTAGGCCAAAACTGACGCGAACAGCGCAACATCAAAACTCACGCTGCGGGTTGGTGTTCTCGGACGTTTTGACTTCACAGACGACGCGGAACCCGATGATGCGATACTGCGTGGCCGGCATGGCCTTCGCCCGGCAGGCCGAACGGCACGCGGCCGCATCGTCGATCCACGAACCGCCGCGAACTACGACAAAGTGATGGCCGTCGAAGTCCGTGGGCACGACGCCGAACGGTGGCCCGAGCGGGTTTTCGTCCGGGCTATCCGAGTAGTACGCGGCGTCGTAGAAGTCGGCGCACCATTCCGCGACGTTGCCGTGCATATCGTACAGGCCGAATGCGTTCGGTGCATACGAGCCGACGGGCGCGGTCCGGCGCACGTATGGGCCCGGCTCACCGCCGCCCGTCGCGTAGTTGCCGTTGAAGTTCGCCTGGCGAGCCGACGCGCGGTCGCCGAAATGGAACGCGGTCGCGGCGCCCGCGCGGCAGGCATATTCCCATTCGGCCTCGCTGGGCAGTCGGTACGATCGGCCGGCCGCGATCTCCTCGGACCGCGCCGACAATCTCTTGCAGAACTCCTTGGCCGCCGTCCACTCGACGTTTTCCATCGGATGATTGGGTCCGCCGTTCGGCGAAGTCTGGAACGTCGCGCGGTTCCGGTAGTCGGGCGCCTTCATGACCTCGGCGAACTCGGCCTGAGTCACTTCGTAGACGCCGATGTGAAACGGCTTCGTGATCGCCACCGCGTGCTGCACTTCCTTCGACTCGCGATCAGGCTCGGTGCGCGGCGACCCCATCATGAATTTGCCGGCCGGTATGCGGGCCAGCTTCATGCCGACGGAGTTGGTGACGACCTCGACGTCGTCCGACAGCACGACGGGTGGGCACAGACCAATGACGAACGCAACCGAAAGTGCCAGTCGCATCAGGATCCTCCCACATGGACGGTGCTTGGGCGTGGCCGCGCGGCGTGGCGAATCGTTCGACCATCTGCGGCTCGACCGTCGTCGTTGTGCGGCACGTGCCGCTGACCTTCGAGGATGCTCTCGGCCGAGCGCCGCTCGCGCATCGGGAATATCGTCTGCCCATCGAACGCGACTTCGGCCGGCAGCGGGCTGCCGTGGAACAGAGCGGGCGACGACCACATGCCGTACGCGCCGGCGTTGGGGAACGCGAGCACGGCGCCGGGCGACAGCTTCGGCAGCGCGGCGGATTCGGCCAACAGGTCGGCCGGCAAGCTGAGGCAACCGAGCACGTCCGTCGCCCCGACCTCCGACGAGTGCTGGCTCAGCACCGCGGGCGGGCGGGCCTTGTGGCGCAGACCCAGTCCGCACAGGTCCGCTCGTTGGTGCGTGCCGCCGTCGACGACGACCGCCGGCCGGCCCTGATTGGTCTGGCTGCCAAGCACGGTGGTCAGATACCACCCGGCTTGGGCGACGAGGTAGCGACCTAGCTCGAGAACGATTCGCGTCGGCGCGGCGCGATCGGCGAGCGTCGCGAGTTGGTCCGCGATCGGACCGAGGTCGAGTTCGTCGCGGTCGGGGCCGTACGGCACGCCGAACCCGCCGCCCAGGTTGAACAGCACGGGCGCGATCGCCAGCAGATCGGCCGCACGCCGGCACAACTCGAATGCGCCGTCAAGGTGCGCGACGACGCCGGCGGCCTCGAGCACCTGCGAGCCGGCGAACACGTGGAATCCGACCACGCGGTTGCGACCGGGTCCGACCACATCGCGGCACTGCCGCAGATCGCCGTCGGTGAATCCGAACCGCGAGTCGCTGCCCGCCGTGACCACAGCGGCCGAGCCGAAGTCGGGCCGCAGTCGCAGCACGAAGCGGTTGCCGAGCGATTGGTCGGCGAGCCATCGCAGCTCGCTCGGCGAATCGACCGAGACGATCGCCTCGGGCAACTCGCACAACTGAGCGATCGTCTCGGCCGACTTGAACGGGCCGGCCACGAAGATGTGTTCCGGCGCGAATCCTGCGGCGACGGCCGTGGCCAACTCGCCCGCCGACGCCACGTCGGCCCCGATGCCGCAGTCCGCAAACACGTCGCAGATGCCGAGCGATGCGTTGGCCTTGAGCGAGTAGAGGATAGCAATCGACCCGGGCAAGTGTTCCCGGAGCTTATTGACCTGGCCGCGCATTCGCCGCACGTCGTAGGCGTACGTCGGCGTACCGAACTGCCGGACAATCTCGGCGAGGGTTTCCGCGATGGCGGCGTCCGGCGCGGCGAGGTTGTGGCGGTTGATCATTGGCCGTTGACCACCTTCAAAACGATGATTGAAACACAGAGGCACGGAGGGCACAGACCAAGTCACTACCACAACTCTGTGTCCTCAGTGCCTCTGTGTTTGAGTCAGGTTGGGACCAACTCCAGATCCAGAAGCCGATCACCAGCACGGTGGATAGCCAGGTGATCAGGGCCGTCGCCCGCGTGCCGCACTTGAGCACGTACAGTACATAGTGTGCTCGACCCAACAGGAGCGCCGACACGCCGATCAGCGCCGGCGACAACCATCCCGCGACCGACGCGGCAGCTCCCCCTGCTAACCCGAGCAGGGACAAAATCGCCGCCGCCGTTCAGTTGGGGACCGTCGCCGCGACGCCCACCAGCAGGCCCAGCACACCGGTCGCCTTGTTCTTTTCCATGATCGTCGCCTTCGCAGAGCAAAAGGCTACCGAGCCGCCTCGTCGGCGATCTTGAAACTCGTCACCATCAGGCGCGGCGTCTTTGCCGGGGGCTTGCTGAGCACCCCGGGCCAACGGCCACTCCAGCCGTCTACATACCCGGTGACGGTCACGACCTTGCCGCCGCCGCGCACGGCGTCGAGCATTTCTGCAAACTCACTCTTCTTGGCATCGGCGGGCTTACCCTTCACGTCGTCGACCAGAATAAACTTGCGGTCCGATCCGCTGACATGAAGCGTCGTCTCCGAATCGCTCGCCTCAATCTCGCCCACGGCGGTCACCTCGAGTGAGACGACGCCGCTGCTGGTGCCGCCGGACAGCCGGGTCGCCCAAACGCTTTCGTGCAGCTTGTCGAGGTCGATCAGCTTGCCCTTCTTCGCGGTGAAGGTGATCGTGCCCTGGTCGTACTTTTGCGAGACGTTCAACCTCTTGAACAGCATCGAATCAGCGTCCACGTCATACAGACGTGCAGTGGCGTCTCTCGCCACTCCCGCTCATCAGTGCATTTCCGCGCCCGTTACGGTCATGACGCCGCCTGTGACTTGAGCTCGGGCCGGCGCAGCCGCCGCCAACAGCGAAACTCCAACTACGAGGCCGATGATTCTTGGCATGGTTGCTCCTAGTGGGGCAGGCTTTCCAGCCCGCCAGCGTTTTTCTTCCCGACTCCAGGCAGGCTGGAAGCCTGCCCCACAACTGTCAAGCACGCCCGCGGTGGAACTGTTCCAACTCGCGGTTCGCGTGGACGATCTTTTCCAGTTTCTCGGCGACGACGCTGAGCTGCGGGCCGCCGATCGCGAAGTACAACTCATCGTCGGCCATAGCCGTGTACACGCGGTTGCCGATGCAGCCGAAATTCGCAGCGGCCCGCCCCGACTCCATCACCGCCGGGACCGCCGCGCACGTAGGGCGACCGACCACCGACGTGTCCGCGGCAACGCCCGCCGCATGGACCGCCTCGCCCAGCAGCATCATCTGCTTGGCATTACCGCATACGAGCACGACGTCGGGCGGAAACGGCGCGGCCGCGAGTGGGGCGTACATCGCCACGCGAAACGGCTGCTGCCTTCGCGGAATTCCGGCGACCTCCGCCGGGTCGAGGTAGTTCAGATTCACCATCGTGCCGACGAGCCCCTCGAGTTCCTTCGCCGTATCGGGCGGCAGGTCGATGCCGTGCGTGTAGGACCCGATCGGGCAGCCGTAGTGGTCCGACGCCTCGGTGTAGAACGCTCGGCCTTCGGCGGCCAGTTTCCAATAGGTGCAACCGGACGGCGCCGCGGCGTCGATGCGCGCCATCGTCGCGGGAGGCGAATCGCAAAACGCGACGGCAACGGGTTGTTTCTTCAATCCCAACAGTTCGCCGAGTTGTGCCGCAGCAGCCATGATGTCCCCTTTTCAAAACCCACCGCTCGCGAGCCCACCGCCGTCGATTCGGTTCAGAGGGTCCAACTGACCCTCGGTCGGCTCCGCTCAGCAGAACCACGATTCGGTCATCCGCGGCGCGGGCGCACGGTCGAGGAACGGCGGCGCTACAGGCAACGTCGCCGGACGGCCGGTCGCGAGCTGTTTGATACCCAAGAACGTCGTCGCCGCGTCGGTCTTGTCGGCCGCATCCTTGGCCACGAGCGCCGACACGTCTTTTTGCAGGCGGTCCATGCGCGGGTCCGGATGCTGCCAGCGAAAGCTGAACGCGGCCTCGTCGAGCGGCCCGAGGTGCGGTCGCGTTTCGGGCAGGTCGGCGATCCACGAGCCGGGCGGAATCAAGAGCCGGATCGAAAACTGCACGGGGTCCACGTGGTCGACGATGTCATTGGCCTCGACGAAATCGAGAATCTCGAGGTAGTCGTCGAGCGTCGTCCAGGGCGTGAACGCGACCCAAGTCGGCCGCAGCGCGATTCCCGCCGCGCGGCAGAGCGCGAGTGCCGCTTCGACGTCGCCGCGGGTGTGCCGCTTGTCGAGAATCGTCAGCACTCGGTCGCTCAGCGATTCGACCGCCGAGATGATGAACAGGCAGCCCGACTCGGCGAACTCGCCGAGGTGCTCGCCGCGGTTCAGCAGATGTTCGATCTTGGCGGTGAAGTCGAATGTCAGCGTGGGGAATCGCTCGTGCATGGCGCGGACGACCCGCAGCGAATGCGTCGGGCCGTTCAGGAAGTCGGGGTCGCCGAACGTGATGTGCGTCGCGCCGGCCTCGACCTGGCGAGCGATATCGTCGAGCACCACGTCGGCCGGCAGCGCGAAGAACCGGCCGCCGTACACCGTCGGAATCGGGCAATGCGTGCAGAGGTGCAGGCAGCCGCGGCTGGCCTCGACGTAACCCGCCCTGCGAAACGCACCGCCGTGCTGCAGTTGAGCGTATTTGTCCAACGTGGGCAGCAAGCTGCGGTCCGGCGCGGTGAACGGCAGGCGCTTCAGAAACGGCTCGGCCGGCGACCCGCGCTGAATCACGCCGGGCGAGTTGACCGCCTCGCCGCGTTCGAGCGACTCGACCAGCGCGACCAGTGGCGCTTCGTACTCGCCGCCGATGCAGAAGTCGGCGCCGTGTTCCAGCAAGTACGCGCTGTTGAGTGCCGCGTAGAGGCCGTAAAAGCAGATGCGGCACGCGCGGTTGACCTCGCGGATTCGTTCGGCCACACGAACGCCCAGTCGCAGGGCGGTGTGCATCGGCACCGAAATGCCGACCAACCGCGCCCGCCGGGCCTTCTCCACGTCGAACTTCTCGACCGCCACGTCGATCACGTCTGGTGAGAACCCGGCGCGCCGCAAAAAGCCAATCGGCAGCGCCACACCGAGCGGCTGGTGGCCGAGTTCATAACACGAGACGAGCAGTACGGAGCCGGGCGATCGAAGTTCCATCGCGATTCTCCGTTGCACGCGGGCGGATCGCGTGCGGCAGGTTGTCGACGTCACGCGGATAGTCTAGCACCATCACCCGACTCGCGAAACGGGTCACACAAGCTTCCGCACAAGGTCCACCAGCATCGCTACGGTAAGGCCGCCGTAGATCAGGGCGCAAAGGTCCAAGCCAACGCGTCCCCACAGCGGCGAGCGCAGTGCTGGCGGCAACAGGTGCGTGTTCACTCGGCGAATTTGTATCGCCGCCAAGGCCATGATCGGGCTGGCCACAACGCCCAGCACCTTGAACAACTCGATCACGCTGCCCATGCGCACCGCCACCAAACCGAACGCGGTCAGCGCCGCGAGCAGGCCCGCGTACACCCGACTGGCCGACCATCGCTGCACCGACGGGAAGCCGGCCCACACGATGTCGCAGACCGTGCGAACCAGTCCGTCGGTATTGCCGAGGTGGGTCGAGTACACGATCCAGAATCCGTTGAGCAAGGTCAGTACCCAAAACGCCGCGCCGAGATGCCGCTCGATGTACTCCGCTTGATACGCCCCCGCCGCGTACCCGTCGAGCTTCGCGCCCGGCTCGACGATCGCCGCCATCAGGTTCACGTTGAGCATCATGCCGAAGAAACAGCCGACGCCCCAGAGCGCCGCTTGATCGAGCACGGCGTAGCGCCACCAGGTTCGCCAGCGTGCGAGGTTCGTTTCGGTGGTCGGAAACACGAAGCCGGTGCTTGCCAGTTCCTGAGGACGGCCGGCCAGCACGCCGCCGATTCCGCCGACGTGCCGCGCCATGGCAAATCCCTTGTCGCGAAACCAATTCGAGATGACGAGGTTGCCGACGCCGCCCGACCCGGCCGTCGCGGCGAACAGCGCGAGCAGGATGAGGTCCATGTTTTCGGGCAGCGGCCGCGGGATTAGAAACCCACGCAGCGTGCCAGCCGTCGTCGCCGCGGGGACGAAAAAGGCGTTCACGCCAAACAGAAAGGCAAAGATCACAACGAGCATAGCCCACGACAGCCGCTCCAGCACGCGCTCGATCGACTTGCCGCTCAGCAACACCACCACACTGACCAGAATGATCGCCGTCGCCAGCCAGTGCAGCGCGGAGCTGTCGCCCGCGCTCGGCAGCCGCTTCGCGAACGCCGCGAACAACACGGTCGCGGCGGCGGCGGCGAGCGCCGGCGTCGCGAGTTGAGCGAGCGCGAGCACGATGTACGACACCGACCAGAATCTTGGACCCGGCCGCAGGCGCATGATGCCCGTCAGGATCGGCTCGCCGGTGTAGAGCGTGTACCGCACGGCCTCGAGGTTGAAGATCACCTGCAACACGATCGCAGCCGTGGCGACCCAGAGAATTCCGGGACCGTACTTCACGACCATCGTCGGGCCGACGATCCACTCGCCCCCGCCGATCGCGCCGGCCAGCAAGATCGCCCCCGGCCCGATCGTCTTGAACAGGTTGACGATCGAGAACGGCAACGGCTCGGGCAGGTCGGCCGTTCGCCACGGGGCGAGGCAACCGTGCGTCGGCGTCTCCAGATGTTCGTTGTGTGGCGAGTCGTTCAAGGTCGAAACGCGAGTGGTCTATGCCAGGATTTCCGATACGACGCGCCCCGATACGTCGGTGAGTCGGAAGTCGCGGCCGGCGTAGCGATACGTCAGTCGCTCGTGGTCGAGGCCGAGCAGGTGCAAGATCGTCGCGTGCAGGTCGTGAATGTGGACGCGGCCGTCCACGGCGCGGAATCCGAAATCGTCGGTCGCGCCGTGCGCGTAGCCGCCGCGCACGCCGGCGCCGGCCAGCCACATCGTGAAGCCGTAATGGTTGTGGTCGCGCCCGCTCGCACCTTCCGTCGTCGGAGTGCGACCGAACTCGCCGCCCCAGATCACCAGCGTGTCGTCGAGCAGGCCGGCACGTTTCAAGTCGCAGAGCAGTGCGGCCATCGGGCGGTCGATATCCGCGCAGAGCTTGCGAGTCTGCTCGTCGTGATTCGAATGCGTGTCCCACGGCTGGCCGTTGCCGTAGTACACCTGAGTGAACCGCACGCCGCGCTCGGCCAGCCGCCGCGCGATCAGGCAGGCGTTGGCAAACGGACTGGCGCCATACTCGTCGCGGACCGACGGCGGCTCGCGCGACAGATCGAACGCATCGGTCGCCGCGAATTGCATGCGGAAGGCGGTCTCCATCGCCTTGATGCGCGCCCCGAGCGCCGAGTCGTTGCCGCGGGTCGCCGCGTGCTCGCCGTCCAACTCGCGGAGCAGTTCAATCTGCCGTTGCTGATCGGACGGGTCGCGCGACGGGTGCCGCAGGTACGGAATCATCTTCTTCGGATCGAGGTTCGAGTGGTTGATGTACGTGCCTTGGAATTCACCCGGCAGAAAGCCGGCGCTCCACAATTCGGCGAACCGCACCGGCCGGCCCGGACACAGCACCACGTAGCCGGGCAGATCGTCGTTCTCGCTGCCCAGGCCGTACAACATCCACGACCCAATGCTCGGCCGCGTTGGCGTGATTGTGCCGTTGTTCATCATGAACAGGGCCGGACCGTGGTTTGGGTTGTCGGTGTACACGCCGCGCAAGACGCAGACGTCGTCAATCAACTCACCGAACCGAGGCAACAGGTCGCTCACCTCAAGCCCACTCTGGCCGCGCGGGCGAAACCGCGCCGGCACGGCCAAGAGGCCGCCCGTGACGTTCTCGGTTCGCAGCTCCACCTCCGCCGGCCTGTGGCCAGCGAACTTGTTGATCGCCGGCTTCGGATCGAACAAGTCGCCCTGAAACGGGCCGCCGTTCATGAACAGGTGGATTACCCGCTTGGCCCGCGGCGCGTAGTGCGGGCCGGACTGCCGGCTGCTGGCGCGATCCGCTTCGCCGCCGACCGCGTGTGCCCGCGATCCCAGCGCGGCAGCGACTCCGGCGGACGCCAGGCCGCCACCCAGCGTCTCGAGCGCCGCTCGTCTTGAAATCGCCATCTCGCTCATCGTGCAGAGCCTCAATCCAAGAACATCAACTCGTTGCTCGCCAGCAACACCTCGACGTACTGTTGCCACTGGTCGGCCGTGGGTGGGTCGTCTCCCGACGGCGCGAGGAATCGTTGCGCGAGCGCCTGCTCACGGTCGCTGGGACTTCGGCCGAAGAGCAATCCGTACGCGCGGCCGACCTGCGAGGCAAGATCGTTAGGGTGCTCGCGACACACGCGCGACGCCAGCGCGGCCGCCTGACGGCCGATGAAGTCGCTGTTCAGCACGTACAGTTGCTGCAGCGGCGTCGTGGTGTCGATGCGCGTCGGCCAGTGGGCGGTCGCGTCGGGGCAATCGTAGAGCCGCATCAGGTCGTCGAGTTCACGGCGTCGCACAGTGCCGTACAGCGTGCGACGATTGTTGCCGGCGTCGTTCAGGTCCGTAGCCGGTCCGCCAACTCGCCGGTCGAGCGTCCCTGCGGCCGCGAGCATCGCGTCGCGCCACGGTTCGACTTCGAGTCGCCGGCGCGGCGCGCGGCCGAGCAAGTTGTTGCCGGGATCGGCGTTTGCCCCACCGCCGACTGCAGACGCCTGCTGGTAAGCGGCCGACAGCACGATTTCGCGATGCAGCCACTTCAGCGACCAGCCCGATTCGATGAACCGCGCGGCCAGGTCGTCGAGCAACTCGGGGTGGCTGGGCCGCGAACCTTGATTGCCGAAGTTGCTCGGCGTGTCGACGATCCCGCGGCCGAAGTGATGTTGCCAGACGCGATTGACGATGACGCGCGCCGCGAGTGGAGCGGCGTCGCGCACGACGGCCTGGGCCAATTCGAGCCTGCCGCTGCCCTGAGTGAATCGGCGTGGTTCGGCGGCGAGCACGGCGAGAAAACGACGCGGCGACACCGGGCCGAGACTGGTCGGGTTGCCGCGAATCTGCATCGCGACGTCCTGACCCTCGCCGGTTCGGTATTCGAGCTTGGTGCGACTCGGCCCGTCGGGCAGCACGTCCAGGCTGGCGTCTTCGATCGCGTAGGCCTGCGGCGCGTCGAAGTTCGCGGTGGTCCGCCTTACCTCTTCCGCCCGCGCCGTCGCGGCCTCGGCCTTCTGCTTCGTCTCGCTGATCTTGGCGGCGAGCGCTTCGGCCTTGGCTGGCTGCGGCTCTGTGGAAGGCTGCGCTCGGTCGGCCTCCATCTTCTTGGCCTCAGCTTCGAGCTTCTTCCATTCGTCCTGCAGCTTCTTTGCCTCGCTCTCGAACTGCTCGACTTCGCGCACCGCGGCGAGCACGCGCGCCGCATCGGCCGGCGGCAGCATCGGCCGCGACGTCTGCCGAATGCTCGCGAAGACGCCGGCCAAGGCGTAATAGTCTTGCTGAGTGACCGGCTCGAACTTGTGATCATGGCACCGCGCACAGGCGACCGTCAGACCAAGCATCGTGCTCGTCACCGCGTCGATCCGCTCTTCCCACTCCTCGGCGACCACCATCTTGATCACATCGGGCGCGAGCTTCAGTTCCTTCCAATACGACGGGCTGAGGCCAAGGAATCCGAGCGCGGCGACGTCGGCCGGTTCGCACTCGGCCATCTGATCGGCCGCGAACTGACGCAGTACGAATTGGTCGTACGGCAAGTCCTGGTTCAGCGCCCGCACGACCCAGTCGCGATAGAGCCAGGCCTGGGCGCTCGACTTGGCCCACGATTCCGGCACGTCGCAGTAGCGTACGAGGTCGAGCCAATGTCGGCCCCAGCGCTCGCCGTAGTGAGGCGACGCGAGCAGCCGATCGACCAGCCGCGCCGTGGCGTCGGCCGCGGCGTCGTTCACGAATGCCTCGACCTCTTCGGGCGATGGCGGCAGACCGGTGAGATCAAACGAGAGTCGCCGAATCAGTTTCCGCCGGTCGGCGGGGGCCGCCGGCTCGAGGCCGGCCGCATCGAGCTTGGCCAAGACGTAGGCATCGGTACGTTGTTGCGGCCAGGCTCTATCGCGCGCCGCGGGCGGGTGCGACCGCTGGAGTGGTCGGAACGACCAGAACCCGCGCGCGGCGTTGATCTTGGCCGCCTGGTCGTCCGCTCGAACTGACTCGGTCGCCGCGACCGCCGTGCCGGCCGGCGGCTCACCGAACGTCGCACTGCCCGCGATCACGATGGCCGCCGTCAAAGCGACGGGCGCAACGAGACAGGCACATGAACGGAACTTCACCTCGAGCATGTGAGCACTATAACGCATCACCGCTGCTCACACTATCGCCCACATCCGTTCGCAACGTCGTTGCAACTCGCATCATCGGCCGCAACGGCCGGGATGAGTGCGCGACGCAGTTTGCCCCGGCTTCGAGGGGTAGATTTGTGACGGCGCAGTTACGGATATGCGCCCTGGCTGCGACTCGCATTTGACTTCACATAAACAAACGCTATTGTATAGCCCGCTTTCCTGGGAGTTCGCTGGTCACTCAAGGATTCTACGGATGGATCGATCTCTCGGCGTCGCGACGTGTCTGTTCGCGTTAGGCGTCTCGGCCGCTGTCGTCGCCGCCGAATCCGTGCCGGCAGTTTCCAGGGCGGCCGATCGCGTCGACGCGCTCATCGCCAAGGCCGCCCGCACAAACTCTGTGCAACCGACCGCGGCCTGCGACGACAACGCATTCCTGCGCCGTGTCACCGTCGACCTCATCGGCCGAATCCCGACGGCCGACGAGTTCGAGGCGTTTCACCGGCTGCCTGCCGCCGAGCGACGAGCTGCGTGGGTTCGGCAACTTGTCGAATGGGCTTAGTCGTCGTCAGGTCTTGTCGGGCGGCGCCGCTACGCTGCTCGGAATGCAAGTGCGCGACCTGGTCGCGCTGGCCGGCGCCGACTCCAAGGCAACGGCCGACCATGTCATCCTGCTTTGGATGTCGGGCGGCATGAGCCACATCGACACGTTCGACCCCAAGCCGGGCCGCGAGACCGGCGGCGAGTTCGAGCCGATCGAAACGTCGGCGCCCGGCGTGGTCGTCTCGGAAATCCTGCCCAAAGTCGCCAAGCAGATGAAGCACGCGGCGATCGTTCGCGCGATCGCAGGCACTCAGGGCGACCACGGCCAAGCGACGTACAACCTGCTCACCGGCTACCAGACCACGCCGCAGCTTGTGCATCCCAGCATCGGGTCGGTCACGGTCCACGAACTTGCGCCGAAGAGCGACTTGCCGGCGTTCGTGTCGATCGGCGGCCGCGCGCTGTCGGCGGGGTACATGGGACAAAAGTGCGAAGCGTATTACATCGGCAACCCCGGCCAACCCGACCCGTACCTGCAACTGCCCGAGGGCATCGCTCAGGTCCGAGCGAACCGGCGTCTCGAAGTGCTGACCGAACTGAACAAGAAGACTGCCGCGGCACGGCCCGACCCGGAACTGGCCGCGACCGACGCCACGTATCGCGCCGCAGTGAAGTTCATGGAGAGTCCCGCGCTGCAGGCGTTCCAACTCGAAAAGGAGAAGCCCGAAGTGCGCGAGGCCCATGGTCCGAGCGCGTTCGGCCGCGGTTGCCTCTTGGCCCGCCGCCTGGTCGAGCAGGGAGTGCGGTTCGTCCAGGTGTCCGCGGGCGGCTTCGATACGCACGTCAACAACTTCCCGGCCATGCGGAACCTCGGAGCGATGATCGACGCCGGCATCGGCTCGCTCGTCGAGGACCTCGCCGCCAGCGGTCTGTTGAAGCGGACGCTCGTGATGGTCCTGAGCGAGTTCGGCCGCACGCCGACGATCAACATGACGGCCGGCCGCGACCATCATCCCGCCGTGTTCAGCACCTTCATGGCCGGCGGGGGCGTCCGTTCCGGCATCGTGCTCGGCTCGTCCGACGAAGACGGCCGCATGCCCAGGGACCGCCCGGTCCGCGTCGCCGACCTGCACGCCACGGTCTGCACCACGCTCGGCATCGATCCGGCCAAAGAAGTCATCACGCCGCTGCGACGGCCCATGCGGCTGGTGGACAAGGGCGAGCCGGTGCGCGACCTGCTGGCGTAGCCGTCGCCTGTGTACAATGACATCGCAGCAAGAACTGAATCGAGCTTTTCAGGAGCAACTGCGATGCAGACCGAGACAATGGGCCGTGTGCTCACCGAAGCCACGATCGAGAATCTGAAGGACCTCTGGGCCGCCGAGCGGGGCCTGATCGCCCCTGCGGACGTACGGCGGGTCACTGTCGACGATGCCCTCGTAGACGCCGGGGCCACCCTGCTGTCGATGCCCAGGAGACTGATTGAACAACTCGGGCTGTCGCAGACGGGGACAAGGCGTGTCACGAGCAGCACGGGCGGCGGCGAGGCCGGGATGTAAATGGCTTTGCGTGATCCTGGGAGTCCGCAGGGACAGTAGCCCGACGCGCCAGCGAGGGACCGGCCTGATTTCTTGTGATTTCGCCATGTGCTCCCCTCGCTGGCGCGTCGGGCTACTGTCCCAGAATCGTGCAAGGCTATTTACGATGCGGTCCGGCTGACGATCAAGGGACGATTCTGCACCATGGACGTGATGGAAGTGCCCGATGACGTGCCCGTGCTCATCGGACAACTGCCGCTGGAACACTTGGACTTCGTGGTTGACCTGCGCAGCCGCTCGTTGATTGGCAACCCCGCCCACGGCGGCGAACATGTGTACGAGTTGTATTGAGTCCTTCCCGCCAGCTACCCGCTCAACCCGACCGCACTCACCTGACGCGAGAACACCTATGAAGCGTCTCTGCGCATCACTCGGTTCGCTTTTCGTGCTGCTGACAAGCCAGTCGTTCAGTCTTGCCCAAACACCCTCCGGCCAGCCGACGCCCAAGGACTCTGCCGGCGCCGAGCGCGGCTCGATCGTCGAGGACCGCGCGGCGCGGCGGCTGCTGCAGGCGGCCGAGGCGCGCATGGCTCAGAATGAGATCGAACAGGGGCTGGAGATCTATCGCAACGTCGTCGAGCGCTACCCGCGCAGTCGCGTGCGGTTCGACGCCCACATGAAGCTTGGCCACCACCTGCTCGCGCGCGACCGCGCGTTCGACTCGGCGCGCGGGCACTTCGAAGCGGCCGCGGGCGAAGACAATCCCAACGCCGAACAACGGTCCGAGGCACTCGCGCACGCCGGCGTATGCTGGTACGAGGCGCGAAACTACGGCAAGACGTTCGACGTAATGCGAGCCGTCACCGACGCGCGGCGGCTCGGCGGCCGGTTCCTCGAAGAAACTTACGTGCAACTCTGGCAAATCTACTTCGAGATGGATGAACTCGAACTGGCCGCTCAGATGTGCCTGTCGCTGCAGAGTGAATTCCCCGCCAGCGAGTTCGTCGACGACGCGCTCCTCAAGCTTGGCGACGTCGCACGCAAACAGAAAGACTACAACCGCGCGATCGGCATCTACACGCGGCTGGTGAACCTGAAGTCGAGCCAGTTGCGCGGCGAGGGTCAGTTCGGCATCGCCGAGTGCTACGAGGAGCAGGCCCGCGCCGCGGTCGGCACGCCCGCTCAGGCCGGACTCTACGACCGCGCGTTCGCCGAATACAAGCGCGTCTTCGAGGAGTTCCCGAACTCGGGCCGAGTCGGCGAGGCCGTGGCCAAGATGGCCAACTACTACTACGACCAAGTACGCGCAACTTCAATACGCCGAGTGCCTGCGCCGGCAAAAGCAGGTGAACGCCGCGATCAAGGACGGCTACCAGGCCGTGCTCGACTACTGGCCCGACGCGCCCGACGCGCCGTGGGCCGACTACGCGATCGCAATCGCGCACCGATCCGCGGGCGACGTCGAAAAGGCCCGCGCCCGCTACCAGGCGGTGATCTCCGAACGGGCGTCGCATTTCGTGGCGACGCGATCCAAGGTGGACCTAGCCGCGATGGCCCGCGAGCTTGGCCAAACCGAAGCGTACATCGCCGCGCTGGGCGACCTCGTGTTCGACACGCCACGCAACAAGGAGAACACGCCGATCATTCATCACTCGGCCCGCGAACTGGCCGGCGTGCAGTTCGCCGCGGCCAACTTCGAGGCCGGCATGACCGCGCTCGAAACGGCGCACCAGAAAGACGACCTATTGCACCAGATGCGCAACCACCTGATCGGCCCACTGCACTCGCTGCGCGGCGACAAAGCCGGCAGGGGGACTCAGCTTGTCGAGGCCGCGGTGAAGCGTGTGTTCGACGCCGCGCCGCTGCAGCTCGACACCGACGCCGACAAATCGCGCTGGGCCAGCCTACGTCACATCGTCGCGCAGCTCTACCGCGCCGCCGCCCAAGGCCCGAAGGCGATTGCGGTCTACCAAGATGTTATGAAGACGCTCGGCGAGAACGACGGCCTCTGGCGCGAGGTCGGCGACACGCAGGCCGAGATGGGCCAACACGCCGAATCGCGAGCCACCTACGGCCGCTTCAAGGACCCGATCGCCGGCTTGGTCCGCATCGCCGGCAGCTACCGCCGCGAGAACAAGCTGCCCGAGGCAATCGACGTCTACCGCCAGCTCATGGCTCGCGACGCCGACCACGCCAAACAGTGGCAGTGGGAGATCGCCGAGCTGACTTTCGCGCTCGGAAAGTACCGCGACGCGCTGGCGATCTTCCGCCAAGTCGACCTGCCGCCGCGCGATCTGCAGCGCATCAGCGACTGCCACCGCGCTCTGAAGGAGTGGGACGAGGCGATCGTGATTCTGCGTCAGGTGCAGACCACGCATAAAGAACTCGCGCCGTGGGCGTTGCTTCAGATCGGCTACTGTCAGGAAGGCAAGGGCGAGAAGGATCCGGCAATCAACACGTTCAAGACCGTCTGCAAACTGTATCCGCGCACGGGCGAGGCGAGCGTCGCCCACCAGCACCTCGAAGCCGACTACAAGATCACCGTGACGCTCGGCGGCGTGAAGGGCGAGTGAACTCGCACCGACTCGTCATGGTTACTCCATCGCAATCACGCGGCCGTCGGCTAGGCCGGCGACCAGGCGCTCGCCCTGCCAGACGAGCGCCGTGATGTCCTGCGGCAGCACTTGCTGAGTCTTCGTGCCGCCGTCGTGTCGAATCACTTGCAGCGTGCCGCCCCAGTAGCCTATGGCCGTCTGGTTGTTTCCCGGCACGGCGAACTTGACAACGCGGTCCGTCAGAAGCCGTGCCTTCAACGCATCGGGCACCGCTACTGCGGCGTCAGCACTCGCGCGCATGGGCTCGGCGAGCTGTGCTGACACCGTCTTGCCGGCCCCGTCCAGAGTCGTGACCAACCCATCGACTGTTCGCGCAACCAAGTTGTTGCCTTCAACCTTGAGCGATGCTACTCGGTCGGGCAACAACGTCTGCCACGCGATCGTGGCCGGCGGCACTCGCCCCGGCGCGGTCTTCGCCGCGACGATCTGGTCCGATTGCGGCAGCGTCCATTTCGTGAGGGCGTCGATGCCCGCAACCGCTTCGTAAAAACTCCCGACCGCCTCGCTCATGCCGATCTCGTCGTAGGCAACCAGCGTGATCGACTCCTGCCCCGCGCCGACGCCGTCGCGCTGCCAGGCCACGAACCCGCGGCCCGGGCCGGGCAACTCGGTCGCGTGCGGCGTGTACGGCAAGAACCGCTCGTTGACCAGGAACTTGATGATCGGGTTGTCCTCGGGATTGCCCAAGAGGATGACCGGCCCCTGCACGGCGAAGCCGGCGAACACGGGCGGGTTCGCGTCGCCCGGTTTGATCTGGCCGCTGCCGGCGTATTGAAGGCCGACCCATGTCTTGGCCTCCTCGTCGGTCAATCGTCGCGGTTTCGACGCCTCCGCCAGTTCCATCACCTTGCAGCGCACGCCCCACGGTTCGAGCGACTTCGTCAGCCGATCGGCGGCCGCCACGTTGAACGGGCTCGTGCCCTTGACGATGGTCACGTCGTGGTGCAGGCGAGCGAAACGAAACACGTTGTCGCGGTCGTTGCCGGCGAAGACGGCTCGTGTGGTGGCGCCGGCGATCGCCCGCGCGCGGGTGGGCGGCGCGTACTGGAACGCAACGACGTCTTCCGTCCCGGCAAGCAACTCGCGCACGGCGACCTTCCACTCGCCGCCGGGATCGTTGGCGGCGAGCGGCAGCGTGGCGGTGAACGTGCCGAGCGTCGTGGCCCGATACAGTTCGTGGCGCGTGACGCCGAGCGGATCGATCACGCGGACGTGCAAGGGCGCCGAGCCGCTGACGAAGCGTCCCTGATCGTCCACGAGGCTGGCGGCGATCTCGACTGTGATCGGTTCGGTGTCGCGAACCAGTTCGCGGCGCACGACCGGCGTCGCCGCGCGGACTCCGCCGATCGGCCGCGTCGTGCGGGCGAACACGCGCATCTGGCCCGGCCCGAAGCGGCCTTCGATCGTCAGCTTTCCGCCCGCGGCCGCGACCACGTCCTTGGCTGCAGCCGCACGCAGCAAACGGGCATGGATCGCGTCGTAGACCGCGCGGCCGTCGTCGGCCAGCGTTATCTTGGCCGCGGTCGCCTTCAGCGCGTTCCGCTCGGCGTTGCCCTTGTCGTCTTTGGCCGCGGCGTCGTAGGTCGCGTTCACCGCGAAGATGTACTCGATGTCGCCCGCGGCCTGACGCGTCGCGACGATCGTCGGCACATCGCTGTCGAAGACCGGTGCGATTCCCGCCTTGCCCAGCTCGGTGCGCAGCGACTGAGCCAGCGGCGTCGCGCCCTCGATGTGCTTGCCCGTGGTCGTGAACGGCCCGAGTTCGCCGTACTTGGCGGCCTTCATCAGTTCGTCGATCTTGGCCTGGTTGGGCATGCGCGGCGCCACGGCCAGCCTCACCGCGCCGGCAATCTCGACCGTCGAGTCGGCCGTGAGCAACACCAGGCCGCCGCGCTTGATGTAGTCCGCGAGCGCCGCGACCACGGCCGGATCGAGATAGTCGAGCGACGTGAGCACCACGGCCCGATAGTCGCCGATCGTGCCGTCGAGCACGTCTTCGTCGACGACGGCGTCAAACTGTTGCTGGATCAACTTCAGTGCCACGTAGGTGAGCGGCAGGTTCTGGCCGTGCGGCAGCGCGTGGGCATAGTTCTGCGTGCGGTCCTTCACCTGAGTGCCGATGGCTTGCGACAGCGAGTAGAGCACGGCGACCGGCGGCCGCGTCGGCCGCATGGTGGTGAAGATAGTGCCGAGTTTCTTCAGCAGGTGATTCGACTCGACGATTCCCTGTCGTGGCCCGGCGTTCACGGCCGGCTCGCAATCGGGCGGCGACATCAGCCCTTGCACGTTCGTCTGGAACGAAAGGTATTGTTCGAGCCGGAACTGGTCGGCGGTCGTGTTGCCGTACCACGTCGGCAAGTACCACACGGGCTTCCAGCGATCGCGGGCGCGGGCCATCTCCAGGAAGTACGACGGGCAGAAGTAGCCGGGACCGATGTCGTGATAGCCGCCGTGTCCGCTCGTGATCGGCAGCGAGCGGGCGACGTTGAAGTAGTAGCCGTCAGTGAACGCCGTCCAGCCGTAGACGCTCTGGGTCAGCGACAAGAAGTCGGGCCGCACGGCACTGACGCCGAACTGAGCCTCTTTCCACGCCGCGTCCATCAGGCCGAGCTTCCACGTGGCCCAGTGCTTCCAGCGGGCGACCTGGTCGGGATTGTTCGGGTCGACTTGATGGTGAGCGATCGGTTCGCGTCCGAACGCGGCCGCGTACGAGCGCACCTGAGCGGGCACGCCGTGCGGGCCGAACTCGCCCGTCACCGGATGATTGAACCAGGTCAGGCCCGGCTCGTCATAGAAATGAACGCCGGGTACGTTCGGGCGGTTGCGGTCGATCATCGCCCGCCGCGCCACGCGACGCGTGCCGCCGCGCGTGACGAGCGGATCGGACCAGTCGCATTCCAGCCGCAGGTCCATCTGATGCCCGCCGCTCATTACGCAGTTCGCCATGAAGTCGACGCCGGCCCGGATGAAATGCGCCTGGTCGTCGTTGCCGTAGCCGCCGTAGAACAAGTTGAACCCCAGGCTGTCCTCGCCCTGAACGATCTGCTGTTCGCGGTTGTTGGCTCGGCCCCAGTTGATAAGCCGAAAGCTCGATTGCCGCACGTGGCTGAAGACCTCGATCTCCGCGGTCGCCTTCGCACCGTCGACGGTTGCTTCGATCGCATACGTGCCCGGCCGCAGCAGCCAGCCGTTCACGTGCAGATGTTCGGTCGCGCGGGCCTCGTTCCCCATGACGGCCACGGCCGGAGCGCTAAACGTCGTCGCCACCGAACTGCCGTCGCTGCCGACCAGCGTCAACACGAGCGGTCCAGCCGCAAGCGCCTGCGCTTCGTGCCGCACTACCGACACATCGATCCACTCGTTGGTCTGGAACACCGTGCGATTCTGTGGCAGCAGGACCTTCACCTCGGCCGCGACTGCACGGCCAGCCGCAACGGCACAGATCAGTGCGAGGACAATCACTCGGACGCATCTGAGGGTATCCATCGTTTCTCCTGAGCGTTGTGGTGTAACCGAGGCGGGTCCGTTCAAAGGAGCGACTCATCTCTTAGTACCGCTCCACACTGAAGGGGGTTTGAATTCGTGTAACCCGCAGCCGCAGGCGAGGCGTGGCTGGCGTTGGTTGTGCCTCGCCTGCGGCTGCGGGTTAAACGACCGAGGCCGATTTCAGACCCTATTCAATGCGGCACAGTACATAGCGTCACGGGCCACACGCCGCAAGTATGTCCGAATCATGCGAGGCTAATGTGGCCCCAGCGACGTGACGCCGGACGCATGTCGAGGCGTAATAGGCACTCGACTGGCCCGCTGATCAACGCGACCTAAACCACGAATCACACGCATAACACGAAATGCAGGACAACCGCAGGTCGACCGACCTCGTCGCGGGCTTGTCTGGTCATTCGTGCTTTCGTGTGATTCGTGGTTGTCGCTCGTCCCACATGCCACTGGCGCAAGGCCAAATGAGTCATTTGGCTTTCTCGGTTGGCATTTGCGTGATCCAATCGGCAAGCAACCGCACCGCCGCGTGGTCGACCATGGACGTGGCCAGTTGCGGCATCTGACCGGGGCCGCGCATCGCGACGCGACGCAATAGCACCGAACGGTCGGGATCGCCGGGCGCGACCAGGCGCGCGTCGGCAATGTCGAACGTGTGGTGCAGCGGCGGCACGTCCACGATGCGCATCTTGTCGAGCTTCGTCGTGAACTCAAGTTCCATCGCCGCGTTGCCGCCGCCCGCCTCGACGTGGCACTGCGAGCAGTTGGCGTGCAGATACGATCGCGCCCGCTCGGCCACGTCGCCGCGCTCGTCGTACGGGTCCGCGAGCCGCGGGTACTCGTGCGGCACGCGAGCCAGCAGCGATCCGGCAGGCGCCGGCTGCCGTTGGCCGCGCGTGGCGGTCCGTTCGTTCATCCATTCGTTGACTTGCTGTTCCGTCAGTCCGCGAGCGGCGGCCTCGTCGCGCATCAGCGCCGTCACCTCGCCATGCCAACTGGTTCGCAGCAGCCCCAAGTGTTCGAGCACGCGCAACTGGTTGTCCACCACGCCGCCGTAGTCGTGGTCCTTGTTCATCTGAAGCGTGGTCAGCCCCAACACGTAGATCGCCGCACGGCTGTGGCAGACCATGCACTCGGTGCGGCTCGGATAGTGCCACGTCTGCTTGTGCGCCCGGCCCGCGTCGGCCGAACCGCTGGCCGAACGAATCATGAACTCGCGATCCATGCCGGCCGAGTCGACAAGCAATGCGTCGGACTGTTCGTCGTTCCACGCGTACGAATAGCCGACCCATTCGCCTTCCTGTTTGGTCAACAGCCGCGTCTCGATCCAGCGTCGCGACGCCGCGTTGCCCTCTTCCATCTCCAGGGCGAACGACTTCACGAGCACGGTTTCGTCTGGAAACCCCCAGCCGCGCGACGCCGTCAGCTCGATGCGCATGTCTTGGTCGCCCTTGTGCGGAATGGCAATGAACCGTTCCTTGTGGGCGCCGTCGGACCAGAGTGGCGAGTTCACGCTGTAAGGAAAGAGTCCCGGCTGCACTTTGTGCCCTCTCACCGATTCGAACAGACCCGACTCGCTGAGCTTTGTCGGAAACGACCGGCGCGCGGCCGGCGTTGCGTCCGCCCGCGCGGCGTCATTCAATTCGAGGTAAAAGAACGCTCCCTGGTCGCCGCCGCGGTGATCGGCGATAAGGACGCCCCCGTGCGAGTCGATGCCGAACGCGGTGATCTGCAGCGTGGTGTCGGCAAGTAGTTTCGGCGTTGTCGCCCGCTTGCCGTCGTGCCGCACGGACCAGATCTTGCCGGTCGAATAGTCGCCGTAAATGTATGAACCCTCGAGTTCGGGGAACCGCTCGCCGTAGTACACCACGCCGCCAGTGAGCGACCGGGCCTCGGAGTGCGGGTGTTCGGCCGCCGGCTTGCTGAACGGCGTCGGGCCGGCCTTGCGGTTCAGATAAAACGGATGGCTGCCCTCCATCACGCTCCACCCGTAGTTCGCACCGCGCTCGACAAAGAAGATCTGCTCCCACAGATCCTGACCGTTGTTGCCCACCCAGATGTGGCCGGTCCGGCGATCGACCGTGATCCGCCACGGATTGCGAAAGCCGTACGCCCACGTCTCGGGCCGAACGCCCGGCTGACCGACGAACGGATTGTCGTTCGGCGCCGAGTACATTCGGTCCGCGTCGGGATGATCGACGTCGATGCGCAGCACCTTGGCCAGCAGGTGATCGAGTCCCTGGCCCGTCAGGTTCGTGTCCGAGTCGCTGGTGCCGTCGCCCGATGTGACGTAGAGCATTCCGTCCAGGCCAAAAACCAGGTCCGCTCCGTTGTGGCCGTCTGACTCCCACTCGATGATCACCTTGGCCGAGTCGGGATCGATTGCAAACGGCGGCCGTCGGTCCATCGTGTAGCGCGTCACTCGGCATTGCCGCGGCTTCTTAGACGACGGGCCGTTGTTGCCGACGAACACGTAACCGTTTTTCTCGAAGTCGGGATGAAACGCAATTCCATAGGCGACCGCGTCGAGCGTGAGCAGCGTTTCAACCGACTCGACGTCGGGCCGGTCCTCGATGCGCACGATCTTGGTCGCCGAGTACGGCGCGTCTTGGGTGATGACCAGCAGCCGGCCGCTCGCGGGGTCGCGAGTCACGCCCATCGGAAAGGTGAGCTTGAGCTTTGGAAAGGCCCGCGTCACGCGATAGGCGAGCGGCGGGTCGGGCGAGCCGACGACGCGCGAGGTGGTCAGCGGCACTCGCTGTTCGATGCCGTAGGGCCGCGCGTTCTTGGCCCGCGGCGATTCGGACGCGCCGACGAACCGCAACGTGGCGTAGTCCTCGTGGCGATGAAAGTCGGGATGCGCGAGCGATCCGAGCGGCGCGCAGGTCGACAACTCCGGCCCCTCGAAATCGCCCGAGTAGTCGTAGCGGCACAGGGCGAACTTCCATCGCTCATCGACCGCGGGCCGGCCGCCGGTGCGCATGAGGTCGCGCCACGCGATTCGCCCTTCCACCGACCAGCCCTTGTCCGAGTCGGTCCACTTGTTCAGCGTGCCGCGTAGTTGCACGGCCGTCTTCCAGGTGAACTCGCCGTCGCCGATGAATCGCTTGTACCCGCCGCTGCCGCGTCGCGGCAGAAACATGTCCATGGTCGTGCCCGCGGCGTTCACCTGGAATTCGTAGTAGCCCGGTTTGTCGTCGGCCGGCTTGAAGAACAGCTCGAATACGTCGTTGTCCCAGGTCATGCCGTCGTGTTCTTTCACGTCGGCATAGAGGTCGCCGTCGTCCATGTCGGCGAAGAAGTACAGGTGCTCGCGGTCCCACAAGAGCCGTGCCCGCGTCGCCGTGCGTGCCGGCCGCGCTTTTTCCTTCAGCCACGGCAGCGTGAACTGGTCGATCACCTGGGCGACCTGCCAAGCCTCCTCATCCGCGCACCCGTCGATCGCGATCGGCCCCTCGGTCCAGCGGCAATCGTAACTCGTCGGTGGTGCGGCCGCATCGGTGGGCACGGCACTCATCACAACGGCCACAAGGGCGCATCCAGCAAGCAAGGTGAGCATCAGGCCTCCGAGGTAACGCGCGGGCGGGCCGAACCTTATTGGCGATCCCAATAGGCCGGCCGGCGGCCGGTGTGTGCGACAGCGACGACCAGAACTTCGCTTTCACGGGGCTCGAACACGACAATGTACGGGAACCGCACAACCCGAGCACGGCGAAACTCGCGTCGCAGTCGTCGCTTGCCTTCGTAGAGTGGAAACTGCCAAGGCGCACGCCCAATTGCCAACATCGCCTCGTTGACGCGGTCGTGGAATTGGACGCCCAGTCCCACACGGCTGTTTTCGTAGTACTCCATTGCCTCGCGCAGCTCTTGTTCCGCCGCCTCCAGGATGCGCACGTTCATGTGGACTTCCTGTCGGGCAGCGATCGGCGCAACCGACTGGAAACAGTCTCCCAATCCTCTGCCGATGCCTCGCCCGATTCATACGCTTGCACCCGGCGCGCTAGTTCGTCCTCAAAGCCGGGCGAGTCCTCACTGAAGGCTGCCGGCGGCTTGAGTGTCTGCAAGAGTGCGTACGCTAGCTCGGCACGCTCGGTGATCGGCAACGCGAGTGCGGCCTCATGTACCCGACTCGGCGGAAGGCTCATCTCGTTCTCCATTGTTTGATCGCCTCTGGACTACATTGGACGAACGGTATTCTAAATGGCTTTGCGTGATTCTGGGAGTCCACAGGGACAGTAGCCCGACGCGCCAGCGAGGGACCGGGCCTGATTTCTTGTGATTTCGCCATGTGCTCCCTCGCTGGCGCGTCGGGCTACTGTCCCAGAATCGTGCAAGGCTATTTAGCAGGACTGCCGTTCATCGTCGCTCATCGTGCTGGACATTCTTTGGCCCGTCGTCGGCCACAGAGCCAGCACGTTGCCGATTACGACCAGAAGGCCGCCGGCGGTCAGTTGCCAGCCGGGTTCTTCGGATGGATAGTCAAGCCCAACGAGCGGGCTGATGAGGCCCGGCAGCCACATGGCCCAGAAGGTCGCGAAGATCGGCTCCAGCGTGTAGATCAGCGCGGCGTCGGCAGGCGTGACGAACGGTTGGTACTTGTTCATCAAGTAGAACGCGGCAACCGTGCAGAGCAGGCTCGTAACCACGGTGAGCGTCACGAACGGTCCGTCCTGGAGCAGGGCGAATCGCGCGGGCAACGCGGCTGAGCCTGGCATGGCGAGTACGCCAGCCGCGAACGCGACGACGCCGAAGCTCATCGTGGCGACGAACATGCCCGGCGTCAGTTGAGCCGGCGACATGCGGCGGCTGAACAGGTCGATCTGAATGATCTGGACCGCGAACAGGAACGCGGCGATCGTCGTGAGCGTGTCGCCCACCTGCCAACGAGTCGCCGCCTCGCCCGCGATCCGCACTCCGAACCGTCCGCCCAGTTCGACGATTCCCGTGAGGATCGCCGTGCCCGCCAACGCCAGCGCGACGCCCGCCAAGACGACTCGCCGCGGCCAGCGCCGTTCCACAGTGACCATGAGTAGCGGCGTAAAGACGACGGCCAGGCTGGTGAGGAAGCTGCTGCGCGACGCCGGAATCTCGTTGAGCGCCACGATCTGAAGGATGGAACCCGCCGCGAACGAAAGGCCCACGTAAGCGCCCAGTCGCCAGTGCTCGCGCGTCAGCCCTCGAAACAGCCCAGGCATCACCACGGCGAGCAGTGCGAGTGCGATGGCGAACCGCACGCTCATGTAGAACGCCGCGCCGAGCACACGCGATGAAGACAAGCCAGTATTTCGCCGCGACCCTTGTTGGGAGTTGGGTGGCTGGGGTCGAGTCTTCGAGCCCCCAGCCCGATTGTCCAGCCGTGACTGGGGGCTCGAAGACTCGACCCCAGCCACCCGTCCGGAAAGCTGACGCTCGGCGATTCGGTTGATCATCGTCATCACGGGGAACGATATGCCCCACAGCGCGTTGACGAGCACAAGGGCGGCGATGGCTCGACGACGTGAACCTTGGAGTGCGACGACTTGTCGCCGCTTTTTGTCTGACAGTTCTTGCATCGTCGATCCGCCGCTCCCGGAGGCACGCGAACTTGAAGAAGCGGGAACACTAATCCACGCTGATCGACACTGATGGAAACGAGCCTGAAGCTCCCATCAGCGTTGATTAGTGGAGATCAGTGTTCCCTTTCAAGGTCATCTCTCGGCCGACTTGAGCAGGTCGAGCACCAGTGCGGTCATGGTGCGTACGCCGGTCTTGATGGTCGGTTCCGGGTCTGGGTAGTAGAGGCTCGAGTGCAGCGACGGCAGCGAGTCGCCGTCCTTCGCCTTGGCGGCACGTTCCGCGGGCACGCTGCCGAGTCGGTACATGCAGATTGGCACGCCGGCAAGGCCGTACTCGCTGAAGTCCTCGCCGCCCATGACCGGCTCGCGCAGTTCAACCTGGTCGGCGCCGAGCACGCGGCGGAAGACGCCCGCGGCACGCTCGGTGAGTTGCGGATCGTTGTATGTGGCCGGAGTGCCCTCGGAGTGTTCGATGGTCGGCTTGGGCGCCTTCGACGCGGCGGCGGCCGCCATCGCCTTGTTCTCGATCGATTCGAGCAGGTGCTTGCGCACTTCGTCCTTGTACGATCGCACGGTGATCTGCAGCTTCACCTCGTCGGGGATGATGTTGTGCTTGGTGCCGCCGTGGATCGAGCCGACCGTGATGACGGCCGGATCGGTCGGCTTGAGTTCGCGGCTGACGATCGTTTGCAGGTCGAGCACGAGCTTGCAGGCAATGACGATCGGGTCGATGGCCGATTGCGGTTGTGCTCCGTGGCCGCCGCGCCCGCGCACGGTGATGTCCACCGAATCGACGTTGGCCAGAAAGTAGCCGGGCGTGTAGCCGACGCGGCCGGCCGGCATCGACGCCTCGACGTGCAGCGCGACCGCGTACTTTGGCTTCGGGAACCGCGTGAAGAGTCCATCGGCGAGCATCGCCTTCGCGCCGCCGCCGCGCTCCTCGGCCGGCTGGCAGATGAACATGACCGTCCCCTTCCAGTCGTTGCGGTGCGCGGCTAGAAACCTGGCCGTGCCGATCAGACAGGTCATGTGAACGTCGTGGCCGCATGCGTGCATGACGCCGACCGTGCCGCCGTCGTCGTCCTTGGTCGTCGCCTTGCTCGCGTAGGCCAGGCCGGTCGCCTCGGTCACGGGCAGCGCGTCCATGTCGGCGCGGACCATGATCGTCGGCCCGTCGCCATTCTTGAGCAATGCGACGACGCCCGTCTTGCCGATCTTCTCGGCGACCTCGCAGCCAACTCGCTTCAATTCCTCTGCCAGTCGCGCGGCCGTTTGGGTCTCGCGGTAGGACAGTTCGGGATGCGCGTGGATGTCCTTGTACAGTTCGATCAGCCCCGGCAATGAGGCGTCGAACCAAACTGAATCGTTCGCGTCGTTTGGCGGCGATGCGGAACACAGGACGGCGGCGAGCGTCACAACGATTGCGGACAGGAGTTTGTGCGGCACGGTGGTTTCTCCTTCGGGGAACGAATCACAGGGCGCTCAGGATATCGAACGGCAACCGCCCGGAATAGGGTCCGATCGGCCCAACGGCGGCGTCACGGGCAGGTCGTGGGCCGGGGCGATCTGCGGACGCGGTTTCGCGGATTGGCGCAGCGGTGTGTCTTCTCCGTACAATGGCATTGCCATGAGCAGCGTGGACCAACAGGTTCGGCTGAGGATTCAGGGGATGCACTGCGCGAGTTGTGTGGCTCGCGTGGAACAGGCGCTGCGCGCGGTGTCGGGGGTGAGTACCGCCAGCGTCAGCCTCGCGACCGAGCGGGCTGTCGTCGAGTTCCGTGCGGGTTCCAGCGACGAGCCGGCTCTGGTTCGAGCAGTCGAGCAGGCCGGGTATGTCGCCGCTCCCCTGACCTCTGAGGAAGTCGACGACCTCCACAGCCATCAGGCGCAGCGAGCGGCCGAGGTCCGGGTCTGGCGCAACCGGGCGATCCTTGGCGGGCTGCTCAGCGGAATGATCCTAAAGCTGTCGCTCAGCGCGCACGAACTGGCGGCGGGATGGATGATGTTCGCGCTGGCGACGCCACTTCAGGTGGTGCTCGGCTGGCCGTACTACGTTGGCGCGTGGCGACGGCTGCGGCATGGGTCGGCCAACATGGACACACTGGTCGCGCTGGGCACCACGGTCGCCTACGGGTTCAGCATCTTCGGACTGGTGTATGCGCAGTGGTTCGGCGGCGCGCCGTCGCACGGCTTGCCTGTCGCGGAAACCGGACTGCGGGCTTACGCCGTGTGGTTCCAGCGGCCGGGCATCGGACATCACTATTTCATGGACTCGGCGATCATCCTGACGCTGATCTCGCTGGGTCGGTTCCTCGAGGCGCGGGCCAAGGGCAAGGCATCGGACGCGATCCTGAGGTTGCTCGACCTGGCGCCGCCAACGGCCTGCGTGCGGCGCGACGGAATCGAGACTCAGGTACCCGCGGCCGATGTTCGCGTCGGTGAGTTGGTCGTCGTGCGACCGGGTGAGCGAGTGCCAGTGGACGGAGTCGTGCGTGTGGGCCGCTCCGCGGTCGACGAGTCGATGATCACCGGCGAGAGTATGCCGGTCGAGAAGATGTTCGGGTCGCCGGTAATCGGCGCCACGATCAACCAGTCGGGACTGCTGCACGTCGAGGCGACGCGGGTCGGCCGCGACACGACGCTCGAACAGATCGTGCGCCTGGTGCGCCGGGCGCAGGAATCGAAGGCCGACGTCGAGCGTTTGGCCGATCGCGTGAGTGGCGTGTTCGTGCCGGTGGTGCTGGCGATCGCCGCGGCGACGCTGTTGGGCTGGGCGACATTCGGACCGGCCGACGGTCGCTGGGCGCGGGCAGTGCTGAACATGACCGCCGTACTGATCGTTGCGTGTCCGTGTGCGCTCGGCCTGGCGACCCCGACCGCCGTGATGGTCGGCAGCGGCCGCGGCGCGGGAATGGGCATCCTGATCAAAGAGGCCCAAGCCCTCGAACGCGCGGGCACGATCGACGTGGTGCTGATCGACAAGACCGGCACGTTGACGCTCGGTCGGCCGGAGGTGACGGATGTGGTGACGGTGATCGCTGCAGACCAACACTCGGTCTCCGCAGTTCCGGACGCATCGGCACAAGTCCCGAAGTCGTTTCTCCCTCTCCCCCCGTCTGCGGGGGGAGAGGGTCGGGGTGAGGGGGGGACCGCGCTGATCGCCTCAGAAAAACCCCTCACCCCGGCCCTCTCCCCGCAAGCGGGGAGAGGGAGAAGAGCAGTGGAGTCCGCGGGTGTGACACAGGAGGAACTTGTGCGCCTGGCGGCCTCGCTCGAATCGGGCAGCGAGCATCCGCTGGCGCGGGCCGTGGTCGAGCGTGCGCGCGAGTGGCATGTGCGCTTGGACGCGCCGGCGGACTTCGAGGCGACGGCGGGCGGCGGCGTGCGCGGGCAGATCGGCGAATCTACGGTGCTGGTGGGCAGCTACGAATTCGTCAAGAACGCGGGCGTAGACTGCGAGCCGCTAACAGCGAAACGGGAACAACTCGAGCGGGAACGAAAGTCGGTCGTGTGCGTCGCGCGAGACGGCATGCTTGTCGGGCTGGTCGCGATGGCGGACCAGATCAGACCGTCGAGCCGCCAGGCAGTGCTCGAATTGCACCAGCTTGGGCTTGATGTATTCCTGATGAGCGGCGACAACGCCGAGACGGCGGCGGCAATCGCGCGGCGGGCCGGCGTCCGGGCCGAGCGGGTGCTGGCCGGCGTGTTGCCGGACGGCAAGGCGGCCGTGGTTCGGCAACTCCGCGACGACGGTCGCGTCGTGGCCATGATCGGCGACGGCATCAACGACGCTCCGGCGCTGGCCGAGGCCGATCTCGGCATCGCGCTCGGCACCGGCGCCGACGTCGCCATCGAGGCCGGCCAGATCGTGCTCGTGTCGGGCGACCTGATCGGCGCGGTGCGGGCGATTCGGCTGAGTCGGCTGACGTGGTCGGTGATCCGGCAGAACCTGTTCTGGGCGTTCATATATAATGTCGCCATGATTCCGCTGGCGGCGGCCGGTATGCTGGCGCCGGTGGTGGCGGCGGGCGCGATGGCCGCCAGTTCGGTTTCGGTCGTGACGAATTCGCTTCTGCTTCGTACGAGACGCCTCGGTGGGGACGAGCCATGGACTTCGAGCTAATCGTGTTCGCCGCGCGGTGGTCTTTTCGGCAACTCGCAATCGGCATGTGGATCGTGGTGATCGTCGGCGCGGTGGTCGGCTGGCTGTACCGCTGGATCATGGACGACTCGCGGTGAAGTCGTCATTGCCGCGGTCCGGCCAGGCGGCTAGAATGTGGCCACGAGTCAGGAACAGGGTTGCGGCACATGCCCCGAGAGTAACCCGCCTCGTCGGCCGCACGTAACTGCCGGCCCAAGTCCAGGAAAGTGAGGTGCTTCATGTTCGGCATCGGTCCCTACGAAATGCTGGTTGTCGGGTTCGTCGCGCTGTTGATCTTCGGCCACAAGCTGCCCGACGTGATGCGCAACCTCGGCCGCGGCGTGAGCGAGTTCAAGAAGGGAATCGCCAACGTCGAGGACGAAATCCGCCGCATCGAGGACGCCGGCCCGGCTTCGACAACGTGAGTTGGACCGCCCGCGATCGCTGTTCACGGAGGAACCATGGAAGATACGTCGGTCGCCCGTCGCAAGGCGGCGCTGAAAAAGGCTGCCGCGTACGTCAAGGCGTATGAGGACATCGAGTTCCTGAACCGCAACGAACTCCGGCCGGTTCGGCTGCAGCTCGAGTTGCTGAAGCCAGAACTGGTCCAACAGGAACAAGGCGTCCACTCGACCATCGTCGTCTTCGGCGGCACGCGGATCGGCCCGGCCGACGAGATGACCGAAAAGGTCAAGTCGCTGGATCGCCAAACGAAACGGCGGCCACGCGATCGCGAGTTGGCGAAGGAACTGGCCATCGCGAAACGCCAACTGGCCAAGTCGAAGTATTACGACGAGGCCCGGCGGTTCGGAGCGATCGTATCGAGCACGTGCCAGTTGGACGGCGAGTGCGACTACGTGATCGTCACGGGCGGCGGGCCGGGCATCATGGAGGCCGCGAATCGCGGCGCGTTCGACGTCGGGGCCAAGTCGATCGGACTCAACATCACGCTGCCGATGGAGCAGGAGCCGAACCCGTACATCACGCCCGAACTCTGCTTTCAGTTCCGCTACTTCGCGATTCGCAAGATGCACTTTCTGCTCAGGGCCAAGGCGCTGGTCGCCTTCCCCGGCGGCTATGGCACGCTCGATGAGCTGTTCGAGGCCCTGACGTTGGTGCAGACCCGGAAGATGCCGCCGCTGCCGATCGTGCTGTTCGGCCGCGAGTTTTGGGACCGGGTCATCAACTTTCGGTTCCTGGTCGACGAGGGTGTCATCGCCCCGGCCGACGCCGAACTGGTCCATTTCGTCGAGTCTGCCGAAGAGGCGTGGCAGTTCATCCAAGAATTTCACCGCAGAAAATGAAGCGGCACGAGCAAATTGCCGAGTCTTATCGTAGAGTAGTTTAGAAGCATGCTCGCAGGCAGGCCGGTCCTGCCTTCCATCACCTCTAGGCAGGGCATCCCCTGATTGCGAGCAGCGACGGAACGCACGTCACCCTGTTGCCCATCTAGGACGACGCTTCAGTCCGCTTTCGGCTGCGCGGAACAGCGAAGCGGCGTATCAGTCTTGCACCAACGGGGGGACAGGGAGGAAGGCAATGACCGCGTTTGAGACTCACATGAAGCACTACCGTGCCGAACACAGCACGGTGGGGTGCAGGGTGTCGCACATGATCGGCATCCCGCTGATTGCGGCGTCGCTGGTGCTTGTGGTGTTTCATTGGCAAGCGGCCTTGGCGATGTTCGTCGTCGGCTGGGCGTTTCAGCTCGCCGGCCACCGCTACTTCGAGCACAACCGACCGGTGCTCGCGGCCGACCCGAAGAACCCCATGACGTACCTGGTGGCGGTCATCTTCGTCGCTCAGGAATGGGGTCGCGTGCTGACCGGCCGCGGGCTGCGCGTCGACGCGCCCGGGCCGACCGTCCGTCATCCCGACCATCGTTCGGCCGCGTAGCGACGGTCGCACTTGATAGAACCACGGATTTCACCGACTACACAGATCGGGCTCAGCAACTCTTCCAATCCGTGTCATCGGCGAAATGTGTGGTTCCAATCTCCGGGTCAATCGCGAACGCTGAGCACCGGCCGCAGGTAGTACTGACCGGTCCCTGCCGGCTCGGGCGTGATTTGTTGCGACAGTTCGTCGTTCGCCTCGGTGATCGCCGTGAGCAGCGGATATCGACCCGACGGCGGCGGGAAGTTGCGCGGCTGTTCCGATTGGTCCCAAGCCTGCGACTCGACCAGTGCGCGAAATCGGACGATCTTGCCGCGCTCCGCGTCAAGCTCGAACTCACCTTCGACGCGCCCTTCCTGGCCGCGATCAGTCCAGTGCGGCGGGTTCGACGACCGTTTCGCGTACTCGCCCGTGAATGTGAAACGGCGAACCTGGCCGTCGGAACCAACCGGCCGGGCAGTGAACCGAGCGCGGCTCACGTCGCCCGGCCGATACGCCCAAACTTGTCCCCGCACATTGTCGACCAGGTGAAAGGTGACCAGCCGGGCCACCAGCGTGCGCGGCATCTCGAACGGCTGACCGCCCCGGCCGGCGTCCAGCATCTCGCGAACTTCGTCGGCCAGCACCCACATGTAGTCGCGGCCGAGGTTGCTGTTGTGCGGGTGAGCGCCTTCGGGCACTGGGCGGATGCGCGTGAACAGCCGGACGACGGACGTGCCGGGCGGCGGCGGCAGCGGGGCCGCGTCGCGCAGCAGTTGCGGCGAAATCTCGGCGCGGCGCGATGGACTCTGACGATACCGCGCCAGGCCGCGATCGACCGCTTCGCCGATGCGCGGAATGTAGTTGTCCCAGAAGATCCCCGTGCCATCGGCCGCGATGACGTAGTAGCCTTGCGTCGAGCCGCCACGGTACTGCGGGTTCGCCTGCGGCACCGTCTGGTTCCACCAGTCGGAGAGCGGCCCGCGAGTCAGTATGCCGTGCTCGCCGATGGCCGGGATGTAGTTCTCATTGATCTTGCGCACCACGTCAGGATCGCTCAGGGCGACACGGCCCCGCACCGCGTTGTTTCAGCCGCACCCTATGGGGTTGCCGTTCATGACCCAGAGGAAGACCGGTTTGTTCTCGCGAGCGGCCTCGGCCCGCGCCTCAGCGATGTTGGTTCGCCACTTGATTTCAAGCCATCGGTCCTCCTGCTCGGTCGGCAACACTGCTGCGATTCTCGCATCGAGCGACCGATCAGCCGCCGCCGTCGTGCTCCGCGCCGGTGGAGCTTGGGGCGATGCGGCGGGCGCCGTCGTCTTCCGCGGCGGCACTGCGCCACGTTGCTTGCCCGCATTCTGTTTCGGCGACTGTGCCGCGAGCCCCACGGACACGGCCAACAGGAAGCATGCCGACACGCTCAAGACGCGACAACGATTCATGGACGCTCCTTATGCTTGGTCTTGATGGAACCACAGATTCCGCAGATTACACAGATTCGTGCCCGCAGCGGTTTTCATCTGTGCCATCTGTGTAATCCGTGATTCCAATCCTCGTGGATTTCATCTCACCGCCCGGTCCGAAGCGCCTCGACGACGCGGCGTGCGAATTGGCCGGCGGTCTTGTCGTCTCGGCCGGTGATGATGCGGCCCGATACAACGACTGGTTCGCGATTGTTCCACACGCCGCCGTTCCCTTCGACCTTCTTACGTACGAGATCATTGCTGAATCCGGTGACCTCTATGCCGCCCGCCAGCGCGCCGGCGTCGGCCAACACGGCCGGACCCATGCACAGGGCCGTAACCCACTTGCCCTGGGCCTGCATCTCGTCGACCAGCCGCTTCACGTGCGCCGCGGCCTCAGTCTGGCGATAGCTGAAGAACTCCGTGACGCCCTTACCGCCGCAGATGATCACCGCGTCGAAATCGTCCGGCCGCGCGTCGCGGATACTCAGCGTGCTCTCGACTGTGCCGCCGCCGCCCGTCGGGTCGGGTCGCAACGATCCGACTCTCGATGATGCGATCACCACGTCGACGCCCTCGGCGGTCAGCACATCGTAGACGCCGCTGTAGTCCGGGTAGTAGAACCCATCCGACGCAAGCACGAACACAACACGGTATTTGCCTGCTACGGCGGGCGGCGCCGAAGGCCGCTGGTCGGCCCGCGGCGGCTTGGAATCGGATCGAGCGTATTCGTTCGGCGGCGCAGCAGTACCGCGAACCGCGGCCGTTTCCGTGCCCGAAGAGCTTGGACCTTTCTCGCGATTCTCGTCTGGGGCCGACGCCCCGATTGGATCAGTTGACTCGGGTGCGCCCAAGATGCCGTTTAGCATCTTCCAGCCGACCACGGCGAGCACGAATAGTGCGACGGCCGCGCCGCCCAGTTTCATTGCGGCCTCACCCACCGCGCGGCCAAGACCTCCTCTGGTGCGGCTGCGGGCGGGAGTCCGGCGGCCGGTTGCGGCAGGCGCCATCGCCTCGGTGGCAGCCAAGCGGTAGGCTGCGACAGGCGCCGCGCTTGGCTCGTCGTCCATGAGATCGCCCAACGCGGCCAGGTTGAGCTGCTCGGCCGGTCGCGATGGTTCGCGAGAATCGGTCGGTCCGCCGGGCCGAGTCGTTGCGTCGGCCGCGACCGACCCACCCGACCTGGCGAACGGCGTCAGCGCCTGAGCGAGATCGGCCGGCGTCTCGAATCGGTCGGCCGGTTTTTTCGCCATCATGCGCCCGACGATCGCGATCAGTTCGGCCGGCAGATCGTCGCGCAATCGGCCGATCGGCACCGGTTCCATTTCGGTGTGCGAGATCAGCTTCTGTGTGCTCGATCCGCGCGGGAACGGCACGTGACCCGACAATAGATAGTAGAGCGTGCAGCCGAGACTGTAGATGTCGGCCCGAATGTCGGCGTGTCGCGCGTCGTTCACCTGTTCGGGCGCGATGTAGTCGGGCGTGCCGAGCACCTGGCCGGCCATGGTCAGCCCGGCGATGGACTGGTCGGCCGCGGCGGGCAACATCCCCGTCGCGGCCGGATCGGCCTCGCGCGCGATGCGGGCCAGACCGAAGTCGAGGATCTTGATCTGGCCGGCGCGCGTGAGCATCAGGTTCTGCGGCTTGATATCGCGGTGCACCATGCCGCGCTCGAAGGCGTGTTGCAGCCCGAGCGCCGCCTGGCGCACAAAGTTGCACGCCTGTTGAATCGTGAACGGTCCGCGCTTCTCGATTCGCCGCGCCAGGCTGACGCCGTCGACAAACTCCATGACGAGGAAGTGCAGGTCGCCGGCCTGGTCGGCGTCGTGGGCCGCGACGATGTTGGGATGCGACAGCCGGGCGGCCAGCCGCACCTCCTGTCGAAACCGCTCGATCGCTTGGGGGTTGTTCACGTAGTGGCGGTTGATCACCTTGATCGCGACCGTCCGCTCCATGATACGGTGCTCGGCCTGATAGACCACGCCCATGCCGCCGGCCCCGAGCGCCCGGACGATGCGATAGCGCGGGTGATCGAGCAGTTCCTGAGGCACGGTGGGATCCTGCCGCGTCGGCCGCACGGGTTGCCTTGCCGGCGGCGCCGTGCCGTCCACCGATGTTTCCGGCCGCCGCAGCCGCTCGGCCAACGTGTCGTCGGGCACCGCACGCAGCACGTCGCAACAGCTCGCGCAGCCCGCCACATGCCGTTCGACCTCGGCCGTCTCGTGCTCCGCCAGTCGCCCCAGGGCGAAGTCGGACAACTGCTCGCGGCTCGGATGTTGGGTCAGCATGTGTTTCACAGTCCCACCGTTCCAGTCCGACCAGTCCTCACCAAGGGAAATGGCCGCCACGGGCCGGACCTTTCAGAGATTCTGAAGAACCCGGTGCGGTCAGTCAATCAGCCCCTGGCCCTCTTGGCGGAGCCGGGCGAGCACGCGCGACTTGGCGATGAAGACGGCGTTGACCGTGACGCCCAGTTCGGCGGCCGCTTCGTCGGGCGTCGCGCCGTCGAGGGCCACGCGCTGGAACGCGCGCCAGGTCTTCTCCTCGAACTTGGGCCGGATCATCTCCAGCAGCCGTTGGGTGACGTGCTGATCATGCTCCTGGTCCCACAGGCGGCTCAAGCCGCTTTCGGGGTCGGCCAGTTCGTCGAGCATCTTCTGAAACTCGGTGTCGCCGGTGGCGACCGGTCGGTGGCGTTGCGATCGCCAGAAGTCGCGCAGACAGTTGACGGTGATGGTCCGCAACCAGCGTCGAAACGCCCCCGCACGCGGCTCACGATGAAACTCGGGTATCCGTCGCACGACGACGGCGAGCACCTCTTGAACCAGGTCGTCGGCGTCCTGCGATTGTAGCTGCGCTTGGCGTCGCAGCCAGCCGCGCACCAGCGGGGTATAGAGATCGACCAGGCGCCGCCACGACTCCTCGTCGGGCGCGGTCCGCAACCGGTCGAGCAGGCTGGCGGAAGTTTCGGACACGTGACGGATCCGGGGCAGCTACCGCTTGCTCAGCACGGCATCGAGGTTCAAGAGCACGTTGCTCACGACGGTCCACGCGGCCAGTTCGCCGGCGTCGAGGCCGCTGGGCACGGGGCCGAGCGGATCGGTGGCGATCTGCTGAGCGGCGGTGGGATCATTGCGGTAGTTGTCGAGTTCACGAGCAAAAAGGGCGACGATCTCGGCGACCTGTTCATCGCGCGGCGGTCGGGCGAGGCACAGTCGCAGGCCGAACGCGGCCCGCTCGCGCGGCGTCGCTCCGCCCTCGCGCACGATGCGGCGGGCCAGCGCCTGGGCCATCTCAACGAACGCCGGGTCGTTCAAAGTGACGAACGCCTGAAGCGGCGTGTTCGTCGGTACTCGGCGGATCGTGCATATCTCGCGGCTCGGTGCGTCGAACGTGGCCATCGATGGATATGGCACGGTGCGACGCCAGAACGTGTAAAGGCCGCGGCGATAGCGGTCGTCGCCCGTGCTGGTTGCCCAGGTTCGCTCGCCGTTGAACGCCGCACGCCACAGGCCCGGCGGCTGCGGCGGGTAGACGGACGGGCCGCCGATCTTGCGCGAGAGCAGCCCAGCCATCGCCAGGGCCTGATCGCGCACCATCTCGGCTTCGAGCCGGTGCCGCGGCCCGCGGCTGACGAGCACGTTGTCGGGATCCTTCTGCAACGCCGCCGCACTCGGCGATGACGACTGCCGATAGGTCGCCGACGTGACGATCAGGCGAACGAGCGATTTGACGTCCCACGCCAAGAGATTGCCGTTCGCTGATTGCTGGTCGCTGACGGCCGACCCCATGAAATGCACGGCGAGCCAGTCGAGTAGTTCGGGATGACTCGGCGGCAGGCCCTGCGTGCCGAAGTCTTCCTCGGTTGCGACCAGGCCGCGTCCGAAGATATGCGCCCAAAACCGGTTCGCGGCGACGCGGGCGGTGAGCGGGTTGTCGGGATCAACCAGCCAGCGTGCCAGTTCGAGTCGAGACGCGACGGTCGTCGCGGCGGCGCTGTCGGAGGCACTCGCATAAACGGCGGGCCGAAGGCGATGAAACGCGGCAGGCACGCCCGGTTCCACGGCGTCGCCTTTGAGCATGAAGTTGCTCTTGATGAGCACGTGCGTCGGCCGGCGCTTGTCGGACGCGAGCTCGCGCAGGATCGGCGTCGTGCTGATCTGCTTTTCAAGGTCCCTCAACTGCTCTTCGAGCCGCGCGACCCGGGCACGCGCCGGCTGAAGTTCGGGAGCGATCGAGCGATAGTAGCGGGCGAGTTCGGCGGCCTGGTCCGCGGAACGGTCGCTCCGTGCGATCGCTACGATGTCGCTGATGGCGGCGGGCAGCACGCGCGGCGGCGGGCTGGCCGAGGCGGCCGACAAGCGAAACCGACCGAGCGTGTGCTGAGAGCCGAACGACTGCACGAGCGTGAACGTCAGCTTCGCGTCGGCGTCGACATGGTTCGGTCGGGCGACCTCGACGACGAGCACGTGCGGGCGACCGAACTGCGGCGCGACGGCCCAACCGGACTTTTCGCCGGCGTCGCCGTCGGTCGCCTTGGCGGCCGGCCAGTCGGCCTGGGCAAAATCGGCTGTCGGGTTCTTCAACTCGATAGACACTGGCCCGCCGACGTCCACCGTCAGGCTGGGCCTGGGCGGATCGGCGAACGTGGCTTGCCAGACAGGCTTGCGATCGGCATCGAGCAGCGACGCGCGAAAGTTGTTCAGCCGCGCTTCGGTGTCGCCGTCGGTCCGGTTCCAGATCACGATGCGGCCCACCGGCGCAGGGGCGCCGAGGTCCACTTCCCACCACGGACTCTCTTCGGTCTTGGTGTGCGTGGTCGATTTGGCCTCGAAGTAGTGACCGTTCGTGTCGCCGTCGATGGCGAGCTTCGCCGGTCCGTCATAGTCGGTGCTCGATTGAGTAGCCGCGCCCTTGAGCGCGATGTTGTCGTCGCCCTGGAACACGTTCACTTCGGCGAGCGACAGGATCTTGTTCGGCCCGGGAATCTCGACGCGAACGTACCGACCGGCGATCGGCTTGTCCTTGCGGCCGCCAGCCGTGACGCGCAGCTCGCTGAGTACAAAACTGCCGCTCGACGACCGGCCTGGTCCCTTGCCCGGCAGACCGTCGTCCGGCAACGCTTCCACCCGAAACGCGGTGATGCCGTTGAGGCCTGCGTCCGTCGTAATCGTGTACGTGTCCTTGTTGGGACTCTCGCCGTTCGCCACGATCGACCGATCCGGTTGTTTTTCGAGAGTCGCGCCAGCCGCGCTGTGCACCTCCGCCGGATCGAGCACCGTCCAAGCGTCGGCCTCGCGGGCGAGGGACTGTTCCCACTTCGTCTGGGCGGAGGCCAGTTCCGGGGTCGGCGTGTCGAGTTGGGTCTTCGCGGCGGCGACCTCACCGGCGATTCGCGTTCGCTCAAACTCCTGCAACGGCGTCGGTGTGGCGAGCCGCGGATTCTCGTCGCCGCGGTCGGCGTCTTCGGTCTGGTTGAAGAACGCGAAGAACTGGTAGTACTCGCGCTGCGTGATCGGGTCGAACTTGTGGCTGTGGCACTTGGCACAACCCGCTGTCAGACCCATCCACACCTGCATCGTGGTGTCGACGCGGTCCTTGACCGCCTCGACGCGGAACAGCTCGTCGTCGGTGCCGCCCTCGTCGTTGGCCATGGTGTTGCGATGAAACGCCGTGGCGAGCAACTGCTCGTTGGTTGGCGCAGGCAGCAGGTCGCCGGCCAGTTGTTCGATCGTGAATTGGTCGTAAGGCAGGGAGCGGTTAAATGCATCAATGACCCAATCGCGGTAACGCCAGATCGTGCGCAGCGGGTCGGAGCCGTAGCCCTTCGAGTCGGCGTAGCGGGCCAGATCGAGCCACATGCGCCCCCACCGTTCGCCGAAGGCCGGGTCGGCAAGCAACCGGTCGACGAGTCGTTCGTACGCATCGGGTCGCGGGTCGCTGGCGAACGCGTCGACCTCCTGAGGCGACGGTGGTAATCCGATCACGTCGAGATAGACGCGTCGAATGAGCGTGTAGCGGTCCGCCTCGGGCGCCGGGCTGAGTCCTTCGCGCTCCAGGCGAGCGAGCACGAAGTGATCCATCGCGCTGCGTGTCCAGTCGGACCGGTTGACCGCCGGCAGCTCCGGCCTGCGCGGCTTCAGCCATGCCCAGTGCGCGGGCGTGGCCTCGCGATGGCATTCGATACGCTTCGTAACCAACTCTTCGCCGCCGACGCCGATGCCGCCGAGGATGAACGCGCCAAGGACAAGCGGGCCTGTCCAAGACACCGGTCGCTGGGGGGTTCGGGAAGGACGAATCGTCATGGTTGTTTTCTTGACCAAGTGCGGCCGTCCGAGCATAACGCCAGACGATGAGTGCCACAAGGTAGCCGCCGACTTCGCCGCATTCACGAGGATGGGCCAATAGCGGTGGGAGGGATGTCGCACGCCGCTCGGCCGCGGCCGCTCATCGGTTGCTTGCACTTGGAACCCAACCGTGCTAGGCCGCGACGGTCGCAAGCTCCACCTGTCGATCGATGAAAGGATCACCATGAGCCATTCCGTACGTAGCAGCCGAACCAATTCGTCGCAGTCACGCCGGCTATCGTTCGATTTGCTTGAATCCCGGACCTTGTTGGCAGGCAATGTTACAGCAAACGTCGTCGGCGGCAGTCTGATCGTCACGGGTGACGACCTGGACAATAGGTTCATCATCAGCCAATTCCAACGGCCGGCCGGCGAGTTCTTCCTGGTCGCCCAGGGCGACGATACAACCTTCAACGGCCAGCCCAACGTCGTCGTCAACGGCGTAACGAAGGACATCCGCATTTCAACGATGGGCGGCAACGATGCTGTGGGGTTGGTTGATGTGGAAGTACCGGGCAGCTTGTTGTTCGATGGGGGAGAAGGCAACAACGACTTGGTCGGCCGCCTGTTCGGTCGCAAGACGACGACTATCGGTAAGCACCTGACTGTCACGAACGGCAACGGCTTGGATAAGACACAGTTCGACAACGCTTCGATACGTGGAAACGTAAACGTGACTAACGGCGACGGCGGCAGCTCCACGGAATTCAAGGGCTGCGAACTCAGCAGCCTGACCATTCAGAGCGGGGGCGGTGCGGACGAAGTAGAGGTGGGCGAGACTATCGTACGCAAGAACCTGTCGGTGCGCAGCGGCGACGGTGACACGGAAATCGACATCGAGGGCACGCGAGTGAACGGCACGACGATACTGGAGAGCGGCGCGGGCTTCGACGAAACCGACATCGAAGACAACGCGGTCTTCAACAAGAAGGTCGTGATCATGCTTGGAACCGGCGGCAGCCAGACCACCATGGAACAATCGAGTTTTCGCAAAGGGTTCGTCTTGCAGAGCCTCGCAGGCATGGATGAGGTCGTCATCGACTCCATCTTGGTCGATGGTCCGGTGAACCTGACGCTAGGCGACGGCGACGATGTTGTCCGCGTCGATTCCCCGACGCCTGCGCACGATTCCGAGGCCGGGCATTCCATCTTTCGCAAGCCTGTGAACCTGAACACGGGCGACGGCGACGACCAGGTGCATATCGGCGTCACCGGCCAACCCAACGACGCCGCCGATTTCCAGAGCAATGTGATCGCTGTGGGCGGATTGGGCGCCGACCTACTGGATGCGTCCGCAGGCAACGGCAATGTCTTTGCCAGAGCACCGCGCGTAAGCGAATTCGAGACGATCGTCCCGTGAGTTGGTTTCTGGCCTCGCGTGACGCTGTGAAGCAGCCTCGAAACTTAGGCGTTGCGCGGCTGGAGCCTCGACTGTTGGCCGCCAGTCTCGTGGCGGAGGTCGAAGACAATCAGACCCGTGAAACCGCCAATAGGTTTGATCTGTCTTCGGGTGAGATTGTCCGGCTGGACGGAACCATCAGCCGTCGAGGCGACCTCGACTTCTTCACGTTCACCGCACCTGTGAGCGGTACTCTCGACGTCCTGCTGAAGACCCGACGCGGGTCTGGCGCGCGGCTGGATGTCGAGGATGTTCAAGGCCGATCACTGACAAGCTTGCCTTCAGCTCGGTTGGTTGAGGGGCGGGCGATCGTGGTCAATGGGCTGGACTACGTGATTGGCCTGACCTCCGAACGACGTCGCGCCCGATCAGACTATCAGGTCCAGTTGTTTCTGGCGGCGCCGCCGACGGAACCGGGACCCATCGCGCGTGGCGCGCGGGCGTTCGCGAGTGCGGAGACCGAACCTGTACCGCACAGCGGAGACGCGGCGGATGATGTCGCCATTTGGGTCCATCCGTTGGATGCGACCCAGAGCACGGTAATCGGCACCGACAAGGACGGCGGCATCGCGGTATACGATTTGGCGGGCCGCCAATTGCAATACCGACCGGATGGCGAACTGAACAATGTGGACGCTCGCAACCGCTTCCCACTCGGCGGCGAATTGGTGGACATCGTTGTCGCGGGCAATCGGACCACCAACAGCATCGCAATCTATCGTGTCGATCCGGCCACTCGGAGGCTCGACGACGTCGCCGCGCGCACCGTCAGCGTCGGCGTCGGCGTGTACGGCTCGTGCCTGTACCGCAGTGCCGCCACCGGCAAGGTGTTTTTCATAGTCATCTCGAAGGACGGGCGGGCCGAACAGTGGGAGCTATTCGACAACGGACTCTCTCGCGTCGACGCTGCGCGGGTTCGCTCTTTCGACGTGGGGACTCAATCCGAAGGTTGTGTCGCCGACGACGAACTGGGTTACTTGTATATCGCCGAAGAACAAATCGGCATCTGGCGTTTCAGCGCCGAGCCTGACGCCGCGGACGACCGAATCCCGGTGGACACTAGCGCCGCGAACGGGCACCTGGCTCAGGACGTCGAGGGGTTGGCCATCTACAACGCCGGCGGCGGCGACGGTTACTTGATCGCCTCCAGCCAGGGTCGAAACGAGTTCGTGCTCTATCAGCGCGATGACCCCAACAATTACGTAGGGACCTTTCGCGTCGTCGCCGGCAACGGCATCGACGGTGTAACCGGTTCGGACGGCATCGATGTGGTCAGCGTCAATTTGGGCGGCGCGTTTTCCTCAGGGCTATTCGTTGTTCAAGACGACCGCAACGACGGTGGCAACCAGAACTTCAAGCTCATCGCATGGCGCGACGTCGCGTCGGCTTTCACACCGCAATTGGTGTACTGAGTCGCGTCGGGCCATCGCACATCGAAGATACCCTCAAGGCTGTGTCGAGTCATCGGGCAATAGTCGGCCGATAATATCCTCGCTCATGGCGTCCGGGTCGTCGACTTCGAGGAGTTCCAAGTCGCGCAGCAGTTCGAGTTGGGCCGATTTGTAGTCCACCCAGACTTCGACGAGCTTATTCTGGGCTTCGACCAGGTCGCGCTGGGCTTCGAGCAGATCGCGGGCGGCGGTCGGTCCGAACTGGCGCTGTTCGCCCGGCGGCGGCGGCAGCTCCAGAAGCTTGCGCGACTGGTCCACGCGGCGGCAGGCTAAGATGACCGAACCGCGTTGAATGGCAAAATCCTGTCGGGCGCGTACGAGCCGACGATAGGCGTCGAGCACCTCCAAGCGCACGACGTCCTCGATCTCCATGAGCGTGCGCCGCGCGATTTGATACTCGATTAGCGTGGCGCGATAAGTGTTTCGCTCGCGCTTGCGCACGATTGGCAGTTCGGTCTTCAGCACGGCGCGGTGCTGCGAGCGCTTCGCGCCGAAATCGAGCGGCTGGCTGCTCGGATGGAATGGGTCAAGCGGATCGGCGGCGAGCGGGTCGGGCGTGTACCACTCGCCGTGATACTCGATGTCGAGCACGCCGAGCAGTCCGTTGGCGGCGACGGCTATCTTGCGCCAGTGGTCCACCAGGCTCGCGCGGGCCGACATCAGGTCGAGCCGATTCTGCATCGCCAGGTCGAGCGCCTCGTTCAACCTGTACGGAACGTCGGGCAACGCATCGGGCAGGTTGGGCAACCGGCACTGTCGCGTGTCGAGCCGGAACAGGTCGAGCAATTGCTCATCGACCACGAGCGGCAGGTGTGTTGGCAGGCCGAGTTGGAGCTTGAATCGATCGAGATTCGTGAAGTAGCGCTGCTGGGCGCGAAGCACTCGGCTGCGCGCGGCGGCGACATCCTGCCGCACCTGGTCGAGTTGGATCAGCGACACCTCGCCCGCCCGATGAAACGCGGCGAACTGGCGCTCGTAGGCCTCGAGCAGTTCCAGATTCTGCTGTTCGTTGGCCAGCACCTGAAGCTGCTCGACCAGCGGCAACAGGCCGACGCGCCGCCGCTGACCTTCCAGGTCCTGGTCCGATTCCTGGGCCTGTTCCAGTCGCAGCGCCTGATCGATGTCCGCGCCGGTCATGACGCTCACGTAGAACTCACGCTGAAATCGTGCGTAGCGGCGAATCTCATAGAGCAGGTTGCGCTCGGCCTGCGTGAGCGGCTCCATAGTGACCGCCCGTCCGCCGCCTTGCAGCAGCGGTTGCACGAAATCGAGCGTAATCGCCGACTGGCTGATATGCCCCTTGAGCGGACCGGTGAATTCCCAAACTGTGTTGTTGGCAAATCGCAGCAGCAGCGCCCCGCCGGTCGTGAACAGCTTGCCGACGCCGATCGACGATCCCGGCTGCGGCTCGCGGCCCACGAAACTCTCGGTGAATTGCCCGTCGAGCGACTCGCTGCTCGGCGTCTCGCCCGGCAGCACGCGGTTGCCGTCGACCTCGGAACTGAATCGCGGATCGGTGCCCACGTGATTCGGACGCACGTCTTCGGGATCGGCGCCCGGGAACAGTTCATGAGCGCCGCCCTCGAGCTCGCGACCGATGTGCTCGTAAAAGGTCTGTTGAGTCACAAAGAACTGCGGGGCGAACGCGAACCGTTCCAGCGTCACATCGAGCGCCGAGAGGAACAGGCTCTCCTTGCGCTCCTGGTAGTCGCGACTGTTGATGAGTGCAACATCGTACGTGTTCCGAGGGTTCAACACCCGCACCGGCAAGCCGATCTCCAGTAGCGGATCGCTGCGCAACGCCGACTCGCCAAGTTCCGCCGCCGCGGGCCGAACGTCGCCCCAAGCGGCCTCGGCGACTGGCGCGATCGGCAACAGTTCCAAGTACGCATCGCTCTCGTGCGGCACCGGCAGTTCCGTGCTCGCCCACTGCGGACGCGGCGCGAGCACCTCGGCTGCGGGATCGTCCGGCGGCTGTGGCGGTTCGTCGGCGCAATACGGATCGTAGAACCGACTACGCGGGTCGGGGGCGAGCTCGAAATCACCAATCGCCCAGCGCGGATCGCCGGCCTTTTCGGCAATAACCTGGTCCGCCTCGCGATCCGCCCGCTCACGGTAGAATCGCCGACTGCAGCCGCCGCCCACCGCGACCACCAGAACACAAATAACCCACAGCCGACTCCGACCTACTCCCCAGAAAATGCTCGCGACACGCTGGCAGGCTGCACACCTGACCGACAGCCAATCCGCCGGAAGTCGACGCGGAATCATGCCCTGTGCCTCGGAGTGATGATACGATCTACAGCGTCTGGCTCTCCGCCAAGTTTGGGGCGCAGGCGTCCCGCCTGCTGTTTCATCCGCCAGGTTGAGACGGCCGCAGCGGCCACACCACAAGTTTCCCCACGGATAGCCCAGCGTCTTTATCGTCGGACGCAGATCATTGCTAAAGTAGCAGTCGTAACCCGTGCATCGATGGTCTAATCTGGGCAACCTGAGTCATATGGGACAAGTCAGCAAGATCGTCAAATCTTGACCACTCTAGGGCCTCTCGCCATAATCTGCTCCCCGGTTTTGTCGCGTCACCCTTGAGAATGCATCGTTGGAGTTCCGCTCATGAAACCTGTCGCTGCTTGGCTTTGGGCACTCGTGGCTGTTGCGGCGATTGGCTGTCAGAGGTCGCCCGCCACTCCGCCGGCACCGTCGACAGGACGTGCACCATCGCCTACGAACGGCCCGCCAGCTATCACACGCGCGACTGCCGAGCAGGGCGACCCGTCCGTACTTGCATCGAACGACGACACACCCCAAACTCCGCGTGAGCGCAAGCGTCCGAAGGCTGAAATGCTGGTAAACGTCGTCGCCAAGTTGGGCGATCCGGAAGGCCCCGGACCGGGAGGAGATGCCGAGTTCCAGGTCCGGCGACGCGATGGAGTTGTCAAGAAGCTGTTCGACATCGAGTTGGCCCGCGCCAAGCCTGGCGACGTGTACAAAGTCGAAATCGACGGAGTAGCAGTCGGCGAGTTCACGATCGAAGAAGACGGACAAGGCGAGTTGGAATTCTCCAACGAAGCCGACGAGCAATTCCCGTCGAACTTCCCTGATCTCAAGCCTGGATCGACCGTCCGAGTCGGCGATCGATTCGAGGGCAAGTTCGAGCCGAAGCCGGAGAAGACATAGAAACACCGAGGTACGGATGAATGCTTGATTCATGATCTCTGTGTTCTCTGTGCCTCTGTGTTTCAATCTAGAGAATTGCGTCGCGCGTCCGACCACAACGACCGCATGAGAGTTGCACCCCGCATGATTCGCGAGCCGCTGGCAATACCGAGTGAGTTGGCAGACGTCGCGCAAAGGGCACTCGACGGCAAGTACATGGTCGAGCTGTTCCGCCGCGAACTGCCCCGATTCTGCACGGTTCCGATTCGCGTACTGGGATGTCGCCCTCGGGCGGTCAAGTCGCGATCGGCGCTGCGAGAGAGGAAGCTGCGGGTCACATACACGGTGAAACTAGAGATAGCCGACGGGCGACCGGTGCGACGCTCGTTGTTGGGTACCGTACCGAGCAAGAACCGCGAAAACGACCCACGGCTCGAACCGCTCTGCCGGGCTGCCGCGGGACATCCGTCGCTGGCGCCGTTCCGACGACCGATCATGTACGTGCCGGAACTTCGCATGTCGCTTCAGGTTTTTCCGCTCGATCGGCGACTGCCCGCCCTGCTGGAAATGACCGGACCGGGCAACGAAGTGCTGCTGGCGCCGTTCCTGAGCGAATGCCGGGACGGAGCGACAATCGAACAACTCGCGACCGAGGTGTTGCACTACAAGCCGCGCAATCGTTGTGTGCTTCGCCTGACGGCGCGATTGGCTGACCCGCGGCGGGGGCCGAGCGAGCGCGTGGTCTACGCCAAGATATTCGCCGACGACCGTGGCGCCGCGAGTCACCGCGCGATGCTGAAACTTTGGGATGTCGCCCACCGATCGAAGCACCTGCGGCTGCCCGAACCATTGGGCTACGATGCCGACCGCCGAATGCTGGTGATGGCCGAGGCTCCGGGCGAGCGCGACCTGGCATTGTGGCTGCGCGCCGTTGAGAAAGGGCAGCCGCTGCCCGACGGCGTCGATCATCCGCGGCTCGCTCGCTGCATCCAAGTCGTCGCCGCGGCGCTCGCCGAGTTGCACGGTTCAGGCATCGAGCCAAACGCCGCGCGGACCTTCGCCGGCGAGGTCGAGAGTCAGCGTAGCGACCTCAAGCTTGTCGGCGATCGCCAGGGTGCGCTTGTCGCCGAGCTGGAGAGTCTGCTGGATCGGCTGGACCTCGCCGCCCCCGACGACGATCGTCTGGCGCCGTCGCACGGCGGCTTCCGTCACACGCAGCTTGTCGGCAACGACGAACATCTGACGATCATCGACTTCGATGGGCTGTGTATGGCCAGCCCGGCGCTCGATGCGGCCAACTTCGTCTGTCGCCTGCGTCATGCTCCGATCACGCAGCCGACTGCGCCGCCCAATCTGAAGCGGCTCGCCGAGCTGTTCCGCGCCGAGTTCCTGCGTCACGAACCACACGTGCGGCCGGGCAACCTCAGGCGCTACGAGGCACTGGTTCTGTCCGAGACGGCGTTGCGACTGTTTCGCCGACCCGGACGAGGTCGCGAGTTGGCCGATGAGGTGATGGCGCTCATCGCAGAATCGCACCGACTGCTCGATTCAATCAGCCTGGAAGGAGAACGGCCTTGAGCGGTATCGCCGGCTGGGTTTCTGCAGGCCCGCGACTGGGCGCGACCGAGGCCGAATCGCGGCTCGAAGCGATGGTCGAACGAATGAACCATCGCGGCCCCGAATCGGCGCACTTTTGGGCCGATGCGGCGGCCGGCGCCTCCATAGCTCACGTAGGGCTGAGTGCCTTCCATCGAAACGCCGATCGCCCAGGCCTTGACGAAGATGACTCCGCGGTAGCGGCGGTCGACGGACCGGTGTTCGTTGAGTCGGGCGGCGACGTGGTCGATGGCGGCGCGGCCGCGGTGCTCGATGCCTATCGGACGGCGACCCGCTTCCCGACCGTACTGGACGGACCGCACAGCCTGGCCGTGTGGGATCAGCGACGCCGCACTCTGACGCTCGCCCGCGATCGGCTCGGTGAGAAGCCGCTGTACTTCTGGCACGATTCCGCCGCCAACCAACTGGTGTTCGCCTCCGAGGTCAAGTCGCTGCTGGCGCATCCGGCTGTGCGCGCCCAAGTCGACTGGACCGGCGTCTCGCTCTTTCTGATGCTCGGCTGGATGCCCGCGCCCAACACGGTCTTCGCGGGGATTGAAAAACTGGCGCCCGGTGAACTGTTGGAATGGGACGCCGCGCGCGGCGTGACGCGACGGAGGTACTGGACCTTGCCGCCGGTCGATGAGTCGACGGGCGACATCGACGCCTTCGCCCGACGCGCGAAAGAACTGTATCTCCGCGCGGTCGCCAAGCACGTCGCGGGCCTCGATGAAGTGGGCGTCTTTCTGAGCGGCGGCGTCGACTCGACGATGCTGTTGATCGCGCTTAAGGAGCTGGGCGTCTCGCGTATCCACTCGTTTACGCTCGGACTGCCCGACGACTCGTTTCAAGAGCGCAACCTCGACATTCCGTACGCGCGTTTGATGTCCGAGCGGTTCGGCACGCTGCACCAGGAACTGAGTCTGAAGCAGGGGTTCGATCCAACTTGCCTGCTTTCACGCGTCGTTCGCCAGTTCGATGATCCGATCCTCACGCCCAACTGCTACACGAAATATCTACTGGCCGCGATGGCCGATCGGGCGGGCGTGCGCGCCGTGCTCACCGGATCGGGCGCGGGCGGCGGCTGCGGACCGTATCGCCGGTTCCGCGATCCGGTCCTGAGGCGCAAGGTGATGCAGAAGATCGACGGACTCGGCGGCGACGTCGATCGATTCATGCGGCTGCGCGGCAAGGTGCTGAGCCTCGCCGAGGCGAACGATGTGTTGGCCGCCGACGTCGCCATCGACCGGTCCACGGTCGCTCGGCGCCTCGAACCGTATCTCGCACAAATCCACGCCGCCGACTTCCCGCGCAGGTACTTGCTCGCGAACCTGATTCTGACCTGCCCCGAAAAGGTGTGCGGCGTGCTTGACCGGTCGGGGCTGCTCGCCTCGGTCGACATCCGCTCCCCGCACCTCGATCGCGACCTGGTCGAGTTCCAGGTGACGGCGCCCAGCAGTTTCGACGGCGGCCGGACGTTTGTGGGAATCAAGTGCCTGCTCGAGCGGGCCTTTGCCGACCAAATGCCTCGCGAGGTGCTCGATCGCGAGGAGACCGGCTTCCCGTGTTACTACTGGCATCGCGGCGAGTTGGCAGCCGTGCAGCGGCGTCTGTTCGCGCGCGACGCTATCGCCGAAGCCGGCCTGTTCCGGCATGCGGCGGTCGAGCGGATTGTCGAGGCCGAGCGACTCGACACTGATTCCAAGTCATTGGGCAAGCGCACCTGGGCGCTGACTCAGCTTGCCCTGTGGCACGCGGTTCACGTGCGTCAAGATGCGAGCTGGCTGGATGCCGTCGCCACCCAAACACCGGAGGCACTGCTCGGAGCGGTCGTGCAGCCGATCTCGGTCGCCTGAGCGGGGCGGCGAGGTGCTCTCATGCGGCGGTCCGGTTTTGTGATCACGGCGATGGCTGCGGCCCTCGACATGGGCTGCACGCCGCCGTTGGCCGGATCGCCCGATCGGACGATCGCGGCCAGGCTCGACGATCAGGCGCCCACGCGCCGCGAAACTCTCGACGAAGCCGCCGTGTGGGCCAAGATCGGCGACGGCCGTCAGCCCGGGCAAGGCGCGCCCACGGCGGGCGAGGACGGCAAGATCGCGTACGACCCCCAGCGCGGATCTGTCTACTTGTACGGCGGCAAGGACGACGATGATCGGAACAGCGACGAGCTGTGGTCGTTCGACGTGAAGACTCGTCGCTGGTCTCGTGTCGCCAGCGACGGCTCCAAGCCGCCGCCGCGCGAAGATCACTCGCTCGTGCTCGACACGGGCAACGACCGGCTCATGCTCTTCGGTGGCGAGGACGGCCAGACCAGCAACGAAACGTGGGCGTACGACCTCTCCACAAATCGCTGGGAGAACATCACGCACCCGTCGGCGCCCGCACGGCAGGAACACATCGCGGTTTACGACCCACGCGGGCGACGCATGCTCGTGTTCGGCGGCACAAGCAGCGACCGTACGCCCGACGACCAAACTCACGCGCTGGACCTGGACCGCAAGTCGGCCACGTTTCAGACCTGGAGCACGCTGCCGCCCAGCGACGCCCGACCGCCGTGGCGACGCCAGCACGCCGCAGTCTACGATCCGGCACGGCATCGCATGCTCATGTTCGGCGGCATCCAGGTCAAGAAGCGATACCTCAACGATCTCTGGTCGCTCGATCTCGACGACGACCACTGGTCGCAGGTCGAGTCGCGCGGCGACCAGCCCCCTCCCATCGCTCAGACTGCACTCAGCCTCAATCCGCAGCGCGACGAGTTGATCGTATTCGGCGGCGAGGTGCTGGTGGTCAACGGCGGCGACGCCGATAGCTGTCTGGTCAATCACATCTGGTCGTTGAATCTGCGGACCGGGATCTGGTCCGACGTCACGCCGCACCCGCCCGTCGTCTACGACCATGCAGGCGTCTTCGTTCCCGAACTCGACGGCATGTTGATATACGGCGGCTCGAACTTTCGTCCGGGCAAGGAGCACGGTACGTGGTTGCTGAAAGCTTCCGCCGGCCCGGAGGCAAGTCGCGGAGGAGCCGACCCATGAAGGCCGTTTACATTCGCATCCGCTCGGACTCGGGGCTCGAACGAACTGCCAGTTGCTCGAAGCGGCTGATCGAGGCGCTCCTCGATCGCCAGCTCCTATCGTCGGCCGAGGCGTGGCGGTTCGAAGACGTGTCAGACGCAAGGCCGAGCGGCATGCGACCGGCGAGCCGACTTCCAGTTCACAGTTTCCCAGCCGACACGAGCAGGCTGCGCGATGGCGTAACGTCGCACGTGCGGAAACATGGCAGCCCCGACATCCTTTGGGTCGAGGGGACCGACCATCCCGCACATCTCGCCGCGCTGTTCGACCTGTTTCCGCGCAGCTTCAAAGTTGTCTACTCGAAGCACTGGGAACCGTGGATCGTCGAGCACCTTGACCGCTACGACCTGTGCCTGATCGACGATCCCGATCAGGCGGCGCAGGTACACCTGCGCTGGCCGACGGTGCGGTGCGGCGTCTGGGACAAGCTGATCGACTACGCGCACACGCACCGGCCCCTTGCGCGCGAGAAGACCAACGACGTGTGCTATGTGGCGTACCTGCGGCCGCGCAAGAATCATGAGTTGCTGTTTCGGTCGTTGGCCGCACTCGGTCGGCGGCTGCGCTGCGTCGCGATCGGCGACGACCGACGCGGCAACCGAGTCGTGCTGGAACGCCTTGCCGCGGAGCTGCGGCTGGATGTCGAGTTTACCGGCGGGCTGGACGCGACCGCCGTGAATGCGCTAGTGAATCGTTCGCGAATCGGCGTAATGTGCTCGCGCCGCGACGCCGCGCCCCGGGCGATTCTCGAGTACATGGCTGCCGACGTCCCGGTGCTGGTCAACGCCGAACTGCTCGCTGGCGCGCGGTACGTAGGGCCGCAGGCGGGCCTGATCCGCACGCCAGACCAGTTCGCATCCGGCATTGCCGAGATACTGGACAACCCAGAACGCTTCTCGCCCCGCACGCACTTCCTGGCAAACTACTCGGCAGACCAGATTGTCGATCGTTTCGTAGGCCTCGTGAGCCAGGCGGGACTCAACCTCAGCCGCACGGCTCCAACCCCCCACGCATCCACACAAGGCAAGGCAACGCCCGTGACGCACACGAACCAACCTGCTCCGCTCGTCATCGGCTGCATGGGCGGATCGGGCAGCCGCATGCTGCGCGACATTCTCGCCGCGTCGCCCGAAATCCACATGGACGCTGCCTGCGGACCGAACTCGAAAGACAGCCTCGGCAGCAAAGTCTTTCTCGATCGCGACGATCGGGGCAGCCCGGAGTACTTGGCGCTGATTCATCAGTTTATGAACCAGGTCGCCAATCAGGTTCCGCCCGAGGCTCGGAGGCAATACAAGTGGTTCGGCTGGAAGAACCCGCGCAACATCCACATCGTGGACCTGCTGTTGGAGATTCACCCGCGGCTGCGATTCTTGCATCTGGTGCGCAACCCGGCCGCGCTGGTGAACGGCAGCCAAGGACGGAAAACATTCAAGCGCGAGCGGTCGCGTGGCGGGCCGGAGGCATCGGCGGGCCGGGCCACGTTCGTGCTCAACCGGTGGGCTCGCGTCAATCTGCCGGTCTGGCGGCGACATCGCGCCGATCCGCGATATCGTTTGGTCCATTACGAGGATTTTCTACGAGACCTGATCGAAAACACCCGGCGGCTGTGTGAGTGGCTGGACGTGGCCGCTCCAGACTGTAAGTCCATCCTGGCCGCAGTCGCCCCGCCATCCGACGCGCTGGCGCGCGGCCGCGACGTCGACATCACACTCATCGCCGACGCCGCGGCCGAGTTGGGTTACACGGCCACGCCTCGCCACGTCGATGTGCACCGGCCCGTGGCAACATTCGGAAGGGGTGAACCATGACGAAGGGGCCGTTTACAATCATGTGTCGAGGTCATTCGGGCAGTCGTTTCCTGTGCGATGTCTTTCTGCAGAACGACGTCTGGATGGGTCTGTGCGACAACAAGAGCAGGGACGCGCGCGAGTTTGGCTTTCGGGCGCCCGCGGTACGTAGCCTGATCAGCGGGGCCAGCCGCTACTCAGAGATGTCAGAGACTGAAAGGCAGTCACTCCAAGAGAAGATGCGAGGGCTGGTCGAGACTTCCAAGAGGAACTGCCCGGCGCCCGATTCCTATATCGCATTTGGTTGGAAGCGACCGATCGGAACCTTCACCGTCGAGCTTCTGCTGGATGCGTGTCCCGAGGCCAAGGCCGTCCATCTGATTCGCGATGGACGCGACGTGATGCTGTCTCGTCTGCCACGCATTGAAGATATCGACGACCCGGTCGTCCGCTACATGGTGTTCGGCATGGAGGGCGTGCCTGACTACCGCGGCCTGCCGCTCAATCGCAAGGTGGTAAGGCAGTTTCGCAACGAGCTGGAAATGCACCACTGGGTCACGTCGGTGCGCGCCGGAATGAAAGGGCGAGCGTACGCAGGCCGCTATCTGGAGGTGTTCTACGAGGAACTGTGCACCCGGCCTGTCGAGACCGTCGCCAAAGTCTTCGATTTTCTCAACCTACCGCTCTACGAAAAAACCAAACAGTTCGCTCGCGAGCACGCTTCGGCAAGACGGATCGGCAAGTGGACGCTCGCCACGGACCAGTACGCGGACGCTATCCACATCGGCACGCCGTTGCTCCAGGAACTCGGATACCTTAGCCGTAGTGCATCATGGGACGACCACAAAACATCTTGATCACGGGCGTTCCGAGAAGCGGGACGACGCTGCTCACAACTCTTCTGCACGCAGTGCCGAACTGCGTCGCGCTGAGCGAGCCGCCTCAACTGCGGTCCATCAAGCACGGCCTCGCCTCTCCGAGCGACTATGCTCGTCGCCTTGTCGAGTTGATCAAGGACCTGCGTCGCGAAGTCAGCGAAGGTCGCCCGATGCCGATCCGCCGCGACAAGACAACTCGGACTGTCGCATCGAACTACTGGCGACGAGTGGCCGTGGGTACGGAACAGCGAATGGAAGCGACCTTCGAAGTCAGACACGAGGCATGGGCCGTCGAGACCGCCGACTTCACACTCTGCATCAAGAATTGCGGACAGTTTACGTCTTGTCTCGAAGCGCTCACCGCGATTCCCGGCGTCGTGCCGATCGCAGTGATCCGGCACCCGGTTCCCTGCCTGCTCTCGTGGCGGTCGCTGAGCTTGCCTGTGAGCAACGGGCGACTGAAGTTCGGCGAGCAGTTTCATCCCGAACTGCGACGCATCAAGAAGATCGAAGACGCGTTGCTGCGCCAGGTCCGCCTGCTCGATTGGTATTTCGAGGCGTATCATCGCCATCGCGAACGGCTGCATATCATCCGTTACGAGGACCTAGTTCAGTCCCCGGACCTGCTCAGACGCCACGTGGACATACCGGCGGACCATACGCTGCCCGAGTTGCAATCCATGAACCAGCGACCGGAATACGACTGGAATGAGGCGGCAATGATCCGCGAGTACCTGCGGTTGCATGGCCGGCATGTGCAGCATTTTTATCCGCCCGAATGAAAGCAATGCACAAGATTCTCTTCGTACGGAGATTGAAGCCCAAGGGCCAACTACGGGGCCACCATGTGAAGGTGAGAGACTACTTCTTTCACTGTCTGGCTCATCCCGATCTCGATCCGTCGGTTTACTTTGTGCCGGGGGAGGATTGCCAGGAGGGAAGCCCCTGGGCGGACATACCGCAAGACAGGATCGTCGAGCGGCCACGGATGAAAGAGTATGACTGCGTCTTCTTGTCGGGAAGGGATTGGCAGTTTTTGCCAGGCAGACTAACCAAACAGAAGGTGATCAACCTGATCCAGCACGTGAGGCACGCGTCCCGCAGCGACGCCCGGTTTGATTTCCTGAAGCGACCGGCCTTCCGGATTTGCGCCAGCCCGGAAGTCTATCAGGTGGTCGCGCCGATTGCCGTCGGCGTTACGGTGGTCGTCAAGTACGGCATACCGATGGAGTTGTTCCGCGGTGCTCGGCGTCGCCGCCGGAAAACAATCGGTATTTGGGCAGGCAAGAACCGGGCGCTGGGCGCGAAGCTGGATCAGGAGCTCACGAAGCGGCGCGCCAGCGTCACCCTGTTGGGTGACTATGTGACCCGCCGCGAGTTTGCGGCCGCCATGCAACGGCACGACCTGTTTGTCACATTGCCCAACAAGACGGAAGGCTTCTACCTGCCGGCGCTGGAAGCGATGGCCAGCCGCTGTGCGGTGGTATGCTCCGACGCGCGCGGCAACCGAAGCTTCTGCATCCATACCCAGACCTGCATGATGCCGCGGCACAACGACTACGCGGATCATCTGGGGATGATCCAACAACTCATGGACGACGACAAACTCAGGGAGGGAATCCGGCAGCGCGGCGTGACCATGGCCCGGTCGTACTCGCTCGAAGCAGAACGGGCCGATTTTTTTCGGTTCCTTGAGAGGTTCATCCTTGCCTAGGCTCGCCCCAAAACAACCGCGTGCGCCGGGATTGTTCCGACGACTTACGGCGCCCGCCCGAATGTGCCCCCAGTTCATCATCATCGGCGCGCAGCGGTGCGGCACGACCTCATTGTATCGCAACCTCACCGAACATCCCTGCGTCGCCGCGGCGTTCAAGAAGGAAGTGCACTTTTTCGACCACCAGTTTGAAAGAGGCGTCTTGTGGTACCGCGCTCATTTTCCCGCAACGTTCTACCGTTGGTACGCCAGCCGACGGTTCGCCCGCGCGATCATCACCGGCGAAGCGTCGCCCTACTACCTATTCGACCCGCGCGCACCACTGCGCATCAAGAAGATGCTGCCCGATGTAAAGCTGCTCGCCATCCTGAGAAACCCCGTAGACCGGGCCTACTCGCAGTACCACATGAACCGCAGGAAGGGCTTTGAGACGCTGGCGTTCCCGGCGGCGATCGACGCGGAACCCCAACGACTGAAGGAGACTGAAACGGACACACCGGCCGACGACTTCTCCACACTAGAGCGCAGACACTTTTCCTACGTCGCCCGCGGAATCTACGTAGACCAATTGAAAGCCTGGCACGAGCACTTCGACGCCGAGCAGTTGTTGATTCTCAGGTCAGAGGACTTCCAAGTGGATCCGGGTCAGACTCTCGACGCCGTGTACCAGTTCTTGAGGTTGCCCCCTCACACGATCGTGGATCCAGAAAAATCTCATGTCGCCGAGTACGAGCCGATGGACGCTGCTGTGCGTAGTAGCCTCATCGATATGTTCCGGCCGCACAATCGGCGATTGGAAGATTACTTGGGCAGACGACTCAACTGGGATTGTTAAGGAACGAACGCCGTGCTGCGAACGGTTGCTTTTGTTGTTTCCCACAACTACAGCGGCTCGACCTGGCTGTCGCTGCTGGTCGGCAGCCACTCGGCCGCGTTCAGCGTGGGCGAGCTGAACAAGTGCTATTCGCACAAGCATCCGCGCGGCTGTGCGCTGTGCGCCCAGGCCGGGCGGACCTGCCCCTACTTCGGCGACGTAGATCGGATCGCTCGCGAGGATATCTTCCCAACGACCTTCGATCGCTCCGGCGCACGACTGCTCGTCGACAACTCGAAGCGAATCAAATGGTGCTCGCACTTTCTGGGCGACGCGCGGTTCGAGCGCAGGTTCATCCACCTGGTTCGCGATCCGCGCGGCATCGCCTGCTCGCAACGACTGCGCGGCCGCGATCCCGAGATCGACCAGTGGGCCGAGCGTAATCTGAAGATCGCGCGTTTCCTGAGCGACGCCGGACTGGACCACATCGTCGTTACCTACAACGATCTGGCCGAAGACGTGGACGGCTCGCTCGCGCGGATTTGCGCTTGGCTGGGCATCGACTATGAGCCTGGCCAGAAGGAGTATTGGAACTTTTTTGCAAGACACCACGGCCCCGGCGCGAACGGAGCGGCGGCGGCGTTCTTGGAAAACGTCCAGGCGTCCGAGGCCGATTACTACGCCGCCCACAAGCGGACCAACTTCGTTGACCTGCGTTGGCAGACCCAGTTGCCGGCCGACCTCGTCCGCTCAATCGAGTCGCACGCGCGCGTGCACCAGGTGCTGCGCAGACTCGGCTTGCACTTTTCATCGACAGGACTGACCGCGCATGCCCAAGCGTCGCTCGCTCAGTGAAACGAACCACAAGTTGCTGGAGGACTCAACCATCCTTCAGGACACGCTGGCCGCGCTTCGGGCGGCCCGCGGCGACCTGCGCGTCCTTGAGGTCGGCTTCGGCGAGGGGCTGGCCCTGGCCGAACTGGCGTGGCAATTCCGCGCGGGCCCAGGCCCAGCCGTCGAGTTCTTCGGCGTCGACAAGTTGCACCGCGACTGCGCGGCCACGCGCCAAGACCTGCTGCGCCACGCGATGAACCAGGGACTCGTGCCGAGCGACGCGGTCGAACTCGCGGCCCCCATCGAGCTTGCGTTCTATGACGCCACGCAGCTTCAATGCGACGACAACTCGATCGACCTCATCTACTCCGTGATGGTTGTGCGCTTCATCGAGGACAAGGCGCAGTTTCTCGAAGAAGCGTGCCGCGCGCTCAGACCCGGCGGCGTCGCGCTCGTCCAGGTCGGCGAGTCGCACTGGAAATACCCGCCCGGCACGGCGAGCGACGACTTGGCGCTCACGCCGCATCCGAGCCGCTTGGTGCTCAGGTACGGCCGCGAGTTAGTGCCGCTCGAAGCCTACTTGAAACTCTTCGAGTCCGACTCGCTCCAGTTCGAGTTCATCAATCGGCCGCGTTGCGTGCTCAAGATCGCCAAGCGACAGCCGTGCCGTCTGGATCTGCGACTGGCGCTCGACCGCGACCACACCGTCGCCATGAGCCGTCTGCCCTACCGACATGGTTCAGGCAAGTCGCGCGGAGGCATTCGCAGCGTCTACCACGTGGCACCCGACGTGTACCGCCAGCTCGCCAGTACAAGCCTGCGGAAGAGCGTCGCCGCCGAGTCGCCGCGCCAGGCGGCCGGAGTCCATACCACATGATTCGAACACTCTTCCACCGCAGCCTGAACCGTTTCAGCGGCGGGCACCTGAAGGTGTGGGACTATTTCAACCACGTCCTGCACTCGCCTCGACACGCGCCGCGGGTCTACTTCGCGCCCGGATCATTGTGGGACGAGAACAACCCATGGCGCGGATCGCGCGATCACACGACGAGCGAATGGGACGTCGCCGACGCCGACGTGCTGTTCCTGGCGGGGCGCGACTGGCGCATGCTGAGCGGCAGCCAACGCCGCGAGCCGCCGGTGCCGGTCGTCAACCTGATCCAACACGTCAGACACGCCGCGCCCGACGACCCGCGCCGCCGCTTCCTCACCCATCGCGCGGTCCGCATCTGCGTCAGCCAGGAAACCGCTGAGGCGATCTCGGGCACCGGCCTGGTGAACGGGCCTGTATTTGTAATCCCCAACGGCATCGACCTCGCCGCGCTGCCGACTGCGGCGCATCCCGACGAGCGGCCGCATGACATCGTCATCGCTGGGTTGAAGGCGCCCCAGCTCGCTGATCGTATTCGCCGGGAGCTTGAGCCGACCGGCAAAAAGATCGTTTCGCTGACGACGCAGATTCCACGGGCCGACTTCCTGGCGAACCTGGCGGCCGCTCGCATCGCGGTGCTGCTGCCCAACGCGGCGGAAGGGTTCTACCTGCCGGCGATCGAGGCGATGGCGCTCGGCACACTGGTCGTCTGCCCCGACTGCGTGGGCAATCGCAGCTTCTGCGTGCCGGACGAAAACTGTCTCCGACCGGCGCATGATGAGCCGGCGATCGTGGTCGCCGCGCGCGCCGCGCTGGCCTTGCCCGCCGCCAAGACAACGGCCATGCTCGCGGCAGCCCGCGAAACCGCCGAACGACACTCGATCCAGACCGAACGCGCCGCGTTCCTCGCCGTGCTCAACGACCTCGACCAGATTTGGCGATCATGAACAACCCGAGCAACATCGTCGTCACCGGAATCCCGCGATCGGGCACCACGCTCGTCTGCCACCTGCTCAACAAGCTGCCGAACACGGTCGCACTCCACGAACCGATGGACGTGCGGCGGCTGGCCGCGGCGACGGACCGGTCGCGAGTCGCCGATGAAGTAGAGCGGTTCTTCGACGCGACGCGAGCAAGCCTGCTCTTGGGCGGCACCGCGCCCAGCAAGCAGGTGGACGGCGTCGTGCCGGATAATCCCGTGGGCGGGCCGGCCGGCGGCGTCGGTGTGCGGGCCAAACGGGTCAGCAAGGGACGGATCGTCGTCGACAAGGCGCTCGCCGACGATCTTACGTTGTGCATCAAACATCCCGCGGCGTTCACGGCGGTCCTGCACCAGCTCACTCCGCGGTTTCCGGCGTTCGCCGTGGTTCGCAATCCGGCCGCCGTGCTCGCATCGTGGTCGAGCGTGCCGTTTCCGGTGCGCAAAGGACACGCGCCCGCCGCCGAACGCTTCGACGCTCGGCTTGCCGCCGAACTCGCGAGCATCACGGACTGCGTGGACCGACAGGTTCACCTGCTCTCGTGGTTCTACGCGCGATACGACGCCGTGCTGCCCCGCGATCGCGTGATCCACTACGAAGACGTCGTCTCAACGGGCGGCCGCGTTCTCGAACGAGTCGTGCCCCAAGCCGCGTGGCTGGACGAAAAGCTCGAGAGCAAGAACAAGAACCCGCTCTACGATCACGCGACGTTCCAGTCGCTCGGCCGGCGGCTCTTGGCCAGCGACGGCGCGTTCTGGAGGTTCTACTCGCGAGCGAGCGTCGAGGAGTTACTGGCTTGCGACGCTTGACAGTACTGGACGGCCGAGGAGCGTGCGATGCACCTTGCAGATGGCCAGGGAACGCGCTCTGTGGCGTTCCGAAGGACCTGGGCGAACGCCACGGAGGGCGTTCCCTACATTCGTTATCGCCTGGTTTGTTGTATTCTTGCGCGGCTTGCGTGGCCGACGCTGCCAGCGTCGGCGCGAGTCGCTGGCAGCGTCCGCCACGGTCGGTTGCCGGGCGAAGCCCGCGCTAGAGCACGAGACCTTCGGCTGTCGCGGTACTGGCTCCGCCGCTCGCGCGGTGCGGGTTGCCCGCCAACTGAGAAAAGTTTACCGTGGCGATCATGGGGAACATCGCCTTGATCATCGGCTGCGCTCGCTCCGGTACCAGCATTCTAGGCGAGTTGGTGGCTGCGCATCCGGACGTGCGGTATCTGCACGAGGCGCACGAGATCTGGCGCAAGGCGGGGTCGGGCGAGGACGGTTCGCACCGACTGACCGCCGAGCACGCGACGCCGCGAGTCGTGCGACGGATTCGCAAGCGGTTCGAGCGGGAACGCGGCGACGCGCGGCTGCTCGTCGAGAAGTGTCCGCGCAACACGCTGCGCGTGCCGTTCATTCGCGCCGTGCTGCCCGAAGCGAAGATCATCCACATCGTCCGCGACGGGCGCGACGTCAGTTGCTCGCTGATGCCCGGCATCGGCGGCGACCAGTGGCGACACCTCAAGCCGCCGGGCTGGCGCGACCTGCTGGCGCACGAACACGGCGCCGTTCGCTGCGCCCGCGCGTGGCGGACGATCGTCGAGATCGCGCTCGAAGACTTGAGCGGCGTGCCGCACTTGTGCGTGCGTTACGAGGACTTGGTCGACGATCCGCGGCGCGTCGCACGACAGGTGATCGGCTTCCTCGGGCTCAATCAGCATCCGGACGTTGCCACGTTCTGCGACAAGATACAGAACAAGACGCGCGATTCGTATCACGCCGAGCGCCAGGAAAAATGGTTTCGTGACGACCATACGGTTCGTATCGGTCGTTGGCGCGAGAACCTCGCTGACGACGAGGCGGCCGCGGTCGAGCAGATCGTTCGGCCGTTGCTCGTGCGCCTTGGCTACATCCCCCAACCCAGCCTGGCCGCGTCGACGCCATGAAGCACTGCCTCTCGATCCTGGGCTGGCACTTCAGCGAGGAATTCTATCGCAGTCTCGCGCGAGTGCCGGGCGACAAGTACATCATCTGCCACCGACCGCGCGACTTCGTGTCGAGGTTGACATGGCTCGACTCCCTCACGGTTGGCGATAACGGCACTTCTCCCTCTTTCCGTTGCGGGGAGAGGGTTGGGGTGAGGGGTGTTTCGATTGCGGAGCCTCATTTCCATGCCCCCTCGCCCCTGCCCCTCTCCCGGGCAGACGGAGGAGAGGGAGAAGAACCCAACGGCTTGTGTGGATACCAGTGCGTACCCCCTCGGCAAGCCGCCGAGACTCTGCGCGACCACCTGTACCTTTGTGAAAACCGCGGGCTAGACTGGGGCGGCTACCACCAGTTCAACGCGATGGGCTATTGGGAATCGTATGACTTCGTGATTTACTGCCACGACGACCTCGTCGTCAAGGACCCGGCGTTTGCCGACGCCGTGGCCGATCGCCTTGCCGATCCGCGCGTCATGGTCGTGGGCAACGGCTGCAACGGCTCGGACACGGAGTTTCGGCTCGGCAAGTACAACCCTCGGCTCGGCATCGCCGACAGCGATGATTTTCTAGTCCGCACCGTGCGCGGGTCGTTCCTGGCCGTGCGCCGCGAAGTGTTTCGTCGCATCGGGAACTTTCCGGTTCATTGGAAGACCGAGCGGAAGATCGAGAAGGGGAACCGGTCGCTGCGTCGATTCGGTTATCATGTGACCAAGGAGTTCGGCCGCGACGCGATCACCTACTTGGAACCGGACAGTTGGCTCGACACGCACTTCCTCATCGAGCTTCGGCGGGGCGAGCCAGCAACACAGTGCACGTCGTAAGCCTCCCACCCGGCTGGGCCGGTCAAGCAGGACGCGCCGCCAGTCTTCATGCTGACCCGCGCAACGGGCTGTGCGATTGCGGTTGGTGCTCAGACAAGCGAGACTGAACAGCAGGCATGAACGCCTGCTCCACGGTTCGGCGGCGCCGGAATGAACACTCGAACATCTGAACTTGGCGGCACGTTGCGCGACGATCCCGTGATCGTGCTGGGGATGCACCATTCGGGCACGTCGATCCTGGCGGAGGTGCTGCACCGCGCCGGCGTGTTCATGCAGGCGAATATGCGGCATTCGGAATCCAAGTTCTTCACGCGGCTGAACGACCGAGTGATACTCGGGCGGCCCGACCGATGGGCAGCGCTGCCGCTGCCGTCGGTGGACGAAATCATGAGTCGCCTGACCGCCGCGCGCGACGAGATCGCTCGCAAGGCGCTCCGCCGCTACGTCGCATCCGGCTACGACGGCGTGGGTCGCTGGGGTTTCAAGGACCCTAGGAGTTGCGTGACGTTGCCGTTGCTTCTGGAGCTGTACCCGCGCGCCCAGCTAGTGCACATTGTCCGCGACGCCGACGACGTGGCCGCGTCGCTTGCGGCCGGATCGAAACGGGGCGTGGGCCGAGTCGCCGACTTGGACCATTGGCGCGAGCTGAGGCGTCAGTACATCGATCGCGTGCGAACCTACGGCGCGCGGCACGCACAGTTCCTGGAACTCACGTACGAGGAATTCTGCACCCGACCGATCGACACGACGCGCCGCGTCCTCGAGTACATCCACATCGAGATGCCGCCGTCGACCGTGGAGTTTCTAGACAATACCATCTACACTCACCGAATCGGCCGATCGCGCGGCCCGATCAGTTCGGCGTTACCAGGAGGCGCCCATGCAATCCATCCATCGTCGGAAGTTCCTGCAAACGAGCTCGGCGGCCGGCACGGCGGCTGTGGCGGCGAGATCGCTGGCCGCGATTAGCGCGGCGGAGCCGGTGAAGCTCGCGATCGCTCCCTTTCGCATCGACGTGACGCCGCCGGAGGGGCACCCGTTGTGCGGAGGCTGGATCAAGCCGGTCGAGGGTATGGACGACCCGCTCGAGGCCATCGGGTTCGTGCTGCTCGGCGCGGGCAAGCCGATCGTGGTCGCAGCCGTCGACTGGACCGGCATCCTCAACGAGGCACACATCGAATGGCGCACGGCGCTCGCCCAGGCCGCAGGCACATCGCCCGATCGCGTGGCTGTGCAGTGCGTTCACCAGCACAACGCGCCGTTCGTGTGCCTGGAGGCCGAGCGCACGGTGCAGAAACAGGGCGACCTGCCGCACGTCGTCGACGTGGGATACTTTCGCGATTGCGTCGACCGCGCGGCCAGGGCCGTGACCAGGGCGATCGAGAATGCTCGGCCCGTCACGCACGTCGCGACCGGTGAGGCCACTGTCGAACGCGTCGCCTCGAATCGCCGCTTCGTTGGGCCTGACGGCAAGATCAACGACTGGCGCGGGTCGAGCAGCAAGAACCCGGTGCACAAGGAACTGCCCGAGGGCCTCATCGACCCGCGGCTCAGGACCGTGGCGTTTTACGACGGCGAGAAGAGACTGGTGTCGTGCCACTACTACGCGACTCACCCGATGAGCTACTACGGCGACGGCCGCGTGTCGAGCGACTTCGTCGGCATCGCGCGGCGCCGCCGGCAGATCGAGGATCCCGACTGCACGCACATCTACTTCACCGGCTGTGCCGGCAACGTCGCCGCCGGCAAGTACAACGACGGCACACCCGAAGCGCGTGTGCAACTGACCGGCCGCATCTACGCCGCGATCGCCGCTTCGGAGCGGGGACTGCACCCTGAGCCGATCGCGTCGGCCGCGTGGCGGACCAAAGAAGTCCTGCCGCCGCCGCGCAGTTCATTCGTCGCCGATGCGCTCGAACAGCAGATCGCCAACAAGGAAAACGCCCTGGCCAATCGCATTCGTCCGGCGATGATGCTGGCCTGGCTGCGCCGCTGCGAGCGCCGCGTACCGATTGTGCTCAGCGCCCTCAACATCAACCGCGCGACGCTGCTTCACATGCCGGCCGAGAGTTTCATCGAGTACCAGTTGCACGCGCAGTCGATCGTCGCCGACCGGTTTGTCACCACGGCCGCGTACGGCGACGGCGGGCCGTGGTATATCCCCGTCAAAGAAGCGTACCCACAGGGCGGCTACGAAGTGAGCGTCGCCTTCTGCGATCCGGAGGTCGACGACCTGCTGCGCAGCGGCATCTCCAGTTTGATTGCGTGACTACGATGGGGACGACACGATGCACTGGGCGGCACGACTCTTGGCGGCATGCGTGGTCGGCGTAATCGCCGGTGCGCTGATGGTCTGGGCGACGGGCTACGTGCTGGTCCACGCGCTGGGCCTGAATGATCCGGGCATCGGCGGTGGGCTCTTTTGCCTGGTCGCGGCTCCGGCGGTCGCGGTCGGCGGTGGAGTCGTCGTATTTCGTGCTCTGCCGCGCCCGGCCAGAGACTAGGGAATTGGTCCGAAATAACTTCCCGATATCGGTGGGGACACTAACCCGAAGCGTCAGCGAGGACAACCGATCTTTCCGATCCTTGCTGACGCTTCGGGTTTGTGTGGCATAGGGAAGTTATTTTGGA
>Ga0185317_100031_pt1 | contig 66998 bp, 61 predicted proteins | sample DevilsHole_FD_128020 | JGI IMG/M metagenome (GOLD analysis project Ga0185317, IMG submission 128020) | Groundwater microbial communities from Devils Hole, Nevada to study Microbial Dark Matter (Phase II) - Devils Hole (SPADES assembly)... | ecosystem: Environmental > Aquatic > Deep subsurface >...
GCAACCGTCGCCGGTGTCGGTGACGCTGTAGGTGAACCCGCCGAATTCCTCGTCGCTGTCGTCGGGCGTCAATGTAATCGTGTGCCCGTCGTCGCCGGTTTCCACCGTGCTGCCCCACTCATCGACGATTTCGAAGAGCAACTCCTCGCACGGTGTCTCGACATCCCGCGCGTAGTCGCACAAGTCGATCGTGATCGTTTCATGCTCATCGCCGACCAACGGCGTATCGTCCGGCGTCGTCCCGGTCGCCACGGGCTCGTCATTGACCGGATCCACCCGCACGTACACCGTGGCCGGCTCGCTGTCCTGCGTGCCGTCACTGGCCACGAACGTGAACGTGTCCAGCCCGTGCCAGTTGGGCTCCGGCATGTAGGTCACCGAGCCGGTCGCCGGATCGAACCCGCTAAGCGTGCCGTGTGTAGGCGGGTTGGAAATGCGGTACGTGATATCACTCCCCTCTGGGTCAGTCCCGATGAGGTGAACTGGTGCAGGTGTATCTTCGACCAGCAATACTCCCTGGTCGTGAGCCACCGGGGGTTCGTTGTCGTGTGGCTCCTCCCCGATCGTCACGGTCAAACTGCCGATGCCCACGTTTCCCGCGAGGTCTGTGGCTCGAGCACTCACTTCGTGGACGCCAATTGCGAGGGGTTGTTTGACGGTCACCAGGTATGATCCATCGGCAGCCGTGAGAGCCTGGCCGTCGTCGTAACCGTCTCCGTCCACGTCTAGGTCCACGAGTAGGCTGTCCACGTCGTTTTCAAATGGAGCAGCATCGGATACGACACCTACAAGGATCGGTTGCGTTAAGCTGGTGCGGTTGTCGCCCGGCGTAGCCGAATCGCTGGCCGGGTGCAGGGTCAGCGTGACAACGGGGGGCGTGCTATCCACGGCGACAGTGATGAACACACCGCACTGGTTCTGCCACAAGTCTGTGGCTCGGACCGACACCAACTGGTTACCCGTGTCAGGGACAATGGAACGAAGGCTGGCAATCACGTATCGACCCGCATCGTCGCTGCGAGCGGTGCCGTCATCGTAACCGTTCCCGTCCACATCCAGCTCTACCAGAATGCCCGCCGAGGAACCCAGTGATCGGGTGACCGATCCCCGAAACGTCGGCTGCACACGACGAGTCCGGCCGTCCCCAGTTCGCCCTGTGTCGCTGGCAGGGTCCAGTTGCACAGGGCTCATCTGGATCGTGTATCGCGGACGGGCAGTGTTGAGCAGGAGTGACACCCCGCCGAGCTCGTTAATGGTTCGTACATAGTGGGGAACCGCTAGATCCAGCAGACCATCGCCGTTGAAATCGCCACTGGCGATGTCGGAGGCTAAGTGGCCGACCGGAAATCCAGCACTGGCGCGGAATCCTCCCAGGCCATCACCAAGGAAGACCGAAGCAGCGCCGGAGTCGGAGCTGACCACAGCCCAGTCCAGCTTGCCGTCACTGTCAAAGTCGCCCGTCGCAACACTGCTGCCCCAAAGGCCCGACGGGTAGCGAGTGGACGCGGAGAAGCCACCCGAGCCGTTTCCGAGTAACACCACTCCCGATCCACTCCAGGCAGTTCCAAGCACGATGTCGCTGCGACCATCTCCGTTGAAATCACCCGTAGCCAGGTTTTCGGCCTGGTACGGGACCAGAACAGCGTTAGGCCCGCCGAAGAAACCATTGCCTGTACCGAGCAGCACGGAGAGTGTCGTCGAATTGGCACCGTCGGCAACGGCCAAGTCCAAGTGCCCGTCATGGTTGAAATCCGCGGTAGCGATGCCATAGGGCACGCCAAACGCCCCAAGTTGGATCCGATCGCTGAACCCGCCCCGACCATCGGCCAGCGCAACGGACACACCTGGGGACTGCGAGTGCCCGTTGGCCACCGCCACGTCCAAATAACCATCGTGATTAAAGTCTCCCACGGTCAGGGCACGCGGGGCGATGTCCGTTTGGAAGCCGACTACGCTGGAAAACGAGCCATTCCCATCGCTCAGCAGTACCGCCCCGGGAATGACGACGTCGGAGAGGCCATCGCGGTTGAAATCACCGCTAGCGATCGCGTTGACCGCGCCCACGCCGAAAAAGTCGATTGGGTTACCGAACCCCCCACGACCGTCGCCCAGGAGCACCGTGACGCCAGGCACCGAGCCAGCCCCGTCGCCGGGGCGACTGCCGACAGCCATGTCGAGTTTGCCGTCTCCGTTGAAGTCGCCTGTCGTAATCTTCTTGGTTCGGAACTCCTCCCGATCCGGGATCGGAATGTCGCGAGCGGGAGCGAACAATGATCCGGCACTCGGTTCTATCTCGCACATTCCCGGCTGACGGGTCAGGGTCACCTTGAAGGTCTGGGCATCACTCAGACTCGGTTGCCCCCCATCGGTGACGCGGACGATCAGTTCGTACGTGCCGGGAGCTTGCTCGGCGGTGGGCGTCCATGTGAAGATACCCGAGTTCGGATCGATGCTTGCCCCAGCAGGCGATTCTCCGTCCAGGCTGAACGTCAGTGGATCGGGCGGCGTGTCCAGGTCGCTCGCCCGGGCAGCGAAGCTCAGCAACCGACCCGGGCTCAGGAACTTGTCGCCAATAGCCTCCAGAACCGGCGGGCGGTTGGGCACCTCGCTGACCAGCACAGTCGATTGCCAATCGCTGAAGAAGTCGTAGACATGGTCGCCCTCGCCAACCGTTTCGGCCGCCCTTGCCAGCAGCGTCAATGACCCGATAGGCCAGCCTTCAGTCGAGCCGCTCCAGGTCCATCCCTCCGCGCCGGTCGAGTCGCTCCCCAGCAGTTCGCCAGTCTCGCCCCTGCCGTTGTTGTTGGCGTCGAGGAAGAAATCCACGCGGGTCGTGTTGTCGGAGACTGTGTCGGCCGATAGCGTGGCTACGTTCGGCTGCATGAGGGGGTTGGGCGTGGCCGTCAGAGACCCGATCGTGGGGAAGACGGCTGATTCGCGGACTGTGAGCACCAGGCTCTGCCAGTCGCCGCCTGAGAAGTCGCTATCAAACGCCCGCGCCAAAATGGTGACCGGCCCCGCCGGCCACTCGTCCGTCGGAAACCCGACCCATGTCCAACCATCCGCACCGCTGCTGTCGGTTCCGAGCCGCTCGGGAGAGCTGCCATCGGGGTTGATGTCGGCAACGCCGTTGTGGTTGATGTCACGATAGAACTGCACGAAGCTGACCGGCCCCGTGACGGAGCTGGCCCGGACGGTCGTGAAAAACCAGCGCACGACGGGATTCGGATTGGCAGTGAGCCGACCGATTGTGGGTCGGCTACCGGTCGCCAGCATGGTTGATGCCCAGTTGCTCGTATTGCCACTATCGTCGATGGCCCTGGCGAGCAAGCGAATCGGTCCCTCCGGCCAGCCGGCGGTCGAGACGGCAAAGTCCCATCCGTCCGAACTCCGGCTGTCGGTGCCGAGTAGCTCCTGTGGTTCACCGATCGCGTTACCGTTCATGTCCCGGTAGAACTCGACGCGGCTAACGGGGCCACGCACCGACCGAGCTACCACCGTCACGGGGTCGGGCCGAATGACAGGGTTGGGTATGACCGTCAGTTCGCCGATGACCGGGGCCTGCGAGGCATCGCGAACAATCAGCACGGTGTAATTCCAGCCGCCGGCCGAGCCGCCACTGTCGATCGCTCGCGCCAGCAGTGGAACCGGGCCAAGAGGCAGGCCTGTTGAAGATACTGTCCAACTCCAGCCATCCGTACCGTCACCGTCGGTCCCCAACAGCTCTTGCTGCTGGCCGACGCCATCGCCATTGCCATCCCAATAGAATTCGACACGCCGCGGCGAACCGGACACGCTAGTGGCTTGAAGCGTCACAGCGTTGGGCTGCACCACTGGATTCGGCGACACGGTGAACACGCCGATCGTGGGCAGGTCGAACGGAGGCTGGGTCGATGTATGCACCGTCAGATAGTCGCCGCAAATCCAGCCCTCCGGCGCCCCGACACTGGTTGGCAGCGAAATAGGATACCAAGGGTGCGCGCAGCCTGGGCCGGACTTCGCTTGTCCAATCGCGACGAATCGTTGACCGTCCCATACCTTGCTCAGGATGGTCGAGGACGTGCTCGCGTCGCTACGTACTCGGAGTCCCACGTCTCCGGTATCCCGAACTTCTACCTGCGTCGCCGTGGGGTCCTGGGTGGTGAAGCTTCCCGAGATCCAGCCCGACAGCCGCCCAGCCGAAGACGGCAGGTGAATCTGATACCATCCGTCGCTGGAACGGTACGCCACGAACTCCTGCCCCTCGCTCACGCTGGTCAGGATCGTGTGCGTAGTCCCCGGGCCGGTTCTGACGTTGAGGTGCTGCGTGTTGACGTTGGTGACCCGCAAAGCCACGTTGGGCACGCTGACGACCGGCGGCGGCTCTGCTGGCGGCGGCGCGATACTCACGCTCAGCGTGAACGGGCCCGTGCTATCACCGCTGCCGGCCGCGTTCACGTAGTATGTCTGCCCTTGGAGGACATCGAACGCCACACGGCTATTCAGGCTGCCGCCCGAGTCGTCACTCCACGCGAGCAGTTGCCGGTTCACATCGTAGGCCGTGAGCGAGGCGTCCAAGGTCCCGAAGACAGCGGTTGAAACCGGATCGGACGGGTCCGCCGAAACGGACACAGAGGCACGTCCCGAACGCGGTGCTGTGAACTGGAACATGTCGCGATCGCGCCTGGGAAACACCTTCTCGCTTCTCCATGCAGAACCGTCTTGGCCCACAGACAAGTTGGCGGCGTTCTCAAAGTGCGCGGCAACCGTGTCCCAGTAAGGCTCAGACCAGCGGAAGCCCATGTTGTAGGCGCCAGAAACGGACACCGCGCCGCCAGCGCTCGGGACCGATATCTCGGAATATAGAAAAGCCGGTGTTCTGGTTGGGTCAAACCAGATTGTCCCGTGGTACCACTCGTGGATTTGACTATGATTGTTTTCCACTACCCCGTTGGGCCAGCTATCCAACGGACGAGTCAGATTGACGTTGATTGCGCGTGAAGGCGAACGGGCATCAGCGCTTGCGATGAAGGACATGCCGTCAGGGTAATCTGTACGTTGGAAGTAGTTGTCAGCGAAGTGGGTGTTGGAGCTGACGACCGGCGCAGGATCAGCAACCTCGAACCTTCCTAACGGAGTCCATTCTCCAACATGCACTGGATGGGCGTCGAGGGTTGTCATCTGCAGATAGCGGATTCTTGAGCTCGCGACATCCGTGTTGAGCCGTTCGATGGCCTCGCTGTTGACCACTGCCCCACGGCTGTGTCCAATGAAATGCAGGTTCAATGGACTACCTGCGTTCAGGAGTCGCGTAGCCACGTGCCCGGCCAGAATAATCCCCGCTGCCTCGGCCCAGCTCTGGCTCTCCGTCCGGAGGTTTCCCGAGTATTTCTGTGCCTCGTTACTTTGGTCCGCCCAGTCGAGGAGCAGGAAGGCAGCGCATCCCTGCCCAGACGGCGGTGGACCAAAAACCTGGACACGGGAGGCTTGGATTTGTTCAGAACTGCACCGCTCAACGACGGGCAACCGGTCGTCTATGACCTGCGCCATGTCGTACACCCAAGTTGGGAAACGACCGTCTAACTGGTAACCATGTGTGATGACATAAAGGTCGTTGTTCATTAGCGTCCGTTCTTCGAGTCGTTCGATTTGCACGCCCGGTGACGCTTTGCGGTTGCGACTTGCGACCCGTTTGCCGCTTGTACGCCCTGGCTGCCTTGTACGACCCTTGGTACGTGCGGAGAACATGGTCAGACCCTCCCTTTCGTGAAGATTGAACTTGCTGAATCACTACCCGCCAAGCGCCTCTCTCTACTGTTTCAATCCGCGTTTCGGTCGAAACTGCGACACGCGGCGCCACATTTTCCTTTCTTGGAGTGCGGCGGCTCGCCGCCGCTTTGGCGTTGTGCTCGAGTGTCTCTACTCTCTTAAGCCGCGTCTGTGGGAGAAGTGCTACAGAGAAATGTTCAAGGAGACCGGAGAAGAGCCTCGTGAAAGAGCATGGGAACACCGATTCGCGCTGATCTGCACTGATTCAGAGCAGAACCGAATTGCTCAGGCGTTCACGCATCAGCGAAGATTAGTGCAGATCAGCGTTCCCTTGTCTTCTGCCCGGTCACCGTGGGTCGCCGATGAGGATGAAGGCGGACCAGTAGTAGGGGTGCTCGTAGGGGCGGGCGGCGGTGGGCTTTGGCGTCGGAGTTTTGGTCGTGCCGATGCTCCGGTCGCCCCGTGGGTCGCGCCCCTCGGTCTGGTCCAGCTTGTGCTCTTTGACGAGCCGGTCGCGGTCTTCCCGCGAGAGGCTGCGCAGCCACTGTTTCGCTTCGGTGAGGGCTTGGACCTTGGTCATGGGGGCGTCCAGGCCGTCGCGGCGGCCGACCAGGTTCTGGTAGAAGCGGATCATGAGCAGGGCCGTGGCCGTGTCGTCCACCTTCCAGAGGCTCGAGACCAGCGACTGGGCGCCGCAGAGCAGCAGGGCCTGGGAGAAGCCCAGGTAGCCCTCGCCGCCGCTGTGGCGGCCCAGCCCGCTCTGGCAGGCGCTGAGCGTCACCAGATCGGCCCGCAGGGTCCAGTCGTGCAGCATCTTGGCGGCCGTGAGTCGTCCGTCGTAGTGGCCCCGGCCCGCCGCCAGCCGGTCCAGGTCGTCGGGCGAGCGGTCGTGGCCGAGGATGATGGCCGAGAGCATGGGCCGCAGCGGGTTCAGTTCGCCGTGTGTGGCCAGGTGCAGGTAGCGGAACCGTTCGAGCTGCCCCTGCTCGGCCATCGTCTGGAGCCTCTGCTGGCTGGCCGACTCGCCCAGCAGTTTCTCGGCGGCTGGGAAGAGCCGCGCGATCGCCTCGACCCTCGGCCCGCGTGCCGGGCAAGCCCCCGGCGTCAGCCGGTGGTGGAAGCCCCCGGCGTTAGCCGGTGGGAGAAGTCCCTATTGCAACCTAACCTAACACGTCCTGCGAACTGTTTCATTACCACACGCCCCACGTCACCTCTTCCCGTCCGATTTGCCGCCCGGCAGCAGGGCTTGGAACTCCGGCAGGTCGCGGAGCACGGTGAGGTCCGGGTCCTGTTGCATGTGGGCGAAATCGCTCCAGCCAGCCTTGATCGCCTCACGCAGCGTGGCCAGCGCGTCGGCCATGTGCTGCTGCCGCGCGGCGCTCTGCTCGGCGGCCAGTTCCCGCTTCCCTTCGTCCGGCTTGATGGCGGCGGCACACAGGCTGTACACGCAGGCGGCATTGTAGAGTTGCCCGGCCGTCGCCGTCTTCAGCTCAAGCAGCTTCGCGACCGCCTGGACCGCCTCGGCGGTGCGACCCTCCTGAACGAACTCGATCCCGCGCATCTCCAGCAACACGGGCAACAATTCTAGCGGTTGTTCTACCAGCGTCTTCCAATCGCCCAACGCGGTCGCCGACTGCTTGCACTGCTCGATCGCCTGCTGGACGATCCCGATCCACTTCTCGTTCGCCGGCGCGAGCCGCTTCTGATCCTTCAGCGTCTGGAGCACTTTCAGCGCGCGACCGTACGACTCTATCGCCTGCTCGTACTGCTTCTGCCGCTGCTGGACTGTGGCAATCTTGTGGTGGCTGGCTACCAAATCAAGCTGGGCCTGGGCGTCGCTCGGATCGGCCGCCGCCAACTTCTGACTGATCGCCAGACCCTTCTGATACGACCCCAGCGCCTCGGTCACCTGCCCGGACTGGCGCTGCACGTCGCCGAGCTTCGAGTACGAGATGAACAGGTCGCGCTGGGCCCGGGCGTCGCTCGGATCGGCCGCCGCCAACTTCTGACTGATCTCCAGAGCCTTCTGATTCCACCCCAGCGCCTCGGTCACCTGCCCGGACTGGAGCTGCACGTCGCCGAGCTTCGAGTACGAGATGGACAGGTCGCGCTGGGCCTGGGCGTCGCTCGGATCGGCCGCCGCCAACTTCTGACTGATCTCCAGATCCTTCTGATACGACCCCAGCGCCTCGGTCACCTGCCCGGACTGGCGCTGCACGTCGCCGAGCCTCTCGTACGAGACCGACAGGTCGCGCTGGGCCTGGGCGTCGCTCGGATCGGCCGCCGCCAACTTCTGACGGATCTCCAGACACTGCTGATAAGACCCCAGCGCCTCGGTCACCTGCCCGGACTTTAGCTGCACGTCGCCGAGCCTCTCGTACGAGACCGACAGGTCGCGCTGGGCCTGGGCGTCGCTCGGATCGGCCGCCGCCAACTTCTGACGGATCGCCAGACCCTTCTGATACGACCCCAGCGCCTCGGTCACCTGCCCGGACTGGCGCTGCACCTCGCCGAGCTTCTCGTACGAGACCGACAGGTCGCGCTGGGCCCGGGCGTCGCTCGGATCGGCCGCCGCCAACTTCTGACGGATCGCCAGACCCTTCTGATACGACCCCAGCGCGTCGGTCACCTGCCCGGACTGGCGCTGCACGTCGCCGAGCTTCTCGTACGAGACCGACAGGTCGCGCTGGGCCCGGGCGTCGCTCGGATCGGCCGCCGCCAACTTCTGGGCGATCTCAAATGCCTGCTGGTAGACCTTTCGTGCGGCACTCAAGAGCCCGTCGGCGTCGGATTGCCCCTCACCCCGGCCCTCACCCCGCAAGCGGGAAGAGGGAGAATTCGCATCGGAGCCGATGCGCAGAAAGACGCCGCCGAGGTCAATGAGCGCGACACACGTATTCCGGTCGATGGCGGAGCGGGAGGCGAACTGGTCTGAGACTTTCCGGAGGTCAGCCAACGCGGTCTGGAGCAGCGAGCGTCGCAGGTCGCCCGCGCCGGGAACGTTTTCGAGCTTGCGCTGGATGTCCAAGATGACTCTCTCGAGCGACTTGAGCGCGAGCTGGCTCTGTGCGCGTGCGACAGCGGCGTTGTCTTCTGCTTGCCGGGCGTTCTTCTGGGCCAGCGCCGTGGCGTCGTGCGCCTTCTGGCGGAGCTCACGCTCGGTCTTGGCATGCTGGTGCTGCTGCACGGCAACGATGCTCGATGCCGCGGCCAGGCCGACCAGCAGCAGCACGACGGCGGCACTCAGGACCGCGACGCGCGGGTTGCGCCGCGACCAGAGCCAGAGCTTCTCGAGCGCACCGACCGGCCGGGCCAGGATCGGTTCGCCGCCGAGCCAGCGACGGAGGTCGTCGGACAGGGCTCGCGCCGTGGCGTAGCGGCGGGATGGCTCCTTGGCCAGGCACTTGAGCGTGATCGTCTCCAGGTCACGCGGGATCTTTTCGTTCACACGCCGCGGCCGACGCGGCTCGTCATGGCGGATTTGAAGCAACAGCGCATGCCGCGAGCCGCGGAACGGCAACTCGCCGGTGAGCAGTTCATACAGGATCACGCCCAGACTCCAGACATCGCTACGGCCGTCCACGCGGTGGCCGTGTCCGGACGCCTGCTCCGGGCTCATGTAGGCGGGCGTGCCCAGCACCTGGCCGTCCAGCGTCATCGTAGCCGCCGCCTCCGCTTCGCGCAGCGCCAGGCCGAAGTCCAGGATGAGCGGCCGAGGGCGGACCAGACGGGGTGAGTGCTGAGTAGTCAGTGGTGAGTGCTCAGAAGTGGCTGACCCCTGAGCTCCGTCTGGTCCCTGACTCCTGACCCCTGATCCCTTGACCGTGCTCTCTTCATCCAGCGGGGCAGAGAGACCGAGGCCGGCGGGGTACTCGATCATGATGTTGCCCGGCTTGATGTCGCGATGCACGATTCCCGTCGCGTGGGCGTAGTCCAGGGCCTCGGCCAATTGGGCGACCAGCTCCGCCGACTCGCGGAACGTCAGCCGCCGATTCTCGAGCAACTCGCGCAGCGTCACGCCTTCGAGAAAGTCCGAGACGATCGCCGGCAGCTTGCCCGATTCGGTCTCCAGTTCCGCCACTTCGTGCACGCTGACGATGGCCGGGTGCCGCAGGTTGGCCGCGGCACGGGCCTCGCGCAAGAATCGCTCCCGGTCGGCGGCAGATTCGAGCAGCCCGGCGTGCGGGATCTTCAGGGCCACGACCTTGTCGAGCACCGTGTCGCGGGCCTTCCACACCGCGCCGAACGCGCCCAGCCCCAGCCGCTCCAGGAGCTGGAACTTGCCGATCTGCCGCATCTGGTCAACCGTGGAGGTCAGCCGCGTATCGCGGAGCCGAAACGAGCTGCCGCACGACGGGCAGAGCACCTCGTCGGACTGCTTGTCCACCAGATTGATCGGGCTGTGGCAGTGCGGGCAGCGGACGCGGCGGAGGCGTGTCACAGGCAGGCCGTCTTCGTCGCGAGCCGATTCATCGGCGCGCTTTGGAGTGCGGCGACTTGTCGCCGCTTTGGATGAACTTGCATCGGAAAGATCTGAAAGCGGCGACAAGTCGGCGCACTCCATACGGCGATACTCGGCTTCGACCGCTGTCAACTCCTCGCGCAGCGCATCGCGGTCAGGTTCGGCGGCTTCAGCGACGAACGCATCGATCTGCGGGGTTGGTCCTTGGCCCTCAAGCGCTGCTTTCAAGGCGGCCTCAAAACGATCAGCGATCGGGCCGATCCTCTTGCGAAGCGCTGCGGAGTCTTCTGGGGTCCGGTTCGGTTCATCGTTCGCGGGCATGGCGTGGTCTCCCTCGGCCCCCGCTCTGTACCCGAAGACACACTCCTGCTCGTTCCGTCTCACCTTGACCCAAGCCAGTGCCGTCGGCGTGGCCGGGCCACGTCACGTTCGAGATGAAGCCCAGCGCACGGGGCTGCTGGCCTTCGCGTCCGATTGTACCAGTCCCAGTGGGGATTTCACGTGCGCTGTCCGGTTTCCTCAGCCCAACCAAATGGCGTTGCGTGATCCTGGGAAAGCCGAGCACACTAGCCCGACGCGCCAGCGAGGAACCGGGTCTGAATTCCCTCTGATTTCGCCACCGCTCCCGCGCTGGGGCGTCGGGCTACGGTGCCAAGATCAGGCAAAGCTCTTCAGTCTTCTCCTGCCCCGAAAGGGGAGCCGTCTCGTCGCCCGGGCTACGTGACTATTGGTTCCCAAAGACCGTCCCCGATCCGCCGCACCAGATCATGGGGCTCTCGATCGATGATGCGGTCGCGCAGACCGACCAGGAACAGGTCGATTCCGATCCCGCCCGTGAGCAGGTCGCGCTCGCCGTCGTCGAGCGCCAAGTCCACTAGGGAGTCGGCGAATGGCTCGCGCTCGTCGTCGTCTGCCGCCGAACGCCATTCGTCGAGCAGCCCGCGCAAGTCAAGCCGTGCGCGGAAAAGGGACCGTGCGCGGAAAAGGGACCGGGAGTCGTATTTCAGGCAGGCGCGTGGCAGCGGTGACGTATGCGTAGCCGCGTTTGCCGCGAACCAGCATTAGAAATCCAGCTTGCTGCCAGACACTTCTGGTTCGAGGTCATCGGGGCGTGGTTCTCCTTTGATGGGCGTCTCGGTGCGGAGCTTTTGGGCACCTTGCAGGAGTTCATCCACGTTGCTTGGTGGCGGAAAGTCGCAACGAATGCTGCACAGTGTACGAGCCGACGCATATGCAGAAACCGGCGATTGGGACCGGGCGAGCGACGATCTCCAGAGGGCCACAACGAATGGCGGTGATCTGCTCACGTGGCACCGCGTTGCACTCTTCGGCGTGGAGATCGCATACTCTCTCCAACTCCCGAAGCAAGCGGCCAAAGCCGGGACTACCTACGAAGTTCAGAAACGAGAGCAAATCTCATGTCCAGCGGCGGTTCTGTAACGCACTGGATTGCGGAACTGAAGGCGGGCGACGAGGCCGTGCTCGAGAAGCTACGTCGGCGCTACTGGCCGTTCCTGGTCCAATTGGCCGCCAAACACCTGAAAGGGGCGCCGCGCCGCACGGCCGACGAAGAAGACGTGGCCCAAGATGCGTTCTGGGGTTTCTACCGCAGCTTCAAGAGCGGCCGATTGCCCAAACTCCAGAACCGACATGACCTGCTGGCTCTGCTTACGATCATCACGGCACGCAAGGCGGCCCATCAGGTCGAACGCGACCGGCGGCAGAAACGCGGCGGCGGCCAAGAGCGCGGCGAGTCGGCGCTCGACGTGCTCGCGAGTTCCGATTCCGATGCGCGCGGCATCCAGCGCGTGGCAAGCCCGACGCTCGGCCCTGATGAAGAAGTGATGGCGAGGGACACGTATGAGCACTTCGTGAATCGCCTGTCGCAAGGCCTGCGGCCGATCGCGGAGGCCTGGCTGGCCGGATCATCGCACCGCGAGATCGCCAAGCTGTTGAACTGTGCGGTTCGCACGGTGGACCGCAAGGTAGTGATTATCCTCGACGAATGTCGCAAGCTGGCGGCCGAAAGTGTGCGTGGCTAGTCGAAATGGACTGACTGGGATTGTGCATCTCCGGTCGCATGCGGCTCCGCGTTAAACGAGTCAGTTCTGCCGGCGCCTTCGGCTGGGCGCAAAACGAAAACGTCTCATTCATGGCCGCGTGCGGTATAGCGCCGAGCCGAAGGCGACGGCAGGCAGGTGTCCAGATAGTGCCGTCGCCTTCGGCTCGGCGTTAGACGAAGCGCCTGCGCGAAGTACGTCGCGCACCCCGGCTGGCAACACCCAACTTCCGCGGCCTTGACCATTTCTCAGGCCAGACCTATACTCCCGGCGATTTCAGCCCTGTCCGCGTGCTTCTTGGGATGTGCCGCGCGGTCTGCACGAGGGCTGACCTTTCCTGGCCGCTGTGGAGGGAGTCGCATAGCAGCCGTCACTCGCACTGTTACAGGAGACCATGATGTCTGACCAGTCGGCAAAACCGCGCGGCGTTTTCGACAACATCACGCAGGTCGTCGGCAACACGCCGCTCGTCCGCCTGCACCGCGTCACCGACGGCGCCAACGCCAGCGTACTTGCGAAAATCGAAGGGGCAAACCCGTGCTGGTCGGTGAAGGACCGAATCGGTGTGTCGATGATCGACGCGGCTGAGCGCGATGGCAAGATCAAGCCGGACACGGTGATCGTCGAGCCGACCAGCGGCAACACGGGCATCGGACTGGCCTTCGTTTGCGCGGCGCGCGGCTATCGACTGATGGTGACGATGCCCGAGAGCATGAGCTTGGAACGGCGTCGGCTGCTCAAGGCGTTCGGTGCCGAGATCGTGTTGACTCCCGCGGCCGAGGGCATGCCCGGCGCGGTGCGGCGCGCCGAAGAGATCGTCAAGTCGAACCCCAGCGCGTTCATGCCGCAGCAGTTCAAGAACCCCGCGAATCCCGAAATCCATCGCCGCACGACGGCCGAGGAAATCTGGCGCGACACCGACGGCCGCTGTGATATCTTCGTCGGCGGCGTCGGCACCGGCGGCACCATCACCGGAGTCGGCGAGGTCCTCAAGAAGCGGAAGCCCGGATTCCAGTGCATCGCCGTTGAGCCGGCCAAGTCACCTGTGATCACTCAGAAGCGATCGGGCCAGCCGATCCAGCCGGGCAAGCATCCGATCCAAGGCATCGGCGCAGGGTTCGTTCCCGACATCCTCAACCTCGGCATCATCGACGAAGTGGTTCAGGTCCAGGAAGAAGACGCTTTTGCGACGTCTCGACGACTCGCCCGCGAGGAGGGCATCTTGTGCGGCATCTCGTCTGGGGCTGCCGCGTGGGTCGCTGTGCAGGTGGCCAAGCGCCCGCAGAACGCCGGCAAGACGATCGTCGTCGTCCTGCCCGACCTCGGCGAACGCTATCTGTCCACCGCGCTGTTCCCCGAATAGTTGGCATCAGTCGCTCGCGGCGGCCGCCGGCCGCACCGCGAGGTCGTCGGCTGCGCTCCGCAGGATCGCCAGCGCCGACTGCACGTGTTCGGCTGTGATGCACAGCGGCGGGCAGAAGCGGATGGTCCGTTCGCCGCAGCCGAGCAACAACAGGCCGCGTTCGAAGGCGGCCTGCACGATCCGGTCGCGTACGGCCGACGCGGTCTCGCCGCAGTCGAGTGGTGCGACCACGTCGGCGCCGATCATCAAGCCAAGGCCGCGAACCTCGCCCCACAGTGGACTCGATGCGGCCAGCCGCCGCAGGCCGTCCATCAGTTCGACGCCCCGATCGCGCGCGTTGCCGATGTACTGACTTTCGAGCAGGTTGATCGTCGCGAGCGCCGCCTGGCAACTTACCGGGTTGCCGCCGAATGTCGACGCATGGCTGCCGCGCTGCCAGTCCATGATGTCGGCCGGCGCCACGATCGCGCCGAGCGGCATGCCGCTGGCGATCCCCTTGGCGAGGCACACGATGTCTGGCACGACGCCCCAGTGCTCCACCGCAAACATGCGGCCGGTACGGCCCATGCCGCTCTGCACTTCGTCGGCCACCAGCAGAATGCCGTGCCTGTCGCAGATCGCCCGTAGCCGCGGGTGGAAGTCGCCGGCGGGCACCAGGTAACCGCCCTCGCCCTGGATCGGTTCGACGAAGATCGCCGCGACCTCGTCGGGCGGGGCGATGTGTCGAAACAGTTTCTGTTCGATCGCGTCGCAGTCGCCGTACGGCACGTGGTGGATTTCCGGCACGAGCGGCTCGAAGCCGCGGCGGTGTTGCAGCTTCGATCCAGACAGCGACATCGCACCGAACGTGCGGCCGTGGAACGCTCCGTAGAACGCCACGACGCGCTGACGTCCTGTGTGATAGCGGGCCAGCTTCAGCGCCGCCTCGACCGCCTCGGCCCCTGAGTTCGTGAAGAACACCTTCTTCGACTTCGGCCCCGGCGCGAGCCGCGCCAACCGTTCGGCCAGCTCAATCTGCGGCTCGTAGTAGAAATCGGTGCCCGACATGTGGATCAGCTTGGCGGCCTGGCGTTGCACGGCGTCGACCACAAGCGGGTGGCAATGCCCGGTGGCGACCACCGCGATGCCTGCCGTGAAGTCGAGAAACTGGTTGCCGTCCACGTCGGTGATGATCGCGCCCCGGCCGCTCGCGGCCACGAGCGGATAGGCTCGCGTGTAGGAAGGCGAGAGAAACTGCTCGTCACGAGCGAGCAGTCGTTGCGCGTTCGGACCGGGAGGCGGCGTCCGAATGCAAATCGAGTCGTGCGTCTCCATGCAACTCCTCACGCGGCCGTCCATGGATCTGTTTCCGATGACGAACCTATGAGCACCGGGCGGCGCCGGCGCTAGAGTTCGCTGCTGAGACCCTGGGCCATTTGAATCTGTTCGGCGTAGTTCATCGTCCATGCGTACTTGTGCGTGACTGCGTCGACCAGCGCGGCCGCAGACGGATGACCGGTGCCGCTCTTCTTGACGCCGCCAAACGGCAGTTGCACCTCGGCGCCGATGCACGGCAGGTTCACGTAGCCCAGTCCGAAATCGCAGCCGTCGCGGATCGTCCGCACCTTGCGATAGTCTTCGGTGATCACCGACATCGATAAACCGTAGTCGGTATCGTTGTAGATTTCGATAGCCTCGTCCAACGACCGGAACGGCACGAGGGCGACGTGCGGTCCGAACACCTCCTCGCGAATGCAGCGAACTCCGGGCGCGTGGCCGATTTCGTAGACGAACGGCGAAACAAACCACCCCTCGGCGTGGGCGCCCGATGTGATGCGGCCGCCGTCCACGAGCACCTTGGCGCCCTCGTCGCGAGCCAGTTCGTTGTAGCTCAGCACCTTGGCAACCGCCGGCTCGTTGATGAGCGGTCCGGCGAACACCTGCGGGTCGAACGGATCGCCGAACCGGACGCGGCGAGCGAGTTCGGCGAAGCGGCGCGAGAATTCCGCGAAGATGCGCTCGTGAATCAGGATGCGGCCGGCCGAGACACAGCGTTGGCCGCACGTCTTGAACGCGCTCAGGATCGACGCATTGACCGCGAGGTCCATGCGGGCATCGTCGCACACGATCACCGCGCTCTTCGACCCCATCTCACAGACGGCCATCTTTCGGTAATCCTCGGCGCAGATGCGTTTGATCTGCGAGCCGACGGCGTAGCTGCCGGTGAAGCAGACCACGTCGACATCGGGATGCCGTACCAGCGCCTCGCCCGTCTCACCGTCGCCGTGCACCAGATTCACGACGCCGCGAGGAAAACCGGCCTCGGCGAAAAGCTCAATGAGGCGCTGGCCGACCGCCGGCGTGTCTTCCGACGGCTTCAGCACCGCCGTGTTCCCCTCCATCAGGCTGGGGCCGAGCAACCAGAGCGGGATCGCGAACGGAAAATTCCAGGGCGTGACGGCAACGACGACCCCCTTGGGTCGGCGGAGGATGAAGCTCTCTTTATCGGCGAACTCCGACGGAATCGTCTGGCCGTGCGGCATGCGGGCCGTGCTGAAGACGTACTGCACCATGTGCAGACCCTCGATCACGTCGGCCCGCGCCTCGTTGACGATCTTGCCGCTCTCGCGAGCGACCAATTCGACGAGCGAATCGAGGTCGCGCTTGATGATTTGGGCCAATGCGTCGAAGCATTCGCCGCGCGCGATGCGGCTCATCCGTCGCCACTGTGGAAACGCGCCGCGAGCGGCGCCGACCGCGTCGGCTACTCCCGCCGCACCGGTCTGCGGAAAGACGCCGATCAACTCGTCGTGATGGCTGGGGTTGCGGCTCTCGAACGTGTCCGCATCAGCCTCGCACCAACGTCCGTCGACGAAGTTGCTGCCGACCATTCCGGTGGCTGCCGCGCATGTAACCGTTGCCATGAGACTCCCTCCTGTGCCGGGCCGCAGATCAGTCAACTTCGCTGCTGAATTCTACGGCGTCGCCGGGATTTGGGAACGGGAAGTTGACGATGTACGCGGACGCTCAGCGGCTTGCCGATTCCACGACGATGGACTTGACGAGGTCACCGGGCCGTTCGACGCCGGCTGCCGCGAGCGCGGCGGGAAGTTGCTCGACGAGGCGGCCGGCCACGGTCGGATCGTAGAAGTTGGCGGTGCCGATTTGAACTGCCGAGGCGCCGGCGACCAGGAACTCGAGAACGTCGTCCATCGTGGCGATCCCGCCGACCCCGATGATCGCGACCGACACGGCGCGGGCGACCTGATAGACGATCCGCAGCGCGAGCGGCTTGATCGCCGGACCGCTTAAGCCGCCCGTGACGCCGCCGAGCACGGGCCGCCGCGTACGCCAGTTGACGGCCATTCCGAGAAAGGTGTTCACCAACGTCACAGCGTCCGCGCCATTCTCTGCGGCAGCCTGCGCAATCGACACCACGTCGGTGACGTTCGGCGTCAGCTTGGCCAGGATCGGCTGAGGGCAGACGTTTCGGGCGCCACGGACCACGCGCGCTGTGGACTCAGGGTTGGTGCCAAAGTCGACGCCGCCGCTCACGTTTGGACAAGAGATGTTCAACTCGATGGCGGCCACACCCGACTGCTTGCCCAGCCGCTCTGCCAGTTCGACGAACTCCTCGTAGTTGCGCCCGGCCACGTTCACCACGATCGCGGTGGGTATCTCGCTGAGGCGGGGCAAATGGTGTTCGATGAAGTAGTCGATGCCATCGTTGTCGAGGCCGATGGAGTTAAGCAGGCCAGAGGCGGTTTCAATCGTGCGCGGAGGCGTGTTGCCCGGACGAGCCTGTCGGGTGACCGTCTTGGGAATGATCGCGCCGACGCGGCCAAGTTCGATGATCCCCTCAAACTCCTTGGCGTAGCCGAACGTGCCCGACGCGACGAGAATCGGGTTCTTAAACGTCAGGCGGCCGAGGCGAACCGACAGGTCCATGCGCGCATCCTCGCGGTGTTCGCGCGCATCATATCGCTCGCGCGCCGGCTTCACAACGCATGGTCACGCCACGGGTGTATTTCCGTAGCTGCGCCTCGCTCGTTTAACCCGCAGCCGCAGGCGAGGTCGGCATCGTGCGAATTGCACGGATCAAACACGACCTCGCCTGCGGCTGCGGGTTAAACGAGCGACGAATGCAATTACGGGTATGCACGCTCACGCCACAGCCACCGGAGCCGACCTCGTGAGCCAGAGTCGACTACAGGCCGCCGTGAACACGGTTCGGCGTCGTGTGAGACGGCTGATCGAGCAGCCAAGCCCGTTCCCACTCGTCAGGAATCTGACGAAGGTTCTCGGACATGACGAGCAGTTGGTGCATCCGTCGGGCCGGATCCGGCGAGTGGATAGGAATCACACAGCCAGAGCTGGCGATGACCAGCAAGGCAGCGAGTGCTCCGAGCAGTTTGCGCATGTCGCCTCTCCCTCTTTGTCCAAAACTGGAACAAAGCTGTGATAGTGTTGTGACCCGGTCGTGCCTGCGGACGCAGGGTGACCTGGGCAGTGGGGAGAGGTTGCCGTGTCAGAAAGCCTGCCACGGCAAGCATGGTGTTTTCAACTAGCCAGGCTGATTGCCGGCATCCACGGCGGCCGTGGTTTCGGCCATCGCGTCGGCCCCTTCAGCCCCTTCGTCGTCGGTCTCTACGGGGACATTCGCCGGGTCCATCAGCCGAACTTTCTCTTCCATTTCCTTGCCCGGCTTGAATGTAACCACAAACTTGGCCGGCACGTAGACCTTGTCACCCGTACGCGGGTTCCGCGCCTTGCGAGGTGCCCGCTTCTTCACCTCAAACACGCCAAAGTTGCGTAACTCAATGCGGCCGTCTCGAACTAGTGTCGCCACGATCGCATCGAACGTCTTCTGAACAATCTCCTTGGTCTTGAGCTGAGTAAGCCCAATCTCCACCGAGATCGTGGCAACAATCTCTTTCTTGGTCACCGCAAGGTCTCCGACTGGCGGCTGACATATCCTAGAAGCACCGGCGAGCGGCCGCCTTTTGTTCCGATCGCCGCCGACCGCCCGGCCCGTGGCCAAATGCCATATCCGGACGTCAATTGTGCTTCAAAAGTAGGAATAGCATGGACTAATGTCAATACCAATCGGAACTTAGAGTCGACGCCAAGTTGGCGGGTCACAGTACAATCATGGCCGCCCGCCGCACAATCTCGTCCAGCGAGACGAACTCGCCACGACCCGCCCCTGGGCACACCTGCCGGGTCGCAGCCCAGGCATCAGCCGTCTCAATGTTGCTCGCCCAGAACGGCCAACTGCGACACTGCCGAGGCCGCACCGAGTAGATACGACAGCCCCTGCCCTCGCGATCGTAGAACACGCAGTCGCCGTTGTCGTGCTCAACGAGGCTTATCCCTCGCGCGAGCCTTCGCAGGAACCGCTCGCCGAAATCCTGTTCGCTGAGGGCCAGGAACTTGGCAATCTGGGCGATCTCGTCGTCGTTCACCCAGACGTAGCCTGGTGCGCCCATACAGCAGGCCCCACACCGGGTGCACTCGAAACGCAGCCCGTCCTTGTACCACGGATCGTTCATCGTTGGGCACGTTCCCTCAAACTCGATATCGGCGGCATAACCGGAACAACTTCACTGGTTTTTCAGCGGCGTGGTTGGCCGGCCGGACGTCCGACCCAGACGTTCTGGCGACCAGGCAGGCCTAGCCGCCGATCGCGTACATCGGACGGGACGGCTTGATGAAACGTGCCGTGTTGATTTCGTGCCCTTCCCACTTGGCCGCGACAGCACGGCGCACTAGGTCGGCAATCTCGTCGTCAGAACCGCCGCCGCGCATGATCCGCTTCACGTCGAACTCGTCGATGGCGAACAGGCAGTTGCGAATGTTCCCGTCGGCAGTGAGCCGAATCCGGTTGCACGACATGCAGAACGGCCGGCTCACCGACGCAATGATGCCGATTCGGCCGACGCCGTCGTCGAACACATAGTCCGACGCCGGCGCCCGCGGATCCTGGTCGGGCACGGGCGCGAGCGGCATGATGCCGCTGGCGAGCCGATCAAGAATCTCCTGAGCGAACAGCACCTTATCGCGTTCCCATCGGTTCGCGGCGTCGAGCGGCATGTACTCGATGAACCGAATCTCGACGCCGTGTTCGCGACCGAACCGGGCGAGCGGTACGACATCGTCTTCCGCGTAGCCTCGCGCGGCCACTGCATTGATCTTGATCGGGTCGAAGCCAAGCCGCTTGCACAGAAAGACGCCCTCGATCACTTTCTCGATTCCGTCGCGTCGCGTGATTTGTCGGAACCGCGCCGGGTCGAGCGTGTCGAGATGGATGTTGATGCGACGCAGTCCGGCGGCGTGAAGCGACTCGGCCTGCTCGGGCAGCAGAATGCCATTTGTCGTCAGGGCCAGGTCGCGGACTCCCTCAACCGCGCCGATCATTCGAACAAGCGTGGCCAGGTTGCGTCGCACCAGCGGCTCGCCGCCTGTGAGGCGAATCTTGGAAACACCCAGCCCCACGATCACGCGCACGAATCGCTCGATCTCCTCGAACGACAGCAACTCGCTGCGTTGCACGAATACCGGGTCTTGCTCCGGCATGCAGTAGAAACACCGGATGTTGCAGCGGTCGGTTACGCTGATGCGCAGGTTGTCGTGCACGCGACCGAACGAGTCAATCAGTTTTTCGAGCACAGGCAGCTTCATCAGGATCGAGTCCCGGATGGACCCACTCTCTTTCGCCATTGGACCAGTTCTCGCACTTCCAGATCGGCACAACCTCCTTGACGCGGTCGATCAGGTAGCGGCACGCCTCAAACGCCTCGGCCCGATGCGGACAACTCACCGCGATGGCGACGCTGACGTCGCCGAGTTCGAGCCGTCCGATGCGGTGTACAATCGTCGCCTCAATGATCGTCCAGCGGCCGCGGGCCTCGGCCTCGATCTCGCGCATCTTGCGCTCGGCCATCTCTGGGTACGCCTCGTAGTCGAGCGACGCGGTTTGTCGCGAGTCTGTGAACTCGCGGACGGTGCCGAGGAACGCGACGACCGCTCCCGCGGCATTCGACCGCACACGCTCGGTCCACCGGCAATGATCTATCGCCTCTCGCGTGATCTCTATCATGCGTCCCTCGGTCAACCGCCGCTCACCGGCGGAATCAGTGCGACGTCGGACCGTTCGGTGACGGCGGTGGCGTCGTCGGCGTACTCGGCGTCTACGGCGATCAGCGTGCGATCGGCCATGGCGGCCAGTTCCGGGCAGGCGGCGGTCAGCGCCCGGCGCACGTCGCCGACGATCGCCCGGTCGGGAACAACGACCGACACGACTTCCGCCCCGCCAAGTTCCCGCGCCATCGCAAAAAGTCGCACACGAACAATCAACGAGTCACGCTCCCCTACAGGTGCTGCCACTGCGACTCCGAATGCGATTCTATGCGAACCGCGGCGCGCCGACAATCAAGCTACTCGGTCGGCGCCTTGGGGGCAGTCGCTTTCGCAGACTGTTCGCGCAGCATTTCGAGCCGCAGCCGCTCCTGTCGATAACGCTCGCCAATGCCCAGATCGAACGGCCGGTGAGCCGGATTGCGCTCGGTTCCGCGAAACTGGCTGTTGCAGCGATAACACACGACCGCGTCGCCGACCAAATAGTAGAGGCACATGTCGAGTCCGGCGGCGACGAGCAAGATGCCGAGCGCAAGCGGATAAAAATACTGCCACCACGCGATACTGCTCAACACCGCCGCCAGCACGACGATCGCCAGGCCCATCGCGTGCGGAAAATCCTTTTGCGTGTACATGTCCTCGGTTCCACACAGCGGGCAGTGCAACAGCCGTGTCCCATCGAGTGCCTCGGCGCGCAGCGGGATTGAGCCGTCGCAGGCCGAACAAACGACTTGGCCCTGTCCGGCGGCAAAGCCGCCTCGCGTGGCCGCCTGGCAGCGAGGACACTGAGTGGTCAGGTTCATGGGTCTACTGGGTTGTCCAAAACGGAGCCATCACAATCTGGTCGCACAGTTCGCCGAGCAGTGTAAACACAACGCCGACGTAAAGAATCCCCGTCGCGGACTGGGTCGAGCGAATCTTGGCCGTCTGCCAGACCATCCACGTGATCACCGCCGGTGCAACGACGCCGACCGCCCAGCGCGTGGCCACCATGCCCCACCAGAACGCGTCGTGCCCGTCCGCCCTCCCACGGTTCGCGGCCGCGGCCGCCAGCATCGCCAAGCCGACGCCCGCCAGTGCCGCTCGACCAGCCAGCGAAACAGCAACGATCTTCACAAGCCGTTTCAACGGCTCAATCGACATCGCGGGCGCGATCAGATACGAGTGCCCGAGAAGCATCGCCGCCATCATCGAACCGAGCAACGACGCGGACGCAATATCGCCCGCGAAACCCAGCCAAGCGACCTGCCCCAGCGTCGGCTCGACCGACACCCACGGTACTGCCATCGCCATGAACGTTTCTATCACGAGAAGCACCGCGGCCGCCTGGCCTAACGCCACGCGGCCGAGCGTCCACACCACCGATCCAAAAAACGCGGTTGCCACGGCGGGAAGCAGCCACACATCCCACAGGCCGCCTAGCCCACTGCGCATCCAGACCATGTTCGCCAGGACGCTCAGGCCCAATACGACCAGCATCAGTGTGCGATAGTACTGGATGCCGACGGCCCGCGCCGACGTCACGACCATCATGCACGCCAGTCCGCAGGCGAGGCGTGTGCTGAACAGGGCAATGTGAAGCGAATTCACGGCGCTGGATGGTGCGTGACCGAGTTGGGGCTAGCCGCCGCGCAATAGGGCCAGCACCTCGGCTCGCGTTGACTGGTTGTCCTTGAAACCGCCACGCATCGCGCTGGTGATGCAGACGCTCGCCGGTTTGCGCACGCCGCGGATCGTCATGCACGTGTGCATCGCCTCGACCACCACGGCCACGCCGCGTGCATCGAGCTCGCGCATCAGCAGGTCGGCGACCTCTTCGGTCATGCGTTCCTGCACCTGCGGCCGTCGCGAGACGTCATCGACCACGCGGGCGAGCTTGCTGAGTCCGACGATCTTGCCATTCGGCAGGTACGCTACGTGCGCGGTGCCAATGAATGGAAGCAGGTGATGTTCGCACAGGCTCGCAAAACTTATCTCGCGCACGATCACCATCTCGTCGTACTTCTGGGTGAAGCACTTCCGCAGATGCTGGGCTGGGTCGGCGTGCAGGCCGGCAAACAACTCGGCGTACATGCGGGCGACGCGCGCCGGCGTTTCCCGCAGGCCCTCACGGTCGGGGTCCTCGCCGGCGGCGAACAGTATCTCGCGCACGGCCCGCTCGATGCGGGCCCGGTCGATCGGCGCCGGAGGCACCGTTACGGCGTCCTGCTCGTCGTCGGCCTCGATGCGATCGTGCGCCGGGGCATCATGCGCGGAACCTGCGAACTTCTTCATGCTGCTGCTTCCTGTTGCATCGCTAGCCAACCGCAAGTCATCGTCGCGAGCATTCTAGCCCTTTAGACCAAGGCCGGCAATTTCAGCCGCCGACCAATGACTCGAGTTCCGCCTCGCTGATTACTCGCACTTGGAGCGAACGGGCCTTGTCGAGTTTTGAACCGGGATCGGCGCCTGCCACGACGAAATCGGTTTTTTTTGAAACGCTGGACGAGATGCGGCCGCCGTGCTGTTTGATGTACGACTCCATCTCCGATCGGCTTCGCCGCTCCATCGTGCCTGTCACGACGAAGCTCTTGCCGGCGAGCGGCAAGTCGCCCGCCGGTGCGGCGGTCCGCGACGACTTCATCGCGAGACCAAGCTCGCGCAACTCGCCGATCAGCTTGCAGTTCGTCTTGTCGGTGAAGTACGCGTGAATGCTCGCGGCCATTACCGGGCCGATCTCGTGGACCGCCTCGAAGTCGGCGGCCGACGCGTCCAGCAACCGATCCATGGTCGTGAACTGGGCGGCCAGAACCTCGGCGGTGCGCGAACCGACGTGACGAATCGCAAGGCCGGTCAGCAACCGCGCGAGATCGCGCGTCTTACTCGCGGCCAGGCCGTCGAGCAGATTCTGGGCCGACTTTTCGCCCATGCGGTCCAGCGCCGCCAGTTGATCGAGCGTGAGTCGATACAGATCGGCAACGCTGCGCACCAGTTTGGCGTCGACCAGTTGATCGATCAGTTTCTCGCCGAGTCCTTCTACATCCATCGCGTCGCGATGCGCCCAGAAGCGGAGCCGTTCCTTCAGTTGGGCCGGGCAGGTTGGATTGGTGCACCGCAGGTAGACGCCGCCTTCGTCCTTGACCACGTCGCCGTCGCAGGCGGGGCAGCGGCTTGGAAACCGGAACGCGCGTTCGCGGCCGGTACGCCTTTCGATGAGCACTCGGACCACGTGCGGGATGATCTTGCCCGCCTTTTCGACCACGATCGCGTCGCCGATGCGAACGTCCTTGCGTGCGATCTCCTCGGCGTTGTGCAGGCTGACGTGCGAGACGGTGGTGCCGGCGATCGGCACCGGCTCAAGATCGGCGACAGGCGTCAGGGCGCCGCTCTTGCCGACGTTGACGCGAATATCCAGAACGCGCGTCTCGGCCTCCCACTTTTCCAGCTTGTAGGCAATCACCCATCGCGGCGCCTTCGACGTAGCGCCGAGCCGCTCTCGCTGCGCGAACTCGTTGACCTTGACCACGAAGCCGTCGATCTCGAAGTCCAGTTCGTGTGTACGTGCCGCCCATTCGTGGCAGTAGTCCAGCACCTGGTCGATGGTCTCGAGCACGGGCGAGTGCGGCGCGGCACGTACGCGCAGTCGCCCGACGAGATCAAGAAACTCGGCATGCGTGCGCAAGTCGATGCCGGTCACGGCGCCGAGGCCGTGCGCCATGAACCGCAGCCGCCGCTCGGCGCAGACGCGCGGATCGAGCAGTTTGAGTGTGCCCGATGCGGCGTTGCGCGGGTTGGCGAACAGTTTCTCGCCGCGGGCGGCCTGTCGCTGGTTGATGCGGGCGAGGTCCGAGTTGCTGATGTAGATTTCGCCGCGCAGCTCGATGGCCTGCGGCACCCGATCGGCGTCAAGCCGCAACGGCAGGTCGCGCACCGTGCGCAGGTTGTGGGTCACGTCGTCGCCGCGTTCGCCGTCGCCGCGCGTGGCGCCGCGCTCGAGTCGGCCGTCGCGATAGGCAACCGACACGGCCACGCCGTCGATCTTCAGCTCGACCACGTACGCCGGCCGGTCGCTTGCGAGCAGCTTGCGCACCCGCGCGTCGAACTCACGAACCTCCGCTTCGTTGTACGTGTTGTCGATCGACAACATCGGTACTCGATGCGTAACGGTGGCGAACGTAGTGATCGGCTTGCCGCCGACTTTTTGCGTCGGGCTGTCGGGCGTGACGAGTTGTGGATGGGCCGCTTCAAGCTGCTTGAGTTCGTCGAGCAGCTTGTCGAACTCGCGGTCGCTGAGCTCCGGCGAGTCGGCCGTGTAGTACAAGTAGTTGTGATGGTCGATGAGTCGCCGGAGTTCTTCGATGCGGTGGGCCGAGTCGCGGGGCATGGCTACGATTCCTGGTGAGCCGGAGGTTCAGGGCCGGATGCTTTGCCGTCGCGCAGGGTCCGCCAGCGATCGAGGCCCATCGCCAAGATCGAAGCGGCAGCCAGCCCACCGGCCTCCCAGAGCAACAGTCGGTCGCCGTGCTCGGCCAGCCGTTGCATCATCGGGCTGGGTCGGGCGGCGGTCGGCGACTGAGATCGTACCAGGGCGGCTACGTAGGCCAGCGCGGTGACGCAAAACACGATGCCGGCCAGCACGACCATTACGTAAAACGGGTTTGCAGGTTGGTTGCGACGGCTCACGCGAGTGATTCTATCCGAGATAGCAGCTCACTGAACAAGCGGACAGTCACGCTACGCTACAAGCACACGGTTCGGAACACGCGGTTCGATCAACGGGCTGCTAGACGGGGGGCACTACCCAATGGCCGATGGCGAGAGTGTAGTCGCACAGTTCGCCCGCAGCGAAGAGGATGCCGATCTCACGCTGGGCGCTGTCGGGGCCGTCGGACGCGTGGATGAGATTGAGTCGCGAGCTGAGTCCGAAGTCGCCGCGGATCGTACCGGCCGGGGCCGCGGTGCCGGCGGTCGGTCCAAGCATGCCGCGCACGACCTTGATCGCCTCAGGGCCCTCAAGAACCGCCGCGACGGCGGGGCCGGAGGTCATGAACGCCATGAGCGGCTCATAGAAATCACGTCCTCTGTGTACCGCGTACAGCCGCTCGGCCAGTGGGCGGTCCATGTGGAGCAGCTTCATTCCCGAGATGCGCAGCCCCTTGTCCTCAAATCGCGCCACGATTCGCCCGATCAGGCGGCGCTGGACGCAGTCCGGTTTCAGAATGATCAGCGTGCGTTCCATCCGATTCGGCAACCTCCGTCTAGCGCCCGTCGCGCGATCGTTTGTACTGTGCGCCACTGAACCGTTTGCGACCGCAGCGCGGGCAGACCCATTTGTGCTGTTTGTGAAACGTGCGACCCAACTGACGCATGCGCACCTTGCAGCGTTTGCAGTACATGGCGGCCACCACCGGGCCTCAAGCGAATTGTGCGACCGTGTGCCAACTCTCGGGCAGTCGAGGAAGGCGGGCCGATTCGTTCTCTTCGAGCGGCTGCATCCGCAAGGTCGTAAGCTGAATCCAGCCTTGGCAACTGGGACAGCGACCGGCAAAACCGGTTCCCTCCCACCAAGCGCGGACCAGTGGGTTGTAGATTGCGGCAGCGTTGCCATACACCTCAAGCTTGAAATCGATCCACTCCATTCGGCAGGTGCAATCGGGATGAGGACATTTGGCATCGTCATAGTGCACGTGCGGCGAGGCCATGGTGCGGAGTCCCCCGTCGCGATAGACACGGTCCAGTTCTTCCAGTTCTTCGGCCGACGGCACATGTACGCTGGGCATTCGTCTACTCCTTCCGCCTCGCTGTCTCGGTCAGTCGGGAGACATTATAGCCGAAAGCCTGAACTTGTCTGCGACGAATCCTGATGCCGCCGGCCAAACCTAAGTACTGTGCCACATTGAATAGGGTCTGAAATCGGCTTCGGTCGTTTAACCCGCAGCCGTAGGCGAGGCACAACAAACGCCAGCCATACCTCGCCTGCGGCTGCGGGTTAAACGAATTCGAACCCCTTTCAATGTGAAGCAGTACTAAGCTACGGAATCGCGTGTGCCAGCAGGCTGAAAACCTGCTCCACGATCAGAGCGGGACTTCGTAGTACTCACGAGAACCGCGCGGCCTGCATCACCGCCCGTGCCAACTCAACCAGTCGAGTCGGGTCAATGGGGACCGGCTTCGTCATGAGTGTAAACCTACTTGGCGCGTAGCACGCGAGCCGCGCGGTCGGCGTCAGCGGCGCTGTCGAACGCAAGCGTGTACGCGCACTTGCTGCCGATCACGGTGGCCGACAGGCCGCGCAGATTCACGCCGGCATCGGCGAGCATTCTCGTCATCTTGTAGCACGAGCCTGGCTTGTTCGTCTCCTCGACACGCAACGAAGCGATCTGGGCGCTCTTGACGAGTCCGGCCGCCGCGGCGGCCTTGGTCGCCTTGGCGCCGGCGACGCCACCCACGAAAACGACGCCCCGACCGGGCCTGTCCGGCTCGCGCCGCGCCACGACGAACTCCAGGTCCACGCCCGCGCTGGCTAACGGCTGCAGCTTCTCAGCCAGCCCACCCACTCGGTCGCTGATCTCCGCCGTCCACACGTCGCACTTGCTTACTTTGTACGCCATGATGCATCCTCCTAGTCGAGAAGTTGCAGTGACAATTACCGCGCCGCGTTGCGAATATCAAGCCGCCGGCTGGGCGTGCACTCGATCTCGTCGAAGCCATCGCTGTGCAACCGGAACACCTTGATCGCTGGCGGTTCGCTGGCGAGCGAGATGATGATGCGCGGCAGGTCGCCGTAGTAATTCTCGGCAAGGTCCACGCGGCTGGGGATTGCCGGCGAGGTGGGATGAGAGTGGTAGATCGCCAGGAGCTCGAGTCCCTCGTCGCGCAACAGACGGAAGGCGTGAAACAGATCACGTGCGTCGGCGCGGTAAGCGACGGGGCTGGCGAGTTCGTTGCGCAGCGGAATCGTGCGAGTTGCGACGCCTGCCGCTCCGACGACGAAGCCGCAACATTCGGCCGGTGCGGCGGCGTGGGCGTGGGCTACCATCGCGTCAATAACGTGCGCAGGCAGTTCGAGCACTTGCGATCATTCCGACGCCTTGAGTTTCACATCTACTTCGGATGCCTCACCTTCGCGAAGGAACGTAACCTTGACCGTGTCTCCCGGTTTGCGGCTCTCGACGTACGCGAGCAGCTCCTGGAACGTGTTCACTCGGTTGCCGTCAATGGAAATAATGCGGTCGGCCTTGGTGGGGTCCTCGACTCGGTATTCGACGAACCCGCGCCGTCGCACGCTGCGGCGTGGACCACGCAGCCCCGCAGTCTCGGCGGCGCCGTTCGGCGCGAGCCGATAGATCCGCAGACCGCCGCCGCGCCCCTCGCTCTCGTAGACCGCGAGGATGCCGATGTCCGCGCGGATCACGCGACCGTGGCGAATGAGCTGCGGCACGACGCGGCGGATGTTGTTCACCGGGATCGCGAAGCCGATGCCGGAACTTTGACCCGCCCGCGGGCTGACGATCGCCGTGTTCAGGCCGATCAGCCGCGCGTGCTTGTCCAGCAGCGGCCCGCCGGAGTTGCCCGGATTGATCGCCGCGTCGGTTTGAATCACACCCTTGATCACTCGGACCTCGCTCACGGGCAACGTTCGGTTCAGGCTCGAAACGATGCCCGTCGTCATCGTGCGCTCGAAGCCGAACGGATTGCCGATGACGAACACGCGCAGGCCGACCTGCAGGTTCGCCGAGTCGCCGAGTTCGACCGGGACGAGTTTTTCCCTGGGCGCGGCGATCCGCAAAACCGCCAAGTCGTTCGGCGGGTCGGTGCCCACCACCTCGGCCTCGTAGGGAGTGGAGTCGGACAGGGTAACGGTGATATTGCCCTGGCCCTTGATCGCGTCTTCGACCACGTGATTGTTCGTGATGATGTGCCCGTCCTGATCCCAGACGCACCCCGACCCGTTTCCCCCTTGTTGCAGTTCGGCCAACGAGAAGAAGTCGTCGCTCCGGACCTTTGTGGTGATGTTGACGACGCTGCGGTTGGCCTTTTCGTAGACGGCGATGTTGATTCGCTCGTCGGGACTGAGGTCGTTTTTGTCTGCCTGGCTCGGCGCGGGTCGCTGCGCGGCCTCGGTCTGCCCCTGCGGAAGGACCGCCAGCAGGGCCACAAACAGAGCCGCCATTCGTTCGCTGACCACGACGCGCGACTTGGCCTTCGCCCTCATGTCATGCCCCCGTAATGCAGTTCATTCATCGCCGATCGCGGCGGCCAGCGCCTGCTGGATCACGTCGCGGGGCGGTTCCTTGCCGGTGATCAATCGCACCTGCAGTTCAAGCTGAGCCTGTAGGATTTGCCGCGGCTCGACCACGTTGCAGCCGCGTGGTCCGGCCTCCTTGACCAGCGAGCTCTTGTGCGGCATGTTGGCGAGGTCCATCACGGTCATGCCCGGCTTCAGGTAGCCGCCGTGAACGCCGGCCTCGCCCGACCGGGCCTTGTCCTTGAGCTTTTCGCGTTCCTCGCTGCACACGCAGAGGATGTCGTGCATCGTGCTGTACATCGCTTCGAACTGGATGTGGCGGCACTGGAACATCTGGGCGACCAACTGAGCGCCACCGGGATCTCGGCTGGCGACGATCGGCACGCCGCCGCGTTTCTTGACGCCGTAGGCCATGGTCCGTGCCAGCGCGTTGGCGCCCACGATCATGATCATGCGACCTTCGAGCGGTTTCTCCGAACCGCCCTTCGCCTTGAGCACGGCCTCGAGCGACCCCACCGCGGCCCGCCAGAGCGTGTTGTAGCCGGCCCACTTGTCGTCCTTGCGCACGATCACGTCCACCGACTCGGCGCTCTTGGCCGGCTCCTCCGGCTCGGCGGTGATTTCGAGCCCCGGGCCGCGATGTTGCGCATCGACAATCACCGCGCTGAGCTTGGCCGCATCGAGCACCTTCTGAAACGGCGCGAGCTTGCCCATCGGCACCGGCAGGCAGCGGGCCGGCAGACCCATGTGTGCGAACACGGCGTTTAGCGCCGCGATCGTGACAAATTCCAACTCGCCGAAACCGGTCACGCCGATGAACCGCGTGTTGCGATCGATCGCGGCAAAGTGAAACGTCGACTCCAACTGGTCGATTGTCGGTTGCCCGTCGAACGCCTCCATGCCCTTTTCCAACGCCGCGTAGGTCCAGGGCGAGCCGAGTTTCTTGCCGAGCACCGTGAGCAGCACACCCGGCCGACCCAATCCGAGCACGACGGTCGGCACCGTGGGCTTGGCCAGTATCTGAATCAGCGGCCAAGCCTCTTCGACGGTCTGGAACTTCGTGGTCAGCTTGATGAAGTCGGGCTGTTTCGTCTGGCACTGGGCGTAGATGCGGCTGATGTCCTTGGGCGTTTCGTTTGTGTTGGTGTAGCTGATGATTCGCTTGGTGGGCAGCTTGAGCGACTCGGGCGGCTTGCGCACCTGGTCGGCGATGTCGAGTTCGATCTCGACGTAGTCGGCCTTGCTGATAATGCACTGGCGCAGCATGGCGACCCGGTCCTCCTCGGCGCCGTCCCAGTGGCCGCCGTCTTGCGTGCGGCGGCAGGTCATGATGATCGGCTTCGGCTTGGCCGCCAGGATTTCGCCGATCTCGGGCGCCTTGCCGAACCGATCGAGCCTCATCTCCAACAGGTCGGCGCGACCGCCGGCGTTGAGCATGTCGGCCAGCGCAAGCCGCCGCGACTCCTGACTAATTGTTACGCAAATCATGACGAGCACCTCGAAGTCCGGATCAGAAAAAGGTGAAGACAATGACCGGACACGAGTTTCGCAGACGCCGGGCGGTGTTGCAACTTGAGCTTCACGGCCCTGCCGCAACTCGGAGTACGGTGAGTCTGATCCGGACGCATTGACGGAGGAAACCCAGCGGTGGGAAGATGAGCCGAGCCAGGGACGGACCAGAGCGACTGGTAGCAGAGTTTTCGGGATGGCTGGCTCGCACCCGTCGGCCTGTTAGACCCGATAGGGAGTTGACCCATGACGGCCGCGATTTTGGTTCTGACCATCGCCGGCTGGACCGCGGCCGGCGCATGCTACCGGCTCTGCACTCGCGGCATTGCTCGCAGCGAGTTCCACAGGCTGTACTCTTGCTGCTACGCGGCTGCGGCCTTCGCGTTCCCAGTTTGCCTTGTTGGAGTACTCTATTGGTGGTGGCGTCTCGAGATGTTGTGGACGCCTGACGAGCTTCCGGAGATCGAATCTTGGATGACTCGTTGGACCTTATTACTCGTTTTCAGTGTGTTCGCAGGTTCCTTCGCCATTGTCCAGCTTCGTCGCGGCATCCCGCCGGCCCGAGGGGACGGCGGGGCCTAATCCCGAGCGCGTCGGAGGTCGCCCATGATAGATCGGTCGTTGCTCGGCATGGTCGCGTTTGCCTGTACTGCAGTATCTCTGTCGGCGAGCGAGGCACCGACCGACCGCCCCGAATTCACTCGCATGGTGGCGCACTGGGCCGAGTACGCCGACCCGCAGTACTTGTCGTTCATCGAAGACGCGCGGCCCGAGGTTGTGCAAGTCGGTTTCTACGGGGCCCATTTTTGGAGCTTGGCGCACACGCCGCATGGCAAGGGCTACCCGGCCCACTTCCCAGTCGTCGGGCTTACCGAGTGCGGCTAGTGGTTCGAGAACCTCAACGGTGAGCTGCACCGGCGGGGTGCGAAAGTGGTCGGTCACTTCAACGTCGAGTTTCTGGTCGGCGACCCGGACAGCCCCGAAGGCCCGCGCGGGTTCTTCCGCTTCTACCGCGACTTGTGGGACGAGTCGAAACTCGGACCTCGGCCCGTAGCCGACCCGATCGACTTGCTCCAGAAGAACGCCGACGGCACGCCAATCATCCATAACAGCTATTCGATCGGCGGGATGAAGGAGTACTGGGGCTGCCTGGCGAACCCGCACTGGCGAGCGGTGCTAAGGGCGTGGGCGCGAGCCGGCGTCGCGCGCGGCGTCGACGGGTTCGTGGCCAACTATTTCTACCGGCACAATTGCCTCTGTTCGCACTGCCAGGCCGCGTTCCGACAGTACCTGAACGAACGGTTTACGCCCGCCGAGCTTGGCGAGAAGTTCGGCATCACCGACCTGGCGACGCACAAGTTTGCCGAGATAGTCGGCTGGCACGACCCGAAACAGTCGACGCCGCTGCGTCGCGAGATGCTGCGATTCTCTCAGATCACCACCAAGCGGGCGTTCGACGAGGTGTTCGTCGAGTACGGTCGGTCGCTGAAGCGGGACCTGATCGTCGGGCAATGGAACCACCTGGGCGACTTCAGCCAAGTGAGCGGCGACGAGCGGTGCATGTTGCCGAGCGAACAGTGGGGGCGCGGCGAAGACTACTTGTGGTACAGCACGGGCGGCGCGGCATGTTTCACTGACCTGGCCGCCGGAGTGCTCGGCGAGGGCACGCTGCAAGCTCGTTACCTTCGCGGCGCGTTCGACGACAAGCCGTTCACGCTCGGCAAGTACGAACAGACGCGGATTCGCTCGGCCATCGCCGAACTTGCCGCAAACGGCGGGGCGCCGATGGGATTCTATACGCGATTCACCGCGCCGGCCGCGCGCCAGGAAATTGTTCGCTACTATCAGTTCCTCGCACGGTACGACTCGGTCTATCGGGCCAATCGCTCGCACGCCGAAGTGCTGCTCACGTTCCCCCGTAGCCGCGTGCATGCGGGAGACGTCGTGGCGGTCGATGCGTTCAAACGGCTGGGCCGCCGTCTGCTCGATCAGCACGTGCTGTTCGATGTACGCCCCGACGACCTCGCGACGCCGGCCATGCGTTCGGCGTATCGAATTGTGGTCGAAGGCGGCGCCGCCGAGTCGCCCGCCGAGTTGCCGGCAGACCTGAGCCGATTCGACGCCCCGGCGACCGTGCGCGTCTCGGCAAGTCGTCCGCGCGGCGGCGACGAGTTGACGATTCACTTCGTCAACTACAATCGCGTCGAGCCCGCCGAACGTCGCAGCCCCGGGCGCGGCATCGAGGACGAAAAACCGATTCCCGCGCCGGCCATCAAGGCGGACATCGCCCTCACTCCGGGCCTCCGTATCACTCGCGTACAGACGATGTCGCCGGAGTCTGCGGCGCCCGTCGATCTGCCGTTCGACGTGACGGGTGGGCGCCTGCGGTTCGAGATGCCTACGTTTCTCGTCTACGGTGTGGCTCGCGTTCAGTTGGCCAACTGAGTCGGCAACGCCTTCCACTCCACGAGTGAGCCTGTCGGCCGGTCCTGTCGATCCCAAGGCATCTTGAACGTCCCGTCGCCGACCATGAGGAGTCGCGTCGGTTGCCCGTTCCTGCCGAGCGTCAGAAGTCCGTCGAAGCTCGTTCGGCCGGGCAGTGGTTCCGGACCGTTCACATACTTGCGACTTCCGACCAACTCGCCGCGCAGCACGACTTGCGTTTCGCCCGATGGGCCGGCTTTGGAGACGGTCCCCGTCAGCCGCGCGACCGACAGATCTTCCGGCCGGTGCAGGGTCGATAGGTCGCTCGATGCCGAAAGCGCCCGCGCGAACTGGCGCACGGTGCTTGCCGGGACCTCGTACGAGCCGATCTTCGAACGATCGGGCGGCGCCAGATCGCGCCATTGTTCCTTGGTCAGGATGATGCTGTCGAACACGGGACGAGCGGTGTGGTCGTTGCGGTCGGTGTGGCGGACGTAGAGGGTCAGCCGGACCGACCCGTCGGGGCGCACGCCGACGCCCTTATCGGGAGACTGCCACTGTGGCTTCACGTTGCGTCGCGTCACAGGTCCGAACTTTGCCACGGCGTTCTTGAGCGTCGCGAGCACATCCGCCGCAGACTGCATGCGAAAGATCTCCTTGTCCGTGAGCGGCTCGCCGTCGGCGTTGATGAGGTGGACGGCGAGGTTACCGGTCCGGCCGCGCGTGAACAACTCGATCAGCTTGCGTTCCTCGGCAAACCGCTCGCGCGCGTCTTGTGCGTGGATCAGCTTCTGCTTATCGACCGCGACAGGCACGAAGTTCTCGCTGACAAACCGCACGACTTCGGCATTGCTGAACGGCCCCGACCGGAGCCCAGCGAAACCGCCTCAGCAGCGTTCCAGCGGGTCGTCGTCTACGTGCCAGTACATGATCGGCCGGTTCTCGGCACGGGCGGCGCGTTGGCCCTCGATCACCGACCGCACCCAGGGTATTTGCTGCCAGCGAGTTTCCTCGTCCGTCGGCCGAATCGCGTCGGCCCGCCGCGCAAGGTCCTCGGCTGCAATCACTGAACTATCGCCGCACTGAGCCATACCGACGACGATGCATCCGGCCACGACAATCATGCGATTCACGTGTTTCCTCCTTTCCGCGGCTGGGCCGCACTGTGGTGTCACTGTGGTGGTGTTACTCCCCTGTGGCTGGCGGAGGACTGACAGATTTGTCGGGTATCACTGGTTGCCGTTGTTGGCTGACGAGGCGGCGGGCTGTTCGGCATGCCGCTCGCCGTTCGTACGAACTCAACGAAGTTCTCGACCGATGTGTTGCGGTCGCAGCCGTGGTTCAGGTTCAGCACATGCCGCTGTCCCCCGCCGGCGGTCAGACAGCGCTCGGTGGCCGCTCGCACCTCTGCGACGCCGCCGTGGACCAGCAGCTCATGATCGACGTTTCCCTGGAAACAGACTGCGGGATGTTGACTTCGCGCGGCCGCCAGGTCGTGGCGGGCGCCGAGACTGACGACTGCCGCTCCCGACTGAACCATCAGGTCGAGGTATGGGCACTCGCGTACGAACAAGATCGACGGCGTGGTGTTGCACGCCGCGAAGATCTGACGCTGGTAGCGATGCGACCACGTCTCGTAGTCGGGCCGCGCGAGATCGCCCGCCCACGAATCGAAGAGCTGATAGACGTCGGCGCCCTCGCGACCAAGCGTGCCGAGGAACTCGATGGTCGCTTGGGCGATTCGGTCGCAGAGCAAGTCCCACGTCCTCGGCCGTCGGCGAATGAAGTCGATCGTTCGCGCTACGTCCTTGCCCGTACCGATGCAGTACGAGGCGAGCGTGAACGGCGCCGACGCGAACACGAGCACCGGCAGCGAACCGGCGAGGTTGCGGCGCACGATGCGGAGCAGTTCGACGACGTGGCGGTACCGATCGGGGTCGGGTCGCGGATCGAGCCGCGCCGCGTCGGCTTCGTCGGCGATCGGGCGGGCCGGCACCGGGCCGCGGTTGGGCTCCAGCGAGAAATCGAGGCCCATCGCTACGGCAAGCGTCGTGATGTCGTAGAACAGAATGATGCCGTCGACGCCAAAGCGCCTCGGCAAGAGCGACGCCTCGGCGGATGCTTCCGCGTCGACGGAGAACTCGTAGAAATCGCGGCCGCCGCGCAGCTTCAGGAATTCCGGGTCCCAGCGGCCCGCCTGGCGCATCGCCCAAACCGGCGTGCGCTCGACCGATTCGCCGCGGCACGTTCTGACCAGCAAGTGTTCAGCCACGACTCGCTCCGTTCGTCTCGTACCAGCCGCGCGATTCGTTCAGCACCATGTCGACCATCGCCTCAATCCACGCGGGATGGTCGTTCAGGCACGGGCAACGCACCATGCACTCGCCGCCAGCCGACGTAAACGACTCGGCGACCTCGCGGCCGATTTCATCAATCGTCTCGAGGCAGTCGGCCGTGAAGCCGGGCGAGGCCACGAGCACTCGCCTCGCTCCTTCGCGCGCAAGCCGGCGCAGCGTCTCGTCCAGAAACGGCTGCAGCCAAACCTGACGACCAAACTGAGATTGGTACGCGAGCAGCCACTCGTCGGCGCCGAGACCCAACTGAGTCGCCAGCAGCCGGGCGGTCTGCTCGACCTGTCGCTGGTACGGGTCGCCCCTGGTCACGAAGTCGACGGGGTAGCCGTGAAACGAAAACACGATTCGATCGGGCGGCCGCTCCTGCTTGCTCAACTCCTCGCGCACGATCGCGGCCTGCGCCCGAATGTAGCTCGGTCGCTCGTAGAACGGCGGCGCCACGCGAATGGCCGGCATGTCGCGCAGTCGCCTCAACGCGTCGAACAGTTGGTCGCACGCCGTGCCGGTCGACGCGGCCGAATACTGAGGGTACATCGGCAACACGACCAGTCGGTCGGCGCCGGCGTCGGTCAATTCCTTGAGTGCGGACTGGAGCGACGGATTGCCGTAGCGCATGCCCGCTCGTACCACGAAGTCGCCGGGCAGCGACCGCTGAAGGGCCTGAGCCTGCAGTCGCGTAATGTGCAGCAGCGGCGAGCCGGTCCGCGCATCCCAGATCCTCGCGTACTTCGCCGCCGACGCGGGCGACCGGCGTGGCAACACGATCAGGTTCAGTACCGGCAGCCATCGCCAGCGCGGCGCCTCGATCACGCGCGGGTCGCTCAGGAACTCGCGCAGGTAGCGACGCACGGCCGGCACGGTCGGCTCGTCCGGTGTGCCCAATTGAATGATCAACACGCCGATCTTGGTCATGGTCAATCAGTCCGTTCACGTTCGAGATCCTGAGGTTGCCCGGCGGCGACGCCGCAGCCCCGTCACGCCAGCACCTTGGCGACCACGTTACCGGCCACATCGGTCAGGCGGAAGTCGCGACCCTGGTGTCGGTAGGTCAGTCGCGTGTGGTCGAGGCCGAGGCAGTGCAGGATGGTGGCCTGCAGGTCGTGGACATGAATGCGATCTTCGACGGCATGGTAGCCCAAGTCGTCCGTCTTGCCGACGACCTGGCCGCCCTTGACGCCGCCGCCGGCAAGCAACATGGTGAAGCCGAACGGGTGATGATCGCGACCTTCCTTGCCGGGATTGATGCCACGGCGGACTTCATTCATCGGCGTACGACCGAACTCGCCGCCCCAAACCACCAGCGTCTCGTCGAGCAGCCCGCGCTGTTTCAGGTCGCGAATCAGCGCGGCCGCCGGCTGGTCGGTCATGGCGGTGTTGGTTTTCAGGTACTTGTTCAGGTCGCTGTGGTCGTCCCAAGTGGAATGATAGAGCTGAATGAATCGAACGCCGCGTTCGACCATGCGTCGGGCCAGCAAACAGTTGGCGCCGAACCAGCGAGTCGTCTCGTTGCCGAGGCCGTACATTTCGAGCGTCGCTGCCGACTCTTGCGAGAAATCGAGCAGTTCGGGCGCCGCCATCTGCATTCGAAACGCCAACTCGTAGGCCGCAATGCGCGATTCGATTTCGGCGTCGTGCGTTTCGCCATACCGCAGTCGGTTCAGGTCGGCGATCGCGCCCAGGCGAGCCCGCTGCGTCGCGGCGTTTACGCCGCTGGGTCGAGACAAGTGCAGGATCGCGTCGCCCTGACTGCGGAACGTGACGCCGCGGTGCGACGACGGCAGGAAGCCGCTGCTCCACAGCGCCGAACCCGCGTCGACTCCCTTGCCGGAGTTCGACAACATCACGACGAAGCCGGGCAGGTTGCGGCTTTCGCTGCCCAGCCCGTACGTCACCCACGCGCCCATCGACGGGTGCCCGAACAGCGGAGTGCCACACTGCAACAGCAACTGGCCCGGATCGTGATTCGGCGAGGTCGTGAACATCGACCGAATCATGCACACGTCGTCGGCGCAGCCGCCGAGGTGCGGCAGCCAGTCGGAAAACTCGGTGCCGGACTGCCCGTGCTTCTGGAACGTCCGCGGGCTCGCAAACACGCGAGCACTGCCTCTGATCAGGTGATCGTCCAGGTTGCTCAAGAACGACGGCGGCACAGGCTGGCCGTGCAGGTCGCGCATCACCGGCTTGGGATCGAACAGGTCGAGATGGCTGGGTCCGCCGGCCATGAATAGGAAGATGACACTCTTCGCCCGTGGGGCAAAGTGCGTGGCTCGTGGCGCGAGCGGATCGGTCGCTGCGCCGGCCGGGTCGGCAACCGCGCCGCCGCACGCACTGCGGCCGCCGAGCAACTGAGCCAGTGCCATGGTTCCGATGCCACACCCCGTCTGCTTCAGCAACGTGCGTCGCAACACGCGGGTCGCGTCGGTTGTACTGGCGGTCGTCTGGGTCATGAGCGTCACTGGCGGTTAGTCGCGAGTAATGAACTCGTGCAGGTTCAGCAGCACGCTGGCCAGGGCGGTCCAGGAGGCGGCGTCCGCGGCGCGAGCAGCATCGGTCTCGGCGGGAGCGCCGAGCCCGAGCGCGGCCACACCGACCGGATCACTCGCCAGGATCGCCTGTTGTTCGTGGAGGTATTTGGTCAACCGATCGATCTCGCCGGGCCGCGCAGGCCGGCCGAGACAGATCGCGATCGCGCTCGCGATGCGCTCCTGTTCCGAACCCGGCTCGCGCAGCAGCCGCGCGGCCAGCGACTGTGCGGCCTCGAAGAACTCTGGATCATTCAGCAACGTCAGGGCCTGAAGCGGCGTGTTCGACCGCTCGCGACGCCCGCAACTCTGGCTGAGTGCCGGCGCGTCGAACGTGACGCCCTGAGCGAACGGCGATAGTCGCTGCAACCAGGTGTATAGCCCGCGGCGGTATCGGTCTCCGCCTGTGCTGGCCGTCCACTTGTTGTCGAACCCCTCCATCGCCACGCTCGGCGGCTGCGGCGGAAACACGCTGGGGCCTCCGATGCGCGGATCCAATAGACCCGTCACGGCCAGTGTCACGTCGCGCACCTGGTCGGACGAAAGTCGCAACGACGACTGCCGCGCGAGCAGCACATTGTTCGGATCGCGTGAGGCGAGCTCCGTTCGCGCGCGTGAAGACTGACGATACGTCGCCGACGTCACGATCAGCCGATGCATCGCCTTGGCGCCCCAGCCGCTGTCGCGAAACTCCGAGGCAAGCCATTCGAGCAGTTCCGGGTGACTGGGCCGCGCTCCCTGCGTGCCGAAGTCGGTCGACGTCGGCACTAGTCCGCGGCCGAAGAACTCCTGCCACATGCGATTCACCGCAACGCGAGCCGAGAGTCGCGACGCGCCCGGCTCGCCTGCAACAAGCCAACGGGCGAGCGTGAGTCGATCGGGCTCGCCTCGTTCGGTGGCGGGCGGCAACACGGCAAGGGTCGCCGGCCGTACCGCCGTGCCACGCTGTCGGAAGTCGCCGCGCACGTGAACATAGGCCGCACGCGGGTTACGGGTCTGACGCATCGTCGGCGCTCGCGTCACCGGCGGAAGCTCCTTCTTGAGCGACTCCAGCTTGCCGCTCAACTCGCCGAGCTTCAGCTCCTTCCAACGCTGTTCGTCAGTGACCGATCCGTGCCGCAAGAAGTAGTCGAGCAACCGGTCCGCCTGATCCTGCGTGCGTCGCGACGGATCGACCAGGACGATCTGCGTCCCTTCCAATTGCCCTTCGCCCAAGTTGCCGCCCCAGACCAGGCCGAGCACCTCCCACTGACGGTCCCACACGTGGTCCTTGCCCGGCTGAGCGACCGCGTCGAGCATCTTTTGCTCCCAGCGGGCCTGCAGCCGGCCGACGTCCGCTGCGACGGGCGCGATCAAATCCGCTCGCTTGCTGCGGTATTCCGCCCGCTTGGCCAGGTGCCGCTCGAGCTCGCCGTCGAGCGGGGCGTCGATGTTCACTTCGTCGGCGGAATCGAAGAATGCGTAAAGCTGAAAGAACTCGGCCTGAGCGACCGGGTCGAATTTGTGGTCGTGGCATCGCGCACAACCGACCGTCAGGCCGAGCCACGCAGCGCCCACCATCTGAACGCGATCGACCACCTGCTCGACGCGATACTCCTCGAGGTCGGCGCCGCCTTCCCGGTTCGACAGCGTGTTGCGCAGAAACCCCGTCGCGATCAGTTGGTCGGTAGTCGCCTCGGGGAGCAGGTCGCCGGCAAGCTGCTCGATGGTGAACTGGTCGAACGGCAGGTCGCGGTTCAGCGCCTCGATGAGCCATTGTCGATAGCGCCACGCGACGGGTCGGAGCTGATCGGTGAGGTAGCCGTCGGTATCGGCATAGTGGCAGAGGTCGAGCCACGGGCGCGCCCACCGCTCGCCGTAATGCGGCGACGCCAGCAGCCGGTCCACGAGGCGCTCGTACGCGTCGGGCCGCTCGTCGTTCACAAACTCGGCGACATCGGCGGGCGTCGGCGGCACACCGGTGAGGTCGAGCGTCACACGGCGAACCAGTGTGTGGCGATCGGCCTCGCCCGACGGCTCGATGGATTCAGCATCCAGTCGTTCAATCACGAACGCGTCGATCGCCCCACGGACCATCGTCGCGTGGCGTGTGGCGGGCGGCGCATGACGCCGCAGCGGCTGAAACGCCCAGTGGCTCGGTTGCGGCGAGGCGGCGAGCAGTGCCAGTATCGCGGCGGTCGCCAACGTTCGGGACATTACCTGGCTGGCGTTCATCTTCATGGCGGGATGGCCCGTAAGCGACAAATCCGTGGCCGGTGCTATCTTATGGGCGCTCGTACCAAGCTGCAATGTGACAGTCGCAACGTCGCGACCGGCCGCGAGCCTTGACACGCGGGACACGCCGAACCTAAGATCGCCGCGACCTGACGGATTCTGGTCCCAGTCTCTGCCGCGAGTCGATGGACCGGCGATGCCGACCACACGCACAACCAGTCTGCCGAAGGACGCCCACGCGCGGGCGCCCGTGATCGTCCAGCGACTCGCCGCCGCCTATCCCAACGCCCGCTGTGCGCTCAACCATCGCAACCCGCTCGAACTGCTCGTCGCCACGGTGCTGTCGGCGCAGTGTACCGACGAGCGAGTGAATATCGTCACGCGCGACCTGTTTACCAAGTACCGCAGCGCGGCCGAGTACGCGGCGGCGTCACAGCGAGATATGGAACGCGCCGTCCGCTCCACAGGGTTCTTCCGCAACAAGGCCCGCAGCATCCGAGCCTGCTGCAGGATGCTCATGGAACAATACAACGGTTTGGTGCCGGATCGTATGGAGGCGCTGGTCGAGTTGCCCGGCGTCGGACGCAAGACGGCCAACGTGATCCTTGGCACGGCGATGGGCCAGGCGAGCGGGGTTGTGGTCGACACCCACGTGCGGCGGCTCGCCAAACGCATGGGGCTTACGCGGCACAGCGACCCGGAGAAGATCGAGCGGGACCTGATGAAGCTGATCCCCAACAACGAATGGGTCAGCTTCGGCCATCGCATGATCCAGCACGGCCGGCGCGTGTGCTCAGCCCGCACGCCGCACTGCGAAGCGTGTTCTGTGAACGACGTGTGTCCCAAGATCGGAGTGCGCAACAAGTGATCCTCACCGGGCAAGAAATCCGGCGACACCTCGGCACGGACATCATCATCGAGCCGTTCGACGACTCGCAGGTGAACCCGAACAGCGTGAACCTGCGGTTGCACGACGAGCTGATGACCTACGAAGAGCTGGTGCTGGACATGAAGAAGCCCAGTCGTGTGCGGCGGATCGCGATTCCGCCGGACGGTCTGGTGCTCGCGCCCCATCAGCTTTACCTGGGCCGCACGTTGGAGCGGACCGAGACGCACAACTTTGTGCCGATGCTCGAAGGCCGTTCGTCGGTCGGGCGCCTGGGCCTGTTCGTTCACGTCACGGCCGGTTTCGGAGACGTCGGATTCTGTGGCTACTGGACGCTCGAGATGTTTGCCGTGCAGCCGGTGCGCATCTATCCCGGCGTGCCGATCTGCCAGATCTACTACCACACGCTGGCCGGCGAGATTACGCCCTACGCGAGCGAAAAGTACCAGCACAACCGCGACATTCAACCGAGTATGTTGTTCCGCGAACTGTCGCCTCAGCAGGATCCGCAACTGCTGCTGCACTTCGGCCAGGAGCGGCCGGCGTAGTGGCAACGCAGTTCTTGGTTGATCGCTCATGGCTCATGCGGTCCCGCTTTCGTTGCAGCCTGGAAGTACGGGCTCTCAGCGTGCCGTACATCTGTGCGACGTTGACGAAGACGTTGCGTGGCTGGTTCACATACTTTCGTCATTGTCACTGGACCGTGTTTCGAGACCTGGACGGCTCGATTCGCGGCCGGTTGCGCAGCATCCTGCGCAAGCGAGCGGGCCGGCACGGTCGGGGCCGAGGCGCGGACCATCAGCGTTGGCCGAATGCGTACTTCGCCGAGCGGGGGCTGTACAGCCTGAGCAATGCCCATGATCGGTATTGTCAATCCCCCTTGGGGTAAGACCACTGACCGGAGAGCCGGATGCGGGTGATCCGCCCGTCCGGTTCGGAGCATATCTCCACAAATCCGAGACAGGGCCAGCCGCGAAGCGGCGTGAGTCGATAGCCAGGGGCGCGAGCCGGCTAACGCCCCTGGCTGTCGACTCACGTCCCTTCGGGACTAAGTACAGTGCCGCATTGAATAGGGTCTGAAATCGGCCTCGGTCGTTTAACCCGCAGCCGCAGGCGAGGCATGGCTGGCGCTTGTTGTGCCTCGCCTGCGGCTGCGGGTTAAACGAACTCGGACCCCTTTCAATGTGGAGCGGGACTAAGTTGTGTAGATACCAATGGGTTCGGAGGGAGTGGGGCCGCAAACCAATGCGGCCTCCCTACCCCTATCAAGCCTGGCGGAGCGACGAATTACGTCGAATACACCCACCGCCCGAGCGTGAGGCTTGGGAGCAACAGCACCAGGACCGCAACTGCCCAGATCGGTCCACAGACCAGTGCGACCACGGCCGCGTCGATGGCGATGATCGCCATGATGCATGTCTTTACTGCAGCTTGGATCTTGGAAGGCTGACTGTCGATCAGCGCTCGCCAGACCATCGCGTTGGCGGCAAGAACCACCGACAGCCACAACGCCACAGCGGTGGGGTACGCGAAGGGAACCAACGACTCGTGCATGGCCTCGACGGGTACGACGATCGTCCATTCGCGGAGGTGCGGCGCAGTCATGGCGAGCAGCAAAAGGCCGAGGTTGATGCCCAGCGTCGTCGACGTCAGTTCCACGCGCGGCGACTGTTCGGCTTCGCGGCGGGCGAAACGTGTGACGCCCATCACGTAGAGTCCAAGCCCGGCCGCCACCATCGTCCCAAACCGCGCCGCGCCTTGCTCGTGACCCGGCAACCAAATCGTGTTCGGCACGTTGCTCAGGCCGAGCAGCACGTTCAGCGCCCGACAAGCCCCCATCGCGATCGGGCCAAGCACGGTGCCTTTCAACGCTCCGTCGTACAGCAGCACACAAACGACCAGCAGCGCCGCGACGTTGCGACTCGTCGGTCCCGCCAGAACTGCGGCCGCCAGTCCCGCCGCGAGCAGCACGACGCCCAGCACGAGCGCGTGCCGCACGGGCACGCGACCAGACGGCAACGGCCGGCTCGGCCGCTCGGCGCGGTCGACCTCGATGTCGAACCAGTCGTTCCAGACCATTCCGCCCAGATAGATGCACGACGACGCTGCCAGCAGCGGCAAGAACTCGCGCCACTCCGCCAGAGTGCCGCGAGCGATCAGGAAGCCCATGAACACGTCGGACATCGCCGTGAACACGTTGGGCAACCGCATCAGTTGAAGATAGGCGAGCAGGCGGTTCATGCGGCGACCGGAACCAAATGTCAGAGGGTCGGACGTCAGGGTTTCAGCAGCGGGGCAATTCGCTGGCGGGCCGTTTGGGCCGCGTGGTCGGGATCTTCGACATACGGGTAAAGCTCGATCGTTACCCAGCCCGTGTACTTGATCTCGCGCAAGGCCTCAAGTACCGACGCGAAGTCGATCGCCCCCGCGCCCGGAATCAGGTGATGATGCACGCGGGTCGCCGCGATGTCCTCGAGATGGACGTGTCGGATGTGCGGGGCGAGCGATCGTATCGACGCCGCCGGCTCTTCGCCCACGCAGTACATGTGGCCAATGTCGAAGTTCAGGCCGAGCATGGGCGAACGGATGCGATCGGCAAACGCCAGGTACTGCTGCGTGTTCTCAATCAGCAGCCCCGGCTCCGGCTCGACCAGCAACATGACCCCTTCGCGCTCGGCGTGCTCGACCACCGGCCGCAGCTCGCGCACGAATTCGTCCAGCCCGCCGTCAAACGATTGTCCCGGCGCCAGCGGCCCGCCCGGCTCGGTCGTGATGTTCGGCGCCCGCAGTTCCTTGGCGAGCGTCAGCGCTCGCTTGGTGTGTTCGGTGCGTATGCGGCGATAGTGCAGATCCGGCTCGATCCACGACGGATGCCAGTACGGCTGACGCGGGTCGGCTACGGCGTTCATCATGAATGCGTTGATGTTCGAGATCGCCAGGCCCAGCCGGTCCAGCGTCTCGCGAATGCTCCGCTTGCGCTCGGGCAGCAGCCCGGCCGGCCAGGCGTGCGGCACGTCGGCCATCAATTCGACGCCGCCGTAGCCCAGCGCGGCCAATCGGCCCAGCGCGTCTTCCACCGAAAACCGCATGTACGCATTCGTGCTGAAGGCAAGTTTCATTTTGTAATCAATCTTCCACGAGCTCAGGGAAGGTATTCCAAATCCGCCAAATCCTTGAGCCGGCCACTTGCTTTCTTGTTCCTCTTCAAGTCGTCCAAACTGATCACGTTTACGATCACCCCGTCCAACTCGGCGCTAACGCGCCTCGCGAAACACTCGGCGAACACCGCGCCGGAAATCGAATTGAGAATCTCGATCCGCACAGGCTGCACACCCATTCGCACAACGCAGCGAGGTTTCAAGAACAATTCCGCCGACAAGCCAGCGCCGTGGAATCCGAATTCGGCGACCGCGCTGCGAACTCTCTCCGCATTCGCCATATCGAGCGCGATCCAAACATCCAAATCGCCCGTAGGACGCGGATAACCGTGGTAGCTGACGGCGTAGCCGCCAATCACCAAGTACTCAACGTGGTGCGAGTTCAACAACTTCAAGAACTCTTTGAAGTCCTGCGGTAGCGGCTTCAACGCCATAGGTCACGTGCCTCAAGTACTCCAGCGATTGCAGTCGTTCCAGCGGACTCTTGGACAGCCAGTATGCCTTTTCGTCGGATTCATCGCCGAGCATTGCCACGGAAAATGCCGTCCGGTCCAAGCGAGGATAGTCTGCGTCGTATTTCATCGCACCACGACTTCCTTGTTTGTTGACTGCAGTGCATACTCTGCCAGCAGCTTCCACTGCTCGAACAGATTGTGCGTCTCGACGCCCAGCGGACGCTTGAAGAAACAGGCCAAGTGCCGCATCAGCCCGCGGCCGCCGCGCGAGTGCTCAAAGATCGTCAGCCGCGCCAAGTCGATCACCAGCGGCGCGGCGAGCAGCGAGTCGCAGCCTTGCCAGACGAACTGCATGATCATCTTCGTCCCCAGGAAGCCGCGAAAGTGAATGTGGTCCCACGCGGTCTTCCAATCGTCCAGCGACTCGATGTACTCGATCGACACGTGCGTCTGCGGCTTGTAGCCCAACACCTGTGTGATCACCTGGTCCTTGGTTCTGATCTTCGACGCCTTGTTTTCCGGATCGTCCAGCACCAGTCCGTCGCGGTTGCCGAAGATGTTGTGGCCGACCCAACTCAGCACCTGCAGATTGCGGTAGTAGAACATCGGCGCCAGCACGCTCTTGAGCAGCGTTTCGCCCGTCTTGCCGTCCTGGCCGCCGTAGAGCGCGCCGGCCTCCATTGCAAGCTGTTCGATCGCTGGCACGCTTGCCCCGAGCGAGGGCGTGAAGTTCACATACGAGAATCCTTGCGACAACGCCGCGATGGCGTAGAGCGAGCTGGCCGGGACCGCGGCCGCATGCTTCCTCTGTATCGCCTTGCTTAGCCGCGGCCAGGTCTGGTGCGTGTCGTCGAGTTCGAACGGAGGTTCGGTCGAGGCCAGGTTGATCACGACGACGTGAGCCAGTCGATGATCGGCTTGGAATGCGCGGAGGTCGTCGCTCAGCCGATCGACCACATCTGCGGCCGATCCGGCCGCGCCCCGTCCATTCCACGAGCCGAGTTTGGCCACCGTGCGACCTGCTCCACGCACCGTGCCCGGCCTGACGTTTCGGTCCCACTCGGCGAACTGCGACTGACACGCACGCATCAGTTGCTCGTCAAAGACGCCGGACTTCGACGCAAGCTCGCGCGCCGATTCCAAGTAACTCGTGCGACGAATATCGTGACCGCCCAGGACGAGCTGATCGAAACGCGGCAGGTCCAGCTTGCGCAGTTCCGCAAGCTCGGTGACGAGGCCGGTGCCCGTCGTCAGCCCGCGACGTAGCGCGGCGATGCCCAAGGCCGTCGTCGTCGCGACGCCGCCGTAGGCGCCAACGAACCATATCCCGAACCGTTTGGCCATCGTTGCTGCTCTCTTCAGGGAGGGACCGAGCCGATGGAGGGCTGCCGCAAACCGCTTCTCAACGTCGGCTCAATTATGGCCAACCGCCGCGACGTTCGCTACTTGGCTACCAGCACCGAACATGGCGCCGTCGTGATGAGCTGTCCCGCCACGCTGCCGAACAACAGACCTCGCAGGTAACCAACACCGGTCGCTCCGAGCACAACCAAGTCGCACGCGTGAGTCTCGGCGTAGGAACGGATCGCGACCGGCGCGCTGCCGAAAACGCCGACCCGCTCCATCGTAATACGGTACGGTTCGCAGTAGCCTGCGGCCCGCCGTAGGATCAGCTCCTGGGCAACCGTATCACGCGATTCGTCCACGTTCAGTACGGTCAGTCTCGCTCCGAGGGTCTCGGCGAGGTTCGCTCCCATGTGGAGCGCCCGGCCAGCCTGGGCGCTGCCGTCGTACGCAACGAGAATCTGCTCAGGAAACCGTGTTGGTTTTCGGCCTAGCCACACCGGCCGAGGCGCCTGGCGCACCAGTTCCGAAGTCAGCTCGGTAGACGGCTGCCCGTCTAGTCCGGCCAGAGCCTCGTGCCAGATGACGATTACGTCCGCCTCGTGACCCTTGTCTACCACCGCGCTGATCAGGTCGCCGACCAGCAATACGTCTTGAACCACGAAACCGTCTGGCGGCTCGGATGCACTGGGACGCGGTCGATCGGTCGCAGCCGACTCGATCGTAGTTGACGACAGCTCATCTGAGCTACGCACAACCGCACGCACGAGCCGAGAGCGGTAGAGTCGCGCAACTCGCTCAACCCCCAAGCTGAATTCAGTCGGGATTGGCTTCCGCCCCGAGGCAAGTAAGAAAGTACGGAACATCAGTCGCTGATCCTTTAGTACCGCTCCACATTGAAAGGGGTCCGAATTTGTTTAACCCGCAGCCGCAGGCGAGGCACAACAAGCGCCAGCCATGCCTCGCCTGCGGCTGCGGGTTAAGCGACCGAGGCCGATTTCAGACCCTATTCAATGCGGCACTGTATTTAGTACCGCTCCATACTGAAAGGGGTTTGAATTCGTTTAACCCGCAGCCGCAGGCGAGGCACAACCAACACCAGCCACGCCTCGCCTGCGGCTGCGGGTTAAACCACCGAAGCCGATTTCAGACCCTATTCAATGTGGAGCGGTATTTAGCCCAGGATGTCTTCGACAAGGCGATATTTATAAAGGAATGCCGCCTCGGTAGGCCACTCTGGCCCAGTCCCTTTTTTCCCAATGACACCTCCGCGCGAAATAAATTGATTGATTCCATCCATAATCATGCACATAATTGCTCACCAAATGGAGTTTAACGCATGATAGTCGATGAAAGGCGCAACAAGCTGTGTGACCTGGTAGGTCGACGCGGGTTTGTCAGCCTTCCCGATCTAGTCGCTGAGCTTGGTGCGTCTGAGTCAACGGTGCGTCGAGACCTGGAGTCGCTCGACCAAGCTGGCTTGATTCGTCGCACTCACGGCGGGGCCATGGCGGCAAGCGACACCATTAGCGTCCCAGCATTCGAGGATCGTGGACGGGTATGCACCGTAGAAAAGCGGCGCATCGGCGCCGCGGTCGCGAGGCTGGTTCAGGACGGCGAGACTGTCTTGCTCGACGGAGGGACGACTACGTTTGAGGTCGCGCGGTGCCTCGCGGGCCGGTCGGTGCAGGTGGTGACGAACTCGCTACCGATCGCTTACCTGCTGGCCGGCGACCGACGCGTGGACCTGACGGTGGTCGGAGGTTACGTGTACCCGCGAACGGGCGTGGCGGTCGGTCCGCTGGCCGTGCGGTTCCTGACGGGTGTGCGGGCCAGGCGGCTGGTGATGAGCGTAGCGGGCATAACGGATCGGGGGTTCTTCAACTCGAACACCCTGTTGGTGGAGACCCAGCTTCAGATGATGAACGCCGTGGATCAAGTGATTGTTGTGGCCGATCACACAAAGTTTGGGCAGCAGTCGTTGGCCTTCCTCTGTGAATTGGGCCGCGCTCATCGCCTCGTTTCCGACGCGGCGATCGGCGAGACACATCGCCGCATGATTGCCGAAGCTGGCCTAGACTTGCTCGTGACTGAGGAGGCGCCGTAGGTGAGCGTGGCCATTGCCCGACCGATCTTGCGAACCGAGATAGAGCGGATCGCCCGCGAGGTGATCGTGCGCCGGCTTCGCGACCCGCTGTCGGACGGGGCCCATCGGGCGAACGGCGATCGGCCCAAGCTTGTCGTGAACATCTCGGCACGCCACGTTCACCTGACTCCGGCGGCGGTCGAGACCCTGTTTGGAACGGGCAAGACGCTGACTCCGATGAAGTCGTTGTACCAGGACGGCGAGTTTGCAGCAGAAGAGACAGTCAGCGTGATCGGGCCGCGGCGACGCATGCTGCCCAACGTGCGCGTCTTGGGGCCGTGCCGCGATTATTGCCAGGTTGAGTTGGCATTCACGGACGGCATTTCGCTGGGGATCGATCTGCCGGTGCGACGCAGCAGCGACCATCGCGAGACGCCGGGGGCGTACCTGGTCGGCCCGGCGGGGATGATCGAGTTGAAGAGCGGCGTCATCCGCGCCGAACGACATGTTCACATGGGCGATCGCGATGTCGCCTACTACGGCGTGAAGCATGGCGATCGCATGGACCTGCGCATCGAAAGCCCGTGCCCGACAACGCTGGAGAATCTCCTGGTGCGGCACGACGCGCGGTACAAGCTCGAGGTTCACTTGGACACCGACGAAGGCAACGCGTGCGATTTGGAAAACGCCACGCACGTGGAACTGCTGAAGAAACGATGAGCCGTTGGACGGTTGAACGGTTGCGCGGCGTTCCAGACGGACGCGCGTGCAGCCGTCCAACGGTTCAACCGTTCTAACTTTTTGAGGAGTGTGCGATGGCAGACAAGTTGGAAGCCCTTGGCATGATTGAGACCAAGGGTCTGGTGGCAATGATCGAGGCGTCTGACGCGATGCTGAAGGCCGCGAACGTTCAACTCATGGGCTACGACAAGGCCGGCGGCGGCATCGTGACCGTGATGGTCACGGGCGACGTAGCGGCGGTGAAGGCGGCGGTGGACGCCGGCTCGGCGGCAGCCAGTCGCGTCGGCGAAGTGCTGGGCGTTCAGGTGATTCCTCGGCCGCACGAAGACCTGGCCAAGGTGCTCCCTTTCAAGACCCCCGCCCCGAAGCCTCCGGCTTGACCGAACGGTTCAGGGTTCGAGGTTCACGGTTCAGGACGACAACTCCGTCCGCCCGTGAGCCGCTAGACCCTGAACCCCGAACCCAGAACCCTCTTCCCATGAAGATCCTCGTGGCCAATATTGGTTCGACGAGCTTCAAGTTTCGGCTGTTTGACATGCCGAGCGAGCGGGAACTCGCGCGCGGCGGAGTCGACGGGGTCGGCTCGAAGAAGGCGCGATGCTACTTTCTCGGTTCGGGCGATGCCGTGCCGAGCGAGGTCATCGCTTCGGTCAGCGATCAGGGCGACGCGCTTGCGCGATGTCTGAAGCTGCTGACCCGAGGCTCTAGCGCGGTGCTGCAATCGGCCGAGGAACTGGGGGCGGTGGGGTTCAAGGCGGTGCTGGCTAAGGGAATGAGCGGCGTGCGGCGAGTGACCAAGAAGGTGCTGGGGGCGATGGAGGCGTTTGCGAGCGTCGCGCCGGCGCACAACCCGCCCTACGTTGCGGCAATGAAGTCGCTACGGAAACGGTTTCCGACGCTGCCGCTTGTGGCCGCGTTCGAGACTGGCTTTCACGACACGATTCCCGACCGCAATCGGCTGTATGCCGTGCCGCACGAGTGGGCCGACAAGCACCACATTCGGCGAAACGGATTTCACGGTGCGAGTCATCGTTACATCGCTGGCCGACTCAGCGAACTGACGGGCCGCGACGATCTCCGAGTGGTTTCGTGTCACCTCGGCGGGAGTTCGTCGGTCTCGGCGATTCGGGCCGGACAATCGGTCGCCAACAGCTTCGGATTCAGCGCGCAGAGCGGACTGCCGCACAACAACCGTGTGGGCGACCTCGATCCATACGCGCTGCTTGCCGTCAAGGCCGCGACCGGCAAGCCGATCAAGAAACTGTTGGGTGAACTGGCCGAGCGCGGCGGACTGGCCGGGCTGAGCGGCGCGAGCGGCGACCTGCGCGAGATCGAACTCGCCGCCGCATCGGGCGACGCCCGCGCCCGACTGGCAATTGACGTGTTTGTCTCGTCCGTCCGGCATTATGTGGGTGCATACTTGGTCGAACTCGGCGGCGCCGACGTGGTCGCGTTCACCGGCGGTATCGGCGAGAACTCGGCGCTCATTCGCGCCGCCGTCTGCCGCGACATGGGTTGGTGCGGCATCGAACTCGATACGCACCACAACGAAACGGCCAAGGGCGAGGCGATCGTATCGACCGATGCCAGCCGAACGGCGGTGTGGATACTGCCGACGAACGAAGAACTGGTAGTGGCACGACAAGTAGTTGAACTGTTGAACCGTTGAAACAGTTGCTCTGACCGGTCCGATGGGTCCGGCGCGTCTGACCAGTCCGACCGATCAGCTCCAACGTCCAACCGTTCCACGAGGGTTTCGAATGTTTCTCGCTCAGGTAACCGGACACGTCGTGGCGACTCAGAAAGTCGCGGCGATGGTCGGCAGCAAGTTGCTCGTGGTCGAACCGCTTCGGCTCGAGGAGTCGTCGCGCGATCGACTCAAGGGAACCGGCCGCACGTTGGTCGCGGTCGATTCGCTGGGGGCCGGACCAGGCGAGGTCGTATTGTTGTGCCAGGGATCGAGCGCCCGGTTGACGCCCGAGACCGAAAAGCTGCCGATCGACGCCGTAGTGATCGGCATCGTGGACTCGGTCGGGATCGGCGACCGGACGGTGTTCGAGTCGCGCAAGGGAATCGAACGATGAGCGCTGTTGCGGACGAAACGCTGCTGGAGAGCGTGGTGCGCGAGGTGATCGCCCAACTGCGCGGCGTCCAGCCATCGACGAGCGGCAGCGGCCGCACCGGGTCATTCGGAGTGTTCTCGTCGGTGGATGATGCGGTGGCCTCGGCCGCCGACGCTTACGCCGAGTTCCGCACGCGGACGCTCGCCGAACGTGGCAAGGCGATCGCCGAGATTCGCCGGATCGTCATCGAGCAGGCCGAGGAACTTGGCCGCCGCGAACTCGAAGAGACCAAGATTGGTCGACTGGAACACAAGATCGAGAAGCTGCGGATCATCGGCGAACGAATTCCCGGCGTTGAGTTCTTGCGCAGCGAGGCGGCCAGCGGCGATCATGGACTGACCGTGACCGAATATGGACCGTTCGGCGTGATTGGGGTTGTGACCCCGGTGACGCACTCGCTGCCGACACTGGCCGCGAACGCCATCAACATGCTCGCGGCGGGCAACACGCTGGTGTGCAACCCGCACCCATCGGGGGCGAGGATCGCCGCCGAGGGCGCGCGACGATTCAACGAGGCGATCCGCCGCGCAATCGGCATCGAGAACCTGATCACGGTCATCGGAGAGCCGACCTTAGAGACCGCCCAGGCGATCTTCGATCACCGCGGCATTCGATTGCTTTGTGCCACGGGCGGGCCGGGCGTTGCTCGTGCGGCGCTCGGCAGCCGCAAGCGAGCGGTCGTCGCTGGGCCGGGCAATCCGCCGGTCGTGGTGGACGAGACTGCCGACATCGACGCGGCGGCCCGTCACACAATCGCCGGCGCGTCGTACGACAACAATCTGTTGTGCATCGGCGAGAAGCAAGTCTTCGTAGTGGAGCGAGTGTTCGACGCCTTCGCGGCCGCAATGCAACGATACGGCGCCCAACCACTCGACGCGCGGCAGATCGAGGCGCTCACCAGCGCCGCGTTCGTGCCGTTGGACGGCAAGTCCGGCGAGCTTGGCGTGAACAAGAAGCTGCTCGGTCAGGATGCGGCCGTACTTGCCGAGGCGGCCGGCGTGCGACCCGTCGCGGGCGCCGTGCTGTTGTACGGCGAGGCGTCGGCCGATCATCCGTTCGTTCAGAACGAACAGATGATGCCATTCCTGCCGCTCGTGCGCACCCGCAGCGTCGACGCGGCGATCGAACTGGCGAAACAGAGCGAGCACGGCTATCGGCACACGAGCATTATTCATTCACGCGACGTACGAGCAATGACTCAGATGGGCCGCGAGCTCGAGACGACGATCTTCGTCAAGAATGGGCCGTGTGTCGCAGGTCTGGGGATCGGCGGCGAGGGGTTCTGTTCGTTTTCAATCGCGGGACCGACCGGCGAAGGGCCGACGAACCCTCTGACGTTCACGCGGCATCGACGGTGCGCGATGGTCGACGCGCTGCGAGTTGTTTGAGCGGGGAAGGACCCAACACAGAAGCACAGGGATCACGGAGAACGACGTGCAACTTGGCAGAGTGGTCGGTCACGCGACGGCAACGATCAAACACGCCTCGCTCGTCGGATGGCGCTTGCTCATCGTCCAGCCGCTCGATGCTGAGCGTCGTGCGGACGGAGAGCCGCTGTTGGTGCTCGACGGCTTGGGTTCGCGCGCGGGCGACACGATCGTGATGACGAGCGACGGCAAGGGAGCCCGCGAGTTGGTCGCGGGGGAAACGAGTCCGGCGCGGTGGTTCGCGATGGGGATTACAGACTGATGCGAATCTGTGAAGTCATCGGCAGCGTCACGTTGTCGCGGTCGCACCCGACGATATCGGGGGACCGACTGCTCGTGGCCGCACCGTGCAGCCTCGCCGACCTGGCAGCGAACCGGCCGCCGTCGGGTGAGGAGCTTGTGGTGTTGGACGACCTCGGCGCCGGGCACGGCTCGCGCGTTGGAGTCAGTGAAGGCCGCGAAGCGGCGATGCCGTTTCATCCGCAGCGCAAGCCGGTCGATGCGTACTGTGCGTGTATTCTGGATCGAGTTGACCTGTTGAACGGTTGAACAGTCGAACGGTTCAACCGTTTGACATCTTCCCATGCCGAACATCTGGAAACTGAAGCAAGAGATTTGCGGGATCGGGCGTCGGATGTACGACCGCGGGTTGGTCGCGGCGTTCGAGGGCAACGTTTCGGCGCGGCTTGGCCCGGACCGCGTGCTGTGTACGCCGAGCCTGGTCTGCAAGGGGCTGCTCAAGCCGGAAGACCTGTGCATCGTCGATATGACGGGTAAACAGGTCGGCGAGGCCCGATCGAGCCTAGCCGATCATCCGCCGCGCAAACGGTCGAGCGAGATCTTCTTGCACCTCGCTGTGTACCGGGAACGGCCGGATGTGGAGGCGGTCGTACACACGCACGCGCCGCACGCCGTCGCGTTCGCCGTCACGCACACGTCGCTGCCGCAATGCGTCGTTCCCGAGGTCGAGGTCTTCCTGGGCGAAGTGCCGCTCGCCCCGTACGCCACGCCGGGCACGCCGGAACTCGGCGAGTCGATCGTCCCGTTCGTGCGCGACGCGAACGCCGCGATCCTCTCGAACCACGGCGTCGTGAGTTGGGGCCGCACGCTCGACGAGGCGTTTCACCGCACGGAAATCCTCGAAGCCTACTGCCGCACGCTGTTGCTCGCCCGACAACTCGGCCCGATCCAGCGGCTCAGCGACCAGAACATGCGCGACCTCATGACCGCGAAACAGAAGCTCGGTCTTGTCGATCGCCGCGCGGGCCGCGAGAAGTTCGAGAATTGCGATCTGTGCGGGAACAACGAGTTTGGTCGGGGGTATTGCGCCAACGACCAGAGCGCTGCCCAGGGGCAACATGAATCCGCTTCGCCATTCGGATCATCAGGCCCAGCGGACGTAGAGGCAATGATTAGAGAGATTGCCGATCGCGTGGCGGCGGAGTTCAACGAGTAACGAGCTTGAGCGTCGACCAATGTCATTCGTGACCTTGGACCGTGTTGCACGAAGATGGAAGATGCCGTCACTGGCGCGACTGACTTCACTCGAGGAACCCCATACATGCCCGGTGAATCGCTGATTCCGTCGGAGCGAATCGAGCGAGCGATTCTGCTGATTCGCGGGCACAAGGTCCTCTTGGATGAGGACTTGGCCGATCTGTATGGGGTCGAAACTCGCATCCTCGTACGGAACGTGAAGCGGAATGTGCAACGGTTCCCGATCGATTTCATGTTCCAGTTAACGAAGGACGAGTGGCTCGCTCTAAGATCCCAATTTGGGATCTTAAAAGGCGGGCGTGGCAAGCACCGGAAATATCTGCCATACGTCTTCACCGAACAGGGCGTCGCCATGTTGTCGAGTGTGCTGCACAGCAATCGGGCCATCGAGGTCAACATCGCAATCATGCGGGCGTTCGTTCGACTACGCGAACTACTTGGGACCCATAAGGAACTGGCGAGAAAGCTCGAAGCAATGGAGCGGAAATACGACGCGCAGTTCAAGGTGGTGTTCGACGCAATTCGGCAATTGATGGCACCGCCCCCCGAACCGACTCGGAGACGACGCATCGGGTTCCATCTCGATCAGGAATGACTGCTCAAGGGGCAACCGGGCGAGCGAATGTCAACGGAGCAAGTCGCATGAAGGTCACAATCATCGGCGGCGGCGGGTTGGTCGGATCGAGCGCCGCGTTTGCGCTTGAGTGCGGCGGCGTGGTGCGCGAGATCGTGCTGGTCGACGCGAATCGACAGCTCGCCGAAGGGCAGGCGCTCGATCTGTTGCATGGCGCAACGCTGGCCGGCGACCAGCGGATCGCGGCGGGTGGATATGAAGAGCTCGCGACCGCCGACGTGGTGCTGATCACCGCCGGGCTGAGGCGGAAGCCGGACGAGAGCCGGCTGGATTTGATCAACCGAAACGTTGACTTGTTCCGATCGATTCTTGGCGAGATCAAGCGGGCTGGGTTGAAGTCGGACGCGATCGTTCACGTCGTGTCGAATCCGGTGGATGTGCTGACGCATCTGGCGGCGCGCGAACTAGGGATTTGTCCGGACCGCGTGATCGGCCTGGGCACGGTGCTCGATACGATCCGTCTTCGCAGCCTGCTCGCCGCCCGACTCGGCGTTGCGGCGACGCAGGTGTCGGCGCTGATCTTGGGCGAGCACGGCGATTCGATGGTGCCGATCTGGTCGAGCGCGACGATCGCCGGGCTACCCGCCGAGAAGTGGCCGGGTATGACGCCGACCGTCCAGAACGAGATCGTCACACGCACGCGCGGGTCCGGGGCCGAAGTCATCAAGCTTAAAGGCGGGGCCGGGTTCGCGGTCGGCCTGGCGGTTCGCGAGGTCGTTCACGCGATCGCGCTCGACCAGCGCCGCGTGCTGCCGGTCTCGACGCTGCAGAGCGGCGCGTACGGCATTCGCAACGTTAGCCTGTCAGTCCCAACCGTCATCGGTCGCGGCGGTGCAGGACAGCGCGTTGAGGTGGAGTTGTGGCCAAAGGAGAAACACGCGCTGCAGCAGTCGGCTCAGGTACTAGGGGAGACGATCGGGCAGGTGATGAAGGGGAAGTAAGAAAGGAAAGTTTCACGCGAGGGCGCGAAGACGCGAAGCCATGAAAACAAAATCACTCGATCAGAAACTGGCGGCGTTGCGGGCGAACCACGACGCCGACGTCTTCATCCTGGCCGACGCCAAGGACGCCGACATGGCGTTCGGCATCGGCGCACCGGGCCGGTCGCCCGAGGCGCACAGCGGCGAGCTGCGGTATCGGACGCTAGTCGAGTTCCGCGATATCATCCGCGAGATCGTGCGGCAGGACCTGGTGGACATCATGCTCATGTCGGCGTCGATGAGCGACGTGCTGACGATCCAAGAGCGGATCTTCGACAATTCGCCGGTGACCCCCGCGGTCCGGGCCAACGACACGACGGACATTCATGCCGTGCGGGGAGGCAAGTTCGTGACCTATCCATCGACGCCGTTTCGCACGGCCACGCTCGACCACATCCAGTGCGGGCACATGGACTGTCGGCCCGACGAACGGTTCGTTGGGGCGAACCTCGGCCTGTACTCGGTCACGTTTAACAACGACCCGGAGCGCGACCGCCGGACGCTCGAAGAGTACACGCGATTCCGGATCGAGGCCGAGCGCAAGGGATTCAAGCACTTTCTAGAGATCTTCGACCCGAACGTGCCGAACGCCGTCGCGCCGGATGTGCTGCCGAAGTTCATCAATGACATGATCGCGCGGTGCCTGGCGGGCGTGGCCGAGGCGGGTCGGCCGCTGTTCCTGAAGATGGTGTACCACGGGCCGGCGGCGATGGAGGAGCTGCACCGCTACGATCCGTCGCTGGTGATCGGCATCCTCGGCGGTTCGGCGGGCACGACCTACGACGCCTTTAAGTTGCTCGCCGAGGCGAAGAAGTACGGCGCCAAGGTCGCCCTGTTCGGGCGCAAGATCAACAACGCCGAGAATCAGTTTCTCTTCATTCGCTTCCTGCGACTGATCGCCGACGGGAAAGTTTCACCCGAGGAGGCGGTGTGCGCCTATCACGCCGCGCTCGAGAAGCTGGGCGTCAAACCGGTGCGTTCGCTGGAGGAGGACATGCAGCTCCAGAGCGGCGTGATGAGTTACGGCGGCTCGACGACCACGGCGTCCGTCCCGGCTGGTTCGTCGACCGCGCCGCCGCCCGCGAAGTCGAGCGACGGCTGTTCTTGCGGGTGCAAGCCCAAGACGCCGGCCCCGCTTGCCGCCCGCGCCACCTATCGTCCACAGCCACGTCCCGAGCAGCCCGACTTCAGCCGCATGACGCCTGCCGAGAAGCTCGCGTACAGTCAGGCCGAGCGCGACCGCGTTTTCGGAAAATGACGAATGACAAACGCGAATGACGACGGAAACACCAATGATTGAATGACGAACGACCTGCCGATTCGGTCGGCGTCCGCGCGAATCGGCTTGGCCTGGCACTTCGTGATTCGTTTCGTGCTACGACATTCTGTGCTTCCCACGTCATTAGTGCTTCGACATTCGTCCTTGCCAACCGGGGTTGCACGTTCACCGCCCCTGAAGTTACGGTGTTGCGATGCACACACCAACGAATCGCGCTGGGCGTCGACCGAAACTGTCTTCAAGTCTTGCGGCGTTCGCCGCGCTTCTGACGGCGTGGGCGCTGGTCGGATGCGCCGACCGACCGACGACCAAGGCGGGCGCCCTGGCGACGGCCCAGACGCCGCCAACCACGGAGAACACCGACGTGTCCGAGCGGCCGCAGGAAACCACGGCAAAGAACGGCGAAAACACCAAGTCCGACGGCGTCACGACGGAACAGGCGGACCCGAAATCGCAGCCCGTCGCCGCCGACTCCAATCCCGCGGCCGACCCGGCTCCCGAGAAGAATGCGGACGACGATCCGTTCGTGCGCAAAGTGCCCGCGCCGCCGCTCACGGGCGGCGAGGAATGGCTGAACACGGCCGAACCGATAACCATCGAGTCGCTGCGCGGCAAGGTCGTGCTGCTCGACTTCTGGACGTACTGCTGTATCAACTGCATTCACGTGCTGCCGGACCTCAAGAGGCTCGAAGAGAAGTACGCGAACCAGCTCGTCGTCATCGGCGTGCACTCGGCCAAGTTCGACACCGAGAAGGATCCGCAGAACATCCGCGAGGCGATCCTGCGTTACGAGATCAAGCATCCGGTCGTGAACGACTCGCGCATGAGCATCTGGCGGCGCTACGGTGTGCGGGGTTGGCCGACACTGGTGCTGATCGATCCCGAAGGCAATGTGCTCGGCGGCGAATCGGGCGAGGGCCTGCACGATCTGTTCGACGAGGTGATCGCCGGCGTGATCAAGCACCACCGCGCCAAGGGAACGCTGAAGGAACGGCCGGTCGAGTTCGACCTCGAGCAGAATCGCGTCGAGGACACGCCGCTGCGTTTTCCGGGCAAGGTGCTGGCCGACGCCGCGACCGACCGCCTGTTCATCTCGGACTCAAACCACAATCGCATCGTCATCGCGACGCTCGCCGGCAAGGTCGTCGATATCGTGGGCGCTGGCCCGATTGGCCGCGACGACGGGCCGTTCGACAAGGCGACGTTCTTTCGGCCGCAGGGCATGGCGCTCGACGGCGACTCGCTGTATGTCGCTGACACCGAGAATCACATGATCCGCCGCATCGACCTCAGGGCCCGCACGGTTTCGACAATCTCCGGTATGGGCCAGCAAGGCCGCAGCCGGTCGCACGCGCCCGCGCCGGCCAAGACGACTGCGCTGAACAGTCCGTGGGATTTGTGGATGCATGAGGGCAAGCTGTTCATCGCGATGGCCGGCCCGCATCAGATCTGGGTGTGGGACTCGAAGGCCGACGAGATTCACGCCTTCGCCGGTTCGGGCCGCGAGGACATTCTCGACGGCGAGGCCGAGTCGGCGGCGCTGGCTCAGCCCAGCGGCCTGGCGAGCGACGGCGAGCGACTGTTCGTGGCCGATAGCGAGGTGAGCGGCATCCGCACCGTTGCGATCGCGGGCGGTGACGTCGGCACCCTTGTCGGCATGGGGCTCTTCGAGTTCGGCGACGAGGACGGCGAAGCCGACGAAGTGCGCTTGCAGCATCCGCTCGGCGTCGCCTGGCACGACGGCGTGCTCTATGTGGCTGACACGTACAACAACAAGATAAAGGCCATCGATCCGAAGAGTCGGAGGTGCGAGACGTTCCTGGGGGACGCCGATCCGGGCAACACCAACGATCCGCCTCGTTTCGACGAACCCAACGGGCTGGCCATCACAGGCGGCCGCATGTACATCGCCGACACGAACAACCACCAGATTCGCGTGGTCGACCTGGCCGCCAAGACGGTCACGACGCTCAGTCTGGACGGCCTCTCGCCGCCCGCTCGCCCCAAGAAAAACGTGACGAAAGCTCGGGATGGGGACGCCCAACCATGACCACCCACTAGCGCTGCTCGACGGTTACCTTGCCGAGCTGCAGTCCGGACGGAATCCGGATCGTGCGAAGCTGCTGGCGGAGCATCCTGAACTCGCGGCTCAGCTTGAGCAGTGTCTGTCGGGCATGGAGTTCATTCATCGGGCCTCGGCATCTTCGGGCACGCCGGGCGTACCGCCACAACTCGGCGACTTCAGAATCGTGCGCGAGGTTGGACGTGGCGGAATGGGAGTGGAGTATGAAGCCGAGCAGATTTCGCTAAAGCGCGGAGTCGCCTTGAAGGTCCTGCGTTTCGGAGCCGCGGCGGACGCCGAAGCGATGCAGCTGGAAGCGCCGGGGATCGTGTCGTTCTTGAAGCTGCCCGAAGACAAAGAAGCGTGGAAGGTGTTGCCGGCTCAGACGGACGTCTTCGCGTGGCAGCAGGTGCTGGAGTGGTTCAAACCGGGTTGGTGGCGAAACGGGGCACCACCGCGGGTCGTGCGGCCGATGCGTGATCTCAACGGCGACGGCGTGGAAGACGTGATTTGGTCCGCGCCGCAGTCGGCTCAATTGCAGGTCGATGGATATCGTCCGGGGCCTTCGATTCCGAACCCGCCGGTGTTGTTGTCGGCGTCGGGCAAGGATGGTCAGCCGCTGTGGTTTCGCCCGCAGGATTCCAAAGGCGCGGCGTGCCGATTGGGAAACTGATCCGGTGTGGGCTGGCGATGCCATCGTGTCTGTCGTGCGAATTGGTCCAGGATTCGAATCGCGGATCGAAGCCGTGTCACCGACGACGGGAGAATCGTTGTGGCGGCACAATGCCGGAGCGGTTGGTTCGGCGTGGATCGCGACGGCGACGATCGACGGACGGGCGAGCGTCATCGCGATCATTCAAGACCGTGTGTTCGTGCTCGATGCGGCGACTGGCGAATCGAAGCTGGGGACGCCCGGCTATCTGCATTGGAACGAAGCGGGAAAGATCGTCGTGAAGCCGGAAGACAGCACGGGGCTTCACAAAGGCAATGTGCTGCTCGCCGACGTGCGATTCGCGGAGCTTGATGGCGACGGCGTGCCCGAAGCGCTGCTGTCAGTTTTCGTCGAAGATCGCCGGGTCGATGTTGTCGCGTTGTCGTTGGCGCGGCGCGAAGCGTTGTGGCAGGTCGAATCGAGCGTCAATGTCGGACCGCATGATCCGTTTCAAGGATCGTTGCCGTGGCCGTTCGTCGCGGACTTGGAGGGCGATGGTCGTCCGGAAGTGATCGTGCCGAATCACCTCGGCTACCAAATTCGATCGTGGACCGGCTGCCGAGTCCTCAACGGCGCGACGGGCGAGTTGCGTTGGGAGCGGCGATACCCGCTTCGTGTCGCCGGCAAAACAACTGGCTGCGACCGGATCAATACTCCGTCGGCCCGGACCTCGACGGCGACGGGCAGCGAGAATTGATCGTTGCGTCGATCCGCAGCGAGTACGGCCCGCGTCAGGTGGGGCAGATCGCGAGTCATCATTACGAGGAAATTTTTCTGTACGTCGATGCGTTCTCTCTGGTTGATCCGCGCGGGTGTGCAACGAAAAGAACTCGGCTGGTGGCGCGGAGTGTTGATCGTTGCGGGCGTGGCGCTCTGCACGACCAGCCTGATCGTCTTTCGTTTCGCGCCTCCAGGAGCTGTCTGGCGTGATGTGCCGTTCCTGCTGCCGCTGGTGATCGGCGCGGCCGCGCTTCCCGGACTCGTCTGGATCGCGACACTATTTCGGAATCTGTTCGCAGGCGAATGGCGTCGGCTCACCTGGCTGCTCGGTGGCTCGCTGCTTGCCGCTGTGGCGCTGGCGGGGTTCATCCTGTCGCTGACGGCCTCGCAGAAGCCGCCCGAACAACACTACTCGTGGCACGCCTGGTGGTTCATCCTGCTCTTCGGAGCACACGCTGTCGGCGCGCTGTTGATCGTGTGGAACGTGTTCGGCCCCGGCGTGCTCTGGCTGTGGCGGAGATTCGGGAAGCGACGACGTCGATCATCTCTCAACCCAGCCTCGTCATGACCAATCTCCGTGTCCGCTGTGCCTCTGTGTTTCAAAAAACGCAAAACACAGAGGCACAGAGGGCACGGAGTGAAACAGGAGAGCTTGTCACCTTGCCGGCGGAACCCACATTCGCGGAACGGCTCAACCAGGCCCGTGGCGGCGACAGGTCCGCGCAGGGGGACTTGTTACGTCGGTTCGAGCCGTGGCTGCGACTCCTGGCGCGCGTGCAGCTCGAAAGCCGCTTCGCCGCGAAGTTCGATGCGTCGGACGTTGTGCAGCAAGCGCTGCTCGAAGCGGTCAGGGCGTTTCCGCAGTTTCGCGGTTCGACCGAAGCCGAACTGACCGCGTGGCTGCGGCAGATTTTGGCGCACGCGTTGGCTCACGAGATTCGTCGCTACCACGGCACGGCCAAACGGGACATCACGCACGAAGTGTCGCTCGACGCCGAACTCGCACGATCATCGCAACGACTCGGCTCGCTGCTGGCCGATCCCGGACCGTCGCCCAGCGAGCAAGCGGCACAGCGCGAATTGGACGTGGTTCTGGCCGACGCTCTCACGCAACTGCCCGACTACTACCGGGAAGTGTTGATCCTCCGGCACCTCGAAAACCTGCCGCACGGCGAGATCGCCGCACGCATGAACCGTTCGCCTGGAGCCGTGCGCATGCTCTGGGTGCGGGCGCTGGCGGCGTTGCGCGAGGCCTGTGGCCGGGAATCCGCCGCATCCCGGGGCCAGTGCCCGGGAGCGCCCAAGTTGATCACCTTGTCGTCAGTTACCGAATGCGAAGAGGTGGTTGTCCGTGCGCACGTAGAGGCGGCCGCCGGCAATGGCCGGAGTTGCTCGAATCGGTTCGCCCAGGTCGTTGCGGGCGAGGACCTCGAACTGATCGCCGGCCCGGATGACCGTGACCACGCCGCGATCGGACGCCGCGTAGACCTTGCCGTCGCCGCCAACCGGCGAGGCGTAGTAGCCGCCGCCCGCGCCCAACCGCTGTTGGTACATGAGCCGGCCGGTGTGCGAGTCGCGACAACTGACGATGCCCCCATTGCGCACGAGATACACGCGATCGAGATAGCAGAGCGGCGACGGCACCTCGGGCACGCCGCGAGTCTCGCGCCAGACTACGTGCGACTTGGTCACGTCGCCCTCGCCGTCCAGCCGCACGGACATGACCAGCACGTTGAACTCGGCGGGCCAGCGGGTCATTTCGGCGACAAGTTCGTTCCACTCGCGCCGGTCGAGCGAGCCGTCTTTGTTCTTGTCCACGCGGCCGAAGAACCAGCCGCCGAGCGCGACGTCGCCCGCGTCGTCGGATGCACCGCGCTTGACGACCAGGAAGTCGGCCGGAATCTCGGCGCGAGCGATCATGCCGTTCTCGTCCTTGTCGTGGTCCTTGGCGAAGACATCGAACGCCGGCGGCCGGACCACGTTGTCGCCCTCGCCGAACTCGTCGGCTGCGCTGACGATCAGCCGATCGCCTACGGCCACGGGCGTACTGATTGGGAACGGCGGCATGCCGGTGATCCACCATCGTTCGCTACCGTCGGCGAGGTTGTACGCTACCAGTCGTTGGCCGCCGAGCACGACAATCTGGTCGGAGTCATTGTGTCGCACGTGCACGGGAGTGCACCAACCGCGCTGGAACGAAACGCGATCGCGCTTCCAGACCGTTTGGCCGGTGCGGCGATCGACGGCCAGCAAGTACGAATCGCCCTGTTGATCGACGTTCAGCACCACCAGGTTGCCCGCGACGATCGGCGACGCCGCGGTGCCAAACGGCAGGCGGGGCGTCGGCAGCGGGTGAACCCATCGCTGCTTTCCATCGAAGTCGTAGCACACCAGTCCGAACGAACCGAAGTAGACGTAGACGGCGTCGCCGTCGCTGGCGGGCGTTGGCGTCGCCGGGCTGTTGATTTCGTGGACTTTCTCGATCGACTGGGCGGTCGTTGGCCGCTGCCACAGGATTTGGCCGGACTGCCGGTTAATGCATATGGTCTGCAGCTCACCACTCATCGAGTCGAAACCAGTAACGAAGACGCGGTCGCCCCAGACACAAGGCGACGAGCAGCCGCGCGGCAGCCGCACCTTCCACGCGAGGTTGCTGGTCGGTCCGAAATCGACCGGCAGCGGCCTGGCATCAGTGGTCACGCCGCGTCCGCTCGGCCCGCGAAACTGTGGCCAGTTGCCGTCGGCGGCAGTCACATCAAGCGTTGCAACACAAGCGAGTACAGGGACAGCAAGGGTGGGGAAACGGAACATCACGTCGGCTCCATGACTCGGTGCAAAGCGAGACGGCGATCACTATACCGACGGCGGCGGCTGAGAGCCACGCGAGCGAGTAGGGGCGCGACGTGCCTGTTGCGTGGTTTGTCGATGCTGGTCGCGAGACTGAACTGTCATCTACCGAACCAGCTCCCGCCGATCAGACCGTGCGAGGGCGCCGGTGTATGGTTTTCCCTCAATCACCAAACTCAATCGCCCGTGAAACGTCCGCGGTCCGCTCAGCAAGGGGTCGCTGCCCACGAAGCGCGAAGACGTGCCGGTTGGATCGGTCGGCAGCGGCGAAGCGTCGAGTCCGATTTGATACGGCTGCTTCTCGACGAGCAGATTGAGCACGGCATGTTGCTGGTGAATCGGAGACGCCTTGTGCCCTGACTCGTCGAGCAACAGGAGCGTGACGCTGCCATTGGTCTTGTCGATGGATAGCTCGGCGTGGAACTCGTGCTCACCCAGAGTGATTAACGGCCCGCCGCTCGGTCCGATGTGCGTGTGGTCTTGGGCTGAGTCGAGTGGGTCGTCATGAACGTCGCCGTGGTCGTGAGCGCGATGGCACAACTCACCGCACTTCGACTCGATCCAGTGGTCCATATGATCGCAGCCCGACCAGAGGATTAGGCTGAACACCACCGCGCCAACATACGCGCCTCTTCTGGTTACTGGATACATGTACTCTTCCCTCGCCTTGTCAAGCCGCCTGCGGTCGATGGGCGGCGGCCTACGATTCGTCGCCGCTTCACCTTCATCAATGAGTTACCTTGCGGCCACGAGTTTCAGCGACGCTTCATCGAGGGCTATTTCCGCCGGATCGTCCTGCACATATTGTTCGGCAGCCCGGCGGCCGAAGCGGTAGAAAATCGCCGGCCGGACGAGGAACTCGAGCGCCGTGCTGGTGACGAGCCCGCCGAGAATGACGGTGGCGACGGGATAGAGAATCTCCTTGCCGGGCTCGCCCGCCGCGAGGACGAGCGGCACGAGTCCGATGCCCGCCGTCAGAGCGGTCATCAGCACGGGGGCGAGCCGTTCCTTGCCCGCACGTTCGATCATTTCGGCACTGAAGAATTCTCCTTCGTGTTTCATCAGGTGTAGGTAGTGGGCCATGAGTAGGATGCCGTTGCGCGAGGCGATGCCGCCCAGTGAGATGAAGCCGACCAGGCTTGCGACAGTCAGCGATTGACCGGTGAGTACGAGGGCGGCAACGGCGCCGACAAACGCGGTCGGAAGGCACACGAGAATCTGAAGGGCCAGGGCGCCGGAGCGGAAGAGCGTGTAGAGGACCATGAACATGCCGGCCAGCGAGATTAGGCTCAGGAGTCCGATGAGGCGCGTGGCCGATCGTTGGCTCTCGAACTGGCCGCCGTATTCGATGAAGTAGCCGGTGGGGAGCGACGACTGGATCGGCGCGAGCCGGGATTGTATGTCTTCGACAACGCCGCCCAGATCGCGCCCGCTTACGTTGCACTGTACGACGATGCGACGGCGGACGTTTTCGCGATTGATCGTGTTCGGCCCGCCGGCGCGGGTCACGTCGGCTACGGCATTGAGTGGAATGCGCCCGCCGCCGGGCACGTCGAGCGACAGCCGCTTCAGCCGTTCCAGGTCTTCGCGGTAGGGATCATCGAGCCGAACGACGAGGTCGAAGGTCTGCTGGCCGAGCAGCACCTCGGAAACAGTCTTACCCTGCATGGCGGTCTCGACGAACTCATTGACAAACTGCGAGTGCATGCCGTAGCTGGCGAGCTGGTCGCGACGGAGTTTGATCTGGAGTTGCGGGATGTCGATCTGCTGTTCAACGAGCAGGTCTTTGATGCCAGACACACCGGCGATCGCGGCCTTCATCTCGTTTGCCTTTCTGCGCAGCACGTCGAGGTTGTCGCCGTAGAGCTTGATGCCAACCTGGGCCTTCACGCCGGACAGCATGTGCGAGATCAGGTGTTGCAGCGGCTGTTCGACCGCGATCACGATGCCAGGGATTTCCGCCAGTTCGTTGCGGATGTCGTCGAGGATTTCTTCGCGCGTGCGAGCGGCTTCGGGCTGGAAACTGACGATGATCTCTGACGTATGCACACCCTCGGCGTGTTCATCGAGTTCCGCGCGGCCCGTGCGGCGACCGAATGTTTGCACGCCTGCGACCTTCTTCAGCCGCTCGTCGACCATCCCGGCGATCTTGTTCGACGTTTCGAGCGACGTGCCGGGCGGCAGCAGCACGTTCACTTGCGCGCTGCCTTCGTTAAACGCCGGCAGAAAGTCGCGGCCGAGTCCGGCGAACGTCGCCACGCCAATCAAGACAAGGATCGCCATCCCCGTCAGAACGGGCCGCGGATGACGAATGCCGAAGCGGATGATCGGACCGGCCGTTCGCTTGAGATTTCGCAGAACCCAGCCGTCTTTCTCGCCGTGCATCACATTCGCCTGCGGCAGCAGCAAATAGGAGAGCACCGGCGTGACGGTAAGTGACACGAGGAGCGAGGCGAGAATCGAAACGATGTAGGCGACTCCCAGCGGCGTGAACAGCCGGCCTTCCATGCCGGAGAGTGCGAAGAGCGGGATGAAGACGAGCACGATGATGATCGTGCTGAAGACGATCGAGTTCCGCACCTCGGCGGACGCTTGGAAAACGACGAGCAGCGCGGGCTTTGGGTGTGGCGAGTGTCGGTTCTCGCGCAGGCGGCGAAAGATGTTCTCGACGTCCACGATAGCGTCATCGACCAGTTCGCCGATCGCGACCGCAAGGCCGCCCAACGTCATCGTGTTGATGGACATTCCGAAGAGCTTGAAAACCAGTCCCGTGACCACGATGGACAGCGGGATCGCGGTGAGTGTGATGAACGTGGTGCGTAAGTTGAGCAGAAACAGGAACAGGATGATGCAGACCAAGATGCCGCCGTCGCGCATCGCCTCGATGACGTTGTGAATGCCACGGTCGATGAAGGACCGCTGCTGGTACACATCCGGGTTGATGCGAATGTCGTCGGGCAGCGACGGTTTCAGGTCCGCCAGTGCTTTCGTAATCTCGTCGGTCAGCTTGCGAGTGTCCGCGCCGGGTTGTTTCGAGATCGTTAGGATGACCGCCGGCGAGCCGTTGACTGCCGCCTCGCCGCGTTTCACTTGAGCGGCTTCCACGACGCGAGCGACTTGTTGCAACAGCACGGGGCGGTCGGGGTTCGGTTTCACGACCACGTCTTCGAGTTCGCTGATGGCCTTGAGTCGCCCGATCGACCGCACCAGATATTCATTCGGTCCCATGTTGAGGTAGCCGCCGGTCGCGTTTGCGTTACTCGCAGACAGGGCCTGTTCGACTTCATGCAGCGTGACGCCGTAGGTCAGCAGGCTGTCGGGGTTGACCAGCACCTGGAATTGTTTTCGGCCGCCGCCCATCGTGATCACTTGCGCGACGCCGGGGATCGTGAGCAGCCGCTGGCGCACGACCCAATCGGCCAGCGTGCGGACCTCAATCGGGTTCGTCTTGCCGTTCTCGCTCCACATACCGACGAGCATGATCTGGCCCATGATGGACGAGATGGGAGCCATTTGCGGCCGAATGCCCTCGAGCAAGCGGTCAGCGGCCAGCGCAAGTTTCTCGGCCACGACTTGTCGGGCGATGTGAATTTCAGTCGACCAGCCGAACTCCACGTTGATGACGGATAAGCCGATTCCCGACGAGCTGCGCACTGCTTGAACGCCGGTCGCGCCATTCAAAACGGACTCCAGCGGAAACGTGACGAGCGTCTCGACTTCCTCCGGCGCCATTCCCGGCGCCTCAGTCGTCACGGTCACACGCGGCCGGTTCAAGTCCGGGAACACGTCGATCGGAAGGTGGTACAGTTCATAGCCGCCGTACCCCAGCGCGACGAGCGACAACGCAATGATCAGCAGCGGATGCCGTAGCGAGAAGCGAATGATTTCATTGAGCATGGCCCCTCCGTTCGGCCGCAGCGTCTAAATGGCTTTGCGTGATTCTGGGAGTCCGCAGGGACAGTAGCCCGACGCGCCAGCGAGGGACCGGGCCTGATTTCTTGTGATTTCGCCATGTGCTCCCTCGCTGGCGCGTCGGGCTACTGTCCCA
>Ga0185317_100032_pt1 | contig 65601 bp, 61 predicted proteins | sample DevilsHole_FD_128020 | JGI IMG/M metagenome (GOLD analysis project Ga0185317, IMG submission 128020) | Groundwater microbial communities from Devils Hole, Nevada to study Microbial Dark Matter (Phase II) - Devils Hole (SPADES assembly)... | ecosystem: Environmental > Aquatic > Deep subsurface >...
CGTTCACACAGACTTGCAGGAACCGCGCGACATGTTTCGTGACCCAGCGCATGCGTGTACTCCCTTTGATCAGTGGCCAGTGGTCAGTTGTCAGTGATCAGTTGTCCGAAGACGTTCGACGCCAGCAGGGCGTCGAGCGACGCACAGAGTATCTGGCTGCGATTGCTTCAAGATCAAACCCACCCGCACGCCCGGCAGGATACCCGCGCCGAGATGGGACTTCAAGTACCCGATTAGGACAGTAAGACAGATCTGTCTGCCCTACTTAGGGCGGTGACTTCCGTTTGAAACCGCGCGGCTACGGCCGCGACTCTCTTGAACCCCTCCGAACGCTCGTCTACCATCGGCGGCGAAGGAGGTCTGATGGCGCTGGAGTGGACAAGGCTGCGCGAGATCATTGAGTCGCATAGTCGGTTTCTCATCACTACGCACGTTCGGCCCGACGGCGACGCGCTCGGATCGGAACTGGCGATGGCCGCGCTGCTGGCCCAGAAGAACAAGCAGTTCTGTATCGTGAACGCCAGCTCGATGCCGCCGCGGTACAAATTCATGGATCCGAGCAGGTTGGTCCGCCACTTCCCGAAGGAGACCACCACGGCTCAGTTGGACGCGGTCGAGGTGGTGCTGATCCTGGATACAAGCTCGTGGGTGCAGCTTGGCACGATGGCCGATTTCGTGCGCGGCACGGGCGCGAAGAAGGTCATCATCGATCACCACGTCAGCGAGGACGACATGGGTGCCGAAGTGTTCAAGGACACGGCGGCCTCGGCCTGCGGCACGTTGGTGGCCGAGGCGGTCGACCCGTTGAGCTGCACGATGACCACTCAGGTCGCCGAGCCGCTGTTCGTGGCGATCGCGACCGACACGGGTTGGTTTCGATTCAGCTCGACCGACGGTCGCACTCTGCGGATCGCCGCCCGACTGATCGAGGCGGGCGTTTCCGTGGACCGGTTGTATCGCGCGATCTACGAGGAAGGGACGCTTGCTCGACTGCGGTTGCTCGGGCACACGTTGGAGTCGATGCGGGTCGTGTGCAACGGGCGCGTGGCGTACAGCGTGGTTCGGCTGGCCGATCTGGTCGCGAGCGGGGCCGTTCCGCAAGACAGCGAAGACTTGGTGAACTACACACTGTCGATGAACGGCGTCGAACTGGGTCTATTGTTTGTCGAGCAGCAGTCGGGTTCGGTGAAGGTGAGCTTTCGGGCGAAGGGCGGAATTGATTGCAGCGAGATAGCCGGGCGGTTCGGCGGTGGCGGCCACCGCGCGGCGGCGGGCGCGACGCTCGACGAGCCGATCGCACAGGCGGAGCTGCGCGTGCTGCGGGCGGTGGAGTTGCTGATCGCGTCTCGCTCCTGACGCAGCCCCGTTCACCGCGTCTACAGCCGGCGGATGTGGAACCCGCCGTCCACGTTTATCACCTCGCCGGTGCTGAACGGAAACGCGTCCTGCACGATGGCGGCGACGGCCTTGGCCACGTCGCCAGGCTGGCCCCAGCGGCGAATGGGCGTGAGGCCGTCGGCGATGAGCCGGTCGTACTTCTCGCGCACCGGAGCGGTCATGTCGCTGGCGATGACGCCGGGTCGCAACTCGAACACCTGGATGCCGTGTTCGGCAAGTCGCTCGGCGAACAGCCAGGTCATCATGGTCATGCCGGCCTTGGCCACACAGTATTCGCCGCGGTTGGCCGACACGGCGTAGGCCGAGACCGACGAGATATTGATGATCTTGGGCCGGTCGAGCACGCCGGTCGTCTTCAAGCGGATCATCTCGCGGGCGACGCGTTGGCTCAGGAAGTACGGACCCTTCAGATTGATGGCCAGGATGCGGTCCCAACTTTCTTCGGTGGCGTCGAGCAGGTCGGTGCGCTCGGCGACGGGCACGCCGGCGTTGTTGACGAGCACGTCAATCCGGCCAAACGCGGCGAGCGTCTCCTGCACCAGCCGGTCGCGGTCGGCGGCGGAACTCACGTCGGCACAGATCGCTTGGCCGCATCCGCCCGCCGCATTGACCCCGGCGACCGTCTCGCGCGCGGCCGGCCCGTTCCGAACGTAGTTCACCACGACGCCATAACCCAGCGATCCGAGCTCGAGCGCGATGCCGCGCCCGATGCCCCGACTCGAACCAGTAACCAGCGCTGTTCGTAGACCGTACACGGCGACCCTCCAAGCGGTAGGGCCTTATTTCAATCGTGACGACCGTGAACGACCAGCACATTATTGGTTCGGCGTCGGCCTCGCGGGGTTTTCGCCCGGCCGCGGGCTTGACCGGCCGCTGCCGCGACTCTAGCATCGACCGGGTTACATACCGCGCTGCGGACAGCTTGCCGCGACGCGGCGCACCCTGTTGGGTTCGCCACAAACAAGTTCTCCTGCTCTTATTCTTGGATTGACACCGTGACAGAAGAAAAACCACCCGAGTCCGCGCTGCCCGCCGACAACTCCAGCCCCGCCGACGCCGCAAGTGCGGAACAGCAGCCGACCGCGGACGCGGCGCCTGCCGAGCCGCCGCCGCCCGAACCGCTCACACCCGAGCGGCTCGCGGCTGAAAACCGGCGCAACGACCTGTTCATCATCGGCGGTGTCATCGTAGTCGCGTTTCTGATGGGCGCGTTCAAGATCAACGACCCCATGCTGTGGGTGCACTTGAAGTCGGGGTCCGTCATCGCCCAGCAGGGGATTCCGGACAAGGACCCATTCTCGTACACCGCGGCCGATCGTCGTTGGGTGAACTCGCAGTGGCTGTTCGACTGGGCTTTATACCGCGTAGAGTTGGCGGAGAGTCGTTCGCGGGTGTTGCATCTCGCGGATGAGTACCAGCAGCTTCTGGAGGATTCGCGAAAGCCGAAACTGGACGAAATGGGGCGCGACACGAACAAGCCGCTGCCGAAAGAGACGTTGACGTCGTTCGATCGCGCACTGGCCGAATTGCGTGATTCCGCGACCAAGAGTGACTCGGCCGCAATGCGACTCGCCGCGGAACGCATGGCGGAGGAAGTGCGGCGAGCGGGCCTGAAGGCTGCGCCCGACGATCCCCTCACGGGCCAACCGTCATTCCGGGCCATCGCTCGTTATCAATCGCCTGGCGGCGGCGGACTGATCAAGTTGATGTCGCCGGTCGTTCTCAAGTGTGTGTTGCTGGCGGCGGCTGCGGGTGTGCTTCTGTTTGTTCGTCGGCCCGAGTCGACGTTCTGGTGGACGTCGGTCGTGACCGTCGCAACGTTGGTAGGAATGAGCGACCGCTTGACCCTCAGCCCCGAGGTGTTCAGCTTATTCTTCCTGGCGATAGTCTTTTGGATTCTCTGGCAATTCGACAGTGGCCGACCGGGACGAGTCTGGCTGCTTGTTCCTCTCGAATTGGTCTGGGTCAACCTGGACGGCCTCTTCGCTATCGGTCTGTTGCCGCCTGTTATTGTGCTCCTGTGCAACTTAGTGAGTCGCACTCGCGCGGCAGATTTGGGCACGTTGGGTGCGGCCGTCGCCGCGAGCATTGTGGCTACGCTGGTGAACCCATTTCACGTATTGGTTTGGGGGCAATCGTTCTCTTGGATCGCAACCATGCTCGGTCGGTTGGACTTTGTGGCGGCGTCACTGGGGACGGTGTGCGGCCTAGACGCCGAGTGGATCGACCGCGCGCTGGAGCGCGGCAGTGACTTGATCACGATCGCGCCAGACTTGGCCCCGCCCTTGAGTCGCGCTCTGACGACGGCCGTCGCAGTCCCCGCGATCAGAAGTCGGTCCAGTGTACTCGCGGCCTACCTGCCAATGATGGTCACCACAGCGTTGATTGTGCTGGCGATCGTGTCGAGTTTCATGAATCGTCGCGCGATACCGAAATCGCGCGTGGTCGTCCTGGTGGTGTTCACCGGCCTGTTCTTGGTGGCGTACCGTTTCGTCGGGTTGGCTGCCCTGGCGGCGGGTGTAACGCTCTCGCTGAACGGCCAGGAGTGGTTTGTGCGCCGGTTTGGCGAGGAGACTCGCATCACGCGCGGTTGGCTAGTCTGGTCGCAGGGAGGCCGGGCCGTTACGGTTGCAGGTTTGGCGGCTCTGGCCTTCGCCGCGATAACCGGCTGGATCGGCGCGGGCGCTTCCAGCACGTTTGGTTTTGGAATTCGTTGGGCAGGCATTGACCTGGATGCGGCCCGGTTGCTGCGGGCAGCGAACCTGAAGGGGCGAGCGATCAACACAGTGCCACTTCAAGGCAATCTGCTCATCTGGGCCAACTATCCCAACCAAGTCTATGTCGACGGCCGAGCCTCTTTGCACCGTCCGCTGCTCGACGAGTTCACAACTCTGAAGTTGGCATTGCGCGACGATGACAAGCGCGCCTGGCAACCCGTGTTGGACAAACACAGCGTCAGCCACGTCTTGTTGAACCTGGGATTGCAGGCCGATCGGGTTACGTTTCGTCGCACGTTCGGCGCCATGCTTGGCAGCAAGGACTGGAAACTAGTGCATCTGGATTCAACGCATGCGGTTTTTGGTCGCGTCGATTTCCCCGTTGATCACCCGCTTGCATCAGACGCGGCGTGGTTTCGACAAAACACTTTTGATCCAACACGATTGGCATTCAAGACGAACTCCGAACGTCTGCCCGATCCGCCCCCACCGGTTACGCCCCCGACGTTCGTTGATCGCCTTTGGCGGACGCGCCGCACCGCGCTGGGTCAAAGCGAACTCGCTGATCACCTGCTCGATCCGCGACTGGTCGCCGGCAGCGAGTCATCCGAGAAACCGCAATTGCAGCCCGAGAACTGTCTGCTGGCGGTGCGTGCGGCTCGCAGGCAAATAGCCAACGAGGAGCGCGTCTCATCTAGAAGCTACGCCGCGCTAAGTGACGCCTACTTTTTCTTGTTCAACATGGAACTCGCCACGGGGCAGCAACCCGACGCCCACGACATCAGACGCCTTGAGTTGTTGGCGGCGTTGCACCAGCTCGTAACCGCCAACCCAACACACGTGCTGGGTCGCTTGCACCTGGCCTTTCGATACCTCACCCTGAACTTCATTGATCTGGCCGACGAGCACTTGGATGTCGCCATCAACCTGCTGCCTGAAGAGGCCGTGGTACCCATCTTGATGGAGGGCGGACAGGTCCAGAACGTAGCGAAGACCGACCTGATCGGTATTTCAGAACGTCTGAAGATCAATATCGAGCGCGTGAAATCCGACATGATTCAGTTGGGTACTGAGCTGAACAGTCCGGGAATGCGAGTCAACTACTACTTGCAACGCGGCTGCCCCGGGCTGGCGATCCAGGAGTTGACCGAGGCCGTAGCCCTGTCGCTTGGCAGCGGCGACGCCTCGCCCATGCTGGCGGACCTGTACATTCGAACCGGCCAGGCGGGCGACGTCGATCGAGGCGCCGAGCGCGAGTTGCGCAGCATCGAAGGTACGGCGGGTGAAAGGCCTGGAGTGCTCGATGAGATGTGGGGCAAGGTGAAACTCATGCAGGGCGACTACGAAGCCGCCAAGACGTTTTGGGAAAAGGCCATTGCCGAAACCCGCCACACGATGATCAAAGACATGATCAGCATCGCCGTCGGCGGAATCCGCCACGGCGGCGTGTTGAACATGGCGCTGGAACCGTTCGATCGCGTCGACGACGCCGACCGGCAGGCGCGGTTGGAATTCCAACTCGGAATGCTGCAACTCGAAGCCGGCGAGCCGAACGAATCGCTGCGGCACTTCGAACAATCGCTTGCCGTGCGCAACGACGCGCCGTATCGACCGCTCATTGGCTTCTACATGGAGGCGATCAGCGGCAAGAAACTGGAACCGCTCCCCGAACCACCAAAGGAGGACGAGGCCGCCGGCGCCGGAACCGAGCCCGCCAAGTCGGAGTCCGCGAAGGACCCGCCTCCGGGAGAACAGTCGAAACCAGCGAAGCCCGCCGAACCGTCAGGTGCGGAGCCGGCCAAAAAGGACAAGACAAGCCAACCCGATCCGGCCGATGCGGCGCCAGCGAAGAACGACAAGTAGAGTCGCGTTGTTCGCTGTGTACCACACGAGCTAGAATCGTGGGCAGGAATGGACTTCGTTGTTCATGGGGACATGACCGTGAGTTCCGCGACAATCACCATCCCGTCGAAGAAGACTCGAACGGTTCCGGAAGTCGAAGAGAAGAACCACACGAAGCGACAGCCGCCCTATCACGTCATACTGCTCAACGACGACGATCATACCTACGAATACGTCATCGAAATGCTCATGAGCCTTTTTGGCTATCCGGTCGAAAAGGGTTTCCAGTTGGCCAAAGAGGTGGACACGGCGGGACGGGTGATATTGCTCACCACGACCAGGGAGCACGCCGAGTTGAAGCAGGACCAGGTGCACGCCTATGGGCCTGACAAACGCTTGCCTCGCTGCAAGGGATCGATGTCTGCCGTGATCGAGCCGGCCGAGTAGGAGACTGAACTGGCATGAGCGCGCCCAAGTACCAACTGTTTCAGGTCAACGAGCAGGACGGGGTGCCGGTTCTGACGCTGCTCCTGTCGGAACTTCGCACCGACACGACCGTACGCAAGCTGGAAGAAGAGCTGGAACAGTACCTCCGCGATAGTGCGGCCAAGCGACTGGTGGTCGACATGTCTGCCGTACATTACGTGTCGAGCAGCGGGTTGCGGGCCTTGATTGGGTTGCGCAAGCGTTTGCGTGAGGTGGGGGGTCGATTCACGATGTGCGGCGTTCACGCTTATGTGGCGGATGTCTTCAAGACGACGCGCCTCTTCAGTGCATCGTTTGACTATCTCGACGATCCGGCCGCCGCGGTTGCGGCCCTCAAGTCTCCTCCATCGCCGTAGCCGTCGGGCATGAACCGATCACCAAGGCACTGGCCGCTGCGGACCGTGGCGCTGGCGGGGCTCGCCGCGTGCGCGGGCGCCACGCTCATGCTGGCGACGCATCGCAGCACCGACCCGGTGATTGGTTCGCTGTCGCCGATCGCGGCTATTGCGATGATGCTGGCCCTCGCCGGAGCTGTCGCATCGGCATGCTTCATGTTCGCTTCGCCCAACAGGCTCGCCCGATTCGCTGCGTGGTTCAGCGTTCAGTCGGCTCCGCTCCGCATCACGCCGCCCAACGGATCGCCGCGTGTGGGCACGCTGCTCGGCATCCTGGCCCTAGCAACCTACGCTTTCATCGGCGTCCGGATGCTGTGTGCTCAGTCCCCGCCCGGAAACGACGAACTCGACTACCTCCGCGTCGCAGCCGAAATGCGAGAGATGGGGCTGGCCGAGTTCACTCGCAGGCTGTGGTTGGGAACGTACGGCGAGGCGAACCGTCATCCGCTCTATCCACTGCTGCTCGTTCCTGTCCAGAGTTTCGCGGCGGCCCGGTGGCTGTCGTTCGGCCTCGGCCTCGTGCCACTCGGCGTGGTGTGGTGGCTCGGCGTGCGGTCGGCCGGCTGGTTGGCGGGCGGTGTCGTAGCTGTGTTGCTCGCCACCAACAGCGTGTGCTTGCAGTCGGCAACCATCGTCGCGTGCGAGATCATACTGCTCACGTGGACGGTGCTCGCGTGGTTTACGGCCGCCGGCGCGTTCAGGACGTCGTCGCGGATACCGGTTCAAGCGGTAGCGGTCGGCGGCTGGTTGGGCCTCGCGTACTTGACGAAGGCGTCGGCGCTGTTCCTGGTGGTCGGCTTCGTGATCGCGAGTATGTCGCTGGCAAGGCTGCGACGCTGGAGTTGGCTTGCGATGGTTGGTTTCGCGGTCTTGGCGAGTCCGCTCATCGCGCGAAACGTGCAGGCGTTTGGCGACCCGCTGTACAGCTACAACACTCGGTTCCTGTTTGCCGACAGCTTCGACGAAGGCGTGCGGATGGACTTCCGCGGCACGTGGTCGGCTGCGCGGGATTACGTCGGCTCGCACTCGGCGAGCGAGATAGCCGGTCGAGCGTTGTCCGGACTGGGCTGGGAAGGGCTCATTCTGCTGCGAAGCCTCGGGCCGGCGACGTGCGGCGAGAGTCGTCCGCTCGTCGGCATGGTCGTGCTGCTGGCGGCGTGCGTCGGGGTGATCGGGTCGGATCGGCGCGAGGTCGGTCTGTTGGCCGTGTGGCTGGCGATGTTCTACGGCTTCTTCGCCTGGTACGTACCGATTGCAGCGGGCGACCGATTCCTGGCGCCGCTCGTGCCTCCCCTGCTCTTCTATTCCGGCCGCGGCGTTGTCGCGCTCGTCGCCGCTTCGGCGACGCCCGATCGCGTGACTCGGCGGGTGGTGGTTGTGGCGCTGCTCTGGTGCGTTACGATCGCGCTGCTCGGACTGCGTCAGCGAGGAGTCGAAGCCAACGACGCAGCGATCCACTCGATGATCCGATCGGCGGCGAGTTCCTTCGCGCCCTGAAACTCCAGGCCCGGCACGTCCGCACGCGCGATGAGTTGAATGCTTGTGTCGGCCGACTCCATGGCGTCGGTGCGGTTCACGATGATCGCGTCGCAGAGCTTGGCGGCCATCTTTGCCCGTGCCCGCTCAACGAGGTCCGTCGTCTCTACGGCAAATCCGACGGTCCACTGGTGGGTCTTGCGGCGACCGAGCTCCGCCAGGATGTCAGGGTTGGGTACGAGTTCCACTCGCAAGGCGTCGGCCGTGCGGTGGATTTTTCCGACGACACGCTGGGCCGGTCGATAGTCGGCGACAGCGGCGACGGCAATGACGCCGTCGACTTGCTGTAGAAGTCCGAGGCAGGCGTCGAACATTTCGAGCGCGGTCGTGACTCGCCGCAGCTCGGCGCCGGCCGGCGGCGGCAGCGACACGGGGCCGGTTACAAGCGTTACCCGCCATCTACGCGCGATCGCGGAGGCGGCGAGCGCGTAGCCCATGCGGCCACTCGATGCGTTGGTGATGAACCGCACGTCGTCGAGGTGCTCGCGCGTCGGTCCGGCGGTGATCAAGACGTGCATGGCTTGGGCAGCCGATCTTCGATCGCCTGCAGAATCCTCTCGGGAGTGGCCATGCGGCCCGCGCCGATCTGGCCACAACTCAACCAGCCTTCGTCGGGTTCAACGATCGTCATGCCGTCTTGGCGCAACTGGGCGACGTTGCGCTGCACCGCAGGCTTGGCCCACATCTCGCAGTTCATGGCCGGGGCCAATATCACCGGTGCGGTCGTGGCGAGAACGATGGTCGACAACAGATCATCGGCAATGCCGAGGGCGAACTTGGCCAGCACGTCGGCCGAGGCCGGTGCGACGCAAATCAACTGGGCGCGTTGGGCCAAGCCGATATGCTCGCCGCGATAGTGTTCGCGCGGCGAGAACAAATCGGAGTACACGGGACGACCGGTGAGCGCCTCGAACGTAGTGCGGCCGATGAATCGACGCGCGGCCCGAGTGAGGACTACCGTAACCGACGCGCCGCCCTGGACGCACTTAGACACGAGATCAGCCGCCTTGTACGCGGCGATCCCGCCCGACACGCCCACGAGCAGCTCGCATTGCCGCATGACGGGTTACTACTCATCGCTCAGGTCGACGTCGTCCATGCCGCGGTCGCCCTTCAGTTCGGCGCTCAGTGATTCGATGGTGCGGAGCTTCCCGGAAGTGTCCAGGAATATCTTGTCCTGCATGATCTCTTGGATCACGAGAGCCATCTTGTCGTGAGTGCGCAGGTCCACGAGAGGTCGGGCGCCCTTGTTCAGTGCGACCAGTCGCTTCTGAATCAGCGACGAGAGTTTGAATCGTCCACCGACCTTGTTCACGATCGCCTCTTCCTTCAGTTCTTCATACACGGGCAGTACCTCCCAAACGTTCGAGGATGTTGCGCAACTCGCCGACAGTGCGGTCGAGATCGTCGTTGGTCACCTGATAATCGTATTGTGCGGCGGCCTCCAGTTCGCGGCGCGCCGCGGCCAGTCGCCGCTCGATGTCGTCTTCGCTGTTGGTCCCACGGCGGCGAATGCGTCGCTCGTACTCGTCGATCGACCCGGCCCTCAAGAAAATCATGACGGCGGCCGGGAAGATGCTTTTTACCGCCATGCCGCCTTGTACGTCAATCTCGAGCAACACCGAACGACCGGCGGCCAGAGCCTCGTCGACCGGTTGGCGCGGCGTGCCGTACCAGTGGCCCGACACCTCGGCCCACTCGAGCAGCTTGCCGTCGCGCCGCGACCGGTCAAACTCGCTGTGGTCCATGTGGATGTACTTCTTGGCATGTTGGTCGTCGGCGCGCGGCGGGCGGGTCGTGGCCGACGGGCAGACCACAAGTTCCAGCGGCGACTCGGCGAGCAGCCGATCGATCACCGTGCTCTTGCCGCTGCCGCTCGGACCCGACAGTACAAACAACTTTCCCTTGGCTGCACTCATTCCACGTTCTGGATCATCTCACGAATGCGTTCGATCGCACCCTTCATTTCGACGGTGTGCTTGCTGATCTCGACGTCGCTTGCCTTCGATCCGATGGTGTTGACCTCGCGAAACATCTCCTGGCTGAGAAACTCCAGTTTGCGGCCGCTCGATTCCGGCTCCTCGAGTACGGCGGCGAACTGGTCCAAGTGGCTGCGCAACCGAGCGATCTCTTCGGCGATGTCGCTGCGCTCGGCGAAGATTGCCACCTCCTTGATCAGCTCAGATCGGTCGATGGCGACGTTGAACTTCGCGAGCAGCGTCTGCACGCGCTCGTGCAATCGGTCGCGGAACAGCTCGACGACCTGCGGCGCTCGCGCGGCCACGTGAGTCAAGTGTCGGCCAATGACGGCGCAGTTCTCGCTCAGGTCGCGCCGCATCGCCGTACCTTCGTCGGCCCGCATCTTGTCGAGCCGATCGGCGGCGGCCTGCACGACCGGTCCCACGCGCGGCCACAGCTCCATCGGATCGGAACTGGTCGAGTCTCCGTCCTCGACCACACCCGGAAGCGCCAGTAACTGGCCGAGCACTGTCCCAACGTCCAACTGTTTGTGGACCGCGCGCAGTTGGTCGACGTAACTTTGGATCGCGGTAGGGCTGAGGCGGAAGTCTTCGGCCGACAGTTCGCGATGGATCCGCAGCACGACCTGCACGGTGCCGCGGTTGATCCTTGCGCGGATCAGTCGGTCGATTTCCGGTTCGAAGACCCCGTAAGGCTCGACACATTTCGTACTGATCTTCAGGTACCGGTTGTTGACCGATCGAATCTCAACCGATACTTGCAGGTCGGCGTCTTCCAGTCGTGCGGACCCGAAACCTGTCATGCTCAGTAGCAAGGCGACTCCTTACGTGCATCACTCGTTGCTCTTGGTTTCCGCGGGCTTGTCGCTGGCTTTGTCTTTGTCCTCGTCGGGTTGGTCCGACCCGGGCTTCTTCTGGTCGGGCGCCGGCTCGGCCGGTTTTTCATCCGGTGTTTTGTCGTCGGGTGGCGATTTGGTTTCCGAACTCTTGTCGGGCTCGTCGTCCGACGGAGTTGGTCCACCGGACGGCGACCCATCGGTCTGTTCCTGCGAACTCGACCGTGTGACTCCGGGGTTCCTGTATGTGCCGGCCCCGCTGCTCAGATTGATAAAAGCGAGGATCATCGCGGCCAGGAACCAGACCGCAGCGGCGCCGATCGTGATGCGAGTGAACACGTCGCCAGCTCGCGTGCCAAACGCGCTGGAGCCGCCCATGCCGCCCAACGCGCCGGCCAAGCCGCCGCCGCGACCCTTCTGAATGAGGATCAACAGGATCAGGAAGATGCTGCCGATGAGCAGCACAGTGTAGAGCACGTACTGAAGGATACCCACGACTCTCTCCTTGCAAGAACTGACGTCAGGAACCAAGCACGCGCCGCGCGGCGGCCACAATGGCGAGGAACTCCGCGGCCTGCAGGCTGGCTCCGCCCACGAGCGCGCCGTCCACGTTCGGTTGGGCGAGCAACGACTCGGCGTTGGACGCCTTTACGCTGCCGCCGTACTGAATGACAGTTCGGTCGGCAAGGCTCGCATTATAGCGTTGAGTCAGAATCTTGCGTATGTGACTGTGAACTTCCTCAGCCTGTTCGGGCGTTGCGTTGCGGCCAGTGCCGATCGCCCAAACCGGCTCATAGGCGAACACCAGTCTCGCCGCCTGATCTTCGCTTAGCCCGGCGACGGCCGACAGTACCTGTGCGGCCACGACGTCATTCGTCTCGCCCCCGTCGCGCTCGCCGAGCAGTTCTCCGACGCAGACGATGGGCGCTAGTCCGGCTGCGATGACGGCCTTCACCTTGCGACGAACGACCGCATCCGACTCGCCCAGCACGTGGCGCCGCTCGCTGTGCCCAACGATGCAGTAGGTGCAGCCGAGGTCGACGAGCATCGGACCAGAGACTTCGCCGGTGAACGCCCCCTTCGCCTCGTGATACAGGTTCTGCGCCCCGAGAGCGACGGCCGAACCCTGAACCGTACGGCCGACGGTCTCCAAGTACCCAAACGGCGGGCAGAGCGCCATGGTCACGCCGGGATACGGAGCGGCGCCGTTGACGACCTCGGCGGCCAGGGCCGCGGCCTCCGCGCGGGTTGTGTTCATCTTCCAATTGCCGGCGACGAACTTTGGCCTCATCGTTGTCCTCCACACGGCGCTCCGCCAGCGGCGCTGATGGTCTGGCCCATCACCACGGCGATCTTCTGGATCTGCTGCATCACCGTGGCGTATTGTGCGGGCAACAGGGCCTGCGAGCCGTCAGACAGTGCGCGTTCCGGCCGGCTGTGTACCTCGATGTGTACGCCGTCAGCCCGCGCCGCCACCGCGGCGCACGCCAGCGACGGAATCAGGTCGGGGCGCCCCGTCGCGTGGCTTGGATCGACGATGATCGGCAGGTGGCTGAGGCCGTGTACGTTCGGCACCGCGCTCATGTCGAGCATGTTGCGAGTGGAATCCTCGAAGCTGCGTACGCCGCGCTCGCAAAGCACCACGCTCGGATTGCCCGCGGACAAAATGTACTCGGCCGACATAAGCATATCCTTCACGGTCGCACTCATGCCCCGCTTGAGTAGCACGGGCTTGCGGGTCTGTCCGACTTCATTGAGCAGGTTGAAGTTCTGCATGTTGCGTGCGCCGATCTGGAACATGTCGGCGTAACGATCGATCAGCTCAACCTGGCGCAGATCCATGACCTCAGTCACGACGGGCATATCGAACCGGTCGCCGACGGATCGCAGGATCTTCAGGCCATCTTCGCCCAAACCCTGAAAGCTATACGGGCTGGTTCGCGGCTTGAACGCGCCGCCCCGGAGAATGTTGGCGCCGGCGGCCTTCACTTGCCCGGCGATTTCGACGAGCAGCTCCTCGCTCTCGACGGCGCACGGACCAGCGATCATGCCCAGCCAGCCGCCACCGATCTTGACCCCGCGCACGTTGATCACTGAGTCATTCGGGTGGATCTCACGTCCGGCGAGTTTGAACGGCTTGAGGACCGGCAGCACCTGCTCAACGCCTGGGATTGCCGACAGCGGGGCGACTCGCAACGTGTCTTCATCGCCGATGACGCCGATGATCGTTCGCTGTTCGCCGCGGCTCAGGTGCGGCGTCAGTCCCAACTCGGCGATCCGTTCCAAGACGTGTTCGATCTCGGCGTCGCCGGAACCAGGTTTCAAGACGATGATCATGGATGGATGGCACACCCCGAGTCTGCGAAGGGTGTGGGTCGGAGTTCATTGACACGCCGGTGCAGACTCGCGGCGTGTTTGTCCGAGCGAGGCGCTGTATTGCCCGCAACTACGCGTCGAGGCAGTCGCTCATCGGGAACGAACCGAGCGTCACCAGTCGCTGGCAGCGTCGTTCGAGGGCGGCCAACGTGCGGCGTGTGCGACCGTCGGTCGCGTGTCCCTCGAAATCGACAAAGAACAAATACTCCTGCTCCGCCTCGCGCGAAGGAAATGACTCAATCCATGTCAGGTTCACGCGGTTCTTTTTGAAGACCATTAGCGCGTCTGACAGCGAACCGGGCTTGTGCGGAATCTGGAACATGATCGCTGTCTTGTCGCGACCTGTCCGCTGGCTGGGCTGGTCGCCGATCACGGCGAACCGTGTTATGTTGTGCGGTACGTCCTCAATGTTGCCTTGGACGATGTCCAGGCCGTAATGGGTCGCGGCTTGGCGACTAGCCACGGCCGCTGCGTTCGGCTCGCGGGCGGCCAACTCCGCCGCTGTCGCCGTGCTGGCCACTGGAATCAATTGGGCCTGCGGGACGTTCTTGCTCAGCCACGTGCGACATTGTGACAGAGCCTGCTCCTTGCTGTATACGCGTCGGATATCCGATTGCGGACACTTAGCGAGCAGATTGTGGTGCACACGAAGGCGCGCTTCGGCGCAAATCTGCAGCGGCAGACGGGTGAACATCTCCAGCGTGTCCGAGATTCGGCCATCTGTCGAATTCTCGACAGGCACCAGTCCAAAATCGGCGTGACCCCGGTTCACCTCCTCAAACACCGCCTGAATGCTGCCGACCGGGATGTAGTCGACCGACTGCCCAAACTTCTCCAAAGCGGCCAAGTGACTGAAGCTGTACTGCGGTCCGAGGTAGGAGATCTTCAACGTCTTCTCAAGCGCCCGTGAGCCGCTCATGAGTTCGCGAAAGATCGCCCGCACGCATTGTTCCTGGAGAGGTCCGGGATTCGCTGTCACGATATGAGACAGCACCTCATCCTCACGCCCAGGCGAGTAGATCTCCATCCCCGCCTCGTGTTTCACTTCCCCGATTCGAGAAGCAAACGACGCTCGATCGTTAACCAGGCGCAGTAAGTCTCGATCCAGCCGATCGATCTGATCTCTAAGCTGTTTCAGTGAAAGGGGTTTGGAGTGGCCAGATTTCGGTTTTCGCTTCGACGACATAGGTTCGGCCTTGTGATGGTCTCTTCTCGGTTTTGGCCGACGACGGAAAGACCGAAACACGGCACACCTTATAAACACGGCCCGTTACGCTGTCAAGGAATTCACCCTGGTGTATCCACACATGCCAAGTTGGCATTCCAGAGGCGCACAGTCCAATAGGTTCATTTGTCATTAGTGATATAAGTTAATATTTTATAAATAGTTAAGTTCAAGACATCCCATCGCAACATCATAGGCACAGTGTTTGCGTCTCGTTCGAACATCCGCGGTTTTTTGCTGCCGTGTGACGTAGCCCGTTTTCGCATCTGCAGCCCGTGGATACAGAAAGGAACGATGGCTGTGGCTGAAAGTGAAAAGATTATCGGAATCGACTTGGGGACAACCAACTCCGTCGTTGCGGTACGCGAGGGCGACGAGGTTAAGGTCATCGCCAACCAGGAAGGCAACCGACTGACGCCGAGTGTCGTCGCGTTCACCGACAAGGCCGACACTCTCGTCGGCGATCCTGCCAAACGGCAGGCCGTGACGAACCCGAGGCGTACGGTCTATTCGATCAAGCGGTTCATGGGCCGTCGCCACAGCGAGGTGGATGTCGAAGAGAAGATGGTGCCGTACGAGGTAGTCGGCGCGTCGAGCGAGTTTGTAAAGGTCAAGGTGGGTGACAAGTTGCACACGCCGCCCGAGGTGTCGGCCTTTGTGCTGCGCAAACTGAAAGAGGCGGCCGAGGCGTATCTTGGTCACAAGGTCCGCAAGGCCGTGATCACCGTACCGGCCTACTTCAACGATAGCCAGCGCCAGGCGACAAAGGACGCCGGCCAGATCGCCGGGCTTGAGGTCGCGCGGATCATCAACGAGCCGACCGCTGCGGCGATGGCCTACGGCCTCGACAAGAAGAAGAACGAGAAGATCGCCGTATTCGACTTGGGCGGCGGCACGTTCGATATATCGATCTTGGATGTTGGCGACGGCGTCTTTGAAGTGCTGTCGACGAACGGCGACACTCATCTCGGCGGCGACAATTTCGACGAAGACATCGTCAACTACGTCGCCGACGAGTTCCAGTCCACAAACGGCGTGGACCTGCGTAAGGACGCGATGGCGCTCCAGCGATTGAAGGAGGCCTGTGAACGAACTAAGAAAGATCTGTCTTACCAACAGCAGGCCGAGATCAACCTGCCGTTCATCACGGCCGACGCGAGTGGACCAAAGCACCTGCAGATGACGCTCACGCGGTCGACGTTCGAACAGATCATCGACAAGTACGTGGACCGGCTGAAGAAGCCGGTGCTTCAGGCGCTGGCCGACGCGAAGCTCAAGCCGAGCAGCATCGACGAGGTGGTGCTCGTCGGCGGCCAGACGCGAACGCCGAAGGTTCAGGCGGTCGTGAAGAGCATCTTCGGAAAAGACCCGCATCAGGGCGTGAACCCGGACGAAGTGGTCGCCGTGGGCGCGGCGATCCAGGGTGCCGTGTTGACGGGCGAGGTGAAGGACATCCTGCTGCTCGACGTGACGCCACTGTCGCTCGGTATCGAGACGCTGGGCGGTGTGATGACGAAGCTGGTCGAGCGCAACACCACGATCCCCACAGAAAAGAAGCAGACATTCTCCACTGCCGACGACAACCAGACGGCGGTGACCGTGCGGGTGTTTCAGGGCGAGCGCGAAATGGCCGGCGACAATCGGCTGCTCGGCCAGTTCAACCTCGAGGGCATCCCGCCCGCGCCGCGTGGTATGCCGCAGATCGAGGTCTGCTTCAACATCGACGCCAACGGCATTCTGAATGTGGCGGCCAAGGACCTGGGCACGCAAAAGCAACAGTCGGTGCGAATCGAAAGTTCGGCCGGGCTGAGCGAGAAGGAAATCGACCGGATGCGCAAGGAGGCCGAGTCTCACTCCGAAGACGATCGCCGCAAGCGCGAGCTGGCTGAGGCTCGCAACCAGGCCGACACGATGAGTTACGAAATGAAGAAGCTGCTCAAGGAGCATGGCGACAAGCTCAGCGACGCCGACAAGCAGGCTGTCGAGCGGGCCATCGAGAACGTCAAGGAGAAATCCAAAGGCGACGACGCTGCCGCAATCAAGCAGGCAGTGGAGGAGCTGCAGCAGGCGAGCCACGCACTGGCCAAGCACCTGTATCAGAAGGAAGGCGCTCAGGCCGGCCCGCCGCCGCCCCCAGGTGCGGGCAGCAAGAGCGGCGGCAAGGACGACGGCATCATCGATGCCGACTTCGAGGTAAAGAAGTAGGGCTGCGGAGGGGTCAGGTGTACGTTTTTCGGATAAGGCCGGGGGTGACCTCCGACTGTTTCCGAGAACGTTGCCCGGCCAAATCCGAAAAACGTACACCTGACCCCGGAATGTGTGCTTCGGGGTTGGAGGAACAGAAGCATGGCCGTTCGATTTGACAAGTTCACCGTCAAGGCCCAGGAAGCGGTACAGCGGGCACAAGGCCTCGCGACCGACCGCGGCCACCAACAGCTTGATCCGCTGCACCTCTTTGCGGCACTGCTCGAGGAAGAGCAAGGAATCGTGCGCGGACTGCTGGGCAAGGTCGGCGCCAACGTCGGGCAGCTCACCAAGATGGTTGAGTCCGAGCTGCGGCATCTGCCGCGCGTGAGTGGTGGAGACGGCCAACTGCATCTGTCGTCGTCGCTGAATCAGGTCTTTGACTCGGCCCAAGAGCATGCTCGACGCATGAAGGACGAGTTCACGTCCACCGAGCACCTTGTGTTGGCGCTCGCCGCAGTCGAGAGCAAGGCAAAGGAGTTGCTCAAGCTCAACGCCGTCGATGAGGCGGACCTGGTCGCCGCGCTGCAGTCGCTGCGCGGCGGCCAGCGCGTGACCGACCAGAACCCCGAAGACAAATACCAGGCGCTGCAGCGGTTCGGCCGCGATCTGGTGGAGCTGGCCGAACAGGGCAAGCTCGATCCGGTGATCGGCCGCGATCAAGAGATTCGGCGCGTGGTTCAAGTGCTCTCGCGACGCACGAAAAACAACCCGGTGCTCATCGGCGAGCCGGGCGTGGGCAAGACCGCAATCGTCGAGGGGTTGGCTCAGCGGATCGTCGCGGGCGACGTTCCCGAGGGGCTCAAGAATAAGCGTGTGATCGCGCTCGACATGGGCGCCCTGATCGCCGGGGCCAAGTATCGCGGCGAGTTCGAAGACCGACTCAAGGCCGTGCTCCGCGACATCCAGCAGGGCGACGGCCAGTACATCATGTTCATCGACGAGATGCACACGGTAGTCGGAGCCGGGGCGGCCGAGGGAGCGATGGACGCATCGAACCTGCTCAAGCCCGCGCTGGCCCGCGGCGAGTTGCGTTGCGTGGGGGCCACGACGCTCGACGAATACCGCGAGCACGTCGAGAAGGACCCCGCGCTCGAACGGCGGTTTCAACCGGTGTTTGTGGGTGAACCGTCGGTCGAAGATTCCATATCGATCTTGCGCGGATTGAAGGAACGCTACGAAGGACACCACGGCGTCCGCATCACCGACGCCGCGATCGTGGCCGCCGCGGTGCTATCGCACCGATACATCGCCGACCGCTTCCTGCCCGACAAGGCGATCGACCTGATGGACGAGGCCGCCAGCCGTCTGCGCATGGAAATCGATTCGATGCCCGTCGAGATCGACGAGGCCTCGCGGCAGTTGACGCGGCTGCAGATCGAGGCGACGGCGCTGCGCAAGGAGAAAGACGCCGCCAGCCGCGAACGACTCGAAGCGATCGAACGAGATATCGCTGAGACGACCGAGCGTGTCAGCGGACTGCGGGCGCAGTGGCAAAACGAAAAGGAAGTACTGGGGCGCGTCCAGCCGCTGAAGCAAGAAATCGAGCGGCTCCGAACGGAGTACGATCGCATGTTCGCCCGCGCCCGTCAGACGAACGCCAACGAGGATTATCAGGCCGCCTACGAACTCGACCAGCGACTGCGCAAGGCCCAAGGCGAGTTGGCCGAAGTCGAGCGAAAGCTCGCCGACAAGGCGCCGAGCGGACCCCGACTGCTCAAGGAGGAAGTGACCGATGAGGACATCGCCGAGGTCGTCGGGTCGTGGACCGGCATTCCCGTGGCCCGGTTGCTCGAAAGCGAAAAAGAGAAGCTGCTGCAGATGGAGGAGAAGATTCGGCAGCGAGTCGTCGGCCAAGACGACGCAATCACGTCCGTTGCCAACGCCGTGCGCCGAGCGCGGGCGGGCCTAAAGGATCCCAAGCGGCCGATCGGGTCGTTCCTGTTTCTTGGGCCAACCGGCGTGGGTAAGACGGAGTTGTGCCGCGCGCTAGCCGAGTTTCTGTTCGACGACGACAACGCGATGGTGCGGATCGACATGAGCGAGTACATGGAGAAGCACTCGGTCGCCCGCATGATCGGCGCGCCGCCGGGATACGTGGGCTACGAAGAGGGTGGGGCGCTCACCGAGGCGGTCCGCCGCCGACCGTACAGCGTCGTGCTCTTGGACGAGATCGAAAAGGCGCACCGTGACGTCTTCAACGTGCTGCTGCAAGTGCTCGACGACGGCCGCCTGACCGACGGGCAGGGACGAACCATCGACTTCAAGAACACGTTGCTGATCATGACGTCGAACGTCGGCAGTCAGTACATCGCCGAAGGCGGGCGCCGGAAGCAGACCGGCGGGAGCCACGAACGGATCGAGGCGATTGAGGAAGAGACGCGCAACAAGGTGATGGAATCGTTGCGCGGGCAGTTCCTGCCCGAGTTTCTCAACCGAGTCGATGAGGTGATCCTGTTCCGCAACCTGGACCGCGAGCACATCACCCGGATCGTCGACATCCAACTCGATCGGCTGCGAGACCAACTCGACGAGATGGGCATCCGGCTGGAATTGACCGCCGCAGCCAAAGAGCAACTAGCGGCCGAGGGCTACGATCCGATCTACGGCGCCCGGCCGCTCAAGCGAGTGATCCAGCAGCGGATTCAGAATCGGCTGGCCACTGAGATGCTGGAAGGCAAACACCCGCGCGGCGAGGTCGTACACGTCGACTATGTGCGCGACCGGTTTGAGTTCACCCGCGGCCGACGCGCGGGCGTGGTCGAGGCGGCTACTTAGCGGCGCCCTGCGGGATCACGTAGGGGTTGACCTTCCAGAGCTTGTCGATGACCTTTGCCTTTTCGCGTGCATCGGGCGCCTTCTCCAGCCGGGCCAGCAGCTTCTTAGTCTTGGCGCGGCGATGGCGGCGTCTCTTCAGGTACCGTTGATTCTCAGTCGACATCCGATCAGGTCCTTTCGTATTGGCCCGGCTGTGTGCCTCGTCACGAGCGAAACATCTTGGCCAGCGTGCGCGCGTGGGTCAAGACGCCTTGCCGCTCTAGCTTGGGGTCGATGTGGCGTCGCGACCATTTGGGCGATGGAGCTAATCGCCTTTGTCGAGCGCGTCGAGCCGCTGTTGGACCTGGCGCTGCAGTTCTGGGTCGGCCCGGCGCAGGGCCATCTGGTAGAAGATTCGGGCGACGTTCCGCTTGCCGTCGGCTTCGGCCTTCTGACCGCGGCGAACGAATTCGGAAGCGCTCGCGGGCGGCTGGTCAGACGGTTCCTTCGACGTGGCGTTCGCTGCCGTGGCCGCGGCGTGTGAGGGAGCGCTGGTGTACTCGGCGATGCGACTCAGGAACTCGTCCGCGCGGTTGCTGGCGGCGGTCGTGTCGGCCGACGAGTCGGTGCGATCGGCGTCGTCGGCCGGTCGGCTTATTCGCGCGGCGGCACGCTGCCGGGGCGGCGGAGCGTCAAACGCCACGGCTGCTTGGCCGCTGTGGGCGGACTGAAGCCAGCCACTACCGTTCTCCAAGTGGCTGCGGGCGATGCTCATCGAACGAGGTTGAAACACGCCGGGTCCGGCGCTCACCACGGGGTCCAATCGCGTGACGAACGGAACCACCAGGCCGCTGCCGACGACTCCCGGCACTCCGTTCTGAAGCGTGATGATGGGCGCGACCGTCGAGAGGCTCCGCATCGAACCCTGGCCGGCGAAGATCGACAGGCCGCCCGAAAAGTTTCCGCCGCGAAACGGGATGTTGATCGACCCACCGGCATTCGGGTCGAGTCCGCTGCCGCCCGCGCCGCTTTGCGGGCCCCGGAAGCTGAACCCGATGCCGTTGTAGCTGCCCCCGAAACTCACGCCGATCCGTTCGGAGAAACTATCGCTGACGCTGTGCATCGGGGCGGTTACGGTGACTTGCTGGCCGTACGCGGCTGAACAGCAGAGGCACAGCACCAACAAGACTGCCCCGAGCTTTTCTGATCGCTCTCGTGGCATGAATCGCCTCCTGGACAGGACCACCAGCGACAACGAGCAGTATTCTGCGAGATGGATCGTCCGATTTCAACAGGGAGTTGATACCCATGTACACTTTGCGCACTTGGCAGGAGGTGTACAATGGCCCGCGGGAGGTGGCAACCATGTGGAGGATCACAGGGTTCGGAGGTCAGGGACAGGGGCGGAAGGTCAGGTCGACCGGCGCGTTGTCCTTTGAGCGGCTTGAGCGGCGAGTGCTGCTCTCTGATGTTTCGTATTACGAAGTGCTCAAGGGCCGGAACTTTGGGCAGGTCGGCGACGCCGCACCGGTGCTTGGGGGCGGCGATCCGTTTCACTTGCACGCTGCGGTCGAGGCGACGTCGGCCATTTCGATGAGTGGGGCGACGCTGCGAACGCCCGCGGGCGTCGCCAACAATTTCACGCTGGCCGCGCCGCAGCACTTCACGATCGAACGGAGCTTCGCGAACCAGGGTGCGCTGGACGCTAGCTTCGCAAACGGCGACTACCGGTTCGCTATCTTGCACCCGATGGACGTCAACTTCGCGCCCGCGCCGGGCATCGACGTCTCGGCCTGTGTCGGTCAGTCGGCTGGGTCGCGGATGTTCAGCAGTCAGGTGCTCGTGCCGGACGGCGCCGGCGACTTCCATGAGGTCTGGTCGCCGCTCACGCCCGATACACTCGACGCCGACGGTCACATCACGGCGACTCAGCTTACGGCCACGCTCAAGTGCCACGGCAGCGGGACGCCCAGCGTCGATGTCACGGCGAACTGGACCGGCTCGCAGTACGAGGCGGCATTCAACTTTGGCGGCCAGGCGCTCACGTTCACTGTCCCCGAGGGATTCGCCACCGGCGTGACGCTCACCGGCGACGCCTACCCCAACGCGCCGCACATCACGAACTCAGCCGCCGCCGGTTCGCCGGCTGGCGTGGCGGTCCGTGCACCGGCGTTGCTCCATGCGCCGTGACCATGAGTTCGAATCTGGCGGTGCGAGCGGTCTTCACGCGACCGGGCCAGTTGTTCCTCGACGCGATCAGCACGACGTCCGCGATTCCCGGCGCCCGATTAGTCCTGCAAGGCATCGCCTTCGATCCAGTGGCGACGCTCGCGGTGCGATTCTCGAACGGTAGCGGCTTTTCGGTGGACTCGCCCGTGGTCGCATCGAGTGCAACCGAGCTGACTGTGATTGTGCCTCCGTTCATCGACCCGACTACGCGCGAGCTGTCGTCGGGGACGGTGAGTGTCGCGGTGGGCGAGACCACCGACGCCGGCACTCGGGTCTCCAACGCGATCGAAGGGTTCCGGATCGACGCGCTGCCGACGTCGGAACTGCGCGCCGGGTCGGTGACGTTGGCCTTCTTGGAATCGCTCGTCGAGATGGCTCGGCAGAATCTAGCGGCCGTCGAAGCGACGGCGCTCGATTCGGTGGACTTCAAGATCGCGCTGGCCTCGCAGATTACGCAGTTGGAATGGCTGACCGGCGAGATCAACCGAGTTGTGCAGGATCCGAATCAGGCGTTCGAACTTGGTTCACTGAACCAACAGGTCATTGAGGTCGCGACTGGCGATCTTGAGCACGTCGACCGGATGATTCTGGGAATGCTCACCGAAATGGCGTCGGGCGAGACCGCGCTTGCTGCGCTCATGTCCGATGAGTACGCGACCCGCGATCGAGTCGTCCGTGCCGCGCGGAGTTCCTCCGCGTGCCAGGCGGCCGGCGCGGGCCAGGTGTTGGACGCCGTCGGTCAGGGCGACCACGATGCGGTACAGCAGTCGTTTACCGTCCTGAACGATGCCGCATTTGGCTGCGGCGTGATTGAGTCCGTCACGCCGGTCATCCAAGTGGTTGGCGGTTTGGCCGGCGTCGGTCTGGGTGCAGCGGCGCTCTTGGGCGTTTCTTCATCGGCACTCACCGTTCCTGTGGCCTTGGTCGGGATCATTACCTTTCAGACCGGCGCGGCCCTTTGGGGTGTCGGTCACGAGTTCCGGCACAGCATCGCCGGAACGGTGACCATCAACCTTGCGGGCAGCGGCACCGCTGCCGATCCCTACACCGGCACGATGGAGGCAAGCGGCACCGACACGGTCTCGACCGTCTCGTCGCCGCCCGGACTGGACTGCAGCGCCGACAATGTCTTTTTCGGTTCCGTCGCGCCCACGCCGATCACCGCCAACGGCAACACAATCGAGGCGACTCTGGCGGGCGACGGCTTCACCGTCCGCTTTCGCGGCCAGGTACAGTCGGACCGTATCACCGGGACCACGACCGTCACGATTCCCGATGTCGGATTGGTCATCGACATCGCCACCACGCTCACTCAGACCGCCACGCTGGCGATGCTCATGAGTCGTTCGCAGCGATCGCCAACGCCCGCGATCCCCTCCTGGGCGGCCGTTGATGCCGTGCTCGCCTCCTGGGACAGTCGTTGGTCCGGCCACTGATTGTCCTTGCTCACAGCACGTGCCCACACAATAATGGCCGCCGTCAAGATCACCCGGAGGCCCGATCGATCAGTTCTCTAGTAGGGGTACCAAGCATGCGCCCGATCACCGGCATCTGTTTGACATGGTGGGTAGTTTGGGGAGGCTGATGGGGGGGGGACAGTTCGGCTCGGCTGCGCCGATCGGCCAGCGAGCATCGCAGTCACAAGTCGCGATCGAGGCGTCTTGCGTTGGAGCGTCTCGAAGACAGGCTGCTTCTTTCTCATGCCGATGGTTCACCCGTGTTGGACGATAACGGCTTTCTGCTGGTTGAACTGGGTGACGGCAACGACGTGCTGCTCTACGAGCACCTCGATGCGGAAACTTCTCGCCTCACGATCAATGGAGACTCGCACGATTATTTCCGTGGTTCGTTGCTTGCGATCGAGATCGCGGCCGGCGGCGGCGCGGACAGAATTGAGATCGCCGGCGATGTCGATGTCTGGGCGACTCTCGACGGCCAGGACGGCGACGACACGTTGATCGGCGGCGCCGGGCCGGACGAGCTTATCGCGGGCGACGGAACCGACAGTCTGCTCGCCGCCGCGGGCGACGACAGGCTGATCGTCAAGCCGACCGATACATTTGACAGTGGCGACGGCGCCGACGCCCTGATCGTGCAAGTGGGCGGCACATCTGGTCCCGACACAATTCAGATTCAAGTCGTCGATGATCTTACCAGCCGCCTGACGATCAACGGCGTTTCGATTGACTACGACGCCGGCGAGCTGGCCGAAGTCGAAGTCAGCGCGGGCGACGGCGCCGACTTGGTTGAGGTCGCTGCCGACCTGGCGATCGTCGCGACGCTCGTGGGCGGTGAGGGCGATGACACTCTGGTCGCCGGCGCGATGTCGGACTCGATCGATGCCGGGCCGGGCAGCGACTCGGTAGTCGCCGGCGATGGTTACGATACGGTCGTGGGTGGCGACGGTTTCGACACGATCGACGCGGGGGCGGGCGACGACGTGGTCGACGGCGGCGCGGGCGATGACAGTATCGCGGGCGGCGACGGAGCCAACACCCTCGTCGGCGGCTGGGGCGGCGACACGATTACCGCTGGCGACTGGTCGGATGCCATCGAAGGTGGACTGGCGGGCGGCACGGTGGATGATCCGAGCGACGGCAACGATTCGATCGTGGCCGGCGCGGGCGACGACACGATCTTCGGCTCGGGCGGGTCGGACACGATCGATGCGGCAGCGGGCTCCGACACGATCGACTGCGGCGCGGGCGGCGACAGCGTCCTTGGAGGCGACGATGCCGACACAATCGCCTGCGGGGCCGGTGACGACACCGTCGCGGCCGGCGACGGCGACGATGTCTTGAACGCCGGGGCCGGCAGCAACTCGGTGGATGGTGGGAACGGCTTCGACATTCTCAGCTTCGCCGCTACGGACGAGGCGGATTCGATTCTGATAGACGACGTCGCGGGCACCATCACGGTCGCTCTTACCGCTGCGACGGACTCGCTGCTGAACATCGAGCACGTCGAGCTATTCGCCGGCGCGGGCGATGATAGCGTCAGCGTGTCGGCCAGTGTCGCTGTCGATATGGAGATCGATGGCGGTGCAGGAAACGACACCTTGGCCGGCGGCAGCGGCCACGACGTGCTCGATGGCGGGCCAGGGGCCGACGTCATTTCCGGTGGCAGCGGCTACGACATGGTGTGGTTCGTCGGCACTGATTCCGACGACTCGATCACGGCCGTGATTCAGAGTGACGGCCAAGTGGCCCTCGCGCACGCCGCGGAAGCCGACACGGCGAGCGACGCGGAAAAGCTGTATCTCGGCGGCCTGGCCGGCAACGACTCGATCGTCGTCAGCGTGCAGTTTGGTGCGGTCGCTCTGCCGGTGTGGATCGAAGGGGATCAGGGCAACGATTCCATGGTCGGCGGGCCGGAGGCCGACCTGCTCTATGGCGGCGAGGGCGATGACTCGATCGACGGCGGCGGTGGTGACGACACGCTGCTGGGTGGCGATGGCAACGATTCGCTGTCGGGAATTGACGGCAACGACCTGGTGCTTGCCGGCTGGGGCGACGACACCGTGGATGGCGGCTTGGGCGCGGACGTGATCTTCGGCTGGGTGGGCAACGACCTGGTGCTGGCCGGTGACGGAAGCGATTCAGTGGTCGGCGGCGATGGCGACGACACGATCGAAGGTGGGATCGGCAGCGATTCGCTCTATGGCGGCCTGGGCAACGACCTGATCCGCGGCGGCGACGGCAATGACACGCTCGGTTCCGACCAGGGCAACGACATCTTTTTCGGTGGCGCGGGTGACGACTCCATCTCGGGCGGCCTGGACGACGACGTGCTCAGCGGCGGCGAGGGCAGCGACTCGCTGGACGGCGGCGCGGGCGCCGACCGGCTGATCGGCGGCGACCGCAACACGCCGCGCCGCGACTGGCGTGGTTGTGACCATGATTCGCTGCAGGGTGGGGCGGACAACGACTCGCTCGATGGCGGTCGCGGCCGCGACGCGCTCGATGGCGGCGCTGGCACAAACGAACTCACCGCCGACCTGCGGCGCGATACGATCGTGCCCGGCGGCGTGGGCGATCGCATCATTCAGATTCGCAAATCGGACGAATCGTGCGGCAACGGCAACGGCCGCGCCGCCCGGCGCAAGAAACACCGGCAGGCTGATCGCGAGGCCGAGCCGGAGCGAACCGTCCCACCCACAGCCATTCGGAGCGGCCACGGTTCGACCGCCGACTTGCAGATGGTAGAGATTGTGGCCGATCCCGGTCCCGTGGGCGTTGGCAACCGACTAGACTACAACATCACCATTGCGAATAACGGCCCGTTGGCGGTGAGTGACCCAGAGATCATCTTGGATCTCCCGAGCGGCGTTACGCCGACCGACCCTTCGTGCGTGCTACGGACTTCCGTCTATGTGTGCCCCCGGGGCCCAATCGCATCGGGCGGCACAGATACAGCAACAATCTCGGTACAGGTTGGCTTGAACGCGCCCAGCACGATAACGATCACACCGCTGGTGACAACCGGCGCGCCCGGCGACCCGGTTCGCGGCAACAACTTCCTGGAAAACACCACCGAGGTCACCAGGACGGACCTGGAGATAACCAAAGCCGATTCTCCCGATCCAGTCGCCTCGGGCGAGATTCTCACCTACACACTTACGGTCACCAACAAGGGCACCATCTTCGCAGCCAAAGAGGTCGTCGTAAGCGATACTCTGCCTGCGGGTTTCACCTTGGAAACGTATACCCCTGGCCAACCGCCTGACGGTCTTGGAAACCCGCCTCCGCAGTTTTGCATGGGCGCTCCGACAATCCCCATTAGCGATGTCACGATAGTCTGTAATGTGGGGACTGTCGCCCCCGGTGGTAGCGCAACCGTGACGCTGCGTGGCAGGATAACAGCGCCGGCAGGCACGATCTTGACGAATTGGGCGAGCGTCACCTCCGTCACAGGCGACGACAAACCAGAGAACAACACGGCGCGAGTGGACACGCCTGTACGAGGCATCGACCCCACGATCGCTGAACTCTCAATTACAAAAACCGGTCCACAGGAAGTGGTGAAGGGCGGTACGCTCACCTATACCATTGCAGTCCGCAACGACGGATTCACGAATACTGCGACAGGCGTCAAAGTCACCGACACGTTGCCTCCCGGGGTGAAGTTCACCGCCAGTGGCTCGAGTCCCGGCTGCTACCGGTCCGCTGTGCCGCCGTCTCCAGTCATATGTGATGTGGGAAACCTGCCACCGAACGCCACGGCGACTCTGACTATCAAGACGACCGTCACGGCGAACGCCGGATCGAAACTGTGGAACCGAGCGCAGGTTTCGGCCAACACGGCCGAGACGAACTACCAAAACAACACGGCAACCGCTGTTACCACAGTGTCCGGTGGATCGCCATGCACCGTTCAATCGGTCTCCTTCGAAGAAGTCAAGAAAGGCAAGGGCGGAGACCTGATCCCTAACGACCACCCTCCGTATTGGGGTGACGGGATTCTACCGGACAGAAAGAACCTCAAGGACAACGCGCTTCGGCGCTTGGTGCAGGTGGTGGCAACCGTGTCGGGTTCGCCGACCAACGTTTATTTCAAATCCTTCGATGTTGATGACCCGGAGACGAATCTGATCATTGATCCCAATGGTCTAAGCGGCTTGGATAACCGAGGCAGCCCGAGGGAAGGACGGTTCGTGGCTTCGAGAAGCTCGATAGTTGCGGTTACCCCGAAGGGAGGAAAGGCGGTCGCGGACTTTGAGGTTACGATGCAGCCTGGCGATAACTTCCGAGTCGCCGCCACGTGCAATCCGGAAGAGTTGGACGTGTTGACCAGCTACCAGATCCACAATTATCCGATCCCCACCATTGTCCCTCCCGCCAACAACGATCAGATTTCTGGCTTCACCGGCAAACTGACCAATCTACTGACCGTTTGGAGGCGACTGCACGTTGAGGTGGATTCGATGGCTGGTGCGGACGACCCACCTTCGGCGTACCCTACCGATCTGGAGAACAAGGATGTTCGACTCGCCGACATTCCTGATCCGGACCCCGCGTTACTTGTCCCGGCGTTCGAAGCCGCCTACGTTCGTGTGCTGTTTGACACAGGGAACAGCCAGGGCAACCTGCAGCCATTCATCCATAACGCAGACTCGATCAATCTGGACGCACTTGGTGCCGCACATCGGGGAACGGCTGAGGCAGCCGACTACTGGGCGGCCTACATCATGGGGGCGTATGAGCCGGCCGTCGAACTTGACCACGATCCCACCGCCCAACCGGCCAGGTTCGGGGTCACCCAACCCGATGGTCTGGAATACTCGTTCTTGTTTTTCGAGGTGGTTCGCGATGTTACCGAGTCGGAGTATGACGACTGGGCGGAAGCGCACTACCGCAAACGAGTGGTTGTGCACGAAATCGGGCATCAATTCGAACTTGTCCACTGGGCCAAGAGTGTTATGGACGACGAAAGTGATTCGCGCGGCGATCCGACACTGATGCACTTCGACGAGTTCCACAAGGTACATCTTGTCGGGATTCGGTCAACCAAGTCTCCGTGAGAGTCGGCGAGATCATGTTCAGGATCATTGCAAGAACCAACGTCGTGGCACTCTGCGTCCTGCCGCTAGCAGGTTGCGCCGACGCCCCTCCCACCGCACAACAGCCAAGAACACCGCTTAGAGTTGAACTGTCCTCGCCGAAACACACGTACATGTTGTTCGAGCCGGTTGTCGTTACGCTTCGCGTGACCAATTCAAGTGGCGTAACGAAGCTCGTGCGCGTTGCCGACGAAATGAACAGCGTAGGTGAAATCTGGTTGTGTACACCAGACGGTCGCCGCGTGACACCCAGGGCATGTGAACTAGTGAGTGGAATCGGACCAATGCGCGCAGCCTTGAAGCCCGGTGCCACGATCGAGGGAACATGGCTTCTTCACTACAGCTTCGGTGGACGCGGCGGCTTCCTCTTCGGCGAGCCTGGACAATACCAGATTCACGGGCGCTTTCGCGATGAGAGCACCGAAGATCGTGAAGGAATTGACATCCCGGCTGATTCGGCTCCCCTCACAGTCAACTTGACCGAACCGGCGGCGGGGAAAAAACCGGCATGCGATCTGTTTCGGACCAAAGAAGTGGCTGGGTTCCTACTTGGGTGTAGTGCGGACGACGAGTCGCTGCGACGCTGCAGAGAACTCATCAAAGACCACGCGCAATGCAACTATGCCCAGTACGCGCGATACGCTATTGCCAACCACCTTCAGCGACAGGCTGTCAGCACCGCGAACATCGATGAGAAAGTGAGGTTGTTGGATGAGAGTCTTGAATTGTTCCAAACGCTCCTGAACGAGTCACCAGACTTTCCGTTGGTCCCCGCGGCGCGATACGCGATCGCCAAGGCGCACTACCTCAAGGGCCGCGACGCCCTGCGCCACCTCTCCTCAAGCGTCGAATGGCTAGGGGCATTAAGGGCTTACCGCGACGGATTCGCTGTGGACAATCCATGAGAACTTCCGCCGATACTCACCGAATAACCGGCTTACTGCTCGGCGCTGTGTTGGGCGTGACATCTTGGACCCCGAGTGTCAGCAACGCCGAGCAACCCGCTGCAGTGCGATTGACCGTCTCGGTGCGCAAGACCGAATTTGTTCGATGTGAACCAGTGGTCATCACGGTTCACGTCTTGAATCCAACAGACCAAAGGAAAACTGTCGTCCTGTTCCGCGACCCCTGGATTTCGCTGGTGCGGTTTTCCGTTCAAGACCCATCAGGGGCGTCCCGCATGCGAATCCTCGTCGTGGATCCCGGACCGACGGTTGATAGTGGACCTCGTGAACTGAATGGGAAACAATCGGCCCAGATTACGGTGCATGAGACATACCAAGCCACGGTGTTACAGCCCAAGACCCAAGTGTTCTATCGCGATATTCTTCACTACACTCGCGACAAAGGAAACTGGCTGCTCTTCGACAAGCCTGGGAGGTATGCGATTCGTGCCAGGATTCCGCCCATTCCAGCCCTCCAAGAGAACGACGTGCAGTCCGACGAGGTGACTGTCCAGGTCGCTGAGCCACCCGTAGAGGACAAGGAGGCTTTGTCGCTATTTCGAGACGACGCGCCATCACGGCATGCGCTTTTCGTCCAAGGCTTGTACAACAAGCCTGAGATCGTCGATCGATTCCGATCGTTGGTCGCAAGGTACCCGAAGAGCGCCTACTCACCCTATGCGCGCCTTGCGCTCGGGCGATCGCAGCTGGAAATGGGCCAATACGACGACGCCATTGGGTCCCTGGAGGAACTGCTCGATACAACGCCGGATTTCCCACTGGACCTTGAAGTCCGCCATGACATTGCACAGGCCAACTACCGCAAGGGGATCAAGGCGTTCCAGGATCTCATCGGCCAGCACCCAAACTGGGTCGGCTCCCGCCGCGCCGAGCGCGTGTTGCTGCACGGCATCGACCCATGACCAGACATTTCATACCCTCAGTGACTCAGGCCAATGCCGGCGACAGATCGACCCGAGGGCCCACCTGCCGTGTCCCGCCCCATTGACTGGCTATGACAAATGTCATACTATCTCGGACACTTGTCCGAGAGTGAGCCGATCCGTCTTTGGATCGAAAGGTCAGGCCGCTGTGGAGGAGCAACGCCACGACAGCACTGGCTCGCCGGCGATCTCGCTGGATCAGTTTGTCGCGCTGAACGATGAGCTGGCCGCGCTGGTGCGGGCGCGTGTGCCGCTCGAGCGCACGCTCAGCGAGGTCGGGCGCGATGTGCCGGGCACGCTCGGCGTCTATGTCATGGGTGCGTATGAGGGAGCCAAGGATGAGGATAACGATCCGAATCCCGAAGACCAAGCGTTTGGTTACACACCAGAGGAGTACAGCGCCATATTCTTGGAAGTCATACGTGACGCGACCGACGACGACGCCACCGAATATCCAGGTTGGGCAAAACCCACCAAGGAGAGACGAACCGTCGTTCACGAGATCGGCCATCAGTTTCGGCTACTACACGTCCACAAGAGCGTCATGGCCACCCGAGAAACCCCCAGTGGTGTCCCGAAGGAAACGGCATACGACGAGTTCCACGAAATGCATCTAGCGCTAATCCGCGCCACATTCATGCCCTAGTCGACGAGAAGAATACGACGATGATGCCGCGCATACTGATAGGCGTTGTTTCAGCGTTGCTTCTGGGTTGCACCCGTTCCACTGCAGTTCCGGCGGGGGATTCGGAAACTGCGGCACCGAGTCAGGACATCGCGACAGAGCAACCTACGTCGCGGATCGATCAATCTAGCGGCCACACCTCCGACGGGAGCAAAGTAGAGTTCTTTCAAGAGTATGGCTACGGCAATCGCGACACTTTCGCAGTGTCCATTTCGACGGCCAAGCGAGACTATCTCAAGAATGAGCCCGTTGTCGTGAAGGTATCGGTGAAAAACACCACGGCACTTGTTGTGTCCTGCGGCATCAGGGAAATGGAAAGGGGGTTGAAGGTCGGCGTGCGAGATCCCCACGGGCGACGTCTCACGTCGTGGCAGCAGCTTGCTCATGATGAAGGGATAGGCCCACTGTTTCCTTTGAACCCGAACGAGGTAGTGGAAGCTCACTGGCTTCTTGATCGTCTAGTGGATGCTGACTCGCAGGATCACTACAAGTGGGACGTGTTCTTCGACGTACCGGGCGTGTACGAACTCACGGTCACCTATCGCAACAGTAGTTCGAACGCCTTGACCGTCCAAGTACGGGAACCTACGGGTGCGGATCGCAGAGCGTCCGAACTCTTCCGAGCCATTGCCCGTTTTCCGTTGTTCGCCGGCGACGACGAGTCCCTGCTTCGCTGCCGGCAACTCATCGAAGACTACCCAACAACCGTGTACGGCCAGTACGCGCGGCTTACCCTGGGTCGGTATTTCTTGCGCGAAGCGGCGAGGGCAGATGAGGAACAGTCCGCGCAACTGCTGGATGAAGGCGTACAGATCTTGGAGGACTTGCTGAAGCAGTCGCCGAATTTCCCCCTGACCCTCGATGCACAATACGCGGTCGCCAGCGCTCATTACGTCAAGGGAAGACACGCCCTACGTGGTCTGTCCTCCAACGTCGAATGGCTCGGTGCCACACAGGCGTTTCGAGTCGGGTATGGATTATCTGAACCATGAGACACCGCCGCATTCGCCTACGTCTCGTCGACTGGTTTGTCGCTGCTATCGCACTTTCGGGCGCAACCGTCGGGAGTGCTCACCACGACCGACAACCTGACGCCACCGTGCGGCTGGGTATCTCGGTACACAAGCAGCAGTTCCTTCCACGTGAGCCTGTGGTTCTCACGGTTCGCGTCAGCAATCCTACCGACGAGAAAAAGGCGGTGGTCCTGGTGAGGCAAGGATGGAATCCGAGGGTCAGCTTCACCCTCCAAGACGGCTTGGGCAGAACCAGCAGCCTCGACGCACCGTCAGCAGAGTATGTCGGCGGGCCGCCTATTGTCACGGCCGAGACGTACCAAACGACCCTGTTGCCGCCAAAGTCCCAAGTCGTCTACCGACAACTTTTTCCAGACAATCAATTCGCTCGCGGTACGCACACAATTCAGGCCCGCCTTACAGAGATTCCCGGCCTACAAAACGACCGCCTGGAATCGAACATCGTCACTATCGACGTGACGAAACCGACGGGCGACGAAAAAACAGCACTGGCGCTCTTTGAGAAGAGGGGCGACGGCGATATCCGTGTGGAGTGGTACCGATCATTCATTGAAGAGCACCCAGATAGCACGTACGCGCCTTATGCTCGCCTCATCCTGGGAAGGTTCCATCTGAGCATCGGTCAATACGCCGACGCGATCCAGACGCTACGCGAACTGCTCGAGACGACGCCCGATTTCCCGTTGTCCCTCGAAGTTCAGCACGACATCGCCCGGGCGAACTACCGCAAGGGGATCAAGGCGTTCCAGGACCTCATCGGCCAGCACCCAAACTGGGTCGGGTCGCACAGGGCCGAGCGAGTGCTGCTGCACGGCATCGACCCATGACCAGACATTTCATACCCTCAGTGACTCAGGCCAATGCCGGCGACAGATCCCGGGGCGGCGGCAACAATCGCGTCATTGCGATCCGCAAGTCGGACGAATCGTGCGGCACTGGCCAGGGCCGCAGCGGCCGGCGCAAGAAACACCGGCAAGCCGATCGCGAGTCCGAGCCGGCCGAGCCGCAGCGCACCGTCCCGCCGACATCCATTCGATCGCACACGGCCGGCCACGGTTCGACCGCCGACTTGCAGATGGTAGAGATTGTGGCCGATCCCGGTCCCGTGGGCGTTGGCAACCGACTAGACTACAACATCACCATTGCGAATAACGGCCCGTTGGCGGTGAGTGACCCAGAGATCATCTTGGATCTCCCGAGCGGCGTTACGCCGACCGACCCTTCGTGCGTGCTACGGACTTCCGTCTATGTGTGCCCCCGGGGCCCAATCGCATCGGGCGGCACAGATACAGCAACAATCTCGGTACAGGTTGGCTTGAACGCGCCCAGCACGATAACGATCACACCGCTGGTGACAACCGGCGCGCCCGGCGACCCGGTTCGCGGCAACAACTTCCTGGAAAACACCACCGAGGTCACCACGACAGAAGTTGGCGGCACCCCAGACACGGAAAATCGAACTCACAACAACCTGAACCAAATCTCCGCCATCGACAGCGCACCGCTCGTCTACGACGCCAACGGCAACCTCACCGATGACGGCACATTCCTCTACGCCTGGGACGCCAAGAATCGGCTGCGCACCGTCACTCGCAAGTCCGATAGCGTCGTGGTCGGCCGGTACTCTTACGACGCGCTCGGCCGCCGCATCCTCCGCATCTACGTCGTGGGCACCGACCCGGCCGTCACCGTTCACTACTACCTCGACGGTCAGCGCGTGATCGAAGAACGACAACTCCCGACTCCCGACTCCCTACTCCCTGACGAGCTTGCTCGTCAATACACCTACGGCCTCTACATCGACGAAGCCCTCACGCTCGACCGCGATCTGAACTCCAACGGCGTCGCGACAGATTCTGGCGAGCGCCTCTTCTACCACGCGAACTCTCTGTACTCGGTCTTCGGTCTCTCGGCCTCAGACCGCGTCTTCGCCGAGCGTTACCTCTACGATTCCTATGGCCGGCCGATTATATGGCTCCCCGGTCCCGACGCGCTTTATGGCACTGCGGACGACGTGCGAAATGTGAACGGCTCCAGCACCGTTCAGAACGGGCGGCTGTTCACGGGAAGGGAGTGGGATGCGGAGTCGCTACTCTTCTACTTCAGGGCACGCTACCAGTCGCCACGGCTTGGCAGGTTCCTTAGTCGTGATCCGCTTGGAACCCTGGCCGGAACTAGCATCTACCATTACGTTGAAAACCAGCCACTCGATCAGGTCGACCCTTCGGGGCTCCTAGGGTCGCCGTGCACTTACAAAGCAGTCACTCCAGTGGAGTGTTTCCTAAAGGTGGCGTACTTCTGCAAGGCGGAAAAACTTGAGATTGCAGTTCCACCCATGACGGACGCCATCGAGGTCCCAGTAGTGTTGTGTCGGACAAAAATCGAGGACGGTACGCCGCTCATAGACTTCACTGAAGGAACCAAGTGCAAGTGCGTTTGGGAACGGGAGGAACAAACATGCAAGGAGACGTGCTGTAGAAAGAACGGAATCGTAACGAAGGAAATAGTTTTCCAGGGTCTGGGGTGCGGCCAAAACTACGGCAAGATGGTCAACGACCCCATAGGTGGATGGATGTGTCGTTGTTCAGACCCAACACCCAGATCAACAAACTTGTGTCCGACAGGAACAGTATGGAAGTGGTAGTCTGGTGCTAGGCTACACGCAGCACACCGGCGCGGAATACCACAAACCAAGAAGTGGGTAAATGATAGATGCGCGCTAAAGAGACCTTCGAAATCGGATTGCGTCTCCTATCGTTTTGGACGTTGCTTGCCGCCATCGGGCAGATGGCGCTACTTGCCGGATTGGTTCATTCTTCCGGTCCTGGAGACATTGGAGTGATTCTGCCCGCATGCATCTCCACACTGGCGTATTCAACATTATCCGCGGGGTGTTTCCTGTTCGCTCCCTCAATCGCAAGCTGGCTTTACGGAACACAGTTGGAGTATCCTCACGAAGCCCTTCATGAGGGGCAAGTCCCGGATATCCACCATGTGGCCGTGTCGTTGTTGGGGTTGTACGCACTCCTATCAGCCGTCAAACCCGCATCGAAACTCGCTGACGCGTCAATTGACTTTGCTCTTGGGGATGTGCGGTTGGAAGACGTCGATCGCGCGGGTGTGATCGAGTGTGTAGCTTACGTGGTTTTTGGCATTTTGTGCGTTCTTAAGGCGGGTCCGATTGCACATCTCTTTGGCAAGGGCCAGGAAGGAAACAAGAAGGGAAACACAGGGGAGGGGAACAAGAGCGTCGGGAGTAGTTTCCGATGAACGCCTGTGCGATCAATCCGGCCAATCGCCAGACCCCCACCGAGACGCCGAGACGCAGGGTGCACGTCAGCTTTTGATTTTTTCCGACGAGAGTCTGCGCGGTCTGGGGCGGCGAGTGAAGGCAAAGCCAGGCCGAGTTCGGAGGTGGTTTACTACGCGTTCGTCTTCACTCAAGGCGGGAAGGGCAAAAGGGGTCGGGAGGGCAAAAGGGGTCGGGAGTCGTTTCGATGAATGAAGTGACCGCCAACACGCACACGGGGCCCGCAAAAGGCCGCAAAAGGGGACATTCTACTTTTCATCAAAAATAGAATGTCCCCTTTCCGCCCCTGGTGGAGCATTCCCCAGCCGCACCGACTGGGCAACTACACCATCAATCTCAATTCTGAAGGACTCCCATCCGGGCGGTGGCGGCGAGAAGTAATAAGTGGCGAGTCGTATGAACCTCATGCAACCCTCCGTTGGTGCAACACCGTTTCAAACTTAATGTGTCCTGCTCATTTTCGTAAGGACACAACAAGACCTGCCGCGGTTCGCGTGAACTATCGAATAATCCGATTGTTGTCGAACGTCCGTCTGCGTTGGGCGTGTGCCATCGCACCGCGCGTCTAACTGAAGGTCTTGCGCAAGTACGACGTGATGAACGTCCGCCGCTTGCCAGTGTGGAAATCCAATACCTCGAACCTCTCGCCGTTGTTATGGACATGCACAATTCGCCCGATCATTCCCTTGATCTGAACGACTCTCTCCATCGCAGAGGCCGGGAATCTGGCCTGCTTGATCAGGTTCGCGATCGGAACAGCCTCGCGGAAGGTGTCGAGATTCTCGATCACGTTGTAAATCTGATCGAACAACGGATTTCGCCTATCGCCGGGCGACATGATGACAACCAGCCGGGCTTGTGCGCGGCTAATCGCGACATTGATCAATCGCGGCGCGTCGTCCGTTCTGAGAAACGGCGTGTCACCCATGACCGGGTCGAAGATCACAGTGTGGCGCTCACTCCCTTGAGCACGATGAACCGTGCTGACGGACACATTGCCGCATCCGGCGTTTTGCAAAAACGTCCGGATCAGCGTGCGCTGAGCCCGGAAGGGAGTTAGCACGATGATGTCGCTCGTGTCTAACAACCTCGTCAATTCGCAAACAAGGTCGCGAATGAACTCGGCAGATGTGAATCGGATCGGCCCGTGGTACTTCTGCGACCATGTTCCCTCCTTGTCTGAGTTTTCGACGTGAACGCAGCGGCTTCCCATCGGACGAATTGGCACGAGATCGCGGTGTCGCGCCCATTCTCGGTTGTGCTTGCAGTCTGCTGCCACAAGCAGCCTTCCGCCGTAGAAGACATTACTGACGATTCGGCAGATTGGCTCGGCCATGCGCGACTGTTCATTCAGCATGCAAGTTGAGTCGGCCGATTCGTTCCTGTAGACGAACATCGATTGTCCGAGCCAGCGCTCTGCGGCGGGGTTGCTCGACTGGACGATCGGTGCAAGCTGCTGGGGATCGCCAGCGAAAATGCACTGGCGCCCTAGCGGCGCGAGCGCGAGAGCATGGGCGATACCGACTTGACTGGCCTCGTCGAACACAACCAAATCGTACGGCGATCGGGCTGCCAGATCGCCAAACGTGAATGCTGCGCGAGTTGTCGTCATGGCGGCGAGGCGAGCATGGTCCAACACGCCAATGGCCTGTTGGCGAATTGCGTTGCGGACAAGCTCCACCTGCGACTTCCAAGACGCATACGCCTGAACGCTCTTGTTGTCCGGCCGTTCGGCTTCGAGAGCCGTCAGTCGTCGAATGAGATTGTCATCTTTGACCGGCAACAGATGCTCACGCGCCTTGTAATGGCTGGCGATAAAGTGGTTGCCGACACGAACGCAGTGCTTGCGAATCGCTGCGGCCGCTCGTGCCCGGTTCGTCAGCACTTCGAGGGCTTTGTCGGCCGCGATGAGTGCCTGGTCGACTGCCGAGTTAGTCGTTGACAGAAGGAGAACTCTTGCACTCGGCCTCTCAACAAGGAATTGGCCGAGCATGAAACCGAGAGTGTACGTCTTACCGGTGCCTGGTGGCCCCCAGAGGAAGCCAGCGTCAAATCCAAGCAGCTTGATTGCTCTTGCCTGACGATCCCGCAAACGCCCTTTGATCCCTTCGGTGCTCGGAATTCGTTCGGGCTGGAATGCGTTTGCGCTCTCCAGTTGTTTCAGCCACAACAGAGATCGTTCCGCCCATAGGTCGTTGGACCAACAATCTCGTAGTGCTTCAAGATACCGGGGTGGATACACTAACAGTTTACCCCCGGCCGTAGGCGGCGCAGTCGTCGCGAAACGTAGGTTTATCTGTTCGGCCTCGGGAACCACGGAAAGCACATCGGCCGCACCTTTCGGCGGTCCCGGCCACCATGCGTTCGAGCCCTCGAGTGATTCATCCAGTCCTGCCGAATCCGTTTTCGTCAGGTCCACCGATACGATCCAAACGGCTCCCAATTGCTGACGGTTCGCCACTTGAAACTCAATGCACTGCGTCGCCTTGGCCAATTCCGAATCGATGCCACGCAGTATGTTGCGACGTTGTTCGCTTGCGTCGATGTCCATGCGGATATTCGACTGTGTGCGGCGGACAAAATCAAGGAAGCTGGCTGGGCGGAGTTGCTGGGGGGGCGACATCGAGAGGTGAGTCGCGCGGCAGATTACGTGGAATCCACTGTGCTTTCTGGCTCTCGAGCCACGATGTGGGCACCGAAGGTGTACGGCGAGGTCGTATAGCCCGTCCGGCCAACAATCGTGGCGTCTACGAATCCCGCGTTGCTCAACGAGGGAGTACGGGATCGTGGAAAAGGTGTCAGGAACCTTTTTCTGCCTTTCGCGGTCTGCCGCGAGGGCGCATCGTCGTCGCCAACCCCAATCGGCGAACCGTGCGATCGACCCAGCCGTCGCTTCCGAATGGACACCCACGATTGACCGAACGCCGCAATGCCGCCTCTTCTTGCTTGGTCTGAGGCTGTTGCACCCATTCGAGCCAGCCTCGCGGACAACGAACCGGCCAGGTTGCGAGAATCCCTCGCAACTCGGCGTCGCCGTGTTCGCGTCGCCACAGACTGCTCCAGCGCCACTTGTCCGCGCGGCGAACCAGCCGAGCACGCAACGCGTTACGCTCCACGTAGCGACAGACCGTAAGGAACGGTTCGTCGTCCTCCACCGGGAACGACTTGAATCGGCCTTGATAGAGATGGCCAGTGCCCGCGGACTGCCGATGCGCGTGGCGGCGTTGCGTGTGCGTCAGCGTGAGCCAGCCGACGAACCGAGACATCTCATCGTCCTCGCGCGGCCAGACGACCATGTGCTTTTCGAAAAACGAAAAACTTTTTCGCCGCGTTGCACGCGGTGCTTGCATTGCACGCGTTGCACGCGTTGCACGCGCGCGATCAACCGGTCGCCGCGCACGCCGGAGGCGGCACATAGCGCGTCCGCCGCTTTACCGAGTCGAGTTGAATGCCGCCCAAGAGCAGAGAAAGTTGCGTCGCATCGAGCCGCAGTTGCTTGCTCCCCGGAGCATGACGCGGGACCTCGTACGTGCCACGCTCCAGACGCTTGTAGAACAGCGCGAGCCCGTCGCGATCCCACCAGAGCAACTTGATCCGGTCGCGACGCCGATTCAGAAAGAGAAACAGATGCCCGTCGAGCACGTTGCAATCGAACACGGCCTGGACCGCCGCGCTGAGTCCGTCAAATCCTTTGCGCAGATCGACCGGCTCGACCGCCATGAACACCTGAATCGCGGGCGAGAGACTCAACATGGCCGGTCCTTCGCACGCAAACTCCCGCGACCCTCGTGCGCATCGCTCAGCAGTGCCGCCATGACCGCGCCGATCGCGTCACGGTCCTGGCCCGGCACCAGTACGCGCGTTCCGTTGGGAAGATGCACCTCAACACTGCGCACGCCGGTAACCTCGACACCGCGCACGCCGGCGACTTGGACCGGAACGAAGTTCAGCTTGGGTATGATCGCGCCGCGTCGCGTTCCGTGACCGAATCGAGCGTGTCGATTTGGCGCCGCCGCTCGATCGCGCCTTGGGTCGGATGGGCTTTGGCTTGTTCCGGACCGGAGTCTCTGCTGCCAATAATAGAATGACCAGACCGGAACACCCGCGCGACGACAGAACTCGGTGATCGTTGCGCTTCCCCGGTCAAACTCGCGCAGTCTTCTCCGCCACGCCTCTCGCTTTGCCAGATCGGGTTTCTGTGGCATCGTCCGCTCCTCGGCCAGGGGATCGAAGTACAACACCTTGGCCAGGATAGCCGACGAGTCAAGCGTGGCGGTGGTGGGCGCTCACGTGCTGTTACACCGCAGCGACCCGTGAACAACCACGCCGTCTTAGTGGCTCAGGCCAATGCCCGCGACAGATCGACCCGAGGGCCCACCTGCCGTGTCCTGCCCCATTGACTGGCTATGACAAATGTCATACTATCTCGGACACTTGTCCGAGAGTGAGCCGCACTTTGTCCGATCGAAAGGTCAGGCCGCTGTGGAGGAGCAACGCCACGACAGCACTGGCTCGCCGGCGATCTCGCTGGATCAGTTTGTCGCGCTGAACGACGAGCTGGCCGCGCTGGTGCGGGCGCGTGTGCCGCTCGAGCGCACGCTCAGCGAGGTCGGGCGCGATGTGCCGGGCACGCTCGGCGAGACCATGCGGCTGTTGGCCTCGCGCATGAGTCGCGGCGAGACGTTGGCTCAGGCGATCGCCGCGGAGCGCGAGCGGTTCCCCGGCATCTATCACGCCGTCGTGGCGGCCGGGCTGAAGGCCGGTCGACTGCCGGCGGCGCTCGAAGGCCTGGCCGGCTTCTCGCGACAGTGTGCCGATCTGCGGCATGCCGTGGGCGCCGCGCTGGTCTACCCGGCCATACTCGTGACGTTGGCTTGGTCGCTGCTGCTGGTCTTTGTTTTCTTCGTGGCGCCACAGTTCGTGCGCACCTATGACCTGTTTCGCTTTCCGCCCTCGAGCGCGCTCGAGATATTCACGGCGATGCGCGACTCGGTCATCTACTGGGGTCCAGTCGTTCCGGTGCTGCTCGCGCTTGCAGGCTGGTGGTGGGTGCGATCGGGCCGAGTGGACGTGCTGCGTTCGGCCTGGACTCAGGGGCCGCTCGGTTGGTTCCCCGCCCTGCGGCGCATCCTGCTCCATGCCCAAACCGCGAACTTCGCCGAGCTGCTCGGCTTACTCGTCGAGAACCAGGTCCCATTGCCCGAAAGTTTGCGGCTCGCGGCCGAGACCACGGGCAGTTCGCACATGGCCGAGGGCGTGGGCCGGCTCGCGGCGGCGGTCGAAGGCGGCGGCTCGCTCGCGGAAGGACTGCGTCGCACGCCAGCCATTCCGCCGTTTCTGTGCTGGCTGATTGGGTCGGGCGTCGAGGCCGGTGTGCTGGCCAAGTCGCTGCGGCACGCCGCGGCCACGTATCGCGAGACGGCCCGCTATCAGTCGCAACTGCTCAAGGTGTTGTTGCCCGTCGTGCTGGTCTTGGCGGTGGGCGCGACGGTGACCGCCGGCTACGCGCTCACGCTGTTTGTCCCGTTGACATCGCTGCTCTTCGAACTCGCGCTCGATGTGAGTATTCCGTGACCAACCAGGAACTAGCCGGGTTGTCGTGGCAGATCGGGCAGTTGACCCAAGCGGGCCTGCCGCTGGCGGCCGGGCTGCGCGCGCTGGCCGAGGAACTGCGGCCCGGCACGATGCGCGACGTGCTCGCTGACCTGGCCCGGCGCACCGAGGCCGGCATGCCGCTCGACGAGGCCATCAGCGCGCAGGGCGATGGCCTGCCCGCGCACCTCCGCGGGCTGGTCGTGGCCGGCATCCGATCGGGCAAGCTCGGTCAACTGCTCGGCGAATTCGTGCACTACCAGAACGTGGGGCTCGAGATTCGCCGCAAGGTGACGGCGAGTCTTTTGTACCCGACCGTGCTGCTGATCTTCTTCCTGGCGATCTTCGGGTTCTGTTTCCTGGCGATCGTGCCGAAGTTCAAGCGGATCTATTTGGACTTCGGCATCAATCTGCCGGGGCTCACGATTATGTTGATCGACGCTTCGGACTGGGCCAGCGCGTACGGCTCGTGGTTGTTGGTGGCGATTCCGATAGCGAGCGTGGTCGCGTGGGTGGTCGTCCGAATCGAGTCGGGCGCGGCCGGCGCGTGGCGGTTGCTCAAGCGGCTGCCGTTCATTGGGCCACTCGTACGTCTCGTCGCGCTGGCGCAGTTCTCACGCTTGTTGGCGTCGCTGTTGGAGGCTGAGTTGCCCCTGCCGGTCGCGCTGCGGCTGGCCGGCGGCGCGATTCGAGACCCCGACCTTGCCGAACGGTGCCAGGGCCTGGTGCACGACGCCGAGGCGGGTCGCCCGCTTGCGGAGGACACGGCGCTGCGCGGGCTGCCCGCGAGTCTCTCACAGGCGATCGCTTGGGGCGAGCACCGCGACTGCCTGGCCGACGCCCTGCACGCGGCGGCCGAGCAATTCGAGAGTCAGGCGCGGGTACACGGCACGCTCGTCACCGCCGTGTTGCCGCCCGTGATGGTTGTTTGCTGCGTCGTGTTGGTCGCGTTTCTTGTGCTCGGACTGTTCATGCCGATCATCAAGCTGTTGACGGAACTGTCCGGGTGATTGGGAGATCGAGGACGTGGCGGTCATCATCGTCATGCGTGGACTGATCATTGCAGCGGTTCTAATCGCGATCGGCGGCGGGCTGCGCGTCGCGGCCGAAGCGGTCGTGGCCCGCCGCCGGTCAGACGATGTGGCGGGCCTCAGCGTTTATCTCCGCGTATTCGGCGTGGCACTGTTGGGCCTGGGCGTGTTGCCTTGGGTGTTGTGGGTTTTCTTGGTCGCGTACTGGCTCTCGACAGACGATCCCATCGTGGGAGGACCCTCGGAAGCGATTGCGATTGCCGCGGGCCTTTTTGTGGAGGGACTCATCCCGTTGGCCGGCTGGATGCTGCTCTCCGTAAGCTGGCTGATCGCGGGCGAGCGGACTACGGAGCAAGAGCTGCGGCTGGACAAGTTGCTCGACGGCCTGAACGTGATCGGCTGGTTTTGGTTCGTGTTGGGGCTGCTGTCGACGGTGGTGACGATCATCGGCACGATCCTCGGCGTGCTGATCGCCTTCGTGGTGGTTTCGCGTCGTGCTGCGCGCAAAGACGAACTGCTGTGGGTACTGACGATCGCGGCGCAGAAGAACATGCCGCTCGCCCCGGCCGTCGCGGCGTTTGCGGCGGAGTGCCGTGGTCGCTACCGCCGTCGCGTGTATCAGCTTGCCGACATGTTGGCCGGCGGCGCCACGCTGCCCGACGCGCTCGACAGCCTGCCCGACGTCGTGCCCGAGCCGGCCCGCGTGGCCGCCCGGATCGGCTGGGAGGCCGGATCGCTCGGCAAGGCCCTGCGCCAGGAGGCGACGCTCCGCACCCTGCACCAACCGGTCTGGCACACGCTCGCCGGCCGCATCTTGTACCTGTTCGCGGTCTTGCTGGTGATCCAGACTGTCGCGGGGTTCATCGTCTATTTCATCGCGCCCAAGTTCAAACGCATCTTCGCGGACTTCGGCGTCGAGCTGCCGGTGATCACGCAGGTGGTCACGGATTGGGGCGACCTGGCGATCGAGACCATGGCATTGCCGATACTGCTGATCGTGCAGTTCGTCGCGGCGGCGGTGGTGCTGGCGATGTTCCTGAGCGGCGGGGGCGACTTGACGTTCTTCGGCCGCTTGTTCCGGCGGATGAATACATCGGTGGTGCTGCGCGCGCTGGCACTGGGGGTCGATGCGGGTCAGCCGCTGACGGCGGGGCTGGGCACGTTGGCCGCGTCGTATCCGCGCTGGGGCGTCCGCCAGCGGCTCGCCCGCGCGCTCGAGCTGGTGCGCGGCGGCCGGCCGTGGCACGAGAGTCTCGAACACGAGCGGCTCATCCTGCCCGTCGAGGCGGCCGTGCTCGAGTCGGCTCAGCGCGCGGGCAACCTGCCATGGGCGCTGCGCGAGATGGCCGACAGCAGCGATCGGCGACTCGGCTATCGCCTTCAGGTCTGGACCCAGTTGCTGTTTCCGTTGGCCGTACTCGGCATCGGCTCCGTGGTGTTTCTGCTGGCGGCCGGATACTTCAGCCCGCTGGTCAAGCTGATTGCGGAGTTGACCGGATGAACGTGATGGACCGCTCAAAGCGATCGAGGTCTGGCGCGACGCTCATTGAGATCGCGGCGGCGGCGCTGCTGTTGGCCGTGGCGATGGGCGTCTCGGTGCAGGTGCTCGCCTGGGCGGCGGCCCAGCGCCGCGACGCCGAAACGCGACGCAACGTACAACAGGAACTGAGCAACGTGATGGAGCGAATCACCGCGCGACCGTGGCGCGAAATCACCGCCGACGTCGTGGCGAGCGCGAAGCTGACGCCGACGACCGCCGATGTCGTCGACGCCGCGCGGCTGACCGGCGACGTGCGCGTCGATCCGGCCGATCCCGACGCCAAGCAGATCCGGCTCGAAGCGCATTGGCGAGGTCGATCGGGCAATCGCGAGTCCACGGTACGCCTCACGGCCTGGGTCTACCGGCGACCAGGAGGCGATCAATGACACGACGCGCAGGTGCATCGCTGATCGAACTGATGGCGGTGATCGCCGCCACGAGCGTGCTGATCGGGCTGAGTGCCGGGCTCTTGCGCTTGCTCATGGATGTGGAGCGATCGGGCGACGAACATCTGGCCCGTGGCCTGGCACTGGTGCGGCTCGGCCGCCAGTTCCGCGACGATGTTCGCGCGGCCACAGGCATTGGTCAGCGAGAGGGCGATGAACCGCTGGAGAACGGGATTACCTTGAACCTGAAAGATGGACAGTCGGTCGAGTACCAGGTGGGCGAACAATCCGTCGTACGATTTCATCGGTCATCGCCACGGGACACGCAACGAGAGGTGTTCCAGCTTCCGACCGGCGTTCGGGCACGGTTGGAAATCAGTACTCAGCACTCGGTACTCAGTCGTAGGGTGGGCCGAGTCTTCGAGTCCCACCAAGTCCGGGAGGGCAGGCTGTTCGACAAAAAGGTGGGACTCGAAGACTCGGCCCACCCTACGCCTGTCTTCACAGCCTCTCTGTACTCAGTACTCGGTGCTCAGCCGGCAACCGGCGACGACGGCGAGTGGGCGACGTTGATCGTGTCGCGACAATCCAGCCGGACGGGCGGCGAGTACCGCGTCGAGGCCGTTGTGGGCGGCGATCACCGCTTCGAGACGAAGGGGGATTGAGCATGGACCTATCTACACAAGTCGCAGAATCGCTTCTCCCTCTCCCCCGTCTGCGGGGGAGAGGGGCAGGGGTGAGGGGGCATGGAGACATGGCGTCGTGTCGAGAAGACCCCTCACCCCGGCCCTCTCCCCGCAACGGGGAGAGGGAGAAATCGTGCGGATTGCTGAATTGTGTAGCTACCAATACCGCAAGAGGGAGGTTTCCAGGGCCTGTTCCGACCGGCCTGTCGCACGATCGTCGCGGGGCCGTGCTGGTAGTGGCCCTGGTGCTGCTGGTGTTGGCGACGCTGATCTGTGGCGTGCTGATGAAGACGGGCTTGGCCGAGTCGCGGCTGGTGCGACACCAAGCTCAAGAGTTGCAGGCGGCGTGGCTGGTCGAGTCGGGCGTCGAGCGAGCGGCGGCGAAGCTGGCCGAGTCGCGCGACTATGCGGGCGAAACATGGAACCTGCCGGCCGAGACGATCGGCGGCGAGTGGCCGGCCACCGTGCTGATCACAATCGTCAAGCCGCAAGACGAATCGCCGCGCCGCACCGTGCGCGTGCGGGCGGATTACCCGCCCGACGAGCGCTGGCGCGTGCGACACAGCAAAGAAGTCGTTGTGCGATTAAAGACCCAAACAAAACCCCCCGGCAATTCAGGAGCTGAACCATGAAACGAACGATCAACACTTCGCGCGCCTTCACTCTGATCGAGCTACTGGTCGTGATTGCGATTATTGCCGTGCTGATCGCGCTACTGCTGCCGGCCGTGCAGATGGCCCGCGAGGCCGCGCGGCGGACTCAGTGCAGAAACAATCTGATGCAACTGGTGCTGGCCGTACACAACTACGAGTCGGCCCACGAGGTGCTGCCGCCCGGCGTGGTCAATCCCGACGGCCCGATCCAGTCGACCGCCAGCGGCTACCACGTCAGTTGGCTGGTGCAGATTCTGCCGTTCGTCGACCAGGGCAATGTGCTGGCGCACGTCGACTTTGCCCGCGGCGTCTACGACTCGGCGAACACGACCGTACGGGCCACAGAGATCGAGGTCTTTTTCTGCCCGTCCGAGCGAAGCCCCGGTTCGTCCAGCGGTCCGAGCCACAGCAACTACGCCGGCAGTTACCACGACTCCGAAGCGCCGATCGCCGCCGACAACAACGGCGTGTTCTTTCTGAACTCGAGCGTCCGCATCCGGCGCATCGACGACGGCAGCTCGAACACCATCTTCATCGGTGAGAAGCTGGTCGAACCGACCGAGCTGGGTTGGGCGTCGGGCACGCGCTCGACGCTGCGAAACACCGGCGCGGCGATACCGTCGAACAATCGCTGGCTGGCGAATGATCCCGCCGCGGCCGCCGCCGCGCCCGATCCCGCGATGGTCGGGGGCTTCAGCAGCTTCCATCCGGGCGGCGCCCTGTTTGCGATCGGCGACGGATCCGTGCGTTTCGTGAGCGCCAACATAGATGCGCTGACCTACAAGCGGCTGGCCAATCGCGCGGACGGTGAGATCGTCAGCTCCGGTGATTTCTAACTGGTCACGCCCTCGGCCTCGAGAATGGCCTTGAGTGGCGCGATGCTCGGACGCTGTTCCGGCTCGAAGTACTCGACCGAAACGTAGGCGTTCACTTTGGCCTGGCGGAACGCTTCGAGGAACGGGCCGATCGCGTAGTCGAGCTTCCCGCCGGTGACGGGCAGGTTGAAGTCGCCCGGTTTCGCGTTTCGCACGCCCACGTGCGAGACGAACTTCATGAGCGGAAGAGTCTCTTCGAGACTGATCGAGCGGGCCACCACGTGGCTGGGGTCGTAGTCAAGTCGCAGGCCGGCCACGCCGTTCAAGATGGCCAGCGCGTCGCGCGGCGACTCGGCAATGGAATCGCTGTGGTTCTCGAACGACAGCGCGATGCCGCGCCGGGCGGCCATGGCGTGCATCTGAGTGAGCATGTCGATCGCGTTCTTCAGGCACATTTCGCGCGGCACGCCCTCGACGAACCTGCCGGGCTGCACGTTGATGAGCGGCACCTCGGCGGTGCGGGCGCAAGTGACCACTCGCTCGAAGTGGGCCAGAATCGTCTTGCGTGCTGCGGGGTCGGCGATCGTCAGGCCGGGAAACTGCTTGCGGTCGCCGATCGCGAAGCTCGCGTGAATAGCGATCGGCTCGACCTGCAGCTTGGCGCACGCCTCGGCGATCTTCTTGCCGTGCCCTTCGGGGTCGGCGAGCGTGGACGGAAAGACGTGCGTCCAGCCCTCGAACATGGCCAGGTCGGCGTATCGGAATCCGAGCCGTTTGATTTCCGCGAGCGCCTCTTCCCAGGTGCGGTCCGAGAAGGCCAGCGACGAGCACGAGAGGCGCAGGCCGACGGGTTGGCGACGCTCGAGCGCCTGCTGGGCGGCGGCACGCGCCGCGCCGAACGCGAGCGCCGCGCTCGCGGCCGAGGCGTCGACGAAGAACCGGCGTCGTGAAACTTTACGGGACACGAAAACTCCAGAACACGCCCGAACTGGGACAAAGCCGCCACCAGGACCCGAGGGGACCGCACTTAGCGTGGAATTGTGCCGCAGACCCGTGCCCCGTGCAAGACTCTGTCTCTGACTATCCAGCCCGTTGCCGGGCGGCTACGATTGACCGACGCTGCGATTGATCTACGACACAACGGCTGGTGACGCATGGTCGATAATGCGCCGGTGATTCAGGTTCAGCACAAGGGACTGACGATCGAGGGCTATTCGCGCGCCGCGGTGCAGACCTACTGGCGATTGCCGGAACTGAAACTCGGCTTTGACCTTGGGCTTCAGCCGTGGAGCTTCATGGGCACGCCAACATGGTTCGTCAGTCACTGTCATCTCGACCACGCGGCGGCGCTGCCGGTCTACGTGGCTCGTCGTCGCATGATGAAGATGGAACCGCCGACGATCTACGTGCCGGAGTCGAACGTCGCGTATCTCGACAAGCTGCTGCGCGTCTGGGAGCGGCTCGATCGTGGACGGATGCGCTGCGACCTGCGCGGCCTGAAGCCGGGCGACGAGGTTGAGCTGTCGCGCGAGACGATCGTTACTTCGTTCGCCACCAAACACACGATCCCGTCGCTGGGCTTTGTGGTGTGGGACCGCCGCAGAAAGCTGAAGGATGAGTACCAGCATCTGACCGGCAACCAGATTCGCGACTTGCGTCTGGCCGGCACGGAGGTGACGCGCGACGTGCGGTTGCCGCTCGTCGCGTTCTTGGGCGACACGGCGCCCGAAGGCATCGACGCGCACCCGGCGGTCTATGAATCGCAGGTCGTCATCTTGGAGCTGACGTTCATCGCGCCGAGCCACCGCAAGGACAAGATACACAAGTTCGGCCACACACACCTGGACGACATCATCGAGCGCGCGGAGCGGTTCAAGAACGAGCTGATCATCCTCGCCCACTTCAGCACGCGCTACCACGCCGAGAAGATCGAGAAGATGGTCGACCGCCGCCTGCCGGCCAGCCTGCGGCCGAGGGTGAAGCTCTGGTTGTGAGAGCCTCTTGCGGCCTAAACCCACTGGCCTATAATTCTGTGCCTGGCAGCGGCGGCGAATTTGATAGTAGAAAGGCCCAAATGCCCAGCCGGACGAAACGGTTTGCCCTGTGGCTCGAAGATATCTGGATCGCCAGCATCACCGTGATTCAAGGCATGGTCGTAACGTTGCGTTACTTCTTCGCGACATACCGACGAAACCGATGGGAAAAGGACTACGGGTTCACGGGCGGCGGAACGTTCACTCATGTTTTTGAATATCCCGAGCGGCCGGTGCCGGTGAAGCCGCGCTATCGCGGGTTCCATCGGTTCGATCTGACGACGTGCATAGCCTGCGACGCCTGCGCCCGCGCCTGTCCGGTCGACTGCATCTACATCGACAAGGAGCGCAGCCCGGTCGGCAAGGGCTTTCGCGTGGTCGGCTTCACGATCGACTACACGAAGTGCATGTTCTGCGGTCTGTGTACGTATCCGTGCCCGGTCGAGTGCATCTACATGGGTCAGACACACGACCTCAGTTGCTACAGTCGCGACGGGTGCATTGTGGATTTCGCGAAGTTGCCGTTGCAGGTTGGGTGGGGCTACGCCACGCTCAACCCGACGGTGGTGGCTCAGTCCAAGACGCTGACGAAGCCGGTGTGGACCAAGCCGGCGGAGGCGGCCAAGGCGTAATGCGGAAGAAGGTCATGCCACGCGCAGCAGGTTCCGGGCCGGCGGCCCGACAGAAAAAGTTCTTCACGGTAGAGTCGGCAAACAAGATGTTGCCGCTGGTGCGTTCGATCGCCGGCGACATCGTGCAGAAGTTTCGCGAGTTGGGCGAGTTGCGTGAGCGGCTTGAACTATTGCAGGGCACGCGCGCCAAAGGACTCACGGCGGCACACCGCGAAGAGGTCGAAGAGGTCGAGCGCGAGTTCGAGCGCGCAAAGGACGGCGTGGCCGAACTGGTCGAAGAACTGGGCGAGTTGGGCGTCGAACTGAAAGGGCCCGACGGCCTAGTGGATTTCCCCGCAATCATGGACGGACGCGAAGTGTACTTGTGTTGGAAGTTGGACGAACCGGGGGTCATGTTCTGGCACGAGCGCGACGCCGGGTTCGCCGGCCGGCAGCAATTGACCGCCGAATCCGGGTCCAAACTGACCCCGTTCTGAGCGAGCCGGACGCAGCGATCGGCCTTGTCGATCTGTCTGAGAGAAACGAATGACGCCATTCATCGGACTTGTCGGATACCTGGTCTTGTTCACGCTGCTGGGCGTGGGATTCCTGTTCGTCACTCTGCTCATCGGCAAACTGGTGCGGCCGACGCTGCCGGACAAAGAGAAGCATGCGATCTACGAGTGCGGCGAGCCGACGATCGGTTCGAGTTGGGTGCAGTTCGATCTGCGGTTTTACGTCGTCGCGTTGCTGTTCGTGATCTTCGACGTCGAGGTAGCGTTCTTCTTTCCGTGGGCCGCGGTGTTCGGCAAGGCGACTCGCATCGCCGACCCGACCTCGTCGCCTGCGGAAGTGCAACAGTCGCTGCGGGAGTTGGATTCGAGCCTGACGCTTGGCGAGTCGTCGCTCAGCGCCACCCAGGACGCGGCGTCGACGCTCGGTTGGATTGCCTTCGGCGACCTGGTCTTTTTCTTTGGAGTCGTGCTGGTCGGGTTCGCCTACTTGTGGAAGCGCGGTGATCTGAACTGGGTGCGAGCCACCAGCGGCGAGACTGCGGAGACTCGGCCCGAGATGGCGGCGGCCCCGACCCCCCCTGATTCATCGCGCGAACCTGTAGTGGTCTAGCAACCGGAGTCGGCGCGCGTCGCCGCTTTTCTCGATCCCCGTTTCGTTGGCCCAATTCCGATGACAGCCCAAGAAATCGCCTCGGTGCTTGAGCAAGAGTTTGCGGGAAAGATCACCGCGAAGAACCTGGACGCGATCGATCCGTGGGTCGCCGTGGAGCCGGCCGCGCTGGCCGAAGTCGCGGCGTTCTGTCGCGACGACCAGCGGCTGCGGTTCGATTCGCTGCAGTGCATCAGCGGCGTCGACTATCTCGAGCCGGATCCGAAGAAGGCGAAGAAGGCCGGCTTCGACCCGCACCTGGAGGTCGTGTACCACCTCTACAGTTTCAAGCACAGGCACAAGATCGTACTCAAGGCCATGCTGCCGCGCTGGAAGAACGACGCCCCCGGCGAACTGCCCGAGTTGCCCAGCGTCGCCGCCATTTGGCCCACCGCCGATTGGCACGAACGCGAGGTGTACGACCTCTCCGGCGTCGCGTTCATGGGTCACCCGAACTTCAAGCGGATCCTGTGCCCCGAAGACTGGGTCGGCCACCCGTTGCGCAAGGACTACGAGTTCCCCGACGAATACCACGGAATCCGAGGCAAGTAGTTTCGACGGCGGCGGCTGGCCGCACACCACATGAGAGCCACGATGTCCACGATCACGCTTGACGACCCGACCGTAGTTGAGTTCGACGTTCGCACCGACGAGATGTTGGTGAACATGGGACCGCAACACCCTAGCACGCACGGCGTGTTGCGCCTGCTGCTTCGCACCGACGGCGAGGTCGTCCACGAGGTCACGCCGCACATCGGCTACCTGCACCGCTGCGCCGAGAAGATTGGCGAGAACCTCGCCCCCTATCAATGGATCCCCTACACCGATCGCATGGACTACCTGGCCGGGATGAACATGAACCTCGGCTACGCGCTGGCGGTTGAAAAGCTGTGCAAGATGGAGATCCCCGAGCGGGCGCAGATCATCCGCGTGATCATCGCCGAGCTGAACCGCGTGGCCAGCCACTTGGTCGGCATGGGCGCGTACGGCCTGGACCTCGGCACGTTCAGTCCGTTTCTGTACGCCTTTCGCGAGCGCGAAAAAATCCTCGACCTGTTCGAGGAGACGTGCGGCGCCCGACTGACGTACAGCTATCTGACGATCGGCGGCGCGACGCACGACCTGCCCGAAGGCTGGGTCGATCGCTGCCGCGACTTCCTCGACTACTTCGAGCCGAAGATCGAGGAGTACCACACGCTGCTCACCCGCAACGCGATCTTCATCAAGCGCACCGCGGCCATCGGCGTCCTGCCGGCCGAGATGGCGATCGCTTACGGCTGTAGCGGCCCGGTGCTGCGCGGGTCCGGCGTATACCACGATCTGCGCCGCGCCGAACCGTACTCGATGTACGACCAGTTCAAGTTCCAGGTGGCGTGTCCGGTCGACGCCGACGGCCGGCCGCAGTGGCTCGAAGCGCCCAAAGAGGCCGTGCTCGGCGATTGCTGGCACCGGTTCTACGTGCGCATGCTCGAGGTGATCGAGTCGTGCCGCATCGTGCGTCAGGGCCTGGAGCGATACCCAAGCTCGCAGGGCGAGCATCGCTCGTCGGCCTGGAAGGCGACGATGAAGCTGCCGCGCGGCGAGGCATACGTCGAGACCGAGTGCCCGCGTGGCCAGATGGGCTTCATGGTGATCGGCAAAGACGACCCGATTCCGCTGCGCGTCCGCGCCCGCTCGTCGAGTTTTTCCAATCTCTCGGTGGGCGGCGAACTCTGCCGCGGCTGCCTGATCGCCGACGTTCCGGCCATCATCGGTTCGCTCGACGTGGTCATGGGCGAGATCGACCGTTAGGCTCGCCCACCGCCCTCGACCCGCGCGAACCTGGTGATCTTTCCGGGCCTCTCCGGTCGCGTGTCGGGGCGTGATCGCGACCGCGCGGTCGGCAAGCCCACGGTTCGATTTCGTATCACGGTGTCGAGCACGACCTTCATGGCCGGCGATCCAGGTAGCGTCGCTTCAAGACCAGCTCATCGATCTTGGCATCGGTCAGCTTCGCTCGCCGGTGCTTCGCCGTCGCCCGACCGAGTTCTCGCGCCCACAGCTTCTCCTCAACCCGGTCGAGCGCACCTCGGAGCGTCAGGAACTCATCGGCGTCCAACTGTTCGACCGCCTTGACGATTTCTGCAACGGTTGGCATTGTCCCTCCCACTGGTGCGGCGGCGTGGGCATGAATGCCGACGCAAAGCCGACGGCATGGCACACGTCATTTCAGTCCACCGGACAACTACGTTGCCGGCGACGGGTCGTGGACGAGCGTTGTGCCGGCGCTCTCGAAGAACCGCGCCATGCCGCTGGTCGGATAGAGCGTCATGATCTTCGCGATGTACTGGCGCGAGGTCGTGGCGTTGCGATATTCGACCGGGCAGCCCCACTCGCCGCCCAGCAGGTTCGCCAGTTGCCAGAGTGCGTGGCGGTTCGTCGGATTCTTGTCGAGAATCTGCTCGTAGAGTTTGATGGCTCCGCCGAAGTCGCGCCCGACGACGTACGTGTGCCGCGCTTCGAGGGCCAGGCGCACCGGATCGTCGGCTGGAACCTCGGGCGACTTGGCGCGGAGCAGACCGTCGTGCAGCGCCTTGGCCACGTCGGCCGGTCGCTCGAGGCTTTCCAAGAGTGCGACCTGCAGGAGATAGGCGTCGAGATAGTTCGGGTCGTGCTCGATCGCGCGAGCGGCCCGGCTCAGCGCCTTCTCCTTCAGCGGCGCGGCGATCGTTTCCTTGGCGTGGTAACGCATCGCCTGTTCGGCGAGTTCCTGCGCCTTTTCGAAGTACCTGGTCGCCGTCGTCGATCGCTGCGGCGCCGGTTTGCCGCCGGGCGACTCGACCGGTGCGACGCTGATGCCCGCCTTGGTGAGCAACTCGCGGGCGAGCGCGGTGCGCGTGTCGAACAGGTTGGCGCCGCGTTCGGCCACGATTTCCGACTTGGCCACGGGCTGCCCGCTGGCCACATCGATCGCCTGGCCGCTCAAGTGCAGTTTGTCCTGGAAGTCGAAGTAGAAGCCGGTGAAGAGCAGTTCGGCGCCGAGCTTCTTGCCGAGCGGCTGGACGACGGCGGCCTCGGCCAGTTGCTTGTCGCGGAACTCGCGCGACCGGCAGAAGTAGTCGACCAGGCTGCGCGACGACATCGCCAGGTTCGGCTGCCGCTCGAGTTCGGTCATAAAGCCGTCCTGCAACAGGTCGCCGATGAAGTTGGTTTTCTCCTGGCCGTTCATGTTGCGGAACGGCAGCACGGCCACACGGCGAGTGCCCGGCGGCAGCGCGGCGCGGGCCGCGGCCAACTCGCCCGGCGTGATCGGGTTCTCGAACAACAGATATCGTCGCCGCAGTTCTTCGCGCAGGCGCGTGGCCGCGGCCAGGTCTTCATACGTGCCGCCCGAGTTTTCGGCCAGCATGCGGAACCAGGCCAGCCCGTCGGCGCTCATGCCCTGGCACGCGACGGTGTGGATTTGCATGTGGTTCGCCTGGGCCGTGGTGAGCAGCCATTCATTCGTGGTCTCGTAGGTGTACTGGCCGTGTACGATGCGCGCCGGCTGACCGTGCGCGGATGCGTCGCCGCAGAGGATGACGACGCGGGCGCGGTCGGGACGCTCGGCCCGCCAACTCAGTTTGATCATGCTCTCGAACAGCGCCTGATCGCCGCGTTCGGGAATGTCGCCGCCGCCCATCGCTTGCAGTTTCGCCAGCGCGGCGCGGAATCGCTCGACATCGCCGGTGAAGTCCCAGTGCCGCGTGATGTACTCGTCGCCCTGGTCGCGGAACGCGACGAGGCCGAACTGCACGTCGATGTCGCCGGCCGGGCCGCGGAAGTCGTCGACGATGTCGTCGAGCGACGCCTGCAACTCGCGAATCTCGCCTCCCATGCTGCCGGTGGTGTCGACCACGAAGGCCACGTCGATGGACCGCGGTCCGTCGAGCGGCAACTCAGGTTGGCCGGGCGCGTCGACCGCGACGCCCTGTTGTCCGAGCACCGCGTCGGTCAAGAATCGCGGCAGCCTGGCCGCCGCCTGACCGCCTTCCGCCTTGAAGTACACGCCGTGGCGCACGCCGACGGCGATGCGCGCAATTGCGCGGCTCAAGTAGCCCGGCGCGGTGATAAGTTCCGGGCCGCCGCCTTGCCCCGGGCCGTTGACGACCGCTGGGGCCGCCGGCGCGACGGGAGTCACGACGCGCGGCGGCACAGGCTCGCCGACCGGAATGCGCGGGCCGGTCGGTACGCCGATGCGAATGTCGATGCCGCCGGGGAACGGCGATCGGCCGGGCGACGAGTGTCCACCCTCATGGTGGTCGTCGTCGTGGCTGCGCGACCCGCCAATGCGGATTCCGCCACTGCTGCCGCCACTCGATCGGCCGCTGCCGCCGCCCTTGCCGCCACTGGACATGCTTCCGCCGCCTTTTCCGCCACCACCTTTTCCGCCGCCACTACCCTTCTTCTTGTCCGAGGCGTCGAGCGCGCTCAGCAGACTCAGTGATAACACCAGGACGCTTGTGGCACCAACGATCAGTCGGCGGTTCATGAGAGTACCTCCTTTGAGAGCATGATTCGTCGGCGGACGCCGGCGCTCTTGGACTACTTCTCCGGCAACTCAAACACGCAGCGAAACCCGAATCGATCCGCGCGCCGCGTCGGCGCGTCCTCCAGGCGCGAAGTTGTGAACAGGAAATCATCGTCGTCGTCCCAACTGCCGCCCCGCAGCACGCGATGAGTGCCTGTCGGCGGTCCAGTGGGATGCACGACTGACTTGGTTGGATACGGGCCGCGCCAGTCGCGACACCATTCGGCGACGTTGCCGGCGAGGTCGAAACAACCGACCGGGCTGACGCCCATAGCAAACTTACCGACCGGGGCCGTCAATGGAAACCCGTCCGACGGGCCGAAGGCGTTGCACCGAGTGCGCGGCAGTGCGTCGCCCCATGGGAACGGACCGTCGGGGTGCCGCGCCGCACGTTCCCACTGGGCCTCGGTTGGAAGCTGTTTGCCGGACCAGCGCGCGTAGGCCGCTGCGTCGTCCCAACTGACCCACACGACCGGATGATCGTCCTTGCCCGCGACCCCGTTCTGATCGGCCCCGCGCAGCCACTGCGAGTTGCCCGCGAACTTGGTCTCTTCGGCGAACAGACGAAACTGGCGATTGGTCACTTCAAACTTGTCGATGTAATACGGCCCAAGCTGCACTTCGTGGATCGGTCCATCGTCTGGCCGTTCGTTCGTTCCCATCTGGAACCTTCCGGGCGGCACGAAGACCATTTCGGCGCTGTCCTTCGCGCTGACGACTTCCATCGGCCAGCCCGACGCATCGGCCGTGGCGCCCGGCTTGGCCCGCAGGCCGAGCGGTAGGCGACGGTGAACGCTCGGATCATACGGCACGCCTCGCGATCGACCGAACTCGCGCAGCACCCACACGCCGCTGAAGTCGCCGCTCTGATGTGGGTTTTGCAGCGTTCGGAAATCGCGGCGCGCGATGTTCTGCGTCTCGAGCTTCGCGTAGCCCGCCAACTCGTCGAGAGTCAATTGGCCGTCGCGGTTGGCGTCGGCGGCGCCGTTCCAACCCTGCAGGACGCTGTGAAAGAAGATGCCGTGTTTCAGGTCGGGATGCTCGAAGCTTTTCTGTCCCTCGCGGCAACTGAACAGGGCCACCAGCCCCTCGGGGACCGGTTCGGTCTGGGGGCGCGTCACGCTCTCGAGGTCGACCGTCGGCCGGCTGCGGGCCAGCTCGCTCACCGGGTCGTTGCGGCAGGCGTCGACCAGCATGAGCTTGCGCGTTGCGGGACATTTTTCGAGCAGGCGATAGACGTCATCAAGCGCGATAAGCGTCTCCTTCTCGTCGAGCTTCGCGTCGACCGGGCAGAAGAAGCTGCGCTTCTCTCCCTTGAACTGGACTCCGTGGCCGGCCAGGGCGACGACGAGCGAATCGTCGTCCTCCACTTGGGCCAGCAGCAACTGCAGCTCCTCGCGGATCTTCTTGGCCTCAGGCAGATAGCGCGGCGGCAGGCGCGGCTCAGCGTCGTGCATCAAAACGATGTTGTCCGGCTTGAACCCGGCGGCCACCAGGCGCGGCTCGCCTGCGGCTTCCTTTGACGACATTGCAGGCGGGCCGCCTGCACTACGCTGACGAGTAACCAGGAAACAACACACAAGAACAAGGAGACGAGTCATGCAACGCTTTGGAATCGCAAGTGGTGTTCGAGGTTTGGTGCTGGGCAGCCTGATGGCGATCGGTGCGTTCTTTGCGAGTGGTTCGGCCGAGGCCGGTCACTGGTGCTCGCACTGCCACTACGAATGGGTCGTGAGGTACGAGTATCAGCAGGTGCCGTACACTCGCTATGTGACCTACTACGACCATTGTGGCAAGCCGTACAGCGTTCCGAAGACGTACTTCCAGACGATCAGGGTGCCCGTGAAGCACCGCGTGCAGGTGTGCTACTAAATGGCTTTGCGTGATTCTGGGAGTCCGCAGGGACAGTAGCCCGACGCGCCAGCGAGGGACCGGGCCTGATTTCTTGTGATTTCGCCATGTGCTCCCTCGCTGGCGCGTCGGGCTACTGTCCCAGAATCGTGCAAGGCTATTTAGTGGGAAGAGGTCAGAAGGTCAGAGGTCAGCGGTCAGCGGTCAGAAGGGCAGTCTCGCTCTGAACCTCTGACCCTCTGAGCCTCTGGCCTCTATCTTCTTGACCTCCGCTGGTTGCCGCTTCACACTGTCGGACATGGCCGCCGAAAGCGACACAGGGACGATGAGCGACGAGCAACTGGCTGGAGTCATCGCCGGGCGCGGCGAGACGGACGAGGGGTGGCGGCTGGCGCGCGAAGCGTGCAGTCAGCTCTACGTGCGTCACGCCCGCAAGCTGCTCGGGTTTCTGTCGGCGCGAGTACACCGTAATGATCTGGAAGACATCCACCAGGCGATCTGGGAGCGGGTCTGGAACCACCTTCCGACCGGTTTCCACGGTGGCAACTTTCGCGCGTGGCTGCATCAGATCGCTCGGAACTACATCATCGACCACTCGCGCAAGAAGCGGGCCGACGAACTGGCCGAGGACTACGACGTGGCCGACAGTCGGGTCGGGCGTCCCGACGAAGCGGTCGTGGAGCAGGAGCGCCGCGCCGCGCTGAGCCGCTGTCTCGAACGACTCGCTGAGAGTGCTCGGCTGCTCGTGAACGCACGGCTTGGCGGCGAGAGCTACGATGAGATTTGTCCGCGCATGGGCCTGAAGATGGCGCAGGCGCACAAGCTGTTCCATCAAGCCAAGGAACAGCTACGCCGTTGCGTCGAAGCCGAATCGGGCCAGTAGAAGAGACGAACATGACGTTGCATGCCCTGGAAATCCCAGACGAGCCGAGCCAGTTGCCCGACTGGTTGGAACGGCAATTGACCGGCCGCGACCTGGCACTGGTTGTTGCGGAACTGGCCGCGGTACACCGAGCGCCGGCGTCGGTCGTGCCGTCGGTGTACGACCTCGTCGGCAATCAGTTCGACGCGGTGATGCAATCGGGGCTGAAGGTTCTCGCCGGGTCGGTGCTGAAGCAGCTTCTGACCCAGCCCGGGCTGCTGCTCGAACTTCAAGAAGCGGTCTTTTTGCACGGCGGCGCCCATTGGGAACATCGGTGGCGCGCCGGGCCACAGATCGAAGACAGTGTCGCTCGCGGGCGCGACCGGCTGGCCACATTTCTGGCGAGTCAGTCGAGCGAGCCAGCGGCCGATCATCGCATGACGATCGTCTTCCGTCCCGCCGCCGAGTCGGCTGCTGCGACGGCAACGGCGCCTGTCGTGGCACCGCCGCGACGCGAGGTGCCGTGGTATCGCCAGGCGTGGGTTGCGAGTTTTGCGACCGCCGCCGCCGTCCTGATCGCGGTGTTCATCGTCGAGCAGTTTCGCGGCAGACCAGACCAGCCGGTCGCCGTCGCGTCGGCCGCTTGGGGCTGGAACAAGCCAGACGCACTACCGAACGACCTGCCCCCGCCAGCCTATCTGAACGCGCTGGCCGACGCGGCGGCCGAGTGGTTCAACAAGCGTCCCGAAGGTCCCGCGGATCTGGCCAAACGCATCGCGGAGTTCCGCCAAGGCTGCTCCGTGCTCTTACTTGCCAAACACCGCGTGCTCGCCGAGCAGGACCGCACCTGGCTCTTGGAACGATGCCGCGCCTGGGCAACCAAGCTGGACGGTCACCTGGCATCCATCGAATCGGGCGACGCTGCGCTGACCGTGCGGGCGGCGGCCGACGAGACCATCAACAAGTTAATCGATGCGCTGCGAGGTCGGGCTAAAGAGATCGCTGCCGTGCAAGACCGGCTTTCGTGACGGGCTGCACCAGCGGCTATGGCACGGCTTCACACAACGCCCTCAGCGACTGAATCCGGCCGTCTTCTGCGGGTCGTTTGCGATCGATCAGCACCGTCCGCAGACCGGCGGTGCGAGCGCCGGCCACGTCGTTGTGTGGGTCGTCGCCGACGCACAGGATTTGGCCTGGATCGACTGCCGCTGTGGTGATGACGGCTTGGAAAAACCGCTGGTGCGGCTTGCGGAATCCGACCTGTGACGAGACCAGCACGTCGCGGCACAGCCGGAGCGGCCCAAGCTCGCGGGCGATCCGCTCCAGCCGGCTGTCGAAGTTCGAGGCCAGCATGAGCCGAACGCCTCGCGATTCGAGTGTGGCCAGCACGTCCGGCACTTCGGGAAAGGTTCGCCACGCTTGCGGGCCCGCGAAGTGGTCCCAGAGTTCGGCAAAGCAGGTCGACGGGTCCGGCAGGTCATCCAGTACGCGCCGCACGATCTGTTGCCATCGGGCGATCTCATTCAGCTCACTGGTTCGCAGGTCGCCGGCCCGGTCGCGGGCCTCGACTTCGCGAAACACGGCGCGAAATCGATCGCCGATCTCGCGTTCGCTTCGTCGTGAGCCGTGCCGCCGCGCGGCCGCGGTGTACACCGTCGCCACGTCGGGATCGGGGTAGATCACGGTGCCTACCGCGTCAAACACAATAACCTTGATCGGCGCTTGCGTCATGCCCGTCAGTATGTCGCCGCGGGTGCGGCGCGGCCAAGGTCAGACGCCGCGCGACCGACCAGCTTAGCTGGTTTTCGCAACCGGCACGAACTGCGGCGGCGCTCGCGAGAATCGTCTCGCGCCGTTTGACTGACGGTCGTTATGGGTAATAAATCGAATGCCTCGCCGAGTCGACTGGCGATTACGCAACCAGCCGTCCGCGGTCGCTTGCCGCCGCTTGACGGTTCGCAGTGGGAATCGACTGTCGGCGCCCCGCAGGACCCCGCGTTTCGTAGTTGGACATCACGGTACAGCACCAGAGCGGTTGGAGGATGCGCGGGATGAACGAACGCACGCGGATGTTCACGTCGGCCGGTCCGAATTGGACGCTGGTTTCTGATCGTCGCCTGCAAACCAACTTGCGCGATGTCGCCCAGACGCAGTCAGCGGCGCTATCGCGCAAGTTTACTCTGCGCGCCCAGCAACTGGCCTACTGCACGACCGCCGCAGGTCCGTACGAGCGATACATCGTTGTGACGCGACGCCCGCCGGGTTGAGCGGCATCGTTTGTGGCCGAGTTGCCCGCAGCGTGGCGCGGTGTCGCGGTTTGGGTGTAACCGGTCGCCCTCGCTGGCGCTTCCACCCGTGTCAATTCACCGGCCGGATTTCGTCGCCCGCGGCGTCGAGCAGAAGTAGGTACAGATCCAGGAACTTCTCGAGCTGCGCCGGCTTGAATCCACTCGGCCCCTTCTCGCCTTTGAACGCGACGGTTCCATCGAACCCAATCAGGTAGAGTCGGTCGGGCATCGCGGCGTAAGCCTGGCCGACGCGGTTGTCCATGCCGTCGATCAGGCACGGCATTGAAAGCTCTAGCTTCGAGCACATCTCCTGGGCAAGCTCAACTCGGTCTTCGTAGTCTTTGGGCTGCAGGAACACCAGGCCCTCCTGCGTGTTCGCCTTGGATTGCCGGCCGTCTTCGGTGTGTGCCTCGCGAAGGTACACGACGTAGAACGCCACGCGGTCGCCGTACTTCTTGTACATTGCTTCGAGGACGTCAGCCTGACGTCGGAACGGCGGTCAGGTGTAGCTGCCGAAGATCAGCACGACCGGCTGGCGGCCGCGGAACGATGCGAGCCGCACCTCGCTCTTGCCGTCCAGGCTCTTGAGCTTGAAGTCAGGGGCCGCGTCGCCCTCTTTGAGCGACCCTTCCTGTGCTCGGTCGGCGGGGCGGATGTCCTTACGGACGCTCTTTGGTTTCGGTCGGTCGTCGCCGGATTGGGCTAGGGCCGACGCGCCCCAAATCGCCAGTAGCCCAGCACACAGAACAGCCCGCCAAAACGCTCGATGGGCCATGACAGCCTCCCATGAATCGCCAGCCGGATTGGATCAGACACCGCATATTCAACACGCCAAGTCGCCGTGGGTTTCGCCGTCGGGTTCGTCAGGCCTGTCGGACTGGTCGGCCCCGTGCGACTCGTCGGACTGATCGGTCGAATCGTGGTCATGCCGATGGCGCGGCTACTTTTCAAGGTGCTGATACAGCGGCAGGTGTCGGTAGTAGACCTCCAGCATCAACAAGTGCATGCACGTCTCGTAGACTCGCCCGCCGGCCGCGCCCCACCGGTCGGGCGTTGGTGTTGTGGGTGACCAGCTTCCGACGACGCCGGGGTCTCGCGATTGAGTGTTGGTCAGGATGTCGCGGATTCGCCCGTTCCAGCGGTCCCAATGTGTGCCCTGCATGTGGTACATCACCTGGGTCGCGTAGTACCAGTAGTACACATCGCGCTGGGCGAGGTCGGGTAGTTGCCGGTCGAGTTCATCGGCCCCGGCGCGTAGCCGAGGATTGTCGCGGCCGAAGCCCAGGTACTGCCGCATCAAGAGACCCTCGGCCGTCATGGCGATGCTCTCTGGCTTGGTCGGGTGGTACGAGTACTGGCCGCCGCCCGGCCCGCGCTGCACTGAGTCGAGCCAGCCGGTCACGCGCTGGTACGCGGCTGGCGGGATCGTGAACCCGGCCATGCCGCCGCTCTTCAGGGCCATCAGTTGCCAGCCCGACACCGACGTATCCGACTCGGTGCGCGGTTCGTAGCGCCAGCCGCCCAGTTGCGGATGTTGGCTGTCGATGATGAACTGCAGCGCCTTCTCGGTCGGTTCGCGCAGCATCGAGTCCCTGGTCATGCCATACGCCTCGGCCAGCGCGATCGTCGCGATGCCGTGGCTGTAGAATCGCAGGAACCGGGCGTCGCTGTGGAATAGGTCGCCGTTGGCCCGCTGCCGGCCGATCAGCCACTTCAGTCCGCCTCCGACGACGTCGGCGTACTGGCCCGACTCGTGCGTGTAACCCGCTCCGAGCAGCGCCAGCAGCGCCAACCCGGTGGCTGCCGTGTCGGACTGGAAGCTGCCCAGCCCATCGCAGGTGTGCTCTTTGCACTGTTTCGAAAACTCGTGAATGCTCCACGAACCGTCGGGGGCCTGATGAGCGGCAAGCCAGGCGATTCCCAGTTCGACGGCTCGTTCGGTGTCGGGCGATCCGCCGAGCGATCGGGCCGCCTGACGTCGCATCTCGCCGGTGCGCAGCGAAAACTCGGGGCTGATCTCGGCGCGGGCCGCGCTGCCCAGGTCGCCGCCGGCCTGGCGAGCGAGCTTGGCGACGAGCGGGTGCGTCTCGATCGTGCCGCCCGACTCTGAAGTTCGCCGCGCGGGCGCGCCGACCGTCAACTTGACTCCATCGCCGAGTGCCGGCGGCGAACCGGCGCCACCCGCGGCCGATGTGCTGCCGGGCAGACCGGCCGCGCGTCGTCCGGTCGTGGCTCGCGGCCCGATCGACGCGACTCCCGCCGAACCACTCTTGCCGCCGCCTCCGCCGCCCGATGCCTGCGGGCCAGGCTCGATCGCGCCGCCGCCTTGAGGTCCCGCGCTCAGCGCCATCGCCTCGGCCTCGATACCGCCGGTCACTCCCAACGGGCTGCCGACTCCCGACGTAGCGCGACCCGGCAGGCCCGCGCTCGGCCGACCTCCGCCCGAATCAGATGACAATCGCGGCGCCAGCTCGACTCCTCGCGCCGGCTCGCCCGCACCGCCGCTCGCGCCGCCACCCGACGGCCGACCCTTCACCTCGCTCAGGCCGACGCCGCCGTCCGATCCGCCCGCACTCGCGCCAGTCCCGCTGCCACTGCGCCCGCTGGGGACTGCGGCTCGCGTGCCCCGGCCCGATCCGGATGCCGACGCTGCGGATGATGCGGCGACCTGCACGTCGCCGCTGCCGCGGGTTTCGCCGATCGTGACCGACTCGCCCGAACCCGTCGCGCCGGTGACTCCGCCGGAGACCGAGCCTCGTGCGATGGCTGCCGACCCACCGCCGCCCGGCGCGGCCGCGCGGCCGGTACCGTCCTCGGAACTCACCCGCGCGAGCATTGCGCCCGTGCCGCTGGTCCTGCTACCGCTCGCGCCGACCGACGACGCGGGCGCGCTCGAGCCGCCGCTCGAGAGTCCGGCCACGGACGAGAGTGTCGATCGGCCTGATCGGCCGGCCGAGCCGCTCGCCGCCTCGACTCGCACCGCGCCGGCCGGCGCCGATCCGCCGGTGACCTCGGGCGCTTCGGCCGAGTCCGACGCGGCCTGCGGACCCGACTGCGACCGCGAGCGGGCCATCGACGCCGAAGCACCCGAGTTCACTCGTGGTGCGGACTCGCTGCGTGCCGACCGCACGTTCGCCGAACTGCTGCGAGCGTCGGCCAGTGCGGGGCCTTGCGAACCGGCCGACCGGGCCGACACCGATGCGTCGCGGCGATCGACCGAACTGGCGGCCGCGTCCAGCCGCGATTCTTGCGAGCGGGCCGCCGGTGCGAGGCTCGGCGCATCGGCCGCCACGTCGCTCGCCCGCACTTCGGACCGTGCGCGCGACTGTTCGCGCCGCGCGAGGTCAGTCTGGCGCGGGCGAACTTCGCCTTGCCGCGTGTCGCGCATCGCCACCGAGCGATCGATCTGGGGAAGCTGCTGCTCGGCCATTTCGCGATCGGGTCGATCCATCTCGGCCGCTCGCTTCTGCTGCTTTGCCGCCGCCTCGATCGACACATCAACGGCTCGTTCGGCGGCAAGCTCGGGCGCCTCGGCCGCCGCCTCGATCATCTCGGGCCGCTCGAGTTCGGCGCGCGTGAGCGAATCTTGCGGCATCTTCTCCGACTGCATTTTCATTTGCTCGCGCTGCTGCCGCTCGCGCTCGGCGGCCTCGAATTCGGCCTCGGTCATCGCCACGTCGCGGCGCTGCTCGCGCGGCCGGACGGCGTCGGCGGCCTGGCGAGCGGCGTCGGCGGCTTGGTTTGCGGGCAGGTCGAGCGACGGAGACATCTGCCACATTTCGGGTGTGGCCTCGACCGACTCCATGCCGCCGTAGTCGGGCAAGGCGATCTTGGCCTCGTGGCCGGGTGATTCGGCGTGCGGGAACAACTCCTGAGCGAGCACGGCCGGCAGTCGCAGCTCCTGCAATAGGACGAGCAGCAGCAGGTGCAGGAGCAGGCTGAGCAACACGGCGACCTGCAGCCGCGCGAGGATCACGCCGCGTAACAGCCACGCGGCGGCGACGAGCATCGCGGCCAGCACAGCCGGCACACCGAACCGCACCACTGGGTTGTCCCACGGTCCCGCGGCGGCCGCGGCCGCCGCGGCACGCCAGACGATGCCCAGCCACGCCAGGTAGGCCGCCGCGCAAGCGACCACGACGGCCACCGCCACGCGCCAACGTGCGGCGGACGACAACTTCGATCCGTAGAGCCGGTCGAACTGTTTCACTCGAGACCCCTGGCAACACCTCTGTCGGACGGCAGCTTCATCGCGCACGGTATGTGGCGGTCCGCCCGTGGGATGCTGTTGAACATCCTTCGTGCCGAGCACCCCGACTGGGATCAAGCGCAGGTCGAACGCGAGGCGGCGCGGAGACTCTCGCATGGAACTCAACGTTCGGCCTCCGGCACGACGGCGACACGATAGTCTTTGATCTGCGCCTGGTTGCACAGGCTCATTACCCGCGCGACGTGCTTCCAATCGGCCCGTTCGTCGCCGCGAATGAGCACGGTCTGGCGGCCGGGGTTGTTCGCCTCGGCCTGGCGCAGCATGTCGGCCAGAGCGGCCTCGGTCATCGCGCGGCCGAGCACGACCAACTGGCCGGCGTGGTTCACGTTCACGATCACCTCGCGCGGCTTGACGACCAACGGCATCGCCTCGGCCGCACTGGGCAACTGGGCCGGCAACTCGCCTTCGACGCCGCTGCGGGCCTCTTCCTCGAAACGCGACGCGATCAGAAAAAACAGCAGCAGTTGAAACACGCAGTCGATCATCGGCGTCATGTCGATCTTGCCGGCGACCGGCTGGCGATTCGTGAAGCGAAAACGCATGAGGACTCCAAGCGGTGGACCGATTGAATCGTGGAACGCTCGCCGGATCAACTACTCAACGGCTCGACACTGTCGATCGTTTCGGGAACCGATTCCGCGGCGGCGTTGGTTTTTCGCGGGACTCGTTTGAGCCGCCCCTTGCCCTCGAACCGTTCGAGGTGCGGCAAAATCTCGAGCATGATTTCTTCCATCTCGCGCACCAGCCGGTCGATCTTGCCTTCGAAAAAGTGCGCGAACAGCACGGCAGGGATCGCGACGCACAGTCCGGCGAAGGTCGTGACCAGCGCGGTGTAGATGCCCTGAGCCAGTTCCTGGGCCTTTGCTGCGCCGGTGGCCGTCGTCGTGCTGGTGACGATGAAGGCCATGATCATGCCCTGCACCGTGCCGATGAGTCCCAGGAGCGGCCCGATGCTGGCACAGACGTTGAGCGGTCGCACGTTGGTGAAGAGCGCCGCGACCTCGCGCGCGCCGGCGTCCTCGACCGCCTTTTCGACTTCCGAGTGTGGGCGGCCGGTCTTCAGCAACGCGGCGCGCAACACATTAGCCATCGGCGACGGGTGCTGCTGGCAAGCGTGGTAAGCGACCCGCGGATCGAGGCCGGCGGTCTGCGAAGTTTGTCGGTCGAGTTCCTGCAGCAGCGCGGGCGGGACGATCTTCCTTCGTCGCAGGCCGATGAACCGCTCAACGATGAACGCGATGATAACGACGGAACAGCCGGCGATCGGGATCATGAAGATTCCGCCCTGGACGGTGAGGTCCCAGAGCGACGGCGGCGCGGTCCGCGGGCCGCCCGACTGCGCAGCCGGCTCATTCGTGTCGGCGTCTTGAGCGACCGCATCCGCCGGGATCGACGCGCGCAGCGCACCCAGCGCAACGACTAAGCAAGCCAGCCGGACGAACCGGCGAACGGGCGAGAGTTTCTCTAACCCAGACATCCACGAAGTCCTCGGCATGAGTCGTTCCGGGGAAGGCGCCACGGAACGATTGTGCCCCTGCCGAAGACCATTCGCAAGGGCATCGGCCAGCCCGCAGAAACTAAAGCCTTGTGGTCGGCGATCACCTCCGTCTCGGTTCCGTCGTGCTCGACTGCTGCTCCCCGGCGGATGTCCACCGGTGGGACGACGAAGCCGATCTCACGCCAGCGATCGACGGCAAAAGCCCGTCGGAACCCGCGAGCTCACGGCGACCGAACAGGCGGTCCTCGGGCTCTTGCGGGCGGGCCTCTCTCAGAA
>Ga0185317_100033_pt1 | contig 64237 bp, 50 predicted proteins | sample DevilsHole_FD_128020 | JGI IMG/M metagenome (GOLD analysis project Ga0185317, IMG submission 128020) | Groundwater microbial communities from Devils Hole, Nevada to study Microbial Dark Matter (Phase II) - Devils Hole (SPADES assembly)... | ecosystem: Environmental > Aquatic > Deep subsurface >...
TGGGACAGTAGCCCGACGCGCCAGCGAGGGAGCACATGGCGAAATCACAAGAAATCAGGCCCGGTCCCTCGCTGGCGCGTCGGGCTACTGTCCCTGCGGACTCCCAGAATCACGCAAAGCCATTTAGTTCGCTGTTCGCCAGCGAAGCAGTAACTGCCACGTCGTGTATTCCATGAGATGTTGGGCCGATGCGAAGTGGAAATGGCCGGGCCGATCGCCGGCGATGAACGACTGAGCGGCGGGAGTCACGGTCGCGTGGGGGACCGCGGCGACGAGGTCGGCGAGCAGGAGCCGAAAATTCGCTCGGGTGCTTGGCTGCAGGCGCTCGCCGAGATACTCGTAACTCATGCGATCTCGCTGCACGCGCAGCGCGAGCACCGGCCGCGCGCGAATGATCCAGAGTTCCGGCGCAACCGGCTCGCGCCGCTTGACGCGGTGAGCTCGCGATCGCGGGCCGCCCAACAGCAGCGGTCGCACGACCGCGGCGGCCGCAGTGACCCACACGGGCGCTGCCAGACTCAACTCCTTGGCTGCCCGCGGCAACACGCCGAGGCTCAGCAACTCGACTTGCTCCCACGGCAGCCAGTGCGACGGCTCGCCATGCAAGCCAAACGACTCAAGTCCGTCGGCTCGACAGATCACCTTGTGTACAGTGCGCGGCTCGCTCAGGTCGGGGATTCGGTCGACCGGCCACGCCTCGGCGTCAATGCCGACGTGCGTCAGCGCCTCGACCAGCCGGCCGGCCTGGTCGCTCGTGAGTGAGCGGGGCAGAACGCCGGGCATGTGCGCAGCGAGTCGCAACGTGTCGGCTCGTTCCATGTCGAGGTGCTCGCCCAGCACGGCGCCGAGTAGTTGCCGGTTGAGGTTGTCGGCGAACACGATGACGTGCCAGTCGCAGTTCGAATTGTCCACAGCAACGCCTCCCGACCAGCGGGCGCTGCCCCGCGCGTCCACGCAGGTTCGGAGTTGGAGGAGTCGAAGGCGAACTGCCGCGCGTTCTGGCTCCTTCAACTCCTTCAACTTCTTCAACTCCTACAACTACACTCCGATATCCTCGTTCCACAGATCCGGCCGCGCGGCGATGAACTCGCGCATCAGCCGCACGCACTCTGGATCGTTCAGTATGGTCAGTTCGACGCCGCGGGACCGAACGTAGTGTTCGGGGCCGCGGAACGTCTGGTTCTCGCCAATCACGATCTTCGGAATCTTGTACAGCAGTGCGGCACCGCTGCACATGTCGCACGGCGAGAGCGTCGAGTACAACTCGGCGCGGGCGTAGTCGCGCGCGGTCAGCCGGCCAGCGTTCTCGATCGCGTCCATCTCGGCGTGCAGAATCGCGCTGCTGCGTTGCACTCGCCGGTTGTGGCCGCGACCGACGATGCGGCCGTCGATAACCAACACCGATCCGATCGGGATGCCGCCCTCAGCCAGCCCCTGTTTGGCTTCGTCGATCGCCGCCAGCATGAACTGGTTCATGAGTCGAACTATAGCAGGTCAACCGATAGCCTGTGAATGCACGGAGAATTCGTGCGACATGTGCGATCAACAAGGTCCGCAATACTAACCCGCCCAGACCTCCATGACCAACCGGCCTACCCGCAGTTTCGAGATAATCCAACTTTCCACGTCCAGATTCTCGTCTGTGATTGAATCTGCGGTGAGTTTGTCGAGCGTGCGCCCAGCAGACTGGCCGCAAACTCTCCAGATTGTCGTTGCGGAAAACTCCCACATCCGGTTTAGCGACAACGGGTTGTGCAAAAAACCTTCAGTGGTTCCGTAGCGCGGTCGATACCCCATCTAGCCTTTTGGGAGGACCAAAACGACCGTCAGGCGGCGTACGCTCTGGTGGTCGAGTGCAGCTACGACGTGAAGTTGGGCCTGGGGAGGCCCACCCGCGCCGACGCGGTGTTCGCGGCGGAACCGCGTCGACTCGAGCGCGGGAGATGACCCAGTGGGGAAAATGCGGAAAGCCATCCCCACGCTTTCCGCGAGAAACGAGGGAAAGGAGTTACTCCTCAATGAAGTCCTTGAAGACGAGTTTGGCTCTGGTGGTCGCGATGGGCCTGAGCAGTGTGGCCCTGGCCGACCACGCGAGCGGCGGTGGCGCCAGTGACCCGTGTTGTGGTCACGGCCTGTTGAGCAAGTTGAAGCTGCATCGTTGCAGCCCGCGCGGCGAGGCTCCCAAGCCTTGCGCGACGGCCTGCGATCCGTGCGGCGGGTGCGGCCACAAGCTGCTTGGCATGCTGAAGTGCATTCAGTTGCCCAAGCTGCACGGCTGCTGCAAACCGGCTTGCAAGCCGGCGTGCGAACCGAAGCCCTGCGCTCCGAAGTGCGCTTCGGCGTGCAGCCCGTGCGGTGGCTGTGGAATCCTGTCTAAGCTGAAGGGCCTGTTGCCTCACGGTCACGGCTGCCGCGGCTGCGCGAAGCCGGCTTGCGGTGGCTGCGGTGGCTGTGGCCATAAGCTTGACATCCATCGCTTGCTTGGCAAGCGTTGCGGCGGTTGCTGCGAAGCGGCGGCCCCGGCTGACGCGGCCCCGGCCGCTCCGGCCCCGGCTCCGGCCCCGGCCCCGGCTTCCAAGCCGATGCCCCAGGCTGGTTCCAATGGCCTGCTGATTCTCACGCCTGCGGGGTAACCGCATCAGAAAGTAGACAGCTCCTGACAACAGGACAGGCCCTCCTCATCGGTCGATTGAGGAGGGCCGTTTTTTTTCCTCCGCACAGCATTCAAATCTCATCCGCGTCGTTCGCTCCAAGAAAACCGGCGAGTTTCTGGGCCGGAACGACTAGCATTCGGCCACGTTTCACGGCAACATTCCAAGGTGCTCAGTCCGAGACCGACCACAACTTCGCTCGGTCCTTCGCTCGGTCCGAGGCCACAACTTGTCCAAAACCCAGCGGAGAGCCCCGAAACAACGAGCCACCCACCATGCCCGAATTCCTACACACTATCGCTCACGGACGCATCGACCCACCGGCAGTGACGTCAAGCGTCACCCTGACCGACTTGGTGGACCACGCGTTTCTGTCCTACAACGCCGGTCGCTTGCGCGAGGCGTGTCAGGTGTTCGTGCGGAAATGCCTCGAGCCCGACGCGGTCGTGGGCGTTTCGCTGTCGGGGGCGCTGACCCCAGCGGGACTAGGCGCCAGTTGCCTGGTGCCGCTCGTGCGGGCGGGGTTCATCGACTGGATCATCAGCACCGGGGCGAACCTGTATCACGAGACGCACTTTGCGCTTGGCCTCGCTCTGTACCAGAGCCGCCCGGGCCTCGACGACCGCAAGCTGCGCGAGAATCAAGTCATCCGCATCTACGACATCGTGTTCGACTACGGCACGCTGCTGGACACGGACAGGTTCTTTCGCGAGTTGATCCGCAGCGAGCCGTTCCAGCGAACCATGTCCACGGCCGAGTTTCATCACTTGGCCGGCAAGTTCACCGCCGAGCGCGAGCGAGCACTGGGCCGCGAGCCGAAGAGTTTGCTCGCCGTGTGCCATGAACTCGGCGTGCCGATCTACACGTCGTCGCCTGGCGACAGCTCGATCGGCATGAACGTCGCCGCGGTGCAGCTCGAAGGCGGCCAGCTTCGCATCGACCCGTCACTCGACGTGAATGAGACGGCCTCGATCGTCTACGACGCCAAGCGGCGTGGGGGCGCCAGCGCGGTCGTGATCTTCGGCGGCGGATCACCCAAGAATTTTCTATTGCAGACCGAGCCCCAGATTCAAGAGGTGCTCGGACTGGAAGAGGCCGGCCACGACTATTTCCTGCAATTCACCGACGCCCGGCCCGACACCGGCGGCCTGTCGGGCGCCACCCCCAGCGAGGCGGTCACGTGGGGCAAAGTCGATCCCAACAAGCTGCCCGACTCGATCACCTGTTACACCGACTCGACCATCGCGTTGCCCATCCTCACAGCCTACGCCCTGGCCAAGCACGCCCCGCGCCCGCCGCGGCGACTGTACGATCGCCGAGTCGAGTTGGTTGATCGCCTGCGAACCGCCTATCATGTCCATCGTGGCAAGTAATCGTGGCCTGATTGAAGCGGAGCCAAACGTCATGAGCAACAACGCTCGCTGCGTGTTTCTGGCGCTGTTCACCTACGCATCGTGTCTTGGTGCGGATGTTCCCGGCGGAACCAAGGCCAGGCCCGAGCCGGTCACCCTGCGCGGGCGCGTTGTCGAGCTCGGACCGCACGCGAACAAGACGTTCGGCGTGCCGATGGACGATGAACTTGGCAATGCGGTGATTGTCTTGGTTACAACGGCCGGCGAAGTGCATCCGCTGGTGCGCGACGTGCGATCCCGCGGCTTCTTTCTGGACAAGCGGCTGCGCGACCGCGAGATGGAACTGCACGTTCACAAGTATGCCGGACTGCCGTTCGTGCGAGTCATAGACGCCTACAGTTTTAGGAACGGCAAGAAACACCAAGTAGACTACTGGTGCGATATCTGTGCGATCACGACCTATCAGCCTGGCCCGTGCCCCTGTTGCCAGGACGAAATACAGTTGCGCGAGCGACCGGTGGCCGAGATTCAACCAGGTCGCTAGGCGGCAATCCACGGGAGCCGCGATGGCCGAAGCCGCTTTCACCAACCGACTGATCCACGAGACAAGCCCCTACCTGCAGCAGCACGCGCGCAACCCTGTCGACTGGTATCCGTGGGGACCGGAGGCGCTGGAGCGGGCGCGGCGCGAACAGCGGCCCATCTTTCTTTCGATCGGTTACTCGGCGTGCCACTGGTGCCACGTGATGGAGCACGAGAGTTTTGAGGACGCCGCAACGGCCGCCATCATGAACGAGCAGTTTGTGAACGTCAAAGTCGATCGCGAGGAGCGGCCGGACCTGGACCACATTTACATGGCGGCCGTGCAACTCATGACCCGCCGCGGCGGCTGGCCAATGTCGGTGTTTCTCACGCCCGAGCTCGAGCCGTTCTACGGCGGCACATATTTTCCGCCGGACGACCGTTACGGCATGCCGAGTTTTCGCCGCGTGTTGCTGAGCGTCGCCGAGGCGTGGCGGCAACGCCGAAGTGAAGTGACCCAGTCGGCCCGGCAGCTTACTGATGCGATCGCTCGGATGAACCAGCAGTCGGCCGGCAGCGGCGACCCATCGCTCGCACTGGTGAATAGCGCGGCGGGCCAACTCGCCCGCGCGTTCGACCCCGCTCACGGCGGTTTCGGCGGCGCGCCGAAGTTTCCGCACCCAATGGACCTGAAGCTGCTGTTGCGGCACTGGAACCGAACGGGCAGCGCCGAATCGTTGGACATGGTCGTCGCGACACTCGACCACATGGCTCGCGGCGGCATCTACGATCACCTCGGTGGCGGTTTTCATCGCTACTCGACCGACGCGCGCTGGCTCGTGCCGCACTTCGAGAAGATGCTGTACGACAACGCGCTGTTGGCACAGGCTTACATCGAGGCGTACCAGGCGACGGGCCGGCCGGACTTCGCCCGTGTGGCTCGCGAGACGTTGGACTACGTGCTTCGCGAGATGACCGCGCCCGACGGAGGTTTTTTCAGCACACAGGACGCCGACAGCGAGGGCGTCGAGGGCAAGTTCTTCGTCTGGTCGCTCGCCGAACTGCTCGCGCTGCTCGGACGCGAGGCGTTCGAGTGGTTCGCGTATGTCTACGACGTCACCGAGCAAGGGAACTGGGAAGGCCACAACATCCTGAACCAGCCGAAGACGCTCGATCAGTGCGCCCGCTTGTTGCGCGTGGAATCGGCCGCTCTCGAGCGATCGCTGGCCGAGTCGCGCGGCAAGCTGCTGGCCGAGCGCTCGCGCCGCGTGCCGCCGGGCCGCGACGACAAAGTGCTCGTCGCCTGGAACGGACTGATGATCGATGCGATGGCGCGCGCCTATCAGGTGCTCGGCGACGATCGCTACCTGGCGGCCGCGCGACGGGCGGCCGAGTTCGTTCTTAGTCGCATGTCGTCGACCGAAACGGGACGCGCCACACACCTGCTCCATTGCTACAAAGATGGACAGGCGCGGCTTAACGCGTACCTGGACGATTACGCGTGCCTGGTCGACTCGTTGGTATCGCTCTACGAGTCAGACTTCAACGACTGCTGGTTGCGTCGCGCTCTGGAGCTGGCCGCGGTCATGATCGACCAGTTCTGGGACGAGACCGCGGGCGGCTTCTATTACACGCCTCGCGACCACGAGCCGCTCATCACGCGCGTGCGCGATACTCACGACGGGGCCACCCCGTCGGGCAACTCGATGGCCGTCACGGCATTGGCTCGCCTCGCCCGACTCACCGGGCGGCGCGATCTGGAGGACAAGGTCGAACGGACCCTGCGATCGTTCGCAAGTCTCATGGCCGAGACTCCGATGGCCGCGGGACAGATGTTGACGGCTCTCGACTTCCTGATGAGCCGTGCGGTGGATATCGTTATTGTCGTCGCCGACTCCGAGTCGGCGGCGGAAACCGCACGCAGCGCGCTGCGAGTCGTGCGCAGGCGGTTCCTGCCGAACAAGGTGGTCGCATTCGCCGGCCCGGCTATAGCGGACGACAGCCCGGTCGCTTCGCTCGTCGCCGGAAAACAGACCAGCGGCGGCGCGATGGCAGTCTACATCTGCGAAAACTTCACCTGTGGGCCACCCGTTGTAGACGTGGCCGCGCTGGAGCGCACCATCGGCAATCTGTGACCAATGGCGGCGATCAGACCGTTCGGTGGATCGGGACGGCACGCATCTTCCTGATCGGAAGGACAACCAAGGAGGTCATATGGTGCATTTATGTGAGAGATCGAGCCGAACGCGCTGGCTAGCAGCCTTGATGGTTCTTGCGTTGCCCACGGTTGGGCGTGCGGACAATCCCGCGCGCGAGGAATGGAAGATCGAAGGCGTCGAGAGGGAGGCGTTGATCTATTCCCCCTCCGCGCAGGCCGATGCCGCGGCGCCGGTCGTGTTCGGTTTCCACGGCCATGGCGGGTCGATGCGACAAGCGGCGCGGAGTTTTCGCCTGCACGAAGCGTGGCCGGAGGCCATCGTCGTGTACATGCAAGGGCTGCCTACGCCGGGGCGACTAACTGATCCGCAAGGAAAAAGGCCAGGGTGGCAACACGATCCCGGCGACCATGACGACCGCGATCTGAAGTTCTTCGACGCCGTGCTGAAGACACTCCGCGAGAAACACAAGATCGACGAAGATCGAGTCTACGCGACCGGCCACTCCAACGGCGGCGCGTTCACCTACCTGCTCTGGGCCGAACGGCCCGACGTGTTCGCTGCCTTCGCACCGTCGGCCGCCGGGTCGCGCAGCATCCTGCGGCTCAAGCCAAGACCCGCGATGCACATCGCCGGCGAAAACGACCAACTCGTCCGTTTCGCCGGCCAAGAGCGCACCATGCAAGTCGTCCGCCGCATCAATGGCTGCCAGGACACCGGCCACGAATGGGCGAAAGGCTGCACCTTGTACCCATCGGACAAGGGCGCGCCGTTCGTCTCGTTCATTCATTCCGGCGACCACAAGTATCCGGCCGAGGCGCCCGCGTTGATCGTGAGATTCTTCAAGGAGAACGCGAGGCAGAAGGGCGACCGCACGGGCGGCGAGCAGAAGCGCGATGCGGCGGCGCAGGCGATCGGCGAGAAGGCACCGGGGTTCACGCTCAAGGATCAGTCGGGCAAGGAACGACGGCTCGATGAGTGGCTCAAGGGCGGCAGGCTCGCGGTGGTGTTTCACCGATCGGCGAAATTGGTGACCGGACAACAAGGACCGCGCCGACTACATCGTCTACGTGGCCCGCATCCTATGGGAGAAGCCGAATGAAACTTGGAATCAGTGGTACCCGCCGATCGACGATCTCCTTCTTTGCGATCGTCACCGCAAATGTGGCGTTGGCGTCTTCGCTCGTCATAGCCGGCGACGACTTGACGTCGCCGCCGGCCGGACAGCGCGTGTTCTACACGGGCCACAGCTTTCACATGTTCGTGCCGGCGCGGGTCGAGCAACTCGTCAAGTCGGCGGGCATCGAGGGGCACAAGATCGTCGGACAGCAGGGAATTGGAGGTTCGCGCGTGATTCAGCATTGGGACTTGGCCGACGACAAGAACAAGGCGAAGCCGGCGCTGGAAAGCGGTGAAGTGGACGTGTTCACGATGGCCGCGCATCTGCAAGTTCCCGACGCGGGCATCGACCATTTCACGGAACTGGGTTTGAAGCACAATCCAAAACTACGGCTGCTCGTGCAGGCTTCGTGGATGCCGTTCGATCAAGTTGCCGAAGGCCGCCGCATCCGCGACAACAGTGAACGCAACCAGACGAAACTCGACGAATTGAAAGCATCGACGGCTGACTGGCGGACAAAACTGGAAGCGCAGGCGGACGAATTGAACAAGAAAAACGATCGCCGAGCGGTCTTCGTCGTGCCAGTCGGCGACGCGGTCGTGAAGCTGCGCGAGTTGATCGTCGCGGGCGAATTCCCCGGCGTGACCAAACAAGCCGACTTGTTCCGCGATCCGATCGGCCACGGCCTTGGCCACGTACAGGCGCTGGCCGCGTACTGCAACTTTGCCGCGATTTACCGCCGCACGCCCGTAGGCCTCAAGCTCAATGAGCCGGGCGTGGACGACGCGCAGCATGCCATCTTGCAGCGCATCGCGTGGGAGACCGTTTCCCGTTATCCTTATGCTGGAATTGCGCAAGAGTGACCTGGGCATCGCGACATCGCGAAAAAATCAGCGTGCTTCGATGACGGCAATTTGTCGGATCGTTGTGCTCGCCGTGTTCGTTGGACCATCGTCCAATTCCGGCTCGCCGGACGACGGGCCGGCGTTTTTCCGCGGCATTAACTTGAACGGCCCGGCCCTGGAGATCGACGGACGCGCATGGGACTCTGGTAACGCACGCGGTGTAGACTGCGCTGACTTGGCTGCCTTTGAGAACCAGTCCGTTCGGCTCTCGCCCGCGACCGACGAGAACCGAGCGAAAATGATTCGTTCGTCGCGCTGGTCGCCCGGCGGGACTGCCCGCGTGCGAGTGACCGACGTGCCGGCCGGCACGTACAGTGTGTACCTGTACGTTTGGGAGGACAACGATCCGCAGAAGTTCAACATCCATCTGGCCGGGCGCATCGTCGCGCAGGCGTACAACAGCGGGATCGGCGGTCACTGGGATCGGTTGGGGCCGTGGGTGATTGACGTAGCCGACGGCACGATTGAACTGACCGCTGCGGGTGGACACGCGAATCTGTCGGGACTGGAAATCTGGCGCGGCAAACTCACGGACAAAGACAACCCGTTGCCGGTTGCGGCCCGGCCGGCGCCGAGACCCGCTCCGAGTCCCCCTCGCGAGTTTCTCAAATCGACAGACACCCGCGCCGGCTACGACTGGTGGTCGCTGCAGCCGCTGCGAGTCGTCGAGCCGCCGGTGGCCGGCGGGAAGTCGGCCTCGAATCCAATCGACCATTTCATTCTGCAACGATTGGAGCAGGCCGGGCTGCAACCGTCGCCCGAGGCCGACCGCCGGACACTCTTCCGCCGCCTGTCGTTCGATCTGCTCGGACTGCCGCCGACGCCCGAAGACGTGGACGAGTTCGTCCGCGACCCCGACCCGCGCGCGTACGAGCGGCTCGTGGATCGGTTGCTCGATTCGCCGCACTACGGCGAACGCTGGGCGCGGCATTGGCTCGACATTGTGCGATTCGGCGAGAGTCAGGGGTTCGAACGGAACAAGCTGCGACCGAGCGCGTGGAAGTATCGCGATTTTGTCGTCGAGGCGTTCAACTCCGACCTGCCATACGATGAATTCATCCGCTGGCAGATCGCCGGCGACGTGCTGCGGCCGGATGATCCGCTGGCGGTCATCGCGAGCGGTTTTCTGGCGATGGGGCCGTACGACCTGACGGCGTACAACAACGGGTTGCCTGAGATGCGGGCCTTCGCGCGCGAGGAGGAATTGGAAGGGCTGGTCGGCACCGTGAGCCAGACTTTTCTCGGACTTACCGTAAACTGCGGCCGTTGCCACGACCACAAGTTCGACCCGATTACGCAGCGCGAGTTTTACGAATTCTCCGCCGCACTGGGCGGGACCTATCAAGGCGCCGAGCGTGAAAGTCTCACGGATGCCGCGCGTGAGACTGTCGAAAAGCGCGTGGCGGCCATGCAAACGGAACTCCATGAGTTGGCCGCTCGCGAAAAAACTGCGGACGACCGGCAGAAGCGACACCTCGCTGTGCGGCGGTCGCGGCTTGAGAATGTGGTCGCGCTGCTCAAGGGCGGCCCCGTCCACACCACTGTGCCGAAGCAGCCTAGCCCGTGGCACGTCCTGACCCGCGGCGACTACCGGCAGCCGGGCGAGATTGTCGCGCCGCGCGGCATCGCCGCGATCGCGACCGTGAGGCCGGATTGGAAGCTCTCCGAAGATGCACTAGAAGCGGATCGCCGCAAGGCACTGGCTGAGTGGATCGCGCACCCGAAGAATCCGCTCGCGCCGCGGGTCATCGTCAACCGGTTGTGGGCCTATCATTTTGGAGAAGGACTCGTACGAACGCCGAACGACTTCGGATTTCAGGGCGGCCGGCCGTCGCACCCGGAACTGCTCGACTGGCTTGCCGGACAACTGGTGTGCCCCGCCGATGGCCCGACGTGGAGTCTGAAGCGAATCCAGCGGCTGATTGTCACGTCCGCCGCATATCGACAATCGTCGCGAGCGGTCCCGAACGCGATGCAAGTTGACGCCGACAACCGCCTCGCCTGGCGGCGGCCGCCACAGCGGCTCGAAGCCGAAACCTTCCGCGACGCCGTGCTTGCCGTCTCAGGCGACCTCGATCCGCGAGTCGGCGGCCCGGGCTACCGCGACTTTACGATCTCCAGCGCGGGCAATAACGAGACATACACGGTGTTCGACGCCGTCGGCCCGGAATTCAACCGCCGCAGCCTCTATCGCACATGGGTTCGAGCCGGCACCAGCCCGCTGCTCGACACGCTCGATTGCCCCGACCCGTCAGTCCCCACCCCGCGACGCTCCGTAACAAGCACGCCGCTGCAGGCACTGTCACTCCTGAACGACAAGTTCATCGAACACTACGCCAGCCGCTTCGCCGAGCGTCTGCGTCTCGAAGCGCCCGATGATCCTGCTGCGCAAATCCGCCGCGCGTATGCGTTGGCATTCGCTCGACAACCGAGCGACGACGAAGCTGCGTTCGCCGCTCGATTCGCGTCCGAGTACGGCCTCGCGCAGATCTGCATCGTGCTCTTCAACGCGAGCGAATTCATGTTTCTCGACTGATCCGCCCCACCTCGGCTGCCGTCGCGGCGCTCTTACCCCCCCCCCGGCGGTGCAAGCAGAAACGGACGGATTTGCACCCCGAAGCCGCTAAATGACCGTGCGTGAATCTGCGAATCGCCCAAACAACCCCTCACCCCAGCCCTCTCCCCAAAGGGGAGAGGGAGAAAGATGCTCGGAAGGCATGGACTGCCGAATAAAGCGAAACAGAACCTTATTCTCCCTCTCCCCTTTGGGGAGAGGGTTGGGGTGAGGGGTATTCGCAAATTCACGCAGGTCATCTAGTCAGTCCGTTTGGGGTGGCATGCCGTCAACTTTGGATCGGCATGCCCCTGCAAGGCCGAGGGCAATGGACCACTACCCGAAACCGCCTCCAAACTCCGCCAGCTTTTGATCGCCAGCCAACGGCCTTGACTCGCTCGGCCATATCCTCAATCCTTCCTGAGAGCGGTGGGCGACTGACCACGACACAAGGAGCGTTCATGGCTGAAACCAACCTGATGGACAAACTCGTCGCGCTGTGCAAGCGACGGGGATTCATCTTTCAATCGAGCGAGATTTATGGCGGCGTCGGCGGATTCTGGGACTACGGACCGCTCGGCGTTGAGCTAAAACGCAACGTCAAAGAAGCATGGTGGCACGACATGGTCACCGGCCACGACGACACGCAGATCCAGCCCGGCTCGCCTCGCGAGTACGAGATGTGCGGACTCGACTGCTCGATCATCATGCACCCACAGGTCTGGAAGTGCAGCGGCCACTACGACCTGTTTCACGACATGATGGTCGATTGCAAGACCGAGGGCTGCAAGGCCCGGTTTCGCAGCGACCAGATCAAGTCCAGCGAGTGTCCACTGAAGCCGAGCAAGAGGCCGGGCGAACACGACAAGTGCCAATTGACAGCGCCGCGCGAGTTCAACCTGATGTTCAAGACGCATGTCGGCGCGCTGTTCGACCCCGAGTCGGAAGCGTACCTGCGCCCCGAGACCGCGCAGGGCATCTTCGTCAACTTCAAGAACGTGCTCGATTCGAGCCGGGTCAAGGTGCCGTTCGGCATCGCTCAGATCGGCAAGAGCTTTCGCAACGAGATCACTCCGAAGAACTACACATTCCGTTCGCGCGAGTTCGAGCAGATGGAGATCGAGTTCTTCTGCAAGCCGGCCGAGTCGCGACAGTGGTACACCTACTGGCGCGACCGACGGTTCGCGTGGTACACGGCGCTCGGCATGAAGAGCGAGAAGCTGCGACTACGCGACCATGCGCCCGAAGAACTGAGCCACTACAGTTGCGGCACGGCCGACATCGAGTACGCATTTCCGTTCCTCCAACCCGGCGACTTCGGCGAACTCGAAGGCGTTGCCCATCGCGGCGACTTCGACCTGCGCAGCCACATGGAAGGCAAACTCGTCAAGGACGCCGCCGGCTGCCTGGTCGTCGACCGCGGGACTGACGGCAAGCCACGCTGGGCGGGCAGCGGCAAGGACCTGAGCTACTTCGACGACGAGACCAAAGAACGCTACGTTCCGCACGTAATCGAGCCGTCGGCCGGCGCCGACCGCGGCACGCTCGCCTTTCTGTGCGAGGCATACACCGAAGACGCCATTCCCGACGAGAAAGGAGTGCCGCAACCGCGCGTCGTCATGAAGCTGCACCCGCGACTGGCGCCAGTCAAGGCGGCGATCTTCCCGCTCGTCAAGCGCGACGGCATGCCCGAAATCGCCGCCGATCTCTACCGCGCTCTCAAGAAGAAGTGGAACGTCTTCTACGACGAGAAAGGTGCGATCGGCCGTCGCTACCGCCGCCAGGACGAGGCCGGCACGCCGTTCTGCGTCACCATCGACGGCCAGACGCTCGCCGACAAGACCGTCACCATCCGCGACCGCGACACATGCCAACAGTGGCGCACAAAGCTGGCCGACGTGGCCGACGAACTCCAGGCACGACTGGCTTGACCACTGACGTCAGTCCGCGTAAACGAACTCGCTCAGATTGAATAGAGCACGGCAGAGTTGATCGAGGCTCCCGTCGGACCGCAGGAACTCCAGCATTGTGCCGCGCTCGGCCGTGCTCGGAGGCCTGCACAGCACGCGTAAATAGGCACGCTCGATTTGACGCTCGGGGTCGTCGCCGACTTCGCGCATGACGCGCTGGGCCAAGTGGCGCGCCTGGCGAACCGTGAACTCGCCGTTGAGCAGCGTCAGTGCCTGCGGCGCGACGGTCGTGATCTGACGCTGCGCCGATGATCGCGTCGTGTCGCACAGGTCGAGCACCTCGAGCATCGGCACCACCATCGAACGTTTCACGAAGGCATACACCGTGCGTCGCGACGCGTCCTGCTCGTCGAACGGCCGCCAGATCTTGTCCGGGTCGCTGTGGCCCTCGAGCGCCGCCCGGGGCACTTCGGGGTACATGCTCGGGCCGAACATCTGAGTGTTCAATTGTCCGCTGGCCGCGAGCATCGAGTCGCGGATCGCCTCCACGTCGAGCCGGCGATACGGCACCCGCCAGAGCAGTCGGTTCTCGGGGTCGGCAGCGCCGTACGCTTCATTCCACTCCTTGTTCATGCGATAGGTGTTGCTCGTCAGAATCAGCCGGTGCAGACGTTTGAGCGACCAGCCGGCGTCGTGTACGAACCAGTCGGCCAGCCAGTCGAGCAACTCAGGGTGCGTGGGCGCCTGACCCGAGCGACCGAACTCGCTTGGCGAGCGCACGAGACCCTCGCCGAAGTGAAACTGCCAGACGCGATTGACGATGACGCGAGCGGTGAGCGGATGATCGGGGCGAGCGATCCAGCGCGCGAGCGTCAACCGGCGTCGGCTTGTCCGCTCGCCGGGCGGCAGGAACTGCGGCTGCGAGTCGACCAGCACGGCCGGCACTCCGGGCGATACTTGGGGACCGGGCCGCGCCGCCTTGCCGCGCAACAATAGATTGATCAGCGGCGGGCTAGGCGACGGCTCGTGCATGAAATAGCCGCGCGGCAGGTCAGGCCTCGCGGCACGCAACTCGCCGATCTTTCTTTCAAGCTCGGCGATCATCGACCGTGTCGGATCGGCGGGCCCCGCCGCCAGCTCCTCATCAAGCTGTTTGGCGTGCTTCTCGACCAGTTGCTTCTGCTGTTCGGTCCGACGGGCAGGTTCGGCGCGAAACGCCTCGATCGCCTCACTCGGCAGCTTGCTCGGCCCGCTTGCCAAGAACTGCGCGCGGAAGCTGTCGCGCAGGCCGGCGATCTCCCTTTGCACCGCAGCAATCTGGCGATCGCGTTCCTCGACCGCCTCGATTTCCACTCGCGTGCCTACGGGCAGGTCCAACTCCGTCCGACCGTTCTGCGGCCGCACCAGCGGGCCAAACACCGCGACCATGCGGTAGTAGTCGTGCATGGTCAGCGGTTCGAACTTGTGGTTGTGGCACCGTGCACAGCCGAGCGAAAGCCCGAGGAACACCTGGCCGGTCGTGCTCACGATGTCGTCGAGCTGATCGAACCGATCTTCCTTCGGATCGGCCGGTTCGTCGTCCCAATGACCCAGCCGGTTGAAGCCGGTGGCTATCATCGAGGCGGCGTTGGCGTCGTCCAGTTCGTCGCCGGCGATTTGTTCGAGGATGAACCGATCGTACGGCTTGTCTTCGTTGAGCGATCGGATCAGGTAATCGCGGTACCGCCAGACTTGTGGCTTGGCCGCGTCGCGTTCGTATCCGTTCGTCTCGGCGAACCGCACAAGGTCGAGCCAGTGCCGCGCCCATCGCTCGCCATAGCCCGGATGCGCGAGCAAGGCATCGACAACACGGTCGATCGATTGGGGCGAACTATCTCGCAGCAGCTCCTGCTGTTGCTCGATGCTTGGCGGCAGGCCGACGATGTCGAGGTACACTCGCCGCAGGATCGCGCGCGGCGGCGCAGGCGGCGCGGGTCGCCAGCCGCGCGATCGCAGCTTGTCCCAAACGAACGCATCGATCGGCGTGCGAACCCAATCCGCCCCGCCCGTGTCTTGCCGATCGCCGGCCGGACCCGGCACATCGGGCCGCTGAACCGGTCGAAAGGCCCAGTGGTGCCGGTCGGCGGGCCGGATGGCCGCGTCGTACGGCGCCAATTCTTGCCGATCGTCCGCCGGGGCGCTCGTGGTCAGTGCAGAGACGAGGAGGCCGACCCGCAGCAACGCGGAGGTCGTGCGCCGAACTTGTCGCAACCGATCGATCATAGGACGCCGCTATGGTAATGAGCAGGACCCATTGTGTGAAGAACACGACGATCGCGGCAAGCGCGATCTTGCGTTGACGTACCCGGTGCCGCGCCTATACTCGCCCCCATGATTCAGGTCAAACTTCCGGACGGATCGGTGCGGGAATTCCCCAATGGAACGACGGCTCGCGGCGTGGCGGCGGCGATCGGTTCGCGGCTGGCCAAAGACGCCGTGGCGGCTGTCGTGAATGGCCAAGTCGTGGACCTCGACCGCGAACTGCCGGCGGACGGAGTCGTGGTGCTCGAGATACTGACGCCGCGCGACGCACGCTCGCTCGACGTGCTGCGTCACTCGTGCGCTCACGTCATGGCCCGGGCCGTGATGCGGCTGTTTCCCGGAGTGAAGCTGGCGTTCGGGCCAACCATCGAGAACGGGTTTTACTACGACATCGACTCGCCGACCCCGATACGTGAAGAAGATTTCCCGCGCATCGAGGACGAGATGCGGCGCGTGGTCGCCGCCAAGGAGCCGTTCGAGCGGTTCGAGCTGGCCACTGCCGAGGCGAGGCAGTTCTGCGCCGAACTCGATCAGGGCTACAAGATCGAGCACATCGACGGCGAACTGAGCAAGTATCCGTCGCTGAGCTTCTATCGCCAGGGCGAGTTCGTCGACCTCTGCCGCGGTCCGCACATTCCCGACGCCGGCAAGATCGGGGCGTTCAAGATCCTGTCGATCGCGGGCGCCTACTGGAAGAACGACGCCTCGCGCCGCGTGCTGCAGCGGCTCTACGGCACCGCGTTCTTCGCGCAGAAGGAATTGGACGACTACTTGCATCGCGTCGAAGAGGCGAAGCGTCGCGACCATCGCGTGCTCGGCAAGCAACTAAGGCTGTTCACGATCTCCGATACCGTCGGGCCGGGCCTGATCTTGTGGATGCCCAAGGGGGCGACGGTGCGCGGCATTCTCGAGACCTTCATTCGCGACGAACTGACGAAGCGCGGCTATCAGCCCGTCTACACGCCGAACATCGGCCGGCTCGAGCTGTATCGAACCAGCGGCCACTTTCCGTACTACCGCGACTCACAGTACCCGCCGTTGTTCCTGCACCCACTGGCTGGATTGGTCGACCACGTGCTTGCCAGCGCGGTGGCCGCGCCGGCCGACGCCGCGCCGCCGGCGGCCGCCGACCGCACCGAATCGTTTCTCGATCAGTTGCTCGAACTGGCCGAGTCGATGAACGTGTCGCTGCCCGGCAACAGCCGCATCGAGCGGCTTGAAGCCGCGCGACGTTGGGTGCTCGAACAGGAAGGCTATCTGATCAAGCCGATGAACTGCCCGCACCACATCCAGATCTATCAGGCGTCGCCGCGCAGCTATCGCGACTTGCCGGTGCGGCTGGCTGAGTTCGGAACGGTGTATCGCTTTGAGCAGACGGGCGAGCTTTCGGGCATGACCCGCGTGCGCGGCTTTACGCAAGACGACGCGCACCTGTTCTGCACCGAAGATCAGGTCGGCGACGAGTTCCGCGGCTGCATCGAGATGACTCAGTTCGTGCTGGCGACGATGGGCCTGGCCGACTATCGCGTACGACTTGGTTTGCGCGATCCGGCCAGCGACAAGTATGTCGGGGCGGCCGAAAGCTGGGCCAAGGCGGAGGCGGCGCTGCTCGACGTGGCCAAGTCGATGAACCTGCCGTACCGCGAAGAGCGCGGCGAAGCGGCGTTCTACGGACCGAAGGCCGACTTCGTGGTGCGCGACTGCATCGGCCGCGAATGGCAACTGGGCACGGTGCAGCTCGATTACAACCTACCCGCGCGGTTCGCTCTGGAGTACACCGGCACGGACAATCGGGCGCATCAGCCGGTGATGATCCACCGCGCTCCCTTGGGTTCGATGGAGCGGTTCATCGGCATCCTGATCGAGCATTTCGCCGGCGCGTTTCCGCTCTGGCTGGCGCCGGTTCAGGTGCGAGTGCTGCCGATCAGCGACAAGTTCGAGGCGTACGCCCGCACGGTGCTGGCGCGGTTTCAGGCCGCCGGGTTCCGGGCCGAGGCCGACCTGCGCGCCGAGAAGATCGGCCACAAGATCCGTGAGGGCCAACTGGAGAAAGTGCCGTACATGCTGATCGTCGGCGAGAAGGAACAGACCGCCGGTCAGGTCGCGGTGCGCGACCGCATCGATGGCGACCTGGGGGCGTTTTCTCTCGACGATGCGATCAACCGCTTGGCCGCTGAAGTGCGCGAGCGTCGCGTCCGGCAGATCGAGCGCGGCAACGCGGGTTTGGCCGCGGCAGGCGCCAAGCACGAGTATTGAGCCTGACAATCCAGATGGGGAGTCATCCATAATCGACCGACGAACTCTGCTTCGCGGCGCGCTGGGCGCCGGCTGCTCGGCGGCGGGGATGTCGGTGCTCGCGTCGCCGCTTTTGGAGCCTAAACCGCTCATCATCGACACGCATCAGCATCTGTGGGACCTCGCGAAGTTCAAGCTGCCGTGGCTCGGCGACGCGCCCGAGGTGCTGCGGCACACCTTCCACGTCGCGGAGTATCGGCAAGCCACACGCGGGCTGAACATCAAAGCGGTCTACATGGAGATCTTCGTGGACGCGGCGCAGCTAGTCGCGGAGGCGGAGCATGTCATTCGGCTCAGTCGCGACGCGGCCAGTCCGACCGTCGCCGCGGTGATCGGCGGCCGGCCCGAGTCGCCGCGGTTTGCCGAGTACGTTAACCGATTCAAGGGGGACAAGGAGGTAAAGGGCGTGCGTCGCGTGCTGCACGAGGCCGAGACGCCGGCCGGATACTGCCTCGGCGACGAGTTCGTCAAGAGCGTGCGTCAGTTGGGCGAACTTGGTCTGAGCTTCGACCTCTGCATGCGGCCGTCGGAACTGAAAGATGGCATGAAGTTGACGGAGCTGTGCCCTGAGACGCGATTCATTGTGGACCACTGCGGGAACGCCGACCCCAAGGCGTTTCGACCATCGAAATCCGGCGACGAGAAGCCGTGGCACACCGTCGACGAGTGGAAGCGCGGCATCGACGGCCTCGCCAAGCGGCCCAACGTGATCGGCAAGGTTTCGGGCGTATTCGCCCGGTTGCCCAAGGGCGGTGGGGCGAGCGACCTGGCCCCGATCGTGAACCACTGCCTCGATGCGTTCGGTCCCGACCGCGTCGTCTTCGGCAGCGACTGGCCCGTCTGTCTGCTCGGCGGGCCGCTGGCCACCTGGGTCGCCATGCTACGCGAGATCGTTGCCGCTCGCGTCATAGGCCAACATGACGTTCGGATGGTTCAGCCGCGCGATCACCTCGACTTCGCGCTGAAATCGCTGCACGAAACTCGGGTTCTGGCTGATGGACGGCGAGAGCACCTTGATCGCCACGGTCCGCTTCATGCGCCGGTGCCGAGCCTTGTACACCGTGCCCATGCCGCCAGCGCCGAGCCGATCGAGGATCACGTAGTTGCCGATCACCAGTTCCTTGGTCTTGCCCTGGCGAATAGCCGCGGCCTGGAAGCCAGTCAGCTTGCCCCTGTCGGTGAGAAATGTCGCGATCGATTCGTCCGGAACACGGCCAGCCACCAAGCCAGCGAGCGCATCCTGAGCTTCCTCCGGTGAAATGACGCCGGAGTCGACCAGTTTTCGAACGAATTCATCGCTCGCTGACACAGACACGCCATCCAACCGGAAAGAGCGAAGGGGGGGCGGGGGGTTCTACCTACCCTCCGTGGGCGATGGACATGTTAGCAGAATCGCTATTCAATTCCAGCCGGTACAGATTCCTACAGTCGCAAAACGTCACTGTCATCGGCTCAATACTGGCATCTTGTACAGCATCCAGTACACCACAACTCCGGTGACCGACACGTAGAGCCAGATCGGCAAAGTCCAGCGCGCAATGCGGCGATGGCGCGGGAAATCAGCCCGAAAAGCGCGATAGAGCGTTGCAAGCGCGAGCGGCAGAACCAACACAGCCAACAACACGTGCGACGCCAGGATAGTCAAGTAGACCGCGCGAATCGCACCGCGTCCCGAATATGCGACGTGGCCGACGTGGTAGTGATAGACCAGGTAGCACGCGAGAAACAGCGCCGACGTCGCAAACGCCGCGAGCATGCAGGCGCGGTGCGCCGCCACACGCCGCCGCACGATGCAAACAAAGCCTGCAGTGAGCAGCACGGCGCTCGTGGCGTTGAGCATCGCGTTCAAATGCGGCAGATTGTCAATTGTCATCCGGCTTCGTCTCGCTGCCCGGGATGGGCTGGAGCGCGGACGGCCCGTCCGCGGCCGGCCTCGTCTCGCTCAGCAGCTTTCTGATCTCACGCTGCAACCGCGATACAGACGGCTCGTCGCCGCCCTCGAAGTAACCCCGAATCCGGCCGTCGGCGTCGACCAGCGTTAGTCGCAGGCTGTGGTCGTTCGGGTCGTTGGTAGCCGGCAACAGAAAACCCTCGGTGCAGAGACTAATGATCGTCTGCTTGTCGCCGGTCAGGAACAGCCAACGGCCGTCCTGGGCGCCGAACTGCTTGGCGTAGTCGGCCAGCACTTCGGGCTTGTCGCGGTCCGGGTCCACCGTGATCGAAACCAGCTTCACCGCCGCGTCCGCCGGGATGGCTTTTTGCAGTTCAGCCATGCGCATGGTCACCATCGGGCATTTGCCCGGGCAGCTCGTGAAGAAGAAGTCTGCGACCCAAACGCGCCCCTTCAAGTCGGCGAGCGTCACGTCACGGCCGGTGTGATCCACGAGCGAGAAGGCCGGCAGCGGACGGGGCGGCAGCTCGGTAGACAAAGGCACCGCGGCGTCGCCGCTCGACGGCGCCGTCGCCGGTCCGTTGCTCGTGCGACGCATCAGCACCACGCACAGTCCGGCCAGACCAACGAGGATCGCGATCAGCGCGGCCCACAAGAATCGCTCCGTCCCGCCGCCGCCCGACGAAGCAAGTTCCTTGTTCGATTCGATGCCCACAGGATTCTCAATCACTTGCCTCCTCCTCCACGAGAATGAGCAACGTACACCGACGCCGCAAACGTCATGGCACAGAATACAGTCGTCACGACCATGCACGAAAGATAGCTTCGCCATTCGGCCGGCCCGGCTGGAGACGGCCAGTACAGCGCCGTGCGAAGCCCGTCAACTCCGTAACTCAGCGGGTTCAGTCGCATCACCCACTGAATCGCCGCCGCCGCCCCACTGGCCGGAAACAGCGACCCCGACAGCAGCCAGAGCGGCAGCAAGAACAGGTTCATCACCGAGTGAAAACCCTGTGTCGACTCCATCGGCCACGCCACCACAAAACCCAGCCCGGTGAGCGCAAACGCGATCATGAAGATCATCGCCGCCGCCAGCAGCCAACCCAGCAGCGCCGGCCGCACGCCGACCGCCGGCGACAGCATCAGGAAGACGAGGCCCTGTACACCGGCCAGCGTGGTGCCGCCCAAGATCTTCGACAGCACAATCACCGATCGCGAAATCGGCGCGACTAGGACGCCCTGCAGAAAACCCTCGCGACGATCCTCGATCACCGAGACAGTCGAAAAAATCGCCGTGAACAGCAGGATCATCGTCAGAGTTCCCGGAAAGAAAAACTCCAAGTAGTTCGCCTGCTCCAACCCGGCCGGCCCGCGAAACGAACTGCCGATCCCAGAACCAATCAGCAGCCAGAACACAAGTGGCGAGCCTAGACCGCCGATCACGCGACTCGGCTGCCGGTAGAACCGCACCACTTCGCGCCACCACAGGCTCGCGACCGGAAGCCAGACCGCAGGCCGCCGTGTTTCGCCAATCGGGTCGTGCCGGGTGACGATCCCCATGGGAAATGACTCTCGCGAAGTAGCAGGTTCAAGTTGGTGCGTGACGTTGGGATCATAGGGCGGACGGTTTAGAAAGCAAGCCGACCGCACCGTCGATGCCGCCCGATGCATGCCACAAGAGGCCAGAAACCGATCTCCCTTTTCGGAGCCAAGCTGATAGAATGCCGCCCGTGAGCACCATGAACCAAACCTCAGGCGCGACAAGCCCGGCCGACGAACGGGCGGCCCGAATCCTGATCGTTGACGACAACGGGCAGAACGTCGAGCTGCTCGAGGCGTACCTGGGCGAGATCGATTGCGAGATCTCGACCGCATTCGACGGCGATCAGACGCTGGCCCGAGTGCGCGAGACGCCGCCCGACCTGATTCTGCTCGACATCATGATGCCGAAGATCTCGGGCTTTGAAGTCTGCCGCAAGCTGAAGACCGACCCTGCAACCCGCGCGATCCAGGTGCTGATGATCACCGCCCTGAACCAACCGGGCGACATCGAGCGCGCCGTGCAGGCCGGCGCCGACGACTTTCTCATCAAGCCGGTGAACAAGCTGGAACTGCTGGTCCGAGTCCGTTCGCTTCTCCGCGTCCGGCGCCTGCAGAGCGAACTCGATCGGTTGCTCGAGTATCTCCAAGAGGTCGAGCAGTCGAGCCGCCAGTTGAGCGGCTGACATCGGCATACCTCTTCGGCCGCGCCGCGGATAAAATATGCATCATGTCGATGCCGCTCGTTGAAACCTTGCCCAATTCGCAAGCCGCTCCGCCGCGAGTCTGGACCGTCACCCAGTTGACGGCCCAGATCAGGGGACTACTCGAGGACGAGATCGGATGGGTCTGGCTCGGCGGCGAGATCTCGAACCTCAAGTCGCACAACTCCGGCCACGTTTATCTCACGCTCAAGGACGATGGGTCGCAAATCTCCGCCGTGATGTGGCGATCGGCGGCCGCCCGGCTGCCGTTTCGACTTACCGACGGCATGCAGGTGATCGTCTTCGGCCGAGTCAGCCTGTACGAGCCGCAGGGCAAATACCAGATCATCATCGAACAGGTGCAGCCCAAGGGCCTCGGCCCGCTCGAGCTGGCGTTTCGCCAACTGCGCGAGAAGCTCGAGCGAGAAGGTCTGTTCGCGCGCGAGAATAAGAAGCCGTTGCCGCGGTTCCCGCGTCGCATCGTGCTGGTCACGAGTCCATCGGGCGCCGCTGTGCGCGACATGCTGCAAGTGATCAGCCGGCGCTGGCGCGGCGTCGAAGTTTGGGTTCGGCCGGTCCGCGTGCAGGGTGACGGGGCCGCCCAAGACATCGCCGCGGCGATCGCCGAGGTGAACCGACTCGATGGCGTCGACGTTATGATCGTCGGCCGCGGCGGCGGCAGCTTGGAAGACCTCTGGGCGTTCAATGAAGAGGTTGTCGCGCGGGCGATCTTCGGCTCGCGCATACCGATCATCAGTGCCGTCGGCCACGAGGTCGACCTGACCATCGCCGACCTGGTCGCCGACCGACGCGCCCTGACGCCGAGTGAGGCGGGCGAGCTAGTCGTGCCGAGCGAACAAGAGATTCGTCAGGAGCTCGACCATGTCGCCTCGCGGCTTGTTCGCTCGCTGGTGGAACGGTTGCGCGTGAGCCGACTTCGCGTCGAGCAACTCGCCGCGCGGAGGCCGTTCCGACTCCCGTTCGACGGCGTGCACGCTCGACAGCAGCGGTGTGACGACCTCGCCGGCCGACTCGGCCGCGCCGTCTGGAACCGGTTCCGCGACGCCGAACATCGGCTGGCCCGATTGGCCGCCGCGCGGCTGGTCAGGTCGTTGGCCGAGCAGTTGCGTGTGTGCCGACTTCGCGTGGACCAACTCGCCGCGCGGCGGCCGTTCCGATTCCCGTTCGACGGCGTGCGCGCTCGACAGCAGCGCTGTGACGACCTCGCCGGCCGACTCGGCCGCGCCGTCTGGAACCGGTTCCGTGACGCCGAACATCGGCTGGCCCGGTTGGCCGCCCTCGCCGACGGACTCAGTCCGCTGCGGGTGCTCGCTCGCGGCTACAGCCTGACGACCGCCGAAGACGGGCGGACCGTGCTCCGCCGCGCGGCCGACATCGACCCCGGCCAGCGAATCATCACGCGGTTGGCCGAGGGCAAGGTCGTCAGTCGGGTGGAAGAACGGCAGGAGACTGAATCATGAGCGCGAAGAGCAACGACGCTGCCGAGAGTCTTGGTTTCGAACAGGCGCTTGGGCGGCTCGAGTCCGTGGTCCGTGAACTCGAAAACAGTGAGACGGGTCTCGACCAATCGCTGGTGAAGTACGAAGAAGGCGTGCGCCTGCTGAAACGGTGCCGTGGCATTTTGGACGAGACCGAGCGCAAGATTCGTTTGTTGACCGGTGTCGACGCCGACGGCAACCCGATCACGGCCGAGTTCGACGCGACGGCGACCGCCGACCTCGGCCAACCGGCCCCCGAACCGGCCGCCAAGCCGAAACGTAACACCGTTCGGGCCGCGCGGCAGACCGTCGATACCCCGCCGGAAACGGGAGAGAGTCTGTTTTGAACGCCACCGCGGCCGAACGAGTATCGCTGGCCGAACACCTCGCCGCGCTCCGTCGCGCGGTGGACGCGGCCCTCGACCGCTGGTTGCCGACCGAACGAGACTGTCCGCCGACGCTCGCTGCGGCCATGCGCTATGCGGTGTTTCCCAGCGGCAAGCGGCTGAGGCCGGTGCTGGTGCTGCTGGCGGCCGAGGCGTGTGGCGGGTCGATCGACGTCGCGATGCCTGCTGCCTCGGCCGTCGAACTGGTACACTGTTACTCGCTGGTTCACGACGACCTGCCCGCAATGGACGACGACGACCTACGGCGCGGTCGGCCAACGTGCCACGTAGCGTTCGGCGAGGCGATGGGCATCCTCGCCGGCGACGCCTTGCTGACGCTCGCGTTCGACATCGTGGCGCGACACAGCGCCACGCCTCAGTTGGCGGCCGAGAGCTGCCGCGAACTTGCGACCGCGGCCGGCGCCGCCGGAATGGTCGGCGGCCAGGTCGACGACGTGGCGCGGGCTTCCAGCCTGCCCATGTCGGAAAAGGAACGGGCTGGCAGGCTGGAAGCCTGCCCCACGGCAACTGACTCGCTGGAGCGGCTGCAGTCGATACACGCTCGGAAAACGGGCGCGATGATGTTGGCCAGCGTACGGCTCGGTGGAATCGCGGCACGCGCCGACGCCGGCGCGATGACCGCGCTCGACTGCTACGGCCGGCGGATTGGCGTCGCGTTTCAGATTGCCGACGACCTGCTGGACGCATGTGGCACCGAGGCCCGGACGGGCAAACGCACCGGCAAAGACGGTGGGCGCGGCAAGATGACCTATCCCGGCGTTGTCGGAATCGACGAGAGTCGCCGGTTGGCACGGACGCTGTGCGACGAGGCCTGTCGGGCGGTTGCGATCCTGGGCGATCGGGCGGAACGGCTGAGGCAACTGGCCGAGTTCATCGTGGAAAGGGATCATTGATGGACGACATTCTCTCACGGATTGAGTCGCCGCACGATCTGCGGTCACTGAGCATAGACGAACTCAAGCGGCTCGCGACCGAAATGCGCGACGAACTGTGCCGCGTCGTCAGCCTGCGCACCGCCCACTTTGCGTCGAATCTGGGCGTGGTCGAACTGGCGATCGCACTACACCGCGTTTTCGACTTCTCACGCGACCGGCTGATCTGGGACACCGGCCACCAAATCTATCCGCACAAGCTGCTGACCGGCCGCCATCGCCAGATTCACACGATCCGCACCAAGGACGGGTTGATGGGCTATCCGAACCCGGCCGAGAGCGAGTACGACCTGTTCATGACCGGCCACGCCGGGTGCAGCGTGTCGTGCGCCGTCGGCCTCAAGACGGGCGACGACTTGCTGGGCCGCACCGATCGCCGCACGGTGGCCGTCATCGGCGATGGCGCACTGCCGAGCGGCGTCGTGTTCGAGGCGCTGAACAACGGAGGCGGGCTGAAGAAGGACCTGCTGGTGATCCTGAACGATAACAAGATGTCGATCTGTCCGCGCGTCGGCGGGCTAGCCCGATATCTCGACCGGGCGCGGATGACCCCGTTCTACTCCGGCCTCAAGGAGGAAATCCACCGCGTGCTCAGCCGCGTACCGCTGGTCGGCGACCAGATGGAGCGGGCGTTCATTCAGTGGAAGGAAGGCGTCAAGGCGTCGCTGCACGGCGGCATGTTGTTCGAGGAACTCGGCTGGCGCTACATCGGTCCGGTCGACGGCCACGACCTGGACATGCTGATTCAGTACCTGGAAGAGTTGAAGAACGCGGAAGGCCCGATCCTGATGCACGCGTTCACCGAGAAGGGGCACGGGTTCCAGCCGGCGTGCGATGATCCCGTCCGGTTCCATACGCCGGCGCCGTTCGAGCGCAACGGCGATGATCTGGTTCCGCTCGCCAAGGGATCGTCGCGTGCGTACACCGACGTGGCCAGCGACGCGATCTTCAGCGAGCTGAAGAAAAACGCATCGGCGGTCGTCATCACGGCGGCGATGTGCGAGGGCAACAAGCTGCAGAAGGTCCGGTCTGAGCTGCCCCGGCAGTTCTTCGACGTCGGCATCTGTGAATCGCACGCCGTCGCGTTCGCCGCCGGCCTGGCCAAGACCGGTGTGCGGCCGATCGTCGCCATCTACTCGACGTTCTTGCAACGCGCGTATGACCAGCTCTTTCAGGAGGTCGCGCTGCAAGACTTGCCAGTCGCGTTTTGTCTGGATCGAGCCGGACTGACCGGGCCGGACGGACCAACTCATCACGGCGCGTTCGACACGGTCTACATGCGGGCCTTGCCGAACTTTGTGCTGATGGCCCCGGGCGATGAACTGGACGTGCCGATCATGCTCGAATTCGCATCGCGACACGGTGGTCCGGCGGCGCTGCGCTATCCCAAGGCCAAGGCCGAACGCATCGACCGGCAGGTCGCGCCGGTGGAGCTGGGCCAGGCCGAGGTCGTGGAATGGGGCGACGACGGCATGCTCATCGCCTACGGCAGCCTGCTGGGTGCTTGCGTGCGGGCCGCGGCGAGGCTGCGCGGCGAGGGAATCGACGTCGGCGTCATCAACGCCCGGTTCGCGAAACCGCTCGATGCCGGCACGATGCTGCGGGCGATTGAGCATTGCGGGTTTGTCGTGACGGTCGAGGAGGGCACGCTGCAGGGTGGCTTCGGCAGCGCTGTGCTCGAAGCGGCCAACGCCGCGGGCCTGCCGACCGCTCACGTGCGGCGACTCGGACTGCCCGATCAGTTCGTGCCGCACGCCGAACGCGATGAACTGCTCGCCGACATCGGTCTGAACGAGGACGGCATCTACCGCCGCGCCCGCGAGCTGGCCGCCGGGGCGGGCGTGGCCAAGCCCCTCGCACACGCGCAAGACCGTCGAGTGGGGTAGCATGAAATCGCCCAGAAGCGGAAGGCCCCATTCCATGGCCGCACGACACACACCTCGTGGCACGGCGCGGCTGCGGATCTTTCTGCTCGGCAACGGCCGCAAGCCGCAAGTGGCGCGCGAGGCCGAGAACATTCGCCGTGCCATCGGCGAGCGCGCGGACATCGTCGCCTCAGACCTGAACCACGAAATCGACCTGACGCCGCTCGAAGCCGATGTCGCGGTCGTGCTCGGCGGCGACGGCGCCATGCTGCGGGCCGCTCGCCAAATGGGCTATCGGCAAGTTCCCGCTATCGGCGTCAATCTCGGCAAGTTGGGGTTCCTGGCCGAAGTCGATCCCACCGAGTTCCCGACCGCGCTTGAATCGCTGCTGGCCGACGACTACCAGGTGGTCGAACACTTGATGTTCGAATGTTCGGTGCGGCCTGGGGCGGCCGCCCGCGAAACCGCGCCGCGGCGTTCACGTCAGAAGGCGCACGAGGCCGCCGCGGGAAAGCTGCTGGGACTGAACGAAGTCGTCATCCAGACCGGCCCGCCCTATCACATGTTCGACATCGAACTGGTGATCGACGGCGAACCGATCACGACCTACAGCGCCGATGGTTTGATCGTGTCCACGCCGGTCGGTTCCACGGCGCACAGCTTGGCCGCCGGCGGACCGATCGTGCGTCAGGATCTTTCCGCATTCGTCATCACGCCGATCTGTCCACACACGCTTACCAACCGGCCGCTGGTCGATTCGTCGGACAAGACCTACGAGTTGATCGTGCGTCAGCCAGGCGCAACATTGGTGGTCGACGGGCAGATACAGATCCCGCTCGCTGCGGGTGCGGCGGTGACGGTACACGCGGCTCCAGTCAGCTTCCGGCTCATCAAGCTGCCCGGCCACAGCTTCTATCGCCGGCTCCGCACCAAGCTGTCGTGGAGCGGTCAGCCGATCTACAGCGCGAATGCGGAAAGTTGAGTTTGCTTCGCCCCGCCAATCGGTAGCGATGAGAACCCGTCGTCTCCGCCCCCTTGCCTTCTGAACCTTCCACCGTATGATGCCACAGTCAACCACCACTGTACCCGCTAACGCCGCTCAGCAGAGATTCCACTCACGCTGAACCAAGACACTGTTGGATCATGACGAGGAACTGCCGGCCCGCGACCTCGTCCGAGTCGTACGCCTGGATGATGTTCGGGTGCGACAGCTTTGCCAGGGCCTTCGCCTCGCGCTGAAACCGCGCAACGGCGCCGGCATCCGTCACACTCTGTGCCGGGAGCACTTTGATCGCGACCGCCCGATCGAGCTTCTTGTCATTCGCCAGGTACACGGTCCCCATCGCGCCCGCGCCCAGCTTCTGCCGAAGGACGTACCTCTCTGCCAACACGCACTCCTCACCATTCCCGGCCAGCAATTGCTCGGCTTGGAACGGGGTGAGCACGTGTTTCTCAACCAATTTCGCAGCCGCATCGTCTTGTGTCGCGGCGCCGCTTTCGTGCAACTCGCGGCTCAGCGTCGCCGCTTCATCGGCGGAAAGCAGACCCGATTTTTGAGCGGACTCCAGAAAATCACTGATCGCCGCCATGATCACCTCTCACGGCCGTACCAACGCCGCGTCGCACCCGTGCAATGCCGACTCGTGCCATCCGCTGTGTCCGGCTAAGGTCCCTCACCGCCGATCACGAAACTCGTTCGCAAAAGTCTACCAGCCGCCAAAGACGAATCGCAACTACCCGTTGCTGGATCAAGCGTGCCTCAATTCACAAACCGATTCACCAGATTCTCAAACGCCCCCTGCCGCCCGCTCTTGTTCGGGGTGATGTCGCCGTTGGCGAGGAATGTAGGCGGACCGACTACGACAGTGTTCACGTTCACGGTAAGTCTGTCGGCGCCGCAGCCGTTGGGCATTGTGCGTGTGCGTTCGCTACGGCCGACGCCGGCGCAGCGGCGGGCAGCGACTACATCGCCCCGATCGGCAGCGTCAGCTTCCTGCCGGGCGTGACTACTCGGAACATCACGGTATCGGTCCTGGTGGACGCCGTGCTTGAGTCGGACGAGACGTTCGCGGTGGATCTGATCGGCGCGGTGAACGCCGTGCTGGGCGACGACCTGGGCGTCGGCACCATAGTCAACGACGACTGAGCCGACAGTTCGCCCGGTGCCGGATCACGTCTCCGACGCGCGGTACAGGGTTCTGGCCTTGCGGAACCCGATGTTGCGATACAGGCGGATCGCGGCAGAGTTGTCGGAGGTGACTTCGAGCACAACGCGGCGGGCGCCATGCTGCTGAAAGCCGCGGAGCGACTGGAGCAGCAGGCACCGGCCCAGGCCGCGGCCGCGGTGGTCTGGCACGACGCCGAGGTTCTGGATCGAGCCGATGCCGCCCGGGTCGAGCACTCCTTGAATCGTGCCACAAGTCTCGAAGCCATAGCCGACCAGCCACGTCGCGTCGGGCAGGAAGCCGGGCCGGCGCCGAATCTCGCGCAGCAACCGCAAGCAACCCACGCGCTCGCCAAGGCACGGAAAGACAGACGAATCCAATTCTGTGTTGAAACTGCGAAACTGCGCGTCGGCGTGCGTACCGACCAAATCGTCGTCCCACGCAATCCAGTGATAGCCCGCCGGCAGCACCGGATTATCCAGCCAGTCGCCGAGATCAATCTCGAGGCGGAACCTTTTGAAGTAGGTGATGGCCATGAACGAGCATTCAAGGTCGGTCGTCCATGACCCCCAACGCACGAAAGTCGACGGTAGGGATTGTAGCGGTCGTAGAAGGCGGTGGTCAAACGGCTCGACAGTTTCTGGCATGGTTCAAAAAGGGTTGTGCGAAGCACCTTCGGGCCGTTCCGGCAACGGTACCTGACCCCTTCTTGAACCATGCCCAGTTTCTTATCGACCAGCCGGCGGCGCCGGCAACAGCGCGGGTTTGGTGCACAGGCCACTGTCGTCACATCGCTCATCACCAAGCTCCCAGTCGCGCCTATTGCGCACCCTAACCCGCCGGATTATTCATGCCCCTGGAAAATCGCGGACACACTGTTGTAGCCGAATTCATCAGAAACTCGGGCGTAAGCTCCAGTGACTCAACGAACTCTGACGAGTTCGGCTACATCCATGTGAATAATCCGCGCTAAATGACCGTGCGTGAATTTGCGAATACCCCTCACCCCAGCCCTCTCCCCAAAGGGGGAGAGGGAGAATAAGGTTGTGCTTCGCTTTCATTCGGCAGTCTATGAGTTCCGAGCGTCTTTCTCCCTCTCCCTTTTGGGGAGAGGGTTGGGGTGAGGGGTTGTTTGGGCGATTCGCAGATTCACGCATGGTGATTTAGAACCGACGGCTAGAATGTTCACGCACATATCGGTGGCGACCACACGATGGCGTGATGAGGTATGCATAGGTACTCTGAGCCATCTATTCGCGAACAACCAAGCGTGGGCGTCGGAGATGGTCCGGAACGATCCGGAGTTCTTCGAACGGCTTTCGTGCGCTCGCAAGCGTGGTCCGGCGAAGCACCGCCACAGCCGGCCCGTAACGGACCCATCAAACAAAAGTGGGGCAGACGCGGGTCTGCCCCACTCGCGAGTCCTAGTTGTTTGACGGTCGGCCCGTCCGGGTAGTGCTATCGTTCCGTCGCGCTGCCGGTAGACTCGAAGAACAGGAACGACGGAAGACCGCCGCCGCCCAGTCCGCCGGCGTTGTAGATGTACTGCGCGTCCAGGGCCTTTTCGATGCGTAGTCGCGCCTCGGCCAGGTGAGCGTACGAATACGGATCGAGGTTTTCCTTCTTGTCTACGGCCACAGAGATCTTGTCCTTGAGATCACGCAGTTTCACCAGCGCCAGGTTCGAGATCGGCTTGTAGGCCGCCGTGAATCCGGCGTCGGGCAGGGTCAACTCGATCAGCCGTTCCAGATGCTCGCGCTGCAGGTTGCGGCGCAGGCTGTTGATCCACGGCTTGCGAGCGGTGGTCTTTTCGGCCGGCGGCTTGTCGAGTTCGCTCCACACGTCCGCGCTGATCGTATCAAGCAGCTCGGGCAGTGTGAGCATGTCCTGGTCGGCCGGGCAGCGGAACTCGTTGTCGTACACCCGCCGCAGCGTGCCGGGGTTCATCACCATGGTCAGCGCCGACGACTGGATGCCCATGATACGATCGTGGACCGGCCAATCGGCCTCGGTGCGGCTGAACGAGTCGCCGTCGAGCCAGATGTCGACGCCCAAGTGCTTGAGCAGATCGGGCGTCAGGCCGAACGCCTCGGTGTGAAAGGCCGTGTTGATGACGAACTGCAGCGCGTCGCGCTGCGTTTTCGCCGGCACGACCTCGATCGGCGGCCGACCGTCCTTGTCGCCCTTCTTGTCGCGATTGACGAACGCGCCGCCGACCCAGCCGGCCATCATGCTGATCGACTGAGTCTGCAAACCGAGCGTCATTTCATAACCGCGCCGGGCCTTGGCCCAACTCTCACCCTCCTTGACGAACTTGTCGACCAGCCGTTCGCGATGGTGCTTGGCCAACTTGAGCTGGCTGTTGGCGTAGTCGAGCGGGTTGGCGCTGAAGTCGTAGCGTCGCGCCCGCGGGTCGGGTCCGGCCGTGTCTTCGTCGGTGCCAAAGAGCAATTCGCCCGACGCGACGCGGTTCAGGATCGGCTTCAGGTCCTTCTCGAAGCTGTATCCATACTCGATCACCCACATGTCGTACGGCCCGACCTCGGTCATGCCGTAATCGCCTTGGATCGTGCCGTCCTCCATGCGGATGTTGATCGGCAGGTAATCCATCACCGAGCCGGCCAGCGCCTTGCCCTTGACCTTCTCGCTGTTGATGTCGGCCAGCGAGTAGACGCTCGATGCCTTGAAGTTGTGTCGGAGTCCGAGCGTGTGGCCGACTTCGTGAGCGACGAGCGTCGAGATGAGCGGGCCAATGAAATCTTCGGGCACGCCGTCCAGCAGGTCGGGGGCCTTGTCGTCCTTCTTTTTCTCTTCCTTCTTTTCTTCCTTCTTCGGCTCATCCGTTTTCTTTTCGTCCTTGTCGTCGAGCATTTCGAGCGTCATGCGCAGCAGCGCGAGGTCGAATCCCTTCATTTCCGCGGCCAGGCACATGCCGTTCACCTGACTGGTTCGGCCGACGAGGCCGTCGTATTCGTCGTCGCCGATCACGGCGGTGGTGACGTTGGCAAGCGGGTGGCCGCCGCCGGGCAGCGGGCCGCGCCGCGCACGCTCGGCGAGCATTCGCGGACGTTCGGCCGTCGGCGCGAGCAGAATGCGCGGGTCCCAGTTCGGATGCCGATCGAGCCACGCCAGCGTCTCTGGACCGAAGCCCTCCATCGCGATCTTCGGCAGCACGTCGCGATAGTGTTCGATGTAGTGACGTATCCAACCGTCGGTCAGGACCACGTCGGCGTCGAGAATCTCGCCCGTGTTTGGGTTCACGCGGCTGGGTCCGATCGCCATGCCGACATCGTTGTTCAGCCAGCGGATGAAATTGTACTGGCAGTCCTCCGGATCCTTGTTCATGTGCTCGCCGGTGGCCGCGTCCTGCTGGTGCCACTCGATCGCGTCGCGAATGCCGACCTTCTCAAAGGCCTTGTTCCAGTAGAGCACGCCGCGACGGACCCAGTAGCGATACCGGCCGGGAATCGTGTGCTCGCCGTAGAACCGGATCGGCTCTTTCGGTTCGCTGAGTTTCAGTTCGGGGTGACGCTTTTCAAGGTGCCAGCGGTTGATGTAGCGGACCGAGGTTTCGTCCTCTTTGAACTTGCCCAGGTCGTTGTGCGAGGTGATAAAGTAGCCGAGCCGCTGATCGGCGACTCGCGGCTGATAGGCCGGATTGTCGGGAATCACGCTGATCGAGTAGTGCAGCGACTTGATCCGTCCGCCGCCGCCACCGCCGCCGAACATGCCTCCGCCGCTGACCGGCCCTTCAAACGCGATCTCGACGTTTTGCGGAAACGCCTTGGCCGTCTTGATCGTCACGAGTCCCGGATTGGTGAACCGCGCCGAACCGAAAAACAGATTCGACTGGCCGACGAGCAGTGCATCGACGTCGATCACCGGTCCGCCCGTGGGCGACATGGTCACGATCGGGATTTCGGTCAGCACGCGGTCGGTGAATAGCCGCCGCACCGAACTCTGCGATTCGCTGTCGCCAGTCGACTTGGTGCGCAGATTCGGTTCCATGATCGCGATGCGTTTGTCGTATGGCTTCAGGTAGACGTACATGTCGCCCGCCTGAAGGCCGGCAAACGTCTCGCCGCTGGCGACTGTCACGCCGATGAAGTAGCGCCGCGACGCATAGTCGGGCGGCAACTCGGCAAGCATCTGGTGGTCCTTGCGTCGCACCCAGAGCGTGAACAGGCTCGGGGCGGGCCGGCCGTCCGGCGTCTCCGAGGCCCCGACCTTTTCGTAATCCTTGCTTACCTCGGCGAACGGCGGATACTCCTGTCGCGGCGCCGAAACCGGCGCCACCGGCGCGGCCGGCTGCTGGGCGACGGTAAACGAATGGCCGAGCACGCAGACGACCCCAAGACCCAAGGGGACTCCGAAAAGTCGTTTCATGAGGAGACTCCTCTCAAAGATGAAGCCAGCCTGGGGCCATTTCCAACGCGGCTCTGGCCCCAGCCCAACATACCCCAGGTCACTATTCTAAGCCGGCTTTGCCGGCACACAAGAGGCGGGGGCAAGGTGGGCAGAATTTGCGGGCAACCGGGACCGCAGCCCAAGGCGGCGGGAGATCATTCTGGCGCCGGCGGATCGCCCTTCAAATCATCCGACGTGGCCGTCCAAGTCGTTGCAGGCCCTGGGCCGATCTCCGTCACGATCGACCAATGAGACTCGTCGACACAGGCCGTGCGGTTCGACTCGTCGATCGGATCAACGCTGCCATCGGTGGCGCCGGGGGATGCTTGGGGCGCGCCGCGGCGTGAGCGGCGCGTCGCCGCCCGACGGCCGCGGTGACCAATCAGTAGCGAGAACCATTCGTATTCGAGCAGGTAATCCACCACGGCGACCGATAGCTGAACGATACGGCTCTGCGAACGGGCCGATTGGCCGACCCTTTGCGACGACAAATGGAGCACTTCAGCGCCGAGCATCCGTTCGGAGACGTCCAGCTCGGGCCGAACGGCCTGATGCGCGGTGCCAGGGTCAAGCTGGTGGGCGTCGTTAAGGCTGTCCACCCGAGGGGCGAGTGGCGGTCTACGGCGACGGTTGGGGTCCGCCGATCCCGACCGCCAAAGATGCACCAGGAGGTTCCAGAATCCCATCTCAATGCTCCATTCGCGACGAGGTGACTTCCTTGATGGATGCGTCGTAGTATACCGGCCGAGTTCACTTTCCAACAAGTTGCCCTGCGCGAGCACTCGCCGCGCAACGGGCCGCGCGAGCCGAAAGCGAGTGCCGTCGCCTTCGGCTCGGCGTTACGTACAGTGCCGCATTGAATAGGGTCTGAAATCGGCCTCGGTCGTTTAACCCGCAGCCGCAGGCGAGGCATGGCTGGCGCTTGTTGTGCCTCGCCTGCGGCTGGGGGTTGAACGAAATTCGGACCCCTTTCAATGTGGAGCGGTATTAAGCGAAGCGCCTGCACAAAGTGCGTCGCACACCCGGCTGATTCCGTCACAATGCCTTGAAAGCGCCGGCACGATAGGTCATGTTGGCGGCGCGATCGAGACAATCATTCGTGTGCCGGTTCACTCGACGTGTCTCACACACTCTCTACCGCCTGGACTTTCAGCGGCCACTCGTTTCGGTTCGCCGCAGGCTCGCTGCCGTTGTTCATGGGCATCGTGAACACGACGCCCGACAGTTTTTCGGACGGCGGCAAGTTCCTGGAGCACCGGTCCGCCGTGGACCATGCGCTTCGCCTGGTCGACGAAGGGGCAGACATCATCGACGTCGGCGGCCAGTCGACGCGGCCCGGATCGGACCCCGTAAGCCTCGACGAAGAACTGCGCCGCGTCGTCCCGGTGGTCGACGAGTTGCGTCGCCGGCTCACCGTACCGATCTCGGTAGACACGTCCAAAGCCGAAACCGCTCGCCGCGCGATCGCGGCCGGGGCGCAGATTATCAATGACGTGACCAGCCTGCGCGACGACCCGGCGATGTTGGACGTCGTGGCCGACTCCGACGCCGGCCTCGTGATCATGCACATGCTCGGCACGCCCAAGACGATGCAGGACAATCCGACCTACGGCGACGTGGTTGCCGAAGTAACCGCGTTCCTGGGCGAGCGAGTGGAGTGGCTGACCTCGCGCGGCATCGCCGCTGAACGCATCGCCGTTGATCCGGGGATCGGATTCGGCAAGCGAGTGGAACACAACCTGCGCCTGCTTCGCGAGCTGGGTCCGCTCGGTCGGCTGGGTCGCCCGATCCTGCTCGGCCCGTCGCGCAAGAACCTGATCGGTCGTGTCCTGAACCGCCCGGTCGACCAGCGAGTGTTCGGGACCGTCGGCGCCTGCGTGGCGTGCTTTCTGCGCGGCGCACACATCCTGCGGGTACACGACGTCGCAGCCGCGCGCGACGCGGTGCTGGTCGCCCACGCCATTGAGCAGGCCGCGGGGCAACCGTAGGATGGTTCGTGGTCGACAACGCCGATGTCCACTAACCTCATGCATACTGACCTGGAACGCTACGCCTTGGAACTTGCTCAGGGCGCCCGGGCCGCCGCGCGCGAGCTGGCCCTGGCCTCGACCGAGGCAAAGAATGCGTGGCTGCGGCAACTGGCGTCGTCGCTCCGGCGGTGCGCGGCCGAGGTTGTCGCGGCCAACCAGCTCGATCTCGACGCCGCGGCCGGCTACGGGCCTACTGCGGCTCAGGTCGATCGGCTGCGTCTGGACGCCAAACGAATCGACGTCATGGCCGGCGGGATCGAAGAAGTGGTCGCGCTCGCCGACCCGGTTGGTGAGGTCATGGAATCGACCCGCCGGCCGAACGGGCTGGCGATCGAGAAGGTGCGCGTGCCGCTGGGCGTGGTGTTCTTCATCTACGAATCGCGACCGAACGTGACGACCGACGCCGCGGCGCTGTGCGTCAAGAGCGGCAACGCGGTGATCCTGCGCGGCGGCAAAGAGGCGGCTCACACCAACCAGGCCGTCCACGGCGTGATTCAGCAGTCGCTGCGAGAGTGTCGCCTGCCCGACGCCGCTGTCCAGCTAGTCGCCGTCGCCGACCACTCGCTTATCAATCACCTGCTGCACCTGGACGAGTACATCAACCTGGCGATTCCTCGCGGCGGCGAGGCGCTGATTCGTCGCGTGGCGGCCGAGGCTCGCGTGCCGGTGATGAAGCACTACCAGGGCATCTGCCACGTCTACGTTCACGCCGACGCCGACCCAGGCATGGCCCACGCGATTGTGCTGAACGCCAAGTGCCAGCGACCGGGCGTGTGCAACGCCGCCGAGTCGCTGCTGGTCGACCGCGCGATCGCCGGCGGATTTCTGCCACCGATGCTCGCCTCGCTCGAGCAGGCCGGCGTCGAGATTCGCGGCTGCCCGGAAACCAGGCGGCTTGTGCCGTCGGTCGCGCCTGCGACGGATCAAGACTATGCGACGGAGTACCTGGACCTGAAGATCTCCGTGCGCGTGGTGGACGGCCTGGATCAAGCGGTCGAGCACATCGGCCGGTTTGGGTCGGCCCACACCGACGCGATCGTCACACGCAACGAAGCGGCGGCCCGCGACTTCACACGGCGGGTCGATTCGGCCGCCGTGATGGTCAACGCCAGCACGCGGTTCAACGACGGCGGCGAGTTCGGTCTGGGCGCCGAGATCGGCATCTCGACGGACAAATATCACGCACGCGGCCCCTGCGGCCTGCGCGAACTGACGAGCTACAAGTACATCGTTCGCGGCGACGGCCAAGTGCGAGCGTGATTCACGATGAGACGCTTAAGCCGCACGTCGTTGGGGCTGTTGGCCGACGCGGGTGATTTCGGCGCCGAGTAGGCGCAGTTTTCCGTCGAGGTTTTCGTAGCCGCGATCGAGGTGGCCGAGGCCGTGTACTTCCGTCCGGCCTGCGGCTGCCAGTCCGGCGAGTACCAGGGCCGCCGAGGCGCGCAAGTCCGTGGCTGTGACGCGGGCGCCGATCAACGACCCACCGCCACACACCGTGGCGATGTTGCCGCCGAGATCGATCCGAGCGCCCATGCGACGCAGCTCCGCCAAGTGCTGAAACCGTTCGGGGAAGACGGCGTCACGCACCCGACTCGTTCCGGGCACGGTCGCCAGCAGGGCCGTGAACTGGGCCTGCACGTCGGTGGGAATGCCTGGATAGGGCGCCGCGCTGATGCTTGTGGCGCGGATCGGGCGATCGGCATGGACGACCAGGGCGTTGCGCTCGCCATCGATCGTCGCGCCGATCTCGCGCAGCTTGGCAATGACCGCGGCCAGGTGACCGCGGCGAATATTCGTCAGACGCAGATCGCCTCGGGTGATTGTGGCGGCGATCATGTACGTGGCGGCCTCAATGCGATCGGGAACGACCGCGTATGTCGCGCCGGCCAGCCGCGAGCGGCCCTGGACATGAATTCGCGACGTACCCAGGCCGTCGATCTTCGCGCCAAGTTCGCAAAGGAAACGGCCCAGGTCGACGACCTCAGGCTCGCGGGCCGCGCCGTCGATCGTGGTGTCTCCATCGGCTAGCACCGCCGCGCTCAGAACGTTGCACGTGCCCGTGACGGTTGTGCCGTGCGGACCCGTCAGGTCGATCGCCGCGCCGCGCAGCCGCCGCGCGTGCGCGATCACCTCGCCATTCTCGACGGTGATTGAGGCTCCGAGCGCGGCAAGCCCTTTGAGGTGCAGATCGACGGGCCGATCGCCGATGCGGCAGCCGCCGGGCAACGCGATCCGGGCGCGGCCGCGCCTAGCCAACAGCGGGCCGAGCACACAGAAACTCGCGCGCATGCGGCGAACCAACTCGCCGTCCGCCTCGCATCGCGACTCGTCCGACGTCAACATCTGAATGTCGCCGCCGTCGAGCCGCGTGGCGACGACGCCCAAGCCGTCGAGCACGTTCGCGAGCGTATCGACGTCGCTCAGTCGCGGCACGCCGCGCAGCACCACAGGCTCGTCGGTCAGCAGACTCGCCGCCATGATCGGCAGCGCCGCGTTCTTCGATCCGGCCACGGCAACCGCGCCGCGCAGCGGACGGCCGCCGTGGATGACCATCTTCTCTGTGTCCATCCGTGGACCTCAAACAGCGGTTTAGCTATCCGCAATCTTCACCGCGCTAACGACTCTCGGGTGGCCCGCGTAATCGTGAATCGTCGGTTGCAACGAGTAGCCGCCTTGTTGCTCGACGAGTCGGCGTACGTCGAATTCCTGCGGCGCCCCGATCTCCAAGATCAACTGACCGCCGGGCCGCAGCCGACCCGGCGCGGCGGCGATGATCGCCGCGACGACTTCCAGCCCGGTGGCGCCGGCCGCGAGGGCCAGGTGCGGCTCAAAGTCGCGAACGCCCACGGGCAACTGTGTGACGTCGCCGGCCGCGATGTACGGCGGATTGCTCACGATGCAATCGACCTCAAGGCCCGGCGGCGCCGGACCGAACAGGTCGCCCTCCAGGAATTCAATTCGGTCGGAGACGCCGTGGCGCTCGGCATTTCGCCGGGCGACCGCCAGGGCGGCCGGGCTTATGTCGACGGCGTGGAACCGTACGCCCGCGTGTTGCTTGGCGATGGCGACCGCCAGATTGCCCGAACCTGTGCCGATGTCGATGGCTGACACCTGAGGCGCGGTCTTGAAGACGCGCAGGAATTCCAGCACGACGAATTCCGAATCGGGCCGGGGGATGAGCACGTCCGGGCCGACTTCAAAATCGAGTGAGAAGAACTCCTTGTGCCCGACCAGGTACGCGACCGGCGAGCCGGCCGCCCGACGTCGAACCAACTCGCGGAACTGCTCGCGGGCCGCGTCGCCCGCCGGTTCGCCAAACCGCGTGTACAGCGCGATGCGCTCACAGCCGACCGCGTGAGCCAGCAGCACCTCGGCGTCGAGCCGCGGCGAATCTGAGCCGTGGTCGCGCAGGTAGTCCGTCGTCCAGGTCAGCAGACGGCCGAACGTCCAGAGTTCGTTGGTTTCTTGTGCCACGCGAGTTGCCGATCATGAACCGTTGATTCCGTTCAACGGTCAACTTGTAGCCGAGTTGCTCCGCAACGGGCGGTGTCGCGAAACGCCGCCGCGCCATGCGGCCCCGCCGTGATCCCGTTCAGCGGTCGAGTCACTCCGGCGGCGGCAATTCGTCGCCGTTGGTCGCCTTGAGCAGTGCGTCGACCACCTCGCCCAGATCGCCCGCTATGATCGAATCGAGTCGATAGAGATTGAGACCGATGCGGTGATCGGTCAGTCGGTTCTGCGGGAAGTTGTAGGTGCGGATCCGTTCCGATCGATCGCCCGAACCGATCTGATTGCGCCGCTGGTCGGCGCGATGGGCGCGTTCCTGTTCGATGCGTTGCTCGTAGAGCCGCGATCGCAACACGCGCAGGGCCTTGGCCCGGTTCTTGTGCTGGCTCTTTTCGTCGCGGCAGTTCACCACGAGGCCGCTTGGCTTGTGCGTGAGCCGCACGCCGCTCTCGGTCTTGTTCTGGTGCTGGCCGCCGGGACCGCCCGACCGCATGGTTTCGACGATCAGGTCTTCGGGTCGGATCTCGATCTCGACCTCGGTCGGTTCAGGCAAGACGGCGACGGTCGCGGCCGACGTGTGGATGCGGCCCTGGGCCTCGGTCTCGGGCACGCGCTGGACGCGGTGGCCGCCGCTCTCGAACTGCAACTCCTGATAGACGCCGTCGCCTTCGATGGAGAATATCGCCTCGCGAAAGCCCCCCATGTCGGACGGACTAATGCTGATCGACTCGACTTTCCAGCCCTTCTTCGCGGCGTATTTGGTGTACATGTCGTACAGATCGCGGGCGAACAGCGCGGCCTCTTCGCCGCCGGTACCCGCGCGGATTTCGACGATCAGGCTGTTGGTGTCGGCCATGTCGCCGCCCGCGGTCATTCGCCGCAACTCTTCCCAGATCGCCAGCCGCTTCCGTTGCGTCTCGTCCAACTCGCTCTGGTAGTAGGCCCGCAACTCGGCCTCCGGCTCGCCGGCGATCAGCTCGCGCGTCGACTTGAGTTGGGCGGTCAGGTCGTTGTAATGGCGAAACTTGTTCACAACCTTAGCCATGCGGCCGTGTTCGCGATAGATGGCCGCGGCGCGCGACGAATCCGCCAGCACCTCGGGGTCGGCCATCTGCCGTTCGAGCTGCTCGAAGCGGGCCAGTTTTTCCTGGAGTTCCTGGATCATCGCGTTTGTCGAAGAGTCGCAGTTGAGGGTTAAACTCCTCAACTCCACCCCAAAAAGAAGGCAGCTCGACGCATTGAACGCCGAGCTGCCTAACGGGTATCGCGCGAAAGCTACTTGGACGGGGCCGCTTCTTTGGCGGGAGCGGCGGCGGCCGCCTTGGCGGCGCGTCGCGCTTCCCAGTCGTACTTGCGTTGGAACTTCTCGACGCGGCCGGCCGTGTCTACGAACTTCACCTTGCCCGTAAAGAACGGATGGCACTTAGAACAGATTTCTACGTTGATCGCCGTTCGCGTGCTGCGCGTCTTGAACACGTTGCCGCAACCGCACGTCACCGTCGCTTCGGTGTACTTGGGGTGGATGCCGTCTTTCATGGTTTCTCCGAGTCAAACTCCATCGCCACGGCACGAGTGTAGTTGTCGCGGCGCAGACCGGCAAGGGCAGTTCGCGACTCAGTTCACCTCGAAATCCTCGTCGGGCCGGTACTTGAAGAACAAGTGGGCCGTCTTTCGAGCCAGGAACTTCATGAAGAGCCCGCGGAACTTGTGCTGCGACATGTCGGAGGCCGGAATCGGGCGACTGGGCGGAAACTCGACCTCGACGTCCTCTTCGAACACGACGTCGCCTTGCTTCTCCATATCGGCGACCTGCACGTGAATCTTGGCCTTGCCGCGGTAGAGTTGCGAACTCTGCTCCTGAAACAGCGTGAATTCGTAGACCTCAAGGTACACGACGCGAGCCGCCTGGAACTTCTCACCGACTTCGGAAAGCTCGAAGTCCGCGTTCTCGTCTTGCCATTCCCGCACCTCGGAGATGTCGCACAGTTCGATCGCCTTAACGTTTTCGCGCAGCTCGCGTGCGACGTTCCGGGCCAGATCGTTGTCGACGCCGGCGTATTGAAACTGGGCGGTGCGACTGGCGTGTGCGAGCAGGGCCACCTTTTTCTTTTGAAGGCCGTCGTAGGCGGCCGGCACCTTGGGCGGCGGCATCAGAAAAAGAAAGTACAGCGCGGTGAATGGATTACACCCGCCGGCGCAGGCCAGGCAGGCCAGTGCAAACGCGGCGAGCGACCAGCGACGGTGTTTCGGTGCGCTCATCTCTGTCCCCCGATAAAGAGGAATCGACATGCCCAGTCCACGAAGCCGACGGCGACCAGCGCCGCCACCGCGTAGACGACCGCTCGTTCCGGCGAGCGGATCCATAAAGTGCGACCGGCGGCCGCACTCGCCAGACACCACGGAATCAGCAACACCGACGAGACGGCCAGCAGTGTGCCCGCCACATTCGTCGCCGCCGCCTTCGCCAACCGGCCCCGAACCGTGTACGCAAAACTGGTCGTCATGCCACACGACGGGCAGCGAATACCGGTCAGCGTAAGAAACGTACACGGCGGCAGACCGAGTTGCTCGTGAGTTCCGTATCCACGCGCGTTCGGCTCGAGCCAACCCGCGACCGCGACCATCCCAACCAGGCCCACTGCGGTCGCCGCCAACGTAAGACGTCCCCACCGGCCAAGCTGTACTGGCGCGAGCCGCACTGGCACCACCGGTGTTGCCGAAGCGGGGTCGGACATTAGCCGTTCCACAGATTCGAGGCAATATGGCTTGCGCCGCGAGTCGCCACGGGCCATCGCACGTCCCGCACGTCCCCCGATTTCACCGGGTCTCAGATCGGTCGGATCGATCCGATCGGTCGGATCGATCCGATCGGTCGGATCGGTCCGATCGGTCGGATCGGTCCGATCGGTCGGATCGGTCGGATCGGTCCGATCGGTCCGATCGGTCGGATCGATCCGATCGGTCCGATCGGTCGGATCGGTCGGATCGGTCCGATCGGGGCGCGGCTACGCGGCCTCACCCAGAGAGCCGGCGGCCCGGCGTCGCTCAGCCCAACGGTCTGCGTTCGCCGAGCAGGCCGACAGCACCGACTGCACGCGCGAACGCCAGGCATCGAGCTGCTCCGGCGCCTGATCGCGTGGGACATGGATCGGCGCGGCGACGTAGCACGTAACTTCCGTGAACGGACGCGGCACGGCGAATCGGTCCCAACTTCGCGCCCGCCACGCATTCGTAAAGCCGAACCCGACCGGCACGACCGGCAACCCGGTGCGCGCCGCCAACAGGACCGCCCCGACCTGTAACTCGCGGCGCGGGCCGCGCGGACCGTCGGGCGTAATGAGCAAGTGGCCCCGCCGTGCGGCCCGCTGCATCGCGACCAATGCCTCGCGCCCGCCGCGCGTGCTCGACCCGCGAACGACTCGCGCACGCAACCGCTGCGCGACCTGCGCCACATACTCGCCATCGCGATGCTGGCTGACCAACACGGTCATGCGCCGCGGCTGACGCAGTCCGATCATCGCCAGGATCGACTCATGCCAGAACGCATAGATGAATCGGCCCGTGTGCGACGGATGTTCCGGATCGACGCGCCAGTCTTCGCAATACACCTTGTACGACACCGTACCGAGCAACGCTCGCGCGCCGCACGCGCCCACGACGCCGATGAGCTTCCGTAACACGGGCGAGTTGATCTTCATGGGGCCTCCATGCACGACCGAAACCAACTTTTGCGAATCACAGAGGCACAGAGTTCACAGAGCAAATCATGCCATCAAACCTCTGTGCTCTCCGTGCCTCTGTGTTTTCATTCTTCACTTCATCCGGTTATTCCTGCCGCGAAGGCGCTCTCCTGACCCTGTCTCCTGTCTGCTACCCCGGCCACTCCCCGGAAAACACCTCGACCGCCGGCCCGGTCATGAACACGTGGCCGCCCTCGGGCCAATGCAACTCAAGGTCGCCGCCGAGCAGGTGAACGAGCAGCCGTCGATCGGTTCGGCCGGCCAGCACGCCCGCCACCGCGACCGCACACGCCCCGGTGCCGCACGCCCAGGTCTCGCCCGACCCGCGCTCCCACACCCGCATGCGCACCTCGCCTCGCGAGACGACCTCGACGAACTCGACGTTCACCCGCTTCGGGAAGTGCGGATCGATCTCGATCTTGGCGCCAAGCCCGTGCACCGCGGCCCGGTCCACATCCGCCACAAACTGCACGCAGTGCGGGTTGCCCATCGACACGCAGGTCACCGCGTAGGTCTGGCCATCGACCACGAGCGGTGCGTTGATGGGCGGGTCGCCGGCAAGCGTAGTCGGGATACGATGCGACTCCAAGATTGGCTCGCCCATGTCCACACGCACACGATGGCATTTGCCGTCGCTCACATCGAGATCGAGCGCGAGCACGCCTCGGCCGGTCTCGATCCTCAGCCCGGGCTTGCGGGCGATTCCGTGGTCATAGACGTACTTGGCCACACAGCGAATGCCGTTGCCGCACATTTCAGCCTCGGACCCGTCCGCGTTGTACATGCGCATGCGCACGTCGGCAACCTCCGACGGGCAGATCAAGATCAACCCATCGCCGCCGACGCCGAAGTGCCGATCGCTCATGGCCCGGCTCAGGCCGGCCGGGTCCTTGGGCATCGGCCCGGCGAAGCAGTCGACGTAGACGTAGTCGTTGCCCGCGCCTTGCATCTTGGTGAATCGCATCGCCGCCCTCGCTGTCTGTGTCGGCCGCGCGCGGATTATACGAGCGACCCCAAAGTGCGACAATCCGGCCCTTCGTCGATCGGCATTTCAATTGCCCGGAACTGGGTAGCCCTTCGCCTGATCGACAATATTGAGCAGCGGCTGCCCCGACTGGTAGCGGCGCAGGTTCTCGCAGAAGAATTCGATCAGCTTGCGCATGCGATGATGCGACAGGCCCGCGCAGTGGGGCGTGAGCAACAGATTGGGCGCGTCCCACAACGGGCTCGACGCGGGGAGCGGCTCGGTCTCGCAGACATCGAGTCCGGCCCCGGCGAGCTTGCCAGCCCGAAGCGCGTCGACCAGCGCCGCCTCATCGACGATGCCGCCGCGCGCGATGTTCACCAGAATCGCAGTCGGCTTCATCATAGCCAGCCGCTCGCGGTCGATCAGGTGGTGTGTCTCGCGCGTGTACGGGCACGAGATCAAAACGAGGTCAGACTGCCGCAGCAAGTCGCCGAGTCGGTCCATGCGCCAAAGTTCCGCGACGTTGTCCGGCTTGGTGCTCAGATGCGGGTCCACAGCGATCACGCGCATGTCGAACGCCGTTGCCACGCGGGCGAACTGTCTGCCGATGCCGCCCAGGCCGATGATCCCCGCCGTTGCGCCGAACAAGTCGTACAGCGGGCCCCACTTCCAAACGTGTTGCTGCTGCTGCTTGAAGAACGTCGGCAGGCCGCGGGCGATTCCGATCGCGAGCGCCCAGCCGGTCTCGGCTACGGCCGACGCGTGAATGCCGCTGGCGTTCGTGATCGTGATGCCGCGGGCGCACAACTCGGGCGTGAGCAACTTGTCCAGGCCCGCCGCGGTCGTCTGAATCCACTTCAGCCGCGGCGCGTGAGCGAACACCTCAGGCGAGTGGTAGCCGAAGAACACCTCCGCATCGGCCAACTCGTGCGGCAGCCGCTCCTTGGTTGCGAGAACGACGTCCGACGCGGCGGCCGTTCGGCGCACGAGGTCCAGGATGCTCGAATCGCTGAGCAGTTCGTCGTGAACAACGATTTTCATACACTTGGTCGCTCCAAAAAGGTAGGAACCGGTTGGCAGGTCAGTCGAGGATCAGCACATGTACGGCGCCCGGTCCGTGAACGCCCGTCGTCAGGCGCAGTTCGATATCGCCGGTCTTGCTCGGCCCTGTGACGATGGCGACGTTGCGCGGCGGCACACCCCCGACGCTCCGACCGACCAGTTGGTCCGGCAACTCGAACAGGTCGCTCAGCACGCGCGATCGTGCGACGACGCCGAGGTGGACCGGCGGCAACAGGCTGGTCGATCGCATCTGATCGGCGGCGGCGGCATAGACGAGCGACCCGGTTTCGGCGATCGCCCAATCGGGCGCGGCGACGCCCAGGTCGGCCGCGAACAGCCGTTCGCGCCGCGAGTTCTCGTCGAGCGCGGCCAGGTCGCGAGCCGTGAACACCTCGACGCCAAGTTTGCCCAAGACGGCTACGATGTCGGTCTCGTCGAGGAGCGGGTCGGTGTTGCAGATCGCTCGACGAATGGCAACGCGACGGGCGAGATCGCCGACCGCTCGGCTGAGCTGCGCGTGGTCGGAGACACGCTCGACAGCCACTCCCACGGCGGTCAACTCCGCGACGAGGCGATCGACGGCGTCGGCCCCGGACCCGGTGAACGCCGGCGAGGGCGCGAGGTCCGGCCCCATCGGCTCACGATGGCGATTGCCGGCCCGCACGGCGGCGGCTACTCGACCAAGAAACTCGGCACGCGAACTGGCCCCCATCCGACCCAAACGCCTCCGTTGGTTCGATCTCCAGCGATCTGTGTCGGCAGCGATCATAACGAGCCAGACTCGGAATGCCAGCGGCGGGTTTTCGTCCATCCCAAAGCTCCGGCCGATCACCGTGCGGTGAACGCCCGCTTGCGACCGTCGCGCATCGCGAACGAATTGCGTCTCGCACCGGCGACGGCTATCTTGGACGGCCAAACCGCACCGCGCCAACTACATTCCAATAATCCGGAGGCCAACCCCATGCAACGACGTGAATTCCTCAAGACGATCTCGGCCGGCGGCGTCGCCGTCGGCCTCGGTTCCGCCAGCCTGCCGGCCATCGCGGCAGCCGCACCCGCCGCGAAGACGACCAACGTGCTCGTCTGGGACGAACAGCAGGACGTGCAAGTCAAGAGCGGCGCGTACAAGAACTACCTGGGCAACCTGGTGGCCGAGTTCCTCGGCAAGGTCGAAGGGTTGAAGGTCACCAGCGCGAACATCAATGAACCGGAACAGGGTCTGGCGGACGACCGCATCGCCGCGGCCGATGTAGTCGTGTGGTGGGGCCACGTGCGGCACAAGGACGTGAACGACTCGAAGGTCGAGTCGATCGTCGCCAAGGTCCGCGCGGGCAAGGCCGGGTTTGTCGCGCTGCACTCGGCCCACTACTCCAAACCGTTCAAGGCGCTGATGGGCACCAACTGCGGGTTTCGGCGCGTTGACTCCAACAGCAACAAGGGCTTTGTCCAGCACCTGCGCGTGGTGAACCCGAATCACCCCATCGCCAAGGGCGTGAAGGATTTCGACATCCCCAAGACCGAAATCTACGCCGAGCCGTTCGAGGTGCCGATGCCCGACGCGGTCGTGATCTACGGCCATTGGGACAACGGCGAATCGTTCCCGGACATTTGCTGCTGGACCGTCGGCGGCAAGGGAGTCGCCAGCGCGGCGGCCAAGGCCGCGGTGACGGGCGGCCGCGTGGTCTACTTTCGACCGGGCCATGAGACGTTCCCTGTGTTCCATCAGGCCGAGGTGCAGAAGCTCGTCACGAACTGTGTGCTCTGGGCCGCGCCGCCCGCGTGACCAAGCCGGCTTGAGTGGTTCGCGAGGGTCCGACATAATCCCGCCCCCTGAGCCGTTGAACGGTTCAACGATCGCAAGGAGGCTAGTGTCGTGACACGGAGGCTCACGCTTTCGACGCTGCTCGCTTGGTGCGGATTGTTCGCCGCCGCGCTCGTCGGTTATCACTTCGCGCTGCGCCACCTCATGCGCGACGGCGGGCTGCGTCTCGGCGCGGTGAGCTACAAGCTCGCGCCCCTCTACGCCTACTGGCGGCCGCACCTGAAGGGCTGGCTCGTCATTCCGGTCGCGTTCCTTGCGGTCTACTTCGCGTGGTTGCGTCGCACTCGGTTGGCGACCGGACTGCGTGACGGGGCGGCGGCGTGCTGCTATGCGGCGTTCTTCGTGGCGATCGCCGCCGGCGTCGCGATGCTCGATAATGGTCCACGCTCGCTGATCGCGCCGCTGCTGCGCACCGACCTCGAATACTACGGAGCGGTCGATCGAGTCGACGGAGTCGGGCGGTTTCTACGCGACTATCCGGAACAGGCGACGACGATGCCGATGCACGCGCAGGTGCATCCGCCCGGCGCCGTGCTTTTCGTGTGGGCGGCGAGCAGCCTCGCGGGCGGCGGCGCGTGGGGAGCAGCGGCGGCCATCATCCTGACCTCGGCCTTGTCGGCGCCCATCGTGTTCCTGTGGGCGCGGCGGCTTGGCGGCCCCGGGGTCGCCCGACGCGCCGCGGCCATCTACGTGCTCGTGCCCAGCACCGTGCTGTTCACGGCAACCTCAATGGATGGAGTCTTCGCCGTGCCGCTGATCGCGACCATGTGGCTGTTCTGGGAGTCGCTGGAGCAAAACGCCGCCTGGTTCGCGGCCGCGTCGGGCGCCGCGGCGGGCGTCGCCGCCCTCATGACCTACTCCGTCGTCATCGCCATTGCGTTCTGCGGCGCCGCCGCGGGTGCGGCTTGGGTGTACCGGCCGGCTGCGCGGCGAACCGTTCTCTGGATCGCACTGACGGCAATCGCCGCGTTCGTCGGTTTCCACGTGCTGCTCTGGCTGGTCTGCGGCTACGATCCGCTCGCCATGTTCGGTACGGCGATCGCCAACGCGAGACACATCATGCGCGGCACGGCGCACGAAACGACTACGCGGCACGTGCATCTCGCTATCGGCAACCTGGCGGCGTTCGCGATCGGCGTCGGCGTGCCGTGTGCGGTGGTCGCGTGCGCGGGCCTCGTCGATCGGCGACGCGAGAATTCGCAGTTCGACAATTCAACCGCTCATCCGTTCAACACCGCGGCCGTGTTTGCCGTCGCTGCGGCCTCGACGCTCGTGATCGCCGCGTTGCTGCCGGCCTACCACATGGAAGTCGAGCGGGTCTGGATGTTCCTCGTCCCGCTTGTGGTGATGCCGGTGGCTCAGCGCCTTTTCGACCAGGAGCAACGCACCGGTCGCATCCAGGCCACACTGGCCGTCGCTCTCGTGCTTGCGGCCCAGACAGTGATCACCGAGGTCCTGCTCACGACCTACTGGTGACCTCGGCCGCCGCGAGGCGTTCGACGACTTCGCCCGCACAGCGGACGGCTTCTTCGGCGCAGTCGTTCACGGCGATTCCTCGGAACGAGTTGCCGGTCAGGAACAGCCCCGCGTGTTGTCGCCGCCGCAGTTCGATCGCGGCCAGCCGTTCGAGGTGGCCGACGTGATACTGCGGAATCGCTTGCGGCCAGCGAACGATCCGCACCAGTGCGGCGTCAGCTTCGATCTGAAGGCTGGTGCGCAACTCGTCGCGCACCGACCGAACCAGGCGATCGTCGTCCCAGCCGACAAGGTCGGGTCGGTTCCAGCCGCCGCACATGGCTTGGACGAGCACCATGCCCGCGGGCGCTCGATGGTCGAAGATCGTGGAACTCCAGAGCACGCCCAATACGTCGCGCCGCTTGTGCTGCGGCGACAGGTAGCCAAAGCCAGCCAGGTCGCACTCGATGTCGCTGCGGCGAAAGCCCAGCGCGACCACGACCACCGAGTTGTATCGAATCTCGCTCAGCAGGCTCGTCAGGTCGGGGTCGAACGTCTCGACAAGCTGGGCCTGCGTGAAACTGGGGCAGGCGAGCACCACGGCGTCGGCCGACCACCGGTCGTGGCCGTCGGCCTCGACCGACCAGCCTCCCTCGGCGCCGGGGCGAACCGCGTTGATTTGCACGCCGCGCACCAGCTCGCCGCCGCATTGCTCCGCGAGCGATTCGATCAACTGGCCCATGCCGCCGCGCAGCGACCACAACGTGCCGCCGGGCCCAGCTCCCGTTTTCTCCCTCTCCCCGCTTCGGGGAGAGGGTTGGGGTAAGGGGCCGTTTCCCTGTTCCGCCCGTCTTTTCTTGCGCAACTTCGACATCGCGCGCATCAAACTGCCGTACTCCCGTTCGAGCGCGATCAAGCGTGGGAAGGCCGCCGGCGCCGACAGCAGCGTCGGATCGCCCGCGTGAATGCCCGTGACCAGGGCGTCGATCAGCACGTCGGCCGCCTCGCGCCCGATACGGCGAGAGGCGAATTCGTGGACGGTTTCGTCGCCGGCGTCGCGGCGCGCGGCGATGAACCGCTCGCACACGAGCCGGACCTTGCCGCCCAAACTCAACAGCCCGCTCGTGACGAGTGAACCCGGACCAGTGGGCAACTTGTGCAACCGGCCGTTCCAGAACAAGTAGCGCGTCCGCGCTTCCGGCCGCGCGGCGATCAATTGGTCGCTCAACCCGACCTGCCGGCACAAGTCGATCGTCGATCGCTTCGAATCGAGGAACCCATTCGCACCGAGCTCGATCTGAAACCCGCCCGTACGTTCAGTCCAAACCCTCCCCCCCGGCCGCGTCGCACTCTCCAAGACCGTCGCCCGGAGTTCAAGGCCGCGCTGCCGCGCGAGCCGACCCAAGTGAAAGGCCGTGGCCAAACCCGATACGCCGGCGCCAACAATCACCACGTGTTTCATCGGAGCGATTCTATTCGCCGCGTGGTCGTGATACCAATCGGTCGTGGCGCGAAGAGAAGCCCGACTCGTCGTCGAGTCGGGCTTCGTTCGTGAACTGCGCACGGGGCGGCTGTTGCGATGGTCAGTTTAACAGCGAGGCGTAACGATCGGCCAGACGGCTGGCCAGGGCGACGCGCGGCGATTCGTCGACTTCGCGCTGCGGCACGACGACCGGGTGGGCGGCGGACCGCGGCGGACGCGAGGGCGGCCGAGTCGTGCTCGTCGCGATGTCCAATCGGTAGCCGCCGGTCGACCCGCCGTAGCCCGTGACCTCGACGAAGTAGACTTGGCCGGCACGTGCGCGGATCACCGCGCGGCTGTCGCTGCCGACCCAGTCGTCGTTCAGCGCGATGCGGCGGCCGCGCGAGTCGTACACGGCCAGAACCGTGTCCAAGTCGCCGCCGGCGCCCGATGCCGTGATCGTGATCTGGCCCGATCGGCCGGCCGTAAACTGGAAGAAGTCGCGGTCGCCGTCGTTGCCGATCACGCCCGCCGCGCTGCCGGCGCCGCTGGACGACAGCGTCAGGCTCGTGGCCTCGTCACGCGAGTCGCCGTGGTCGTCAGTGTCCAACGTCACGTCCACCTGGTACGCACCCGACTCGGCGTCGTCGTACGAACCGGCCGAGATGAAGTACGTACCCGGCTTAACGGCCATTTCGAGTCGGCTGTTCAGCGTTCCGCCCGAGTCGTCGTTCTCGTCGATCAGGTTGCCGTCGCCGTCATACACGCGCAGGTAGGTGTCGACGCCATCCGTTCCCGTCAGGTCGACCACGAGCGAGCCGGCGGAATCGACCGTGACCTGGAACACGTCGCGGTCGCCTTCTTGATCGAGTTCGCCAGCGGCAGACGCCTGGCCGTCTTCGTCGAGCACGATCTCAGTGGCATCCGGCCCGACGTCATCGACGTGGTCGTCGTCGCCAGGGACCGGGTCCACGCCGGGGTCAGGCTCTGGGTCAGGATTGGGGCTGGGATTCGGGTCGGGGTTGGGCGTGGGCGTGCCCGTAGTGCCCGCAATCGAGTCGATCCACGCGGCGTAGGGATCGACGCGCGTATCGAACGACTCGCTGCCGTAGCCGTTCGGTCCCGACCCGCCCGAAGTGATTCCCGCGACGTAGTAGACCCCGCCCGTCTGCACAAACGCGGGGCCGCCCGAGTCGCCGGGCGCCGTGTCGGATTCGCCGCGATCGAACGTCCAGTGAATGAGCGTGCTGGTGACCTGCTCGATCGGAGTCGTGCCGACCCGCTTGGTTCCGAAGTCGCCGTTGTGGCCGTTTTCGCCGCTGCCGCCGGCGCCGAAGCCGACGAGCGTGAGCATCTGGCCGACCTGCGGCGTGTTGCGAAACAGCAGACTGGCCGCGACGCCGCTGACCGGCTGGGTCAGCCGCATGATCGCGATGTCGTTGGCCCGGTCGGTGCCGAACCGGTTGTCGTTGTAGTTCGGGTGCGCGAACACGGCGGATGTCGAGTAGGTCGCGCCGCCGACCGTGAACCGCCCGGCAGTGGCGCCCATGCCGTCGACGCAGTGCGCCGCGGTCAGCACGTGCGTGGCATTGATGAGCGTGCCTGAGCAGAAGCCGCCCGACCGATCGCCCACGATGCCGACCGACGGAAATGCCGAGGTCGGCTGCCCCGCGACGATGCGGGGCGTCGCTGCGGCCGACAGTAGTTGCCGGTTCTCGAGCGTGTCGAACTGGCCGACGCGCGCCTTCGGCGCCGGCGACGTCCGCTTCTGGCCGCGTTTGGGACCGGCGCATCGACATCTGTCGTAGGACGGGCACTCCTGCCCGTCACCTCGCAACAGACGGGCAAGAGTGCCCGTCCTACGAATGCGACACTTATTGATGGGCCGGTCCTTGCCTGGTGCCGATCGTCGACGCAAGATGGAGCCAAACATGTGTTCCCCCTTTCCGCCTGAGTCGGCGGCGTAGCCAAAAGGAGTGACTTGATGGACACCGCCCGCACACTCGGCGGGCGCCTGTTCGGGTGAGCGTCGATCGACCGCTCAACAAAGGTACGCCGCGCGAAGCAGAATCTTGCAGACGCGAGGGCGAGGTTCATTTGGGACATGCGACGCCGGGTAGCATTTGGAATCTTGAGTGCCACGCCCTCGGCTTTGCGTAGGTATGCCGACGCAAAGCTGACGGCATGCCACCCAAGACGTCCCCCGACCCCGGGTAGTGGTACAAAAATGTACCACTACCCGACCCCGACCCGCCTTGCCGCAGACCGCGGAGGAACGCAAGAATATGATCCTTGATCGGCAGGTGTTCGGAGGATGAGCCGTGTCAACGCAAGAACTCGAAGCACGACTGACCCGTCTTGAACATGAATTGGCGGCTGTGAAGGCTTCGCTTTCCAAACGCAAGGCAGCGCCGTGGTATCGCCAGATCCTCGGCGATTTTGAGGGCGACAAGGACCATCGCGAGATTGTTCGTCTGGGTCGCCTGATCCGATCGGGAAAACTGAAAGGTTGATCGTACATGCCCGTCCTGCTGGACACCGATCACTTGTCCATCTTGCAGTGGCGGGAACAGCCGGCATGCGATCGCCTGTTGGCTCGCCTGGCGAATCTCGCCCCCGACGACATCGCGACCACGATTGTGTGCTTTCAAGAGCAGGTTCAAGGCTGGCTGGCCTACCTGAACCGTGCTCGCAAGGCGCAGGAGATCGTCCGGGCGTACGCGAAGCTAGAGGCGATTTGGCGATCCTTTCTCAAGATGAACGTGAGTGGTCCGTCCAACCTGAAAGGACGGGTGCCGTCGGCTCTTGCGCCGGCATGCCCACGCCGAGCCGAGGGCATGCCACCCAAACCCGTCAATTCAACAGGCCGGCAAAGCGATTGGCCAGTTGAGTCGCCAGCGCGACGCGCGGCGATTCGTCGGCGTCGCGTTGCGGCACGACCACGGCGGTCCGCGCGGACCGCGGCGGCGCGGTGGGAGGCCGGAGCGTGCTGGTCGTGACACCCATGCGATAGCCGCCCGTCGAATCGCCGTAGCCGCCGACCTCGACGAAGTAGGTTTGGCCGGCGCGTCCGCGGATCACGGCGCGGCTGTTCGTGCCGGACCAGTCGTCGTTGTACGCGATGCGGCGGCCGCGGATGTCGTACACGGCAACAACCGTATCCAGGTCGCTGCTGGCGGTCGCCGTGACGACGATGTAGCCCGTCCGATTGGCCGTGAACTGGAAGAAGTCGCGGTCTCCATCGCGACCGATCACGCCCGGCGACCCGCCCGCGCCGGCAGTGGACAGCGTCAGGCGCGTGGCCTCGGCCCGGGTATCGCCGTGGTCGTCGGTGTCGAGCGCCACGTCTAGTTGGTAGGCGCCCGCTTCGGAGTCCTGGTACGAACCAGCGGAAATGAAGTACGTGCCCGGCTCGACCGACACTTCGAGGTGACTGTCGAGCGTGAGCCGCCAGTCGTCGTTCTCGTCGATGAGATTGCCCGCATCGTCGTACACGCGCAAGTAGGTGTCGACGTCGTCGATACCCGTGAGGTCGACAATGAGCGAACCGGCGGAGTCGAGCGTGACCTGAAACACGTCGCGATCGCCCTCGACTTCGAGATCGCCCGTCTCGGAGGCTTGACTGTTTGCGTCGAGAACGATCTCGGTGGCGTCGGCGCCAACGTCGTCGACGTGGTCGTCGTCGACAGGATCAGGATCTGGGTCCGGATCGGGGTCCGGATCTGGGTCGGGATCCGGATCGGGAACAGGATCAGGATTCGGGTCTGGGTCGGGCGTGGGAGTGCCGCTGGTATTGGCGATCGAGTCGATCCACGAGGCGTAGGCATCAACGCGGGTATCGAACGACTTGTCGCCCCAACCGGCGTTCGGGCTGTCTCCGCCCGAGGTGACGCCGGCGACATAGTACACGCCGCCGGCCTGAAGAAACGCGGGGCCGCCCGAGTCGCCCGGAGCGGTGTTGCTCTCGCCCCGCTCGAATGTCCAGTGAATGAGTTTTGTGGTCACGCGGTCGATCGGCGTCGTGCCGACCCGCTTGGTGCCGAAGTCGCCGTTGTGGCCGTTCTGGCCAGTGCCGCCGGCGCCGAATCCGACGAGCGTGAGCAACTGGTCGACCTCGGGCGTGTTGCGAAAGAGCGGGCTGGGTCTGACGGTGGCAGGTACCGACCGACTGAGTCGCATGAGGGCGATGTCGTTGGCCGCGTCGTCACCGATGCGGTTGCCGTTGTAACTGGGATGGGCGAACACCGCCGACGTTGAGTAAGTCACTCCGCCGACCGTGAACCGGCCGGCGGTCGCCGCCATGTCCTCGACGCAATGGGCCGCGGTTAGCACGTGTGTCGCATTGATGAGCGTGCCGGAACAGAAGCCGCCTGAGCGATCGCCCACGATGCCGACCGACGCGAAACCCGACGTCGCCTGGCCGTCGACGATGCGAGCGGTCGGGCCTGTCGTGAGCAGCATGCGATTTTCGAGCGTATCGAATTGACCGACCCGAACGTGATTCTGCGGTTTGGTCCGCTTGCGACCGTTGTGGGCCTGATGCGGAACCTGGCGGCGACGCAGGACAGACTGGAACATCTCGTTCCCCCCTTTCTTCCCGCTGAGCCAGCGGCGTGGTGAAGATGGATTGTTTCGCACACCACCCGCGGTCAGCTCGGCCATGATCCCGCGGGCACTCGCGAGCATCGTTTGCTCGGTAAGAGGTACGCCGCCGGGGTCAGGACCTTGCACGAGAATCCTCTGGTCGCGCGCCCCAAGCTGAAACTCACCGCGCCGGATCGACGAAGCCGGCCGGGTCGTAGGGCAGGAACTCGCCGAACAGGGCGGTGACGAGGTCCTGATCGACCTGCACACGGCCGAGGCCGCCCACGTCGGCCATGGCCTGATCGAAGATCGATGCTTCGAGGCGCTGCACCGTGTTGCCGGGCGCGTCGATCGCGCCGAGTATTCCGTCGACGAGCAGGCTGCGGACGTTCAGGTTGCTCGAGAATTCGCCCAGGTTGCCGTCGATGTTCACCGTGCCGAACCCGCCGCCACCGCCGCGGCGACTGCGCCCGAGCACGCCCTGGATTTCGACCGAGCCGACCTCGGCCGATCCGTCGGTCGAGACGTTCAGGCTCTTGCCTTTGCGGAAGCCTTCGATCGTGATGTCGGCGATGTTGGCGCCGTCGGCGTCGGGGCCGGTGAACACCACTTCGCATTCGCCGCCGCGGCCGTTGTACTCGATGGTCACTGTGTCGCCGTCTTCATCGACAAACGTGAACTCTTCGTTGGGCTCGAGCGTGATGACGAGCGGTTCTTCGGCGGGCGTCTCAGCGGCTCCTTCGTCGAAGAATCCCTGGGTCATGACGCCGAGCCGGTACTGAACCGTGTCGTCAGTCGCGTCGGGCGCCGAGACGCGGGCGTAGTAGGTGGCGTTGGCATCGGCCTTGAAGACGACCGGTTCCAGCGCATCGGCGCCGCCGGTGCGGCCGATCTCGTTACCGTCGGCGTCGAAGATCACCGCCTCGACCACTCCGAACCGCATGCCTGGCAGGCGCGAATGGCCGTGCGGCCCGACGTCGGCCTTCCGCGCGCCGTTCGTTGCCACTCCGCTCGGGTCGTAGTCGAGGAACCCGAAGCCGTCGAGGAAGCCGCCGACGCCGACCGTCACGTGCTCGCCGGCAAAGACATCGAAGGCGAAAAAGTCCTGGTCGTTCGACGAACCGCCGGCGATGCCCAGCGCGTCGCCGCCGAACATCTCCATGCCCGGAACCACGAACACGGGCAGCGGCTCGAGATCGATCCAGTCGGCGTCTTCAAACGAGTCGTTCGGTTCGAACTCATCGGGTCCCTCGATCGTCTCGCGCTCGGCGCCGATGAAGAGCCAGTAGTAACCATACTCGGCGCCGAGTTCATCCCCGCCGGCCAACACGCGGGCGAAGTAGGCGCCGTCGGCGTCGGCGGTGAAGACCACGTCGCTCGATCGCGTCGCATCGTCTGACCGCCCGACCTCGTTGCCGGCGCCGTCGTAGACGATCACCTGAAACTGACCGAAATCCAATTCGGGGTGATTCGCCAGAATGTAGTCGATGCGATCGGTGTACTTGCCGGTCGCCTCGTCAAAGAGCGGAGTGCCGCCGAGGTAGGCCGTGTCGATCGGATCGCCAAACTCGTTCAGGCCATTGGCCTCGATCCATGCGTCGATCACCTCTTCGAGCGAGGTATGAACCGCGACGTTCACTCGTTCGCCGGCACGGACGTCGAATTGATAGTAATCCTGGTCGCCCGTCGGTCCGCCGCCGATGCCGAGCGCCTCGGCCTCGCGCCGGTCCGGGCCGGGCAGAATGTAGTAGAGCTGGTGAAGATCGAGATGGTTCGCCTGATCGAACGAGTCGTTCGGCTCATTCTCGCCGGCGCCTTGGTTGGGCGGCGTGATCTCGTCGGCGAGTATTTCGACCTGGTACGCAGTCGGGTCCCACCATTCGGGAACGTAGCAATGCTCTTCGCCGTCGCCGTCCTTGATCGGGTGACTGGGCCTGGGACAGACGGGGTCGGGGGCCGGAACTTCGTCAATGGCGCCGTCGACGCGGAGGTAAAAGACGCCGCCAGCCTCGGCGGGCCACTCGATTCCAATGCCGTCGCTCGGGTCGGTATCGCTCGCCAGTTCATTCTTCTCGCCGTCGAGCAGCGTGAGGTTCGCGCCATGTTCGGCGGCTGGACCCCAGAGGTGAATGTCCAATTGAAACACGGGTGGAACCTCAAAGACGAAATAGTCGGCGTCGGGGGCCACATCGGCCACCGCGGCGCAGAGCGGATCGTCCGAGCACGGGTTCTTCAGCTCGCCTTCGACGAAGGCGTGCAGCGATTCATCCTGCTCCCACGGCGGTGGAAAGATGAGGTTGGCCGCGTCGTTCCACATGTCGTCGACGCCGTAGTGCGACTGGTCGGTAGATTCGTCGTCGCCCACTCCGTCCCACTCAGGCCCGTTGCACGGCGATGGAACGCCGACCATGCAGATGCCGGCTTCCGGTGGTGCGCGGTGCTCGCCGCCACGTCCGCGTGCTGCCAGCGGGCAGACGAAGTCGCACCAGAAATCGAACTGCGGATTCAACTCGATGCGGTTGGCCGATGCCGGGTCGTTGTTCGGTTCGTGTTCCACGTTCGGCTCGGGGAACACGCTCACACTAATCATGTACTCGCTGGGCGACGCGATGCCCGGTTGCGGGCCGAGCTGCACAAACAGTTGCCCGCCGGACCGCGTGTAGTGGTCGAGCGTCGCTGCGTCGATCGCGCCGTCATCGTCCCAGTCGAACGCCTCGGCGGTCGCCAGCACGTTGCCGTCGGCGTCGAGAAGCTGCGGCAACACACCCTGTGCCGCGGCGTCGCCGCCGAAGTGCACCAGTATCTTCCTTTCGGCGTCGACCGTGAACGTGAAGAAATCGGCGTCGCCGATCGATGCGTCGCCGCTGTCGAGGTTGCCCGCGACCGCACCGTGTTGTTCGTCGCCGAACCCCGGCACAATGAATGGACGCTTCGCAACGGGCTGGTCGCCGTGCACGCCGTTCGCCGCGACACAGACCTCGTCGCAATCCCACGGACTACTCAACTCGATGGGCGTGGCCTGGTCGCGGGTGTCGTTTGGTTCCTGTTCCGACGGAATCTCGAAGCCAAACAGGCCCGAGGCGACGTTGGCTATCGACACCACGTCGATGTCGTTCAGTTCAAAGTCGATCGGCAGGTCAAGGTCCGGTGGCAAGTCGAAGTTGGAAGGCAGCTCAAAGTCAGCCGGAAAATGGAAGTCAGGGCGCAGCTCGAAGTCGGCCGGAAAAGCCGGAAAATGGAAGTCAGGCGGCAGCTCGAAGTGATCCCCACCAGGCCACGCATGGTCACCGTTCAACAACAGACGTGTTTCGAGCGATTCAACCGTGCGTCGCATAAGAATCTCCTTGACCCCCCCGGCCCACCCTGCGCGTACCTTGCACGCGGGTGCGACCAGAAGTGAACGAACGTACTCTAGCGACTCAATCGCCCCGAATCAAGCCGCAGCGGCCGGGGGCTAGGAGCTGCATACCCGTGTGTAGCTGCTCGCCAATTTGGTAGGAGACATGCCCTGCTCAGCTTCGCCCCCCCGCTCAGTAGTGCTCCACATTGAAAGGGGCCGAATTCGTTTAACCCGCAGCCGCAGGCGAGGCACAACAAACGCCAGCCATGCCTCGCCTGCGGCTGCGGGTTAACCGACCGAAGCCGATTTTAGACCCTATTCAATGCGGCACAGTACTCAGTGATTCAGCGCGAACTCGCCCGAGTTGAGCAGCGTCCACAGCAGATCTTCCAGGCCCTCCTGGCGCGACGGGGCGGAGGCAGCCAGGCGGGTCGCTTGCTGCAGTTCGTCGGCGTCGGGATGTCGTGAGAAGGTCGCCAGATAGAACTCCTCGATAATCTCGGCGTCGGTCTTGCCCGCCTTGATCAGCCTCGCGACGCGTCCCTCGGGCGCCGTCACCTTCTGATGAATCGCCGGGCTGTTCGCCAAGTGCAACGTTTGGGCGAGGTCGGGGCGCGTGCCGCGCTCGCATTCGCACGCGGTGGTGCGGCGTGGGCGGCCGAAGGTGTCGAGGAAGTACGACGCCACCGCGGGGTCGGGCAGCGAGATCGCCCGCGTGCCGAGCGGCGTGTTCTCGAACCGCTCGTCGGTTTCCGTCGCCTGATTGATTGCATCGAGCAGCACCTCTGCGGTCAGCCGACGTACAACGTGGTGTGTGATGAACCGCCCGTCGACGTCGCGATCCGCGTTCGGTTCCGAGGCAAGCTGGTACGCACGCGACGTCGTGATGGTCCGAATCAGGTGCTTGAGGTCGTATCCGTGTGCGACGAAGTCGGCCGCCAGTCGGTCGAGCAGTGCCGGGTGCGACGCGGGGTTGGTCGCGCGCAGGTCGTCGACCGGATCGACCAGCCCGCGGCCAAAGAAGTGGCCCCAGTTGCGGTTCACGATGTTGCGGGCGAACATCGGATTCTCAGGGGCGGTGATCCACGCGGCAAGCACTCGTCGCGGGTCGCCGCCCGGCTCGGGTGCCGGACTGGCCTGGCCCAGCGCTCGCGGGGCGACCGGCCGGCCGGTGGCCGGGTGAGTGATCTTGTCGGCGCCGCCGAGCCGCACAAGCTGCGCGCCGCCCCAGCGGCCGGCGTCGCCCGTGTCCTTGCGTCGCACGTGGGCGAAGAACGCAGCCATGCCGTAGTAATCGTCTTGCGACCACACCTCGAACGGGTGATGGTGGCATCGAGCACACTGCAATCGCACTCCGAGAAACACCTGAGCCGTTGTCTCGGCCAGGTCCTGCGGCGTCTGATCAATGTAGAAGAACGCCGCCGCGCCGGATGTGTACAAGTTCCCCTCAGCCGCGAGGATCTCGCGCACCATCTTGTCGACCGGCCGATTCTCGCGCATGGCCGCGCGAATCCAGCCAGCGAAGCTACCCAGCCCCTTTTCGCCGAGCGCCCGCCGATGCACGCGCAAGAGGTCGCTCCACTTGAGCGACCAGTATTCCACGTATTCGGGCCGTTCCAACAGCGAGTCGATCAGCTTCTGGCGTTTCGCCGGATCGGTCGACGCGAGGAACTCCCGAACCTCGCGAGGCTGCGGCAACGTTCCAGTCAGGTCGACGTGCGCCCGCCGCAAGAACTCGGCGTCGCCCGACTCGGCGGACGACCCCAAGCCGAGCTTCCGCCACTCGGCGCTGACGAGTTCGTCGATGAAACCGCTCGGTTGGAACGGCGGCGAGTCGGCGAGCACGGCGAAGGGCACGCTGACGCTCACTGCGGCCACCTGGCCCATGAAGCGGACCGTGATCGCCGCCTGGCCCGGACCGTGTGCGGTGACATGGCCTGTCGCGCTAACGGAAGCGACCTGGTCGTCGCTGGACTCGTAGAGCGCCCAGCGAGTGGCGTCGCGTGATTGACCGTCCGACCATTCGGATTGGACCTGTAGCGCGACGCGGCCCATGTTCGCGAGTGGTGCGTCCGTGGGGGTGACGTGCAGTCGAACCACACGGGTTGTGTCGGACGGGGCCGACAGGCCGCGTGAAATCCAATCGCGCAACAGGCGGTACTCGTCCGAGTCGGGGTCGAGCCGGCGTCCGCCTCCGTGCGGCATGGCGAGGGTCGCCTTGCGCAGCATCAGGCTCTGTTCGGGGGCGGCCGGAAAAACCCTTCGCCCGCGGGCCTCCTTCGCGAGCGCCTCGTAGTCGGCCTTCGGATCGAACCCCAAGAGCGAAAGCCGCAGCCCGCCCCGGCCTTGAAACGATCCGTGGCAGGCGCCGGCATTGCACCCCGCTTTCGTCAGCACGGGAGCGACGTCGCGAATAAAGTCCACGGCGGCGGGCGGCTCAGACCCGCGAACCGGCAAGCATGCCGACGTCGCGCCGATGGCGATGACCGCAACTATCCACCAGTCTTTCATCGACAAGTCTCGTTCCACAGACCGCACTCCACGACCGGCGAACCTCCCGACACGTCGGCTCTTGCTCACGGCAGATCGCTGACCGCTGACGGATCACAAGCAATTCTACCGCGTCCTGCCCCGCACCGGGTAATTCGGATCGTTGTAGCCTTTGCCGGTGTGTTCGCCGGGCGGGACCAGTCGGTCGACCACGGCCTCATCGTCGGAGTTGATCGAGCAATCGAACGCGCGCAGGTTGTCTTCATACTGCTGCATCGTGCGCGGCCCGATGATCGCCGAGGTGACGATCGGGTTGGCGAGCACCCACGCCAGCGCGAACTGGCTGAGCGTGGCGTTCTTGCGTTCCGCGACGGCGGCGAGTTGCTGGGCAATCTCGAAGCTCTCGTCGCGCAGCTCCGTCTGATGGATTCGTTTGTCGCCGCGGGCCGCACGCGAACCTTCGGGATACCCTTGGCCCGGCTTGTACTTGCCCGTGAGCACGCCGCGAGCCAACGGACTGTACGGCACCACGCCCACGCCGAACGCGCGGCAGGCCGGCAGCAACTCGACCTCGGGGTCGCGGTTGACGATGTTGTACAACGGCTGCACGCAGGCGAATCGCTCCAATCGGTCGCGCTGCGACAACCACAACCCCTCGACAACCTGGTGAGCGTAGTAGTTCGAGCAGCCGATATAGCGCACCTTGCCCTGCCGAACCAGGTCGTCGAGCGCTCGCAGCGATTCATCGAGCGGTGTTTCGTAGTCGTATTGGTGCAGGTAGTAGAGGTCGATGTGATCGAGGCCCAGTCGGCGCAGACTGTTTTCCACTTCGCGCATGATGTGGTATCGGCTGGTTCCGGCGTCGTTCGGGCCGTCGCCGACGGCGACGCGCACTTTAGTGGCGAGCACCACCTTGTCGCGCCGGTCGCCGATCGCCTTGCCGACAATGCGTTCCGACTCGCCCTTGCAGTAGACGTTGGCGGTGTCGATGAAGTTGACGCCGTCGTCGATCGCGCGGTGGATGATGCGGATCGAATCGTCTTCGCCCGTCGGCCCACCGAACATCATGGTGCCGAGACAAAGGCGCGAGACCTTCACGCCGGAGGCGCCCAAGCGGCTGTATTGCATGGTTGTGTCACCTGACAAGAGTGAACCGGGCGGGGTAATCGGCGTCGTCGCCTCATAGCATAATAGGGCACGCGCTGGCAACCCAGCGTGTTCGGATCCGCCAAGTCTGGGATCCGCCAAGTCTGGGGCGCAGGCGTCCCGCCTGCCGTTCATCCGCCAGATGTGAGGCGACCGGGACGGCCACACCACAATCTCTCCAAGGTTGGCGGAGAGACCGTGTTCGGTCCACGCGCGAATTAGGTCGCTGGACGGTATTGCGCGCAAACTTGCCCTTGCAAATCAACGACTCGCCGCTAGATTACTAGCCAACTAAACGAAAGAAGTTGTATCCAGTAACGTCGAGGAAGGTTTGTTGGAGGGTATCCGGGTCTGATGATTCCGGGTCCCGCCGAGTAATGGGGCACGCGATGGCTGTCACGAAGGACCACAAGTCTCAACTCATCACAGAATACCGACGCCAAGAGGGCGACACGGGGTCTCCTGAGGTTCAGGTCGCTCTGCTGACGGCTCGCATCAACGAGCTGACAGAGCATCTGAAGACGCACCTGAAGGACCACGCCAGCCGCCGCGGTTTGCTGATGATGGTGGGCAAGCGCAATAGCTTGCTCAAGTACCTTCGCGGCACCGACCGCGCCCGATATCTCGGTGTCATCAATCGCCTGGGCATCCGCCGCTAGGGCTGCCCGCGGCCCGTCGTTCCGCCGGACCCACCCCGGCTGCACAGCGTTCCGCTGAGTCCTCGGCACATCGCAGTCGCGCGGCAATCGCCCTTCGTCGCTTGCGCTGGGGCTTTCCCGCGATCCCGACTCGCCCGCAGACTCCGCCACAGGCCACCTCGCATAGAAGCAAAGTGAGTACAAGAAATGGGTCATGAGATTCGCGAAGTCCGCGTTGAGCGGCAAATCGGTTCACAACCGCTGACTATCTCGACAGGAAAGCTGGCCAAGCAGGCAAACGGGGCCGTCGTCGTGCAGTACGGCGACACCGTGGTTTTGGCCGCCGCAACGGCCGGTCCAGGACGCGAGGGAATAGACTTCTTCCCGCTCACGGTCGACTACCGCGAAAAAACTTACGCCGCCGGCAAGTTCCCAGGCGGATTCATCAAACGCGAGGGCGCCCCGCGTGCCAAGGAAATCCTCACGGCGCGCCTGATCGACCGGCCGATCCGGCCGCTCTTTCCCGATTGGTATCGCGACGAAGTTCAAGTGCTGGTCGCGCCGCTATCGGCCGACCGACAGAACGACCCGGACATGCTGTCGATGATCGGCGCCTCGGCGAGCCTGATGGTCTCGGACATTCCGTTCCAGGGGCCGACGGCTTCGTTGCGGGTCGGACGCACGGGCGGCGAGTTCGTGCTGTTGCCCACCGTGCACCAACTGGCCGAAAGCGACCTCGACCTGGTCGTGTCGGGCAATGCGCAATCGGTGATCATGATCGAAGGGTTCGGCGACGAGATTCCCGACGAGGAGATGCTCGGGGCGATCACGTTCGCACATCGCCAGATGCAGTCCATCATCGAAATGCAGCACGAGCTGCGCGATCGGTTGGGCCTCGGACCGAAGCAGATTCCCGCCGGTCCGCCGGCGAATCCCGCGGTCGCCTTGCTGCGCGAGCGGCACTACGCCGAGATGCGCGAGGCGAAGCAGATTGTGGCCAAGCTGGAACGTCGCGACGCCACGGCGGCGCTGCTCAAGAAGGTCGTCGAGCAGCACGTTCCGGCCGACGGCGCCGGCGAATACACCGAAGACCAAGTCCGCGAGGCGTTCTACCAACTCGAACAGCGTGTGATGCGCGACGCGATCCTCGAAGGCCGGCGCGCCGACGGCCGCGGCCTCAAGGACATTCGGCCGCTGTTCTGCGAAGTCAGCACCCTGCCGCGCACCCACGGGTCGGCCATCTTCGCCCGCGGCGAAACGCAGGCGCTCGTGACCACGACCCTCGGCACGGCCAGCGACGGCCAGCGCGTGGACGGCATCCACGACGAGTACACCAAGCGATTCATGCTCGACTACAACATGCCGCCGTTCTCGGTCGGCGAGGTCCGGCCGATTCGTGGGCCCGGTCGCCGCGAAATCGGTCACGGCGCGCTCGCCGAGCGCAGTCTCAAGCCGGTCGTGCCCGGTCCCGAGAACTTCCCGTACACCATCCGCGTCGTGTCCGACATCCTCGAATCCAACGGCTCAAGCTCGATGGCCTCGGTCTGCGGCGGGACCCTGTCGATGATGGACGCCGGCGTGCCGATCACGCACCCCGTCGCCGGGATTTCCATCGGCCTGGTCAAAGAGGCGGACGGCCGCCACGTGCTGATGACCGACATCATCGGCGACGAGGACCACTACGGCGACATGGACTTCAAGATCGCCGGCACTCAAAACGGAATCACCGGCATCCAGCTCGATCTCAAGATCGACGGCATCAGCGAAGAGATCGTGCGCCACACGCTCGATCAGGCTCGCGACGCCCGCATGCAGATCCTTCGGTCCATGCTCGCCTGCATCGCACAGCCGCGCGAGACGATATCGCGACATGCACCGCGGCTCATCCAGATTCGCATCAACCCCGACAAGATCGGCCTGCTCATCGGACCGGGCGGCAAGAACATCCGCCGCATGGAAGAAGAATCCGGCGCGACCATCGAGATCGAAGATGACGGCACGGTGACCGTGTCGTCGATCAACGCCGACTCGGCCGAGAAGGCGGCCGAACAGGTGCGGCTGCTCACCGAAGAAGTTCAGGTGGGCAAGATCTACAACGGCCGCGTCATCTCGATCAAAGAGTTCGGTGCGTTCATTGAGATTCTGCCGGGCCGCGACGGGCTGTGTCACATCAGCGAGTTAGCCGATGGCTACGTGGCCAATGTCGACGACGTCTGCCATGTCGGCGATCAAATGCAGGTGAAGGTCATCCTGGTGGACGATCAGGATCGCGTCAAGCTCTCGCGTAAGGCGGCGCTCCGCGAACTCGGCCTGCCCGACGAACTCGTCACTGCGTCGGCGGGCGACCAGCCGGATCGGCCGCGTGAGCCGCGCGGCGACCGGGGGGGCGATCGAGGCGGTGACCGCGGGCGACGCGGCGGCGATCGGGGCGGACGTCGCGATGGGCACGGGCGAGGCGGGTACCGAGACGATCGCGGCAACCGCTAGCCCCCGTTATCGCTCGCGGAGGATGATGGAACATCGCAAGGCGACTTGGTAGTGCAAACGAACTGCCCTGTGTTCTGACATCGCGACCTGATTGCGAGCGAAGCCCCATGGAACCGTTGCTCGACCCAGCCTACGCGGGTCTGGATCCGGACTCCCAAGGAAGTCGTAGTGCAGGCGGCTCGCCTGCGGCTTCCTTTGACGAGATTGCAGGCGGGCCGCCTGCACTACGCTAACAAGGAAGTCGTAGTGCAGGCGGCTCGCCTGCGGCTTCCTTTGACGAGATTGCAGGCGGGCCGCCTGCACTACGCTAACGCATTGGGCCGCCCTCATGT